>Ga0081535_100324_pt1 | contig 37928 bp, 29 predicted proteins | sample HotLakmasection3_FD_71020 | JGI IMG/M metagenome (GOLD analysis project Ga0081535, IMG submission 71020) | Hypersaline microbial mat communities from Hot Lake, Washington, USA - Section #3 (SPADES assembly) (version 2) | ecosystem: Environmental > Aquatic > Non-marine Saline and Alkaline >... | reverse complement strand
GAGTGAACCCTTTTGGCAGTTATTAAGGACGCTTTTTCAGGCCAGTTGGCGCTTTCAAAACCGAGGCCCGGTGCTACCACCCCGGAGTGCCTGGGATCTCTGGCAGCTGGTATCAGCGGTGCGCCCCGATACCTTGGTCACCGCTCCGTTCACTTTTTCGACGGTGGGGCAGTTGCTCAAGACTTTGGGGCTGTCTGGCGATCGCCGTCTCAAAACCTTTCTCGATCTGCAACTCAAGCTCTACTCCCAGGTCAGTGCCGATGAAACGGCGCTGCTCTATGCGGCCACGGCGCTGGGGGTCTCCCAAGCCCCCCAGGGACTGTTTCATCTGGAGGGCAGCATGCAGGTGTTGAGCGATCGCCTGGTCGCCGCCTTAGTCCGGGATGGCGGCAAACTCCTCATGCGTCATACCGTTGAGCAGATTCACTGTGCACAAGGCCAGGTCACCGGTGTCACCGTTCGCAGTCAACAGACTGGACAAACCTGGACCGAACTGGCAGATATTGTGGTCGGCAATGTCACCGTCCAAAATTTGGTGCAACTGCTCGGGGATCAAGCGCCCGAGGGGTATCGCCAGCGAGTACAAAAGCTCGAAGACGCCTCCGGGGCGTTTGTGGTGTACCTGGGGGTTGATCAGGCCGCGATCCCCGCTGGTTGTCCGCCGCATCTACAGTTTTTGTACCACTATGAGGGTCCCATTGGCGAAAACAACTCACTGTTTGTTTCGGTGAGTCGTCCGGGCGATGGGCGGGCTCCAGCCGGTCAGGCGACCATCATTGCCTCCTCGTTCACCGACTTGAGCCATTGGCAGCAGGCAGCCGATTACGATGCCCGCAAGCAGCAATACACCGACACCGCGATCGCCCGCCTGGGACAATTCTTCGACCTGCGGCCCGAATACCTCGTGCATGTCGAGGCAGGCACCCCCCGGACCTTTGCCCGATTTACGGCGCGCGATCGCGGGGCCGTCGGCGGTTTGGGTATGCGAGTCAACACCTTTGGCCCCTTTGGCTTTGCTAACCGCACACCGATCCCCAATCTGTGGCTAGTGGGCGATTGCACCCATCCCGGTGAGGGCACTGCTGGGGTGAGCTATTCCGCCCAGACGGTAGTGCGCCAAATCGCTAATGCCGTTTCGTAAACACGGCTGATGACGCGGCGCAGTCTCCTCAAAGCAGAGGAAAAAGAAGATACGGGTGCCTGAGGGCAGGGTTATTGTCCGAGCCAAGACTTTCGCGCTGAATATCCGCAGGGTTGACTCGCCGCTCACCCAGCCACCTGATTAAAACTGAACGGTAACGCCAACCTACAGCAGCGCCTCCTGCTCCACTACGATCCGGCTAAGATCCAGATGGGCATTGGGTTTGCCATTCACGGTCAAATAGCCCAAGTCCATGAGAAACGCCTCCAGGGCTGCCGGGTAGTCTGCGAAGGTGCCGACTTCCTCACCAGCGGAGTTGTATGCCGTCAGCCCCCAGCTGTCAGTGGGATCATAGTGGGCCAGCATATAGTCCCACCCAGGCTCATACTCTCCCATGAGAATTTTTTGCGCCACGTATCCCGCCAAAATGCTGTTGGCTCCCAGCGCTGGAGCCTGGGGGGTCGAGTCTCGCGTGTGTTCGTACATGCTGTAGGCGGTCGATCGCATGGCTTCAGGAAACTGCCGAGTGACATCGATCAAAGACCCATGGCGAAAGGTCAAAATGACATGCGGCGGCCAGGAACCGGCATAACTCCCAAACGCATAGAGAAAGCGATGGTCGGCACTCTGAAATTCGCTGTAGCCGTCACCGTCGAGGTCTTCGAAACCACCGGCAGCGGCAGCGTCCAGCGGATAGGTCGTCGTACGATGGAAGCGATCGCCCTGGGCGGAATAAATGGTGTAAATGCTGCAACAGTGAGCCCCGCCGGTATACCGATGGAAAATCACTTCGGGGATGCCATCGGGGTCAAGGTTTTGCAGGCTAAAGGTGCCAAACATCCAGTCGACTTCTTCCCGTACTTCGGTTTTAAACTCGCCATCCACATACACTTCGTAGGTCAAATAGCGAGGCTCATCAATGTCGTAATTGAAGGGTTCAAACTCAGTGATCACGACTCGTGTCGGACCAGCGGTAATGGCTTGATTTCGTAAGGGGGTATCGCCGAGTTGGATTTCTGCCAGGGGGGTGGCGATCGCTGCGGCAGCATGACTTAGAGCGATCGCACCTCCCCAAAAGAGCACGCGGATCAAACTTAATCCCGTCATTTTTCTTTCTGAAAAAAGTCTGCCGAACATCATGACATTATCCTTGGGCCGATGAGCGCCGGAAAACGCGGCATCGCTTTCTCTATGCATCAAGCTTCTCACTCAGGCAACAACGATCCGGGCAAGTCCTTCAAATTCTTCATGATGAACAGCCCCCATTCAATGACGTAAACTTTGTCAGAAACTTGGGAAAAAATTGTTGCATTCTAAGAGTTTTGTTGCATCCTTTTAGAGGAGATGTTTGCGGATTGAGAATAGTGCTTTGACCCCAAAGCGATCGCTCGATCTGCAAATGTCAAATTCTGATGTCATTGACGACGCGCTCAACCGCTGGTATCTCACCCAAGGCATGACTACGGTTAGGCTTCCTGCTGGGGATCAGGCATTTTCCAACTGATCAGGGGCTACTGCATCGGGTTAGATAGCCTAATCAGTCAATGAAATCCGAAGGAATCGAGGTGAAGTCACACTGAGTTCAGGATATTTGCTATGACCCAAAAACCAACCTCCCTCGATTTACCCTCCTTCATTCCATCGGCAACGGCCACCGCCAAAGCGGTCGACCATCCGTCAGCGGCCCTGCCCTCGGTGTCGTATTCGGTCAAACACACCTCCGCTCCTGAGCAAGCGGCCCTGCCCCTCTTACCCCGAACCAAGCGGCCCAGTTTTAGCAGTCATCGCAATGATGCCAACGCGGCCCTGGCCCTCGATTTGCTGAGCGATGTGCAAGAAGCGATCGTGGGCTGGCACCAGGCACTGCGCGATACTCTGTTAGAAATTCAACAGCTTTATATGTCTGGCCCCATTGTGGACGGCTGGCTAGAGTCAACCAATCGGCAGGCCACCGAGACCGATCGAGACGAGCATTTGGCCATCTTGCGCCACGGGGATGCCGAGCAGGTGGCAGCTTACGTCGAACAGCTAGCGCAGCAGTCGCCAACCGACGATACGCCCCAGGGCAGCCAGTATCGCCTCTGTAGCCTTGATGCCGATGGTCAACTCCAGTGCCAGGTCTGTCCGTCAGAACAGCTAGGCGTGGTGAGTCAGGCGATCGCCCGCAACCAACAACTGCGGCAACTGGTCAGCCAAAAGCAATATCTCGAAGCCAAACTCAAACGGGCCTCCGAAGCGCTGGAAGTCACCCGCAAGGCCCTCGACATTCGCGGCGATAGCAATCCGGCGGTGAGCTAACGGTTGAACGGGAAAATGACATCTCCATTGGCGGCAGTGGCTGGGTCGCTGAGCCAGTCCCGCGTTAGGCATCGGCACGGTGATGACGGGCGTGTCCCTCATTCCCAATTGTTCGGATGGGCGGGCGGTGCGCCCTTGCCATAGGCTAAAGTCGCCATTGATGCAGCCATCTCTCTGGGTCGGCTTGCGCTCAGGGGCTGAGTTTGTCCCTCAAACGGCGATCGCATTACGAGCGTTGCTGGCTTGTATATCAATGATGCCCATCATGCCCTGGTCTTCATGGTCCAAAATGTGGCAGTGGTAGACCGTCTTGCCAGGAAAATCGTTGAACGGCACGAAAATATCCACCGACTCGTAGGCTTTAACGTTGACCACATCTTGCCAGACTGGCGTGGAGACCGGATTGCCGTTGCGTCGCCTCACCTGAAAGGCGTTGGTATGAAGATGAAAGGGATGATCCATCCCCGCTCGATTGACGATATGCCACTCTTCAACGGTGCCCAGGTTGGCCGTGATATCGATGCGATCGTGGGCGAAGCCTTTGCCGTTGATCAAAAAAGATTGCTTGCCGTCGATGCCGTGATCTAACACCAACTCGCGGCGGCGGATGGGGGTTGCCAGCGAGGGGGACGCCAGCAACGTTTTGGGCAGTGGCACCTCGTCAGCCGCCGCACCATACTGCAACTGCGCGATCGCGGTGGCTGTCGTATCCGCCCCAGGGTCAGAGCCGGTCTCCATACCGGCCATCATTGCGCTGATGCCGCGATCGTAGGGCAGACTCATCAGAGTATAGGTGCCGGGTGCGCGATCGCCCGCCACCAGTACATCAGCCCGATTGCCTGGTGCCAACACCAGGTCTTCCGTAATTGCCAGCGGCGCTGGCAAGGTGCCCCCATCCAGGCCGATCAGGTGCCAGGGATGGTTTTCTAGCCGTAGTCGATAAATCCGCGACGTGGAGGCATTGAGCAAGCGCAGTCGCTGCAAGCCCCGCTGGGGCATCGTGAGCGTGGGGGCGCGATCGCCATTCACCGTGATCAAACCCCCCTGGCGTCCCCAGCGGCGGAATATTGGATCTGGCTCCCGTAGCTGGCCTCGGCGGGTCAAATCAAAGTCTTGCAACACCAAAACCGCTTCCTGAGCCGCCCGGATCTCAGGAATCTGATCCACTGCACCCCGCACAATCAGCGGTCCCGCCAGCCCCCCAAAGACCTGCGCCGCGACCAGGCCATGAAGATGGGGATGGTACCAAAACAGCCCGCCCGGATGGTCAGGAGCCAGCGTGAATTCATACCCTTGCTGCTCGCCCGGCGGCACCGACACAAACACGTTGTCAGCCTTGCCCGTTGGGGGAATGTGTAAGCCATGAAAATGTAAATTGGTTGGGTCAGGCAGGCGATTAGTGAAGTTGACTTGAACGGTGTCACCGGCCTGTACCTCCCACAGCGGCCCCGGCACTTGTTCGTTATAGGCCAGCAGTTGCGCCGACTGACCGGCTAAGGTCAACTGACTTGCCGTCGCCGTCAGGTCGACCATGAGTGACCCGTCTTGACTCGCCAGTCGGGTCGCCTGCCGCTGAACATTGGGCGTTCTGGCGCATTGGGCGAGCGCGATCGCGACGACAGAGCCGCCAGCGTACTGAAGAAATCGGCGTCGTTCCATAGGGTGAGGAATTTCAGGCCAATGCCAGCCTGAATCAATGCGTACTGATGAAACTGTACACTCTCCAGACCGCTGGAGGGACAACCAAGCCAGGGAGATGTTTGCGAAGCTTGACGTCAATCTGCGGGTAAGGCCGGACGAAAGGTCAGATAGGCCGTCAACCCCACCAGGGGAATCGCGCTCACCAATGCAAATAGCTGCGCATTTTTCAGGCCTCGGCGGGCCATATCGTCTCCCAACAAGCTGGGCACCAGCAGCCACAGTAGACAAAAGTCGAGACTCATAACGTGAATAAAGCGGTTGGTTTGCCATTGCGCGATGAAATCTGCCCAATCGCCTGCGTAGATGCCGTAGCCCAGCAGCACGGCGGATCCTACCAGCAGACTGAGACCCAACCAGCGAGAGTCAACCAGCGTCAGTAACTTAGATTTAGGGGAGATAAAGGTGGGGTTTGGTTGTCTCAGTACCAGATAGGGCAAGAGTAAAAAAGCCCCAAGACCAAACGAGCCTATGACAAAGGGCCAAGCGGGCGGTTTTTGACCATGTCCATCAATCAATGCTAAACAGGCGTAGGCCAGGGGCCAAATGCCCATCAGGTTAAATAATGCAACGATCGCTGGGTTAATGCCCCCCCACTGTCCAGTCGAGAGTTGTTGAATCAACTTGAAGGTGTCAGGCTGATCGGGTGGAGCAAAACGAAAGGCGTAAACCACAAATGCCAGCCAAACCAGTGAGAATAGCAAACGGCGTACCATCACACCTACTCTGATGACTACTAAGTTTTTCTCTGAATTATCAATCAAATTAACAAAATCTTCCTGTTTGGGCTAAGTCCTCTTACCGTAAGAGGTGAGAGGACTATCTCTATCCCTCCACCAGGGGAGTGCGATCGCCCTCATTGACGTTCACCCAAATTGACCCAACCACTGGCATCAATCGCTATCACCTTTTCGTTTTTCAAAGTTAACCAAATGCCTGTTCAGCCTGTCACTCAGGTTTCACCAAAACTTTCTTTAAACTGCCATGCTGCCTGATCGCAGCCACCTTTAGTATTTCCCTTTAGTTAGCTATACTTCACGCCTACCAGGGGCCGGTCATGTCTACCTCTTTAACGACATTGCCGTTACCTGGCAAAGGGGCACTTCACGATGAATGCCAACTATTTGTTCGAACTTTACGAGTCTGGATACCGGGATTTTGCCGGAATTCATTTGCGTGACGTCAATCTCCAGCAACGGATTTTAGTTGACGTCAACTTACAACTGGCTAGTCTGGTTCAGGCCAACCTCAGCCGTGCCTTCTTAACGAAAGCCAATCTGTCGGGTGCCAACCTTTACCGGGTAGATGCGAGCTTTGCCAAATTGAGCGAAGCCAACTTACATCGCGCACAATTGCACAAGGCTGATCTGAGAGGCACGTTTCTGGTGAAGTCAGACCTCTCTGAGGCCCAACTCAGTGGGGCTAATTTGAGTGGGGCCAACCTGCGGGGGGCGATTCTCCGGGGGGCGAATCTATGCGGCACTAATCTGTGCGGGACCAATTTACGCGGGGCCGACCTCCGCCATGCCAATCTTTCCTGGGCCAATTTGAGTGGGGCGCGCTTGAGCGGTGCCGCGTTGGGTCGCACTTTTTTAGACGATGTCAATCTGGAAGGCGCTTACCTCAATGGGCTGAACTTGAAGGGCATGAACTTGAGTGGCACCAATTTACAAGAGGCCAAACTGAACGGTACGCAACTCGATTACGCCAACTTGACCGGCAGTAACCTCAGTTTCGCAACATTACGCGGAGCCAGTTTGCGTCACGTGAATTTCACGGGGGCCAATATGACCGGTGCGATTTTATGGCGGGCGGAAATGGAGGGCGTCACCTTAGATCGAGCTGACTTGTCCTGGGCCAATCTTGCGGGTGCCAATCTAGACGCCTGTTCGATCACTGGGGCGGAATTTACGGATGCGATCCTGCCCAAAAACTCGGCTAGCAAACTTTATGCAAAAGCTGCGGGATCAACGCTCTGGAGTCATCGCTCAACGCTGGAAACACTCAGCGCCTCGCAGTTTGTGGAACAGCCTTTCTGACGACAGTTTTACTGGGGGCTACCATCATTTAGCAGCCAGATCCTTTTGCCTAAAGGGATGCCGCCCCTAGCTAATTGAGTTGATGCAGGTGCGGTAATGCTTATAGCTCAAGGCTTCTTGAATGAATTGATGACGCGCCCTAGCTGACTCGCGATACTCTGACGGCTCCCCCTGGCCCCTCCTCAACCTGCTATTGGGGTGGCGGGGCGGCTGTCTTTGCCCAAGGTTAGCTCAAGTACGGAGGAACACAATTGTGTCAGACTTTGGTGTCATTTTAGTGACGGTCGATACGCAAGAAGCGGCCCAAGAAATCGCGGGGGCTTTGGTCAGCGATCGCCTGGCGGCCTGCGTCAATCTTTATCCCATCCACTCGGTTTACACCTGGGAAGGCAAAGTCGAGCAAGCTGCGGAATGGCAGCTAGTCCTCAAAACGGATCTAGCGCTGTTCAGCCAAATTGAAGACACGCTGGCGATGCTGCATCCCTACGACTTGCCCGAAATTTTGGCGTTACCGATCCAGCAAGGGAGTGCGCCTTATATGGCCTGGATGGCAGAGAGCACGCGATCGCCGGATTAGTAGAGGAGGCATCGGTGGCGGGGCACGGCGGGGCTGAGCAAGATTACTCAGCCGTGGCGTCGGCGTCAGTGGCCTCGGTTTGCTGGAGTCTTTCGGCTTTGCTGAGGGCCTGATCGCTGTTTTGCTGATAGGTGACTATGCGGTCTTGAGCGATCGCGTAATTCTCATTTTCGGGGGGCACTTCCGCCATCAGGTCCGCCGCCCGCTGCCAGCGGGCCGCCAGATCTAGCCATTGCGCTGGGGTTTCCGCCGCTTGACCATCCGCGACGGCTTGCTGCGCTAACCGCACCGCTTGGGCAAACGACTCCTGAGCCGCGGTTGGGTCAGGTTCGCTCTCGACGACGGGCGCAGTTCCGGAATTGCCAATTTGTGCCCACGAAATGCCGAGGCGATGCTTGAGCACCCAGCCCAACAGCAATAGCAACAGGCACAGGCTGGCTCCCCCCACTAATCCCCGCAGGAAATATTTTTGCCCTGATTGATTTTTACGAGCATCGGGCACCACGATCTCGTGACGCGACTTGGGCTGCTGGCGATCGCGCCAAAAGCGGGCGATCGGGTGAGGTTGCTTGAGCTTGATGAGTTCTGACCAGAGGAGTTGATTTTCAGGATCGCGGGTAATTTCCTCAAACCAGAGCAGTTGCTGCTCGCGCACAATCCGACTGTTGATATTGACCTTGCGAATGCCGCGTGGCGAAAGTTCTTCGAGGATCGTTTGCACGCGCTCAACGACTTTTTCCTGATCGAGTTGTTCGGCTTTAGGCGCTTCGCAGAGCAACTGCAACACGCCGTCTGCCAAAATGGCTCGCGTCCGAATTTGAGAATCGGCTAACCGTTCATTCAGAATTTGAATTATGGCGGCAACGCTACCCTGGCGCGCTTGCCCCAGAATATCGTTTACGGCGGAATTGGTTTGAGCCATTTGCATAGCTGGCAGGCACACTCGACAAAGTAAAGAACAGTTTAGCTCTAATCTTAGGAATCTCTATATTCCTTGGGGGGAAATCTTCATTTAATGCATCACAGCGATCGCACAATAGCCCGTTTTTTGATGAATCGCTACCGTGCTCTATCAGGGACTATGGCAACGGCGTGGCTAATCCGTCTGCGGATAAAGAAGGGGAGATTTCCTGCATCCCAACTGCTTGTAGCGACTGATAATTAGCACCCCGCCCTCTGAGTTTTATTGATTTTGTTAAACTTTACGTTGCTCGATTCAGCCAAACAACAGCGTGATTCTCCGTTGATGAAATTGTCAGCAAAAAGGGCATAAGGGATGACCGATACGGATCTGCGGTGAAACTATCTAACCCCCAGCTGGTCTTGCTTCTTTCCCGGAGGGGGGCACCCAAAACCCCAGAGCTTTGAATAATTTAGAAATTGTTACCGCATATTTCTTTGGGTAAAGATTAATGGGATTGAGCCCCCTCAATGCCAGCGAGATGGGGCGTGATTTTCTGAACAGAAGCTCTCTAATTGCGACAGAGCAATGGGGGTGGCTCCAGAGTGGTTCAACTGCGCTTAGGGTAATCCCAGCCATAAAACATCCCTTCGGAAGGGTCGCCCTAAGTAGGTGGACATAAATAAACGATGTCGTAGGGTGCTGTTAGGCGAAGCCGTAACGCACCATTCCACAATTAGAGCAACTGGCTCCCCAATTTCGCGCTTTGCGGTGCTGTTAGGCGAAGCCGTAACGCGCCATTCACAGGGACTTGATGCGTTACGCTGGCGTCAACATATCCTACAAATAATTAAGCCCATCTACTGACTGTTTATCCATCAGTTCGTGGTGGATCGTTGCCAGCTTTGCGGCCCCCCAAATTCCCCGATTCTGGGTCCCATTCTGGGGGACTTTGCGGTTAGGTTCCCTCAGAGCCGACTGGGCGGCACGGTCACCGCCGCTTGCCCGCCGTTGCTCCAGCGTCATGACCATGCAGGTTTAGACATCAGTCGACGAGGGAATGTAGCCCATACCGTGGCCATGTCGTCACCGTTATTCAACGCCCAGCTCACCAATGGCTGCATGGCTTGAGTGGTCTCAGGATTTTCGGACTCAGGATACATGCGCAACGGTCATGGCGCTGTGCGACACTCCAAACGCTGAAAGGGGTGAGTCGCATCGCCTTCGGGGGGGAGTTTTGGTGCGATTGGTGAGGGGCAGACTCCCCTTCCGGTAGCTTAATTTTCATCGTACTGCCAATGGCTGAAGCTATCTACTGACAAGCCTTGCAATCCTTTATCCAGGCTCTTCCGCAGCCGCCGTGGCGCTCCCGACGCGAGCGGTCAACGCAAAAAAATCCCCCTCGCGAGCCGAAGGGGACAAGGTTGTCTTACTTGAGTTGAGCAGGAGGAAAGGCAAAAGTGGCTTAGCGCTGGTAACGGACGCCGCGATAGGTGAGTTCTTCGGTCGGCTGACGCAGGGCTACGGTGAACTGCTTACGCATATACTGTTTCCCTAAAAAGGTGGCTTTTTCAGTGGTTTCAACCGCGTCAACCGGGGTCGCGGAGGCTTCGTAAGATTGACCGAGAAAAGAGAGTTTCATGGGGGCAAAGCTCCTTGTGTGTTTGCTGTTAATAGAAACAGCCCCTGGCGGTCAAGTTGCTGGCACAAAAGTGTGTTGATCATCACAGGGAGGTGTGATTCTTTTGCCCACTCAACGGTTAGCCAGATCAATCAGGCAGGTGATATCAGCCCTTTGCTGGGGTCGCTTAGGAATGAGGATCAAGCAACATCCAAATTGTTAGGGCAGGCATCTTGCCTGCCTGGGGACAGCCGAGACGGCTATCCCAACTGATTCAATTCGCATTCCTTAGGAATCAGGATTTTATAAAATCCAAGTTTTGTCGGGCAGGCATCTTGCCTGCTCTTGGACAGCCGAGACGGCTGTCCACACTTAATTAAATTCCCATTCCTTAGAGGTTAGGGGGTGCGAAGTTTGGGATCTGCTAGACGCGATTCGAGTCGTTGAAACCTGCGCGATCGCACCACTCCAATGCCGACCAAGCTGGGTAAAACCACAAAAATGCCGATGAGTCTGAGAGCAAAACTCCCGGCTTCCCAGGTGAGCAAGCCCCGGCGTGATTGCTGGATCAAAATGATGGCGAGTACTCCCAGCAATAGGAGAGCCATCCCCAGTTGTGGCCATGAGAAGCCGCGCCAGTGGCAATCCCAGGGTTGCTGCACGAGGGCGATCGCCCCACCCAGCCACTGGCCCAAGCGATGGAGCAAAATCCCCGGTCGATACATTTCGCTCGTGATTAAGGCGATCGCGACCATGCCCCCAGGTGTCGTCGTCAGGGCGTAGCGGAGCAGATGAAAGCGATCATAAGGCAACCCCAAGAGCATCGTTTGGGCGAGAACTGGTAATCCCAGGAGAGCGCTGGGCATCGCAATGAGGGAGCCAGTCGCGATCGCATTCACCCCGATGGCTAACAGCAGCAGGCTAAACAGCAGCAGGCCGTAGAGCAGACAGCGACGGCAGGTGGCTGATGGCTGACGGAGGCGATCGCGGTAATTACTGAGCCCCACTATCATCAGTCCGCAGAGCCAAAAACCGGCTACGAACGCCTGAAATCCGCCGATGAGTAGGCCAACGGCGATGGCTGCCAGTCCACCGCTCACCCAGCGTTTTGGCCACAGCGATAGGCCCCGATACAGAACTACGCCCCACCCAATGCCGCCGATACCGCTCAAAACACTGCCCATGATGAGCCGCTGGGCGTTCCAGGTCGAAGGTTGGGGCAACCCGCCCAACGACTGCTCAACCCAGCGAATGACCGCCGCATGGAGGATGGCATCGTAGGGAGCCAGGGCATGATCAACGGTGGGTGAAAAGAACAGTTGGCGAGCGGTGCCGTCGGCAAAGCGCCCGATGACAGCAAACGGTGGGGCGTCGCCTGCGACGGCATCCTCATACAAAGCTTGCATCGTGCTGACCGGATTGAGTTCTTCATAAATGCCGCTGCCCAAGAACAGATTGTTGGGCGATCGCGGTGTGGCAAAGCCCGCAATACTGAGCACCACTGTGGCTTTCACATCCGGGGCCGCCTGGGCTAGCTCCAGCGCTGTGGTGCCCCCCATGGAATGGCCGATAATTCCCAAGCGCTGAGCGTCTAGCTGCGGCTGTTGGCGCATCCATTGCAACATCGCCGCCGCATCTAACTGATTTGCCGCTTGGGAGTTGGCCCGCCGATAGGACTCACCGTAGCCCCCAAAGTCAAACACGATCGCCGCAATGCCGCGATACGCCAGAGCTTGAGCCAGGGGAGCCAGCGTATCTTTGCTAGAGTTCACCCCGTGGCAGAGCAACACCGCCGGATAAGGGGCGGGCACGTTGACCGGTTGGTAGAGCCGCGCCGCGATCGCCTGCCCCTGTTGATGGCTCACCTGAACCGCCTGAATGCTAAGCGGGTCGCGGCTCGCCCCCAACCAGAGCCAGAGCCCCCAGAGCAACACCAGCGCCAGGACGATTTGATATCGCATGATCTGACTTACGCTAACCCCCCGATTTCACTACGCCTACGTGCGACGTGTTGGTCTGGATCTCCCAACGTAGATGAACCGAGCCGGGGCGATCGCCCGGTTGCCTCAAGGCGGCCCACCCATTAGGACTCGGCGCTCCTGGAATTGAAGATGCCCGGATGAGCCAACGACGGTATCGACGATATGCAGGCAACACGGGCTTAAGGATACAGCGTTTGTCCATGGTTGGTGCCCACCTGCAGGTAGGGTCGACCTTCTACGTCGCGCAGGGGAATGCGAGGATTGGCGAGCAGGTCGTGCAGCCGGTTTTGCGTCAGGTCGCGAATGCCTTCGTTACTCCAGCCCACCCGCACTTGCAGGTTGTCGAGCCCGAGCGCGTGCCCGGTGTCGTCGTCGGCCTGAGTCAGATCCAGGTTGCGAACGCCGATGTAAGCGTTGCCAATGGAGCGATCGCGCGCCGTCACGGGAGTGCCATCGCGCTCTGTCAAGGAATATGCCCCATAGGGATCACTCCCACCTTCCTCGGGCTTAATGATGTACCCATCGCCAACGTCCCCGGTAAAGGTGTTGAACCCCGCGACAAAATTGGTGCCATCGGCGGCCCGATAGCCCACTTCCAGCGCTCCGGTGCGAAAGCGATCGCCATACTCTCCCAAAATGCCGATGGGGTCAAAGTCATTCTCAAAGCGCATGTTAAAGTCGCCGACATTGAGCCCAATGCCAATGTTGCCCTGGGAGGTGTCGTAGGTGTCTTCGTAAAAGGTGGCGTACAAGCTGACGCTGTTGGTGCGCTGGGTATTGTTCGCCGCCAGTGACCAGTCGTAGCTTGGGGGGAGCGATCGCCCGCCGCCAAATCCTTGAGTCAGGCCCACGGTGACCTGACTTTCCCACCCTGACTCAGCGGTTTCAATATGCGATAGGGTGCGATAACCCGACCAGGCCATAAAGGCCTCAAAGTTATTGGGATTGGTGCGCACAAACGCCCCAGAGTTAAAGCCGAGGCGATCGCCCTGGGTCCCAAACTGATAGCTCAGACCCACCCGCACCCCGGTGGCAATATCGGCGGCCTGATCGACCGATAGCTGGGCCATCAAAACAGGAGCAAACATGGGCAAACCTTAAGCGAGGCGGTCAGTTCAGGTTCATGCAGGCACGGATTGAGGCATTAGCAGCTGGCTCGCCAACCATGCTTGAGAACCCTGAGAGTCCAGTCGCAGTTTAGCCTCCCTGAGTTCCTGAGAGTTGCGGCAATGGGGTGAGAACGTTACCGAGATGACCCAAGCCGGCGATCGCGGAAAGTCGGAATGCAGCAGCAGGGAGGGCGATCGCAGGCCGAAAGGGGGCCATCGGGCTGGCCTGGGGGTGGTTATCCAAGATTTCGAAGCGGTATCTTGATAAATGAGGTTCAGCAGTCTCAGCCCTGTGGGGAGAAACCGTCAGAAGGGTCACTGGACAACTTTTCTTGAACCACCCTCGCCTGCATGTCTCAAGGATTAATCGATGCCATTGTGTCCGCGCTGCGAAAATCCGGTGAAACCGACGGATCTGGTCTGTAGTCGCTGTCGTCTGCAACTCAAAGCCCATGGGCACCCCAGCATTGAGCTGCACCAAACGACGACGGGCGAAGTGCTGTGCAAAACCTGCGCCTACGATGCCGACGATACCTGCACCTTTCCGCAGCGTCCCTATGCCACCACCTGCACGCTTTACCAATCCATCACCGCCGAAGCGGAGCGAGCAAAGGGCGCAGTGCGATCGCCCGCCCCAGCACCTGCCCTCAGTTTGCTCTGGCACCGACACAAAGTCTGGATTATTCTGCTCGCCATTTTGGGCATCAGCTTGCTGCTGACCGTGTTCTAGCAGGACTGCCCCCTGGTGGCCCTGACCCTGATTGGCGGTGATCAGGGGAGGTCGCGACCCAGGGCCTTAAGTGGCAGCGGCAAAGCGAATCTTCAGATAGTCCTCTTCCATCTTGGCTCCAGCTGGATTGAGTGCCGCCAGCGCTTGGGGCAACACCAGGTTACGGCGATGGTTGCCAATGCGGATATTCAACTCATCGGCTGATTTGCTGAGTTCCACCTGATTTTTGGGAATGCCGGGGAGATACAGTTCCAGGCTGTAATCGTTGCCCTCCTGCACGACCCGCAGCGTACTTTCTTTGTAGAAAACCTGCGCCGGGTCGTCGTCGCCATAAAGGGTTTCCTTCAGGCGCTCCAGCGCCGCAATGCCGCACATTTCTTCGGAATACAGCGGAATCTCGCGGACTGGCAAGGGGCGAAAGTTTTCGTGGATTTCGTGGCGATATTGCTGCTGCTGATCCTTCCAGCGTTGGAAGAACGGATCTTGCACCGAGTCAGGAATGATGCGGTTGGCAATCACCATATCAGTGCCGACGTTGTACAGGCTGAGATAGGCATGAGCCCGCAGGGATTCTTTGATCACCATTTTTTCGGGGTTCGTGACCAGGCGCACCGAGGTCGTCGCCGTATCGGTCAGCACCTTCTCCAGTTCGACCAGTTGCTCATAAAACTCGTAGGGGGCATCCATGACTTCTTTCGTCGGCAACGAAAAGCCTGCCACTGGCCGAAACAGCGGTTCCACAAGGGGACGCAACGCCGCAGACACCGCTTCAAACGGCTTGTAAAAGCGGCGCATGTACCAACCGGCCACTTCCGGCAGACTCAGCAACCGCAGGGCGGTGCCAGTGGGGGCCGAGTCGATAATCAGCACATCGTATTCGCCTTCGTCGTAGTGGCGCTTCATCCGCACCAGGCTAAAAATTTCGTCCATGCCGGGGAGGATGGCGAGTTCTTCGGCCTCTACACCTTCTAGCCCGCGAGCTTTCAAGACGTCAGTGATGTAACGTTTCACCGCTCCCCAGTTGCCTTCCAGTTCCAGCAGGGCATCAAGTTCTGCCCCCCACAGGTTAGGCCGCACCAGGCGCGGGGCGTGCTCTAGCTCCATGTCGAAGCTATCCGCCAGGGAGTGGGCTGGGTCGGTGCTGAGTACGAGGGTTTTGTAGCCCATTTCGGCGCAACGTAAACCGGTTGCTGCAGCAACGGAGGTTTTGCCCACTCCGCCTTTCCCGGTCATTAAAATTACGCGCATAGTTTCGTTGCCTCTGCCTTAGTCGAAAAAATGTAACGGTTCTTTCACTGTATCGGGTTTAACAGCATTTAGCTGGAGTGGAGGCGATCGCTCAGGGCGGCCCCACCCGGCTCAGGGCGATCGCCTTCCGTAAAGGCCAATTCACTGCCAGTAAAACGAAACGGGAATGGGTGGTGCCACATCCCCGTTTTAATTTGACTTGAGTGGCCAGGGCGATCGCTCCTGGTGACCTAAACGGCGACGCCCACTGGGAGATACCCCAGTTCTTCCAGCTTCGCGATCACCTTATCGACGCTCTCTTCCAGCGTTTCCTGATGGGTCTCGCAGTTCACTTCCGGATGGGTGGGCGGCTCGTAAGGGTCGTCGATGCCCGTAAACTGCTTGATTTCGCCCGCCCGCGCTTTTTTGTAGAGGCCCTTCACGTCACGCCCTTCGCACACTTCCAGGGGGGCGCTGACATAGACTTCCACAAAATCGCCAATGGTTTGACGCACTTCCTCTCGTACCGCGCGATAGGGGGAAATAGCCGAAACCAGCACCACTACACCATTACGGGTCAGCAGATGGGAAACAAAGCCAATGCGCCGAATGTTAATGTCGCGATCCTCTTTGCTAAAGCCCAGGCCTTTGGTCAGGTTGGTGCGCACAATGTCGCCATCCAGCACCTCCAATTTGCACTGGCGATCGCGCAATCGCTGCGCCAACGCCTCAGTGATGGTGCTTTTGCCAGCGCCACTCAATCCCGTCATCCAAACGGTTACGCCACGATGTTCCATACTGTTTATCGTCTCCTATCTTGCGATTCTACAAGTCGGGCAAGCTCTCCCTGCCCTCTGGGCTTGCTTTAATTTGCCCAACTTTGCCCAATAAATTTAAATATGGACGGGCAACCGCCGATCACCCGGCCCTTTCCATCCCCCGCCCAGGAGGTGACTAAGTAGGCAGTTGTAATTAAACGTAAGACGCCGTAGGTTGCCGTTGAGGAACGAAACCCAACGCCCGCATGGGTTACGCTATCGCTAACCCATCCTACAGTTGAATCAGCCCAGCTACTTACTCACTATTTCGTCTCTTGGGCAGGGCATCAGACCATTGCCTGATTTAGTAGCGTCTCATACTCTTGCTCTGGCAGGGCAAAAAAGTTTCAGCAGTTGCGGGGCGATCGCCATTTTCCTGGTCCCGACCACCATAGAGTCCTTGTTGGATCAGCTCCAACCAACGATCAGGGCACCCATCTCACTCCACTCCCAACCCCCAATACCCCACCCCGCAATACCCCACTTTCCCCGTCCCGTGAAGGTGAATGCCGTTGGGGTAGCGCAGATCTGTTATAGATTCTGTTATAGATCTAGAGAGGTTAGCTTTCAAAAACCTCGTCTAAGAGCGGGTTTGGCATGACTTCAAACGAACAGCGCATTTCAGTTTCCCTGGGCAGTGTCGCGCTTTTGGTGCTGTCGGTGCCGGTATTGCTGCTGTTGTGGCAACTGCGCAGCCTGTTTCTACTCGTCATGATTGCGATCGTGCTGGCAGCGTCGATCGCCCCCGTGGTGGACTGGGCCGAACGGTACCGGGTGCCCCGCTGGCTGGGCGTGGTCCTGACCTATTTAGCGATCGCCTCCATCATTACTGGCGTCGTGCTGTGGGTCGGCCCCACCGTGGTCGAACAGATTCAACGGCTGATTCGCCAAGTGCCCGTTTCCCTCAAGCAGGTCATCGACTACGCCGAATCGTGGGTGGTCTCTTTTAATAGTGAGCGACCTGATTTTGCCAACGAACTGCTCAACAAATTTGTCGACGTCCAAGGCCTGACGCGCTGGTTGATTCGGTCTAGTCAGCAGCTTTTAGTGCGCTCCTATGGCCTGACAACAGGCATTTTGGGCGGATTTTTTAGCGTGATTTTGGCGCTGTTTTTGTCAGGCTACATGCTGGCCGACAGCCGCACCCTGGTGAAAAATTTTGTCCGCTTGCTGCCGCAGCCCTGGGACGATCGCCTGGCCGCGCAAATTGGTCCCATTAGCAATCGCATGGGCAGCTACATTCGCGGACGGCTCCTCGTTTCCACCATCCTGGCGGTGGCCACGACCGTTAGCCTCAGCATTTTAGGCTTGTCTGACTTTGCCCTGGGGCTGGGAGCCATTTCTGGCTTTACCAATTTGATTCCCTTTTTGGGGCCGATTTTGGGAGCCGTCCCCGCGCTGGTGGTCGCCATTTCCCAAGGCGGTTGGACGGTGCTCTGGGTGCTGATTCTCTATGTCATCATCCAAAATCTGGAAACTTACGTGCTTGATCCGCTCCTGGTCGGCACTTCGGTGGGTGTGCATCCGCTGTATCAACTGCTGGCGGTTATTGGTGGGGCTCAGGTGTTGGGCATTATCGGAGCGCTGATCGTGCCCCCGTGGGTTGCCGGCGGGGCAGTGCTGCTGGAAAATCTCTATCTGCGACCTAAGCTCATGGCCGAACGACGGCGATCGCTCCCCGTGCCCCCACCGCCGGAAACAAAAGCGCCGAATCTTGCGTCTCCCAGTCCGATGATGGCAGATGGTTAACGCTTGTGATGGCAGATGGTTAACGCTTGAAGTACGGTCGCCCTCCAACGCGATCAGACGGGTGAGGGCTGCTGCTCACTTGGCCATATCAGTGCCGCATCAATATAGTCACTCCCTGATTTAGCGTCTTTTGGGAAAAGTGGCATTACAAAGCCTCTACCAAGGGTGGTAAACCGGGGAGGATGTGTCAATATAGGGAGCTAGATTTGACCGTGCTCAATTTGCTGTTTGTAGGGGTGGGCCGATGTCTGGGATAACAACACTGCAACGGTGGGGACTCGCCTTATTGCTGGCGACCGGAGGGGTCAGCGCGCCGCAGGCGTGGGCGGATGAATTTCCCCCATGTTCTCCCCCCAACGCGAACGAATACCTGCTGTTAGTACAGGGCGAGACGGTGAACGCCCGCGATCGCATTCAAAACCTGTTGCCGACGACCACCAATGTCAGCGTTTGTCGGTATTTAGATGATGTGGTGGTGCGAGCGGGAGGCTTCACCAGCTTAGAAAATGCCAACGCCTGGGCGCAGTATTTGACCGAAGTCGAAGGTGCCCAAGCCTTTGTGGCACGACCCGCCGCCCCCGGTGAAGTCTCGCCCGACGAACCCATCGCCGCTGAGCCCGTCGAGCCAGAACCCACCCCCGCCCCGACTGACTCTGCCGCCCCAACCGATTCCGTCGCCCCGACCGAACCCGCCACCACCCCAGCCACAGCGGAACCCGCCGCCGCAGTCGCCTATGCCCCCAAACTGATCGGCGAAGGATATGCCGTACTGGTGGACTACGGCAACAACCCGGACATTGCCAAACAGCTCCAACAGGCCCTCAATCAACCTGTGGGTCTGGCGATTTATGAACAGCAACCCTTCTTGCTGGCTACCCAAAGCCCCGACCCGCAGGCCGCCGCCCAGGTTTTGCAGACCCTGAGTAATGGCCGATTTGGGGCATTTATTGTCGACAGCGGTGACGTGGTGTTGCTGTCAGAGGCGGTTGCCACCCCTTAGAGCTACCGCTTATACATAAGTTTCTGACTGACTGCTTCCAGTGGTTTAGCCCCCTTTTCTGGAATGCCCGGAGGGCTTTAAGCCACCAATTCTGGGGGCCTTCAAACTCCGGTCTCCCCCCAGAATTGGGGGGACTAAGGGGGGCGAGTGCGCCTGTTGAGGTGGCAATCAAGATGTGTATAAGCGGCAGCCCTTAGCGAGGGGAAATTCAAGCAGTTTGGTCAGCCGTCGTAGCGGTTGAGCGTTGCATAGGCTCCCCTGCGGTCGGCGACAGCGGGGGAGCTTGCTTGTATCCCTGATTTCCGAGATGGGTATCAGCGACAGCCTGGCGGCTAGAGTCCTGGAATCCCGCTGAGGGTGCCATCGCCATCCATGACCTCGCCGATCACATAGGCCGGGATAGCCTGCGCCTGAAAATGAGCGATCGCTGCATCTGCCTGTTCAGGCGGCACAATCACCACAAATCCGATACCCATATTAAAGGTATTAAACATGGCTCCAGGCGCAACGTCTCCCGCCTCGGCAAGCCAGTCAAAAATGGGTAGCCCCGGCCAGCGATCGGGGTCTAACACAATAGAGTGGCGATCGCTGAGACAGCGGGGGACATTTTCCGGCAAGCCGCCCCCGGTGATGTGGGCCATCGCGTGAATCGGAAGTCCGATCTGGCGAGCCGAGAGCACCGGCTTGACGTAAAGCTGCGTCGGCGTCAGCAAGCTGTCCGCCAGGGATTGACCCTCCAGCCCAGCCGGACACTCCGCCCAGTCATAGCCAGGGGTGGGGCGATCGCGGCGGGGCGCTTCGGCGATAATTTTGCGCACCAAACTGTACCCATTGCTATGGATGCCGCGGCTGGCTAACCCGATGACAGCATCCCCCGTTACCACTTGCGAGCCATCGAGAATCTCGGCCTTTTCGACAATGCCGACACAAAACCCCGCCAGGTCATATTCACCGGCATCGTAGAAACCCGGCATTTCTGCCGTTTCACCGCCGATGAGCGCACAGCCCGCTTCGCGACAGCCCGCCGCAATCCCTTCAACCACGGCGGCTAATTGCTCCGCGTCGAGCTTCCCCGTGGCGAGATAGTCCAGAAAAAAGAGTGGCTCGGCCCCACAGGTCAGCACGTCATTGACGCACATGGCAACCAGGTCAATGCCGACGGTGTGGTGACGGTTGAGGGCATGGGCAATTTTGAGTTTTGTGCCTACCCCATCGGTACCAGAAACCAAAACCGGCGTCTGATATCCCGACGGGAGCTGAAACAAGCCCCCAAAGCCGCCCAGACCGCCCAGCACTTCGGGCCGATGGGTGCTGCCCACCAGTTGCTGAATGCGATCGACAAACGCTCTGCCGGCGGCAACATCGACCCCAGCGTCTTGATAATCCATGCTGATTCCTCAGAACAAACTTGCCTATGGCCTGTGACTAAAAAGGCTCATTGTCATTGTCTGGGTTAATGGCAAATCCGCGACTGCCGATAAGTAAAAAGAAGCGTCACAATAACGTTTGCTTATTAAAAAACGCCTATCGTCCTCACAAGTGACACTGCAATTTGTTGCATTGTTTTTGGAGGAAGGGGGAAATCCGGCGATCGCGATCCCCTCCTCAAGCATTGTATTTTCGAAACTCTTTTGTTGCGAGCGATAAGTTCTATTAACCAAAACCACTGGCGTTGATATCCCTAAACGGACCACTTCACGGGGATCAGATGGACTTTCGCAAAAATCCAAGAAAACTTGACAATCGCCTTGGTCAAAATCGTTTGCGATTTCTGCGGATTGCCAATTAGATTCTTCGTGCTAACGTACGGGTCGTTCAAAAGAACCGAAGGGTTATGTCGAGGTGGCTGTGATGGTTAACGGTCTGCACAAGTATCAATTGTGAGCTTGTAAAGCCCTGAGTCTTGGCTCAATGAGTCCAAGCCTGTCACATCGCCGCTATGTTGAGCTCTTGTGAGATATATGATTCAGAACTTGTGTCGTAGCTTTACGGCGGCTTTGCTATTGGGTGCCGTAGGCATGCCTCTAGCAGCAAGTGCTGAGCAACCCGAAGGGAATGCTCGCGCAAATTTACAGGAAACGCTCCAAATTGCAGCTGATCAAGTTGATCAAACTGACGTCGGCACTGCCGAAACAGTTCCCGCAGATCTCGAATCTGCTCGCTCAGAACCGACCGCTGCTGAACTTTCCGATCGCTTTCGCATTACTGCACACACGCTCGAAGGGCAAGACATTGCTGTTTTGCACGTTAACAATCTCCCAGTTCTAACTTTCGTTGACCAGTCCGAAGCAGCCGCATCTAAAGAGAATGGCGCTGCGATCGCCATGGATGAAGACGCTACCCGCCGCGCTGAGACTGTCGCTCGGCAAATTGATGCCTTCCAACAAGCAGGGGGAACGCCCGAAGCGATCGACGTCCTTTGGGACGAAGATCTTGAAGAATATGTCATCACCCTGGATGGTGAACAGTTGGTGATGATCAACGACACGACTCGCTACCCCAACAGCACGGGGCAGCTTCATGCTGACGCCTTGCAGGCGACCAATCGCCTCCGCAACTTGTTGGGCGCAACCGAAAACTTGACCGAAATTGAAGGCGCTCCTGAGCCCGCCGCCTCTCCGGGGGGCGGGCAAGGCAACTGGGGAGTGTCTTCTTCCTTTACGGGGCGCGCCTCTTGGTATGGTCCTGGTTTTCACGGCAGACACACCGCTAGCGGCGAAGTCTTCAATCAAAATGGCCTGACTGCGGCCCACCGAACCTTGCCATTTGGCACTCGGGTGCGCGTCACCAATGTCAACAACAATCGCCAGGTCATTGTGCGCATTAATGACCGAGGACCGTTTTCCCACGGTCGGGTCATCGATTTGTCGGCAGGGGCCGCTCGCGAAATCGGCCTCCACATTGCTGGCGTGGGTACTGTCCGCGTTGAGGTGCTAGCAGACTAGTTGCTGACGATCTGCCACCCCATGGCATCAGCCTAAATCAGGTGAAGCTTCAGCAATCCTTGGTGACTGCTGGAGCTTTGCCGTTAGTGCAAGCGTGGACGCAAAGGAGTGAGGCTAATTTAATCGCCAATTTTTGCCGGACACGATCGCTTGTCTGTGAGAAGGGGCGTTACACCAATCGTCCATGACGCCGCCGTGTCACCGCCAAGGATAAAAATTAGCCAGGTAAGGGACCCGGTCTCTGCCGGGGCAACCGATCATTCAGGTCAAACCCGAGGGACCGGAGGTCGGAGAAAAAGGTTATTTTCAGGGCACTTCTCTGTCCCTAGACTAAAGGCTCCAAGGCTCCAGGTGGATGTAGCCCTTTCACAAGGGGGCAGCGATCGCGGCGGCTCCTCGATTTGTCGCGCTACCTTGCAGAATTGGTATGAGGCGATCGCGATGGCTGCCATCCCCCCATCTGCTAGCGGCGGCTTTGGTGGGTCTCAACGCTGCCGTTAAGTAGCTGGGCTGATTCAACTGTAGGATGGGTTAGCGATAGCGTAACCCATGCGGGTGTTGGGTTTCGTTCCTCAACCGCAACCTACGGCGTCTTACGTTTAATTGCAACTGCCTACTTACTCTGGCTCGGCTTGCTGGCGGATGAGCTTTTGCACACTGGTCAGAGCGCGATTGAGTTCTGGGCCTTTGTAAGCGGGATTTTTGAGATAGGCGGCTTGTTCTTGCTCGAGCATCAGCACGTCTTGAGCGACCAGCCCCTCAAGCAGCCCTTTAGCCGCATTGAACAGGCGGTTCTTCACAAAGCGACGAAAGGGCATGGGCAACTTGTGGAGACGGTGAAAGGCTTGCAGAGATGTGAAGTGAATCAGGTAGGCGCGGGTATGAGTCGGACTGACAGGGCAGAAGAGGCAGCAGATTTTGAAGTCTTGGCCCAGGGTGGAAATCCAATGGGGATAGACGTAGCTGACGCGCAGCTCTTCGGGATGGAGTTGCCGCAGAGCGGGAAAGAAGAGTTGGGAGACGGACCAGATTTTGTTGATGCGGTAGTAGCTCTGGGCGTTGTAGAGCACATCTACCCGCTGCTCGGTGGCTTCTAAGGTCGCCAATACGGGGTCGGCCCAGGCTTGCAGGTCGTCGTGCAAGCGCCCATGGTACATGTCCATTAAGTTTTCGATCAGGAACGAGTAGTGGGCTTCGACATCGATGAGGGCCACGCTGGCGATGTAGTTGATGTGATTCCACTCGGGCAGGCCCAGGGGTTGAATGTTGTCGGCAGTGAGCCGATCGCGATCGCCGGGAAACAACCACACAAAGCCATCGCGATCTTGAACGGGATAGGTTTTGAGCTGGCAGCTCGGTAGTTGTTGGTTGTCGGCGAGATAGGGGACGTGGGTGCAGTGTCCCGCAGCGTTGAAGCGCCAGCCGTGATAGATACATTCCACCTCGCCGTGGGTGATTGCGCCCTCGCTGAGTTTGACCTGCCGATGGGGGCACCGATCTTCCAACGCCTGGATCTGGCCCTCGTCATCGCGCAACAGGACGATCGCCTCCCCCCACAAGGTCACCCCCAGGGGTTGGTCAATGACCTCGTCAGAGCGAGCCACCGCATACCAATGGTTAGGGTTAATGCCCAGCGATCGCACATCCTGACGGCCAGCGGTGGGGGACGCAGTCTCGCTAGTGGATTGAGAGGGCAGAGCAACCATAGCGTGTGTAACTCCTCAGAACGAAGGGCGATCGGGCCGGTCGATGTGTGTGGCTAATCCTAGCAGCTAAATTTTGAAGACTCCCTCAGGGTTTACTGACAAGAGAGGACGGCGTTGCGCCCCTTCTTGCTGCAAGATGGCGTTGGCGGCCAGTAAGCCGCTGCTGACAGCCCGCTCCATCAGGCCACAGGGAAAGGGCATCTTGACCCAGTCTCCGGCAAACATCAGATTAGGGACAACGGTGGTGGTTTCGGGGCGATCGGCAAAGCTACCGGGAGGAAACCCTGCAAAGTTTTTCTGATTAACGAGTTGCTTGTGCAGCAGGTTGGCGTCTTGCAACGAGGGCACGATTTCAAACAGTTCTGCCTGAAAGGTGTCCAAAAGCGCTTGCTGAGTGGGAAACTCCTTTTCCTTATAACAGTAGGCGTGGAGCTCGACGACGCTGCCCCCGGTGCGTTGGGCCCAGTCGATGTAGTCGTCTTGAATGCGGTGGTAGAGGGTGATGCTGTCGGTTAGACGATAGCCGGACAGCGAGGTGAACCAGCTATGCTCCCAAGCAAAGTCGCGATCGAACCAAAACCGCCCGACCGCAAAGGGATCGGCCACCTGCAGTTGCTCCACCTGAGTCCCCAGGGTGGGTGCCACCTCCCCCTGGGAGAGAGAGAAGAGATGTTTGATGCCGGGAATGTCGGCAGCGAGCACGTAGTAGTCGGCTTCCAGGCTGGTTGCGGGGGGGGCAGTCTGGGTGGTGGCGATCGCCAATAGCTGAATCTGGTCGTCCTGGCGATCGACCACCCGATAGCGGGTGAGGTTTTCGCGCGCGGGACCGCCTAATACTTGGCCGTCGTCGGCATACACCGCCCCATGGCAGGGACAGGCATAGCCCCCCGCCGCACTGGTTTGCCCGGTCTTTTGGACAGTGCAGCCCTGGTGAGTGCAGGTGAGGGAGAGGGCCTCTTGGGTCCCCGGTTGATGACAAAAGACGCGATCGCCCGCCCCAAAATATTCCAGGTCAGGGGTGCTCAGCAGGGGATTGCGCTCGACCCAAAAGGGTACCGGATTAGCGGCGACAGCTCCCTGGTGATAAGTCACCTGGCGAATTTTGCCCGCCTGCCAATCGAGCTGGCTCACCGTTGCGCCGGTAATCACCTGCCCCCCATTAGCCTCAATGGCGGCTACAATCGGATCCACCAGACTGCGGCCCATATCCTGACAGGTGCCATTAAAGGCCAACCCCTCAGGATTACCAAAGAAATAAAAGTGGAAAAACTGCATCAACTCCCCAGCGCTCATTCGATCGGGCGCGTTGAGGCTGGATTTAGCAAACGGCAGGAAGTACAGGTCATATAGCCCCTGGGGAAAGTCTTCCTTGACCCAATCGGCGACCGAGAGTTGGTCGAGGCGATCGAAGGTCTGGGGCGTGCGGAAGCCAGTGATTTCGCGAAAGACTTGCAGGTGCTTGAGTTTCACCAGGTTGATGCCCCATTTCAGCCGATTGGGGGAATTAATCGCCAAATCAATCACATTCCACGGAAAAGCAGAATGGCTAGGCCGAAACACCTCCGGCTGGTAGCCCTCTTTATAGACCACTGAGTAGTAGTTAAGGGGCTTGAAATTTTGGCGAATTTGCAGCTCTTCGACCAGGCCAAACAGGTTGTAATACTGCGGAAAAAAGCCGTGAAAGCCATGCTCCATCATGAACTGTTGGTCACCCACCTGAATGGGCCAGCTCGCAATTTTGCCGCCCAGTTGGGGCGATCGCTCCAGTAAGGTGACCTGCACACCCCGCTGGCTCAACTCATAAGCCGCAGCCAGGCCTGCTAACCCGCCACCGATGACCACTGACTTGAGGGGGCGACCGGGCTGACGGGGCAGGGTGAGCGCATCCTGATGGTGGACGGTGGGCTGGGGTTTGCTAAAGCGGGAGTAGCCGACACCAGCGGCTAAGGTACTGAATCCAAATAGTTTGAGAACACTACGACGAGAGAGGGCCTGTAGAGACGAAAGTTCCGGGAGTGAGGACATGTATTCCGCGATCAGTAGACAGTGAATTGCGGCTCCGCCACAAGCGCTAACCTGCGCCTGCGGCAATAGCTGGGTTCGACAATGTCGTAAGTAGGAAGGCGCAATCCAATAGAAGACGATGGAGGTTGCGGTTGAGGCACGAACCCCAATGCCCGCATGAGGTTTGCGATTGCTAACCCATCCTACATTTCAATTAGCCCACCCACTTAAAACCCGCTCAAACGGATTGCTTCTAAGGAATTCTTAGAAGGCATGGCGTAAATCTTAACAATACTCTTCCACCTTTTGGAACCAACATGAACGGTTTCGCCCATTTTGGCTGATTACCCTTACTTATCAATGGCTGTCATTGTCTGCCCGATAGCTGGCGACGGTAGCGGTGCGAACAGGACAGTGGCGATCGCGGCATCGGTGTAGGGGGGCGTTGGTGAGGTAGTGGGGAAAGCGAGCGGGGCGATCGCCCCTCAGCCGCCTTATTCCGCCAAACTCTCATCCATCATCGTGGGCACTGGGTCCGCCGTGATGGATTCGCGATCGCCCTCATCGGCTACAGGGAGGCCAGCTGATTCTCCAGTGGGGGAAGCAGCAGCTTCGGCAGGCCCGAGGGGGGCGGTGGCGTCGTCGGGGGCCGCAGCCGGAGCCGTATCCCCAATGGCGGGGGCAGCATTGCGAGCATTGGCATTGCCCAGTGTCGACAGGGTCAACACCTGAGGCGGCGTTGCATCCGGGGGATACACCAGTTCCACAATGACTTCTTGCCGTGAGTTGGGCGGCAACGCGAGGCGCAAAATGGGCTCCCCTTCTTCGCCCTGGCGCTGCACAACGTGAACATAGCGCGTACTTTGTTGCCCATCGGCGGTTTCAAACCGGACCCGCACCGTGCCCCGGAAAAAGACGCGATCGACTGGGTTCTTTAAGAACCGGAGCCCCTGCTTCAAGGTTTCATCCTGCAAAGGGGTTTGCAGCTTTAAGGCCACGCGCTGCTCACGATTGGAGTTGTTGTAAAGGGGCAACCGCAGCTTGTAATGCACCCCGTAGTTGCCGTGGGCGCGAAACGCCGTATCGGAATAACGGGCCAACATCGGCGCACTTTGAATTTGCCCCGTCCCAAAGGTGTTGTAATCGACGGTGCTAATCACATAGGAAATCGCTTCGCCCGGTGCGGGAATAGTGAGCTGCTCAGCGTCGGGAGCATCCAGAGCGCTCGCCTCCCAGCGAGAACCCTGAGCCACGCCGGCCACCCGTCCATAAAAGAAGCGACCTTCGCGATTGCTTTTGGCGTATTCTTCCGGATTCGTGGGGGGAATGTCGCGAGGGCCGGCGAGATCGCCATTTACCAACAGGCGTAGCCACTCTTGCAGGGTCGGAGCCCGCTCTTGACCGTCTAAGGTGCGCGGAGCATACATGGCGAGGGTAGCCGCATACACCGGCCCGTCGCTAGACAGTTGCAGCAACAGCGATCGCCCGTTGCTAGGTAGTGGAAGACTGCCCCCCTGGGGCACTACCGAGGCCACGGGCGGACTGAAGGTACTGGGGGCACCGGGCAAAATCGAACCGGGGGGCAGCGTGGCATCAGCCGCAAAGGGCAAGCGCCGCAGGGGAATGGGCGCATTCATCAACAAATAGGCCTGCTCCGGGGGAATGACGATCTGCCGGGGCCATTGCGATTGGCGACGTTCTTGCAAAATATCGGTGACCGTCCGACTGCCAGGTCCGGCAAACACGGAGCCGTCGGGGTTGAACCGGAGGGCGGGCAAACTGTTGAAGGGAGCCTCTTGACTGAGGTAGCTGACGCCCTGATCAATGGTGAGGGTGATGGGTTCAGAACTGGGGTTATAAATGATGCCCCCGACAAAGATCGTCCGGCGATCGTCCATTGCGACACCACGGGCAACGTGATGCGCAAAAAAATCAAACCGCCCTTCAAAGGGGAAATTGAGATGGGCTTCAGCATTCGCCATTTTGTCACCCGGAAAGGTGGACAACAAAATCCCGTCTCCTTGAATGAGTTCCGGACTGTTGCTGTTAAAAACCGGTATCTCGTTGAGCTGACCGGGCAAAGGGCGGACGTCTTGGTAGCGTGTAAATTCATCTGGAATGCGCGGGAGGGCCTCACCTTCGATCGCTGGCACTGCCGCCACCACCGGAGGCATCTGAGGAGGGGGCGCGATCGCAACTGTTTGAAGCAGCGGAAGCCATGCAAGAGCAGTAATCATAAGCGAGTCGTAACAGGATTAAATATCACTAAACTGATGGATCTCAAGAGCAGTACCCACGATGAAATCACCACCCATAGCGGGTTGGCGGGGCGGGGGTAGGAGCTTGAGCAAGACAGCTAAATTGCGGTGCTTTAGTCATCGGCGATCGCGATTTAATGTGTTGTTCTCAATATGCCCTCAGCACGTATCTAGACAGCGCCGAATAACAAAATATCATTCTGTCAACCCGAAATTGCAGAATCACGCGGATCTTCTACGTCGGGGAGAGCGAGTGATTTTCACCGGAAAGCCGGGAGTCAGTCAACACCAAGCCATTGAGGAAACATTCACCCCGCATTGATGGAGCAATTGACATTCGGGCCAAAAGATATTGAAAAGGGTTATACTACTATTCAGTCATATACTCATCTGGGGAGGGCTCGTCGTGGGAAATTCACTGATTTTTCGGCAATTATTTGATCAATCGTCTTCGACTTATACCTATTTATTGGCAGATCCGGAGAGTCGAGCCGCCGTCTTGATTGATCCGGTATTTGAACAATACAATCGCGATCGCGCCCTCATTGAAGAATTGGGGCTCACGCTGCTCTACACGCTAGACACTCACTGCCATGCCGACCACGTCACTGGAGCCTGGCTACTACAGCAGACCTTAGGGGCCAAAATTGCCATCTCGGCGCGCTATGGCGACATGGTGAGTGGCGCAGATCGGTTGCTCGACCATGGAGATACGATTCAATTTGGCGATCGCGCCCTATCCGTGCGCGCAACGCCTGGTCACACCGACGGTTGCATCACCTATGTGCTGGATGACCAGTCGATGGCCTTTACCGGCGACTGCCTGCTCATTCGCGGGGCGGGGCGTTGCGACTTTCAGCAGGGCAACGCGGCCGTCATGTATCGCTCTCTCAAAGACCAAATTTTATCTCTACCGGATGACTGTTTGCTGTATCCCGGCCATGACTATAGCGGTCGCACCGTTTCCACCGTAGCGGAAGAAAATCACTACAACTCCCGCATTGGCGGTGCCGCGACCGAAAAAGATTTTGTCGGGTATATGGATAATTTGGGCTTACCCCATCCCAAAAAAATTGATATTGCTATTCCCGCCAATTGTCGCTGTGGTCGTCCCGAAGATGGCAAGCTGCCCGGAGAAATCACCTGGGCTCCCGTGCGCCAAACCTACGGTGGTTTGCGCGAGATCGACCCACAATGGGTCGCCGAGCACCTCACCGCGATCAATATTATCGATGTGCGCGATGCAGATGAATTCAATGACCGTCTGGGACACATCGCTGGGGCTCAGTTGGTGCCCCTGAGTGAACTGCGGGAGCGGCTTGCCGCCGTGCCTCAGGACAAGCCGGTGGTAACGGTGTGCCAGTCCGGCAGCCGCTCAGGGCAAGCCACAGTGATTTTGCGCCAAGCCGGTATTGAGCAAGCGGCCAACCTGCGCGGCGGCATGCTGGCCTGGAATGAGGCGGGATTACCCGTGGCCCAATCTCTCCCCGCTGGCGCAAGTAGTTAGGATTGTCGCTGCACTCATGGGCAATTGGGTGGGTCGGTTTGGAACATGACCTGCCGACGATGGGCCAAAGGCATCTGTCCGGATCGGGGCAGATGCCTCTTTTGTGGAGCTATGGGTGGAGCTATGGTGAAGATGAGCAAATTCGCCGCAGAGGGAGACGGGAGCGGGTGCACCAGCTAATGGATTTGACGGTTCCCCAGCCACTGGCATTACCGATGCCCGGCGTTGTGCCGGTCTGGCAACTCCCCTGCGCGGCGGCGCAATTGGCACGATCACACTGGCAGGCCTGGCTCTCACCAGAGGAGCGCGATCGCGCGCAACAATATCGCCATCCCCGCGATCGCGATCGTTTCATCCTGGGCCGAGGCGGACTGCGTTATTTGCTAGCGAGTTATTTGGGCATTGCCCCCACAGCCATCCAACTGGGCTATGGGCCGCACGGCAAGCCCTATTTGCGGGCTCCCCACGCCGCGAACATGCACTTTAATGTGGCCCATAGCGGTGACTGGGTCATCTGGGGTTTTAGCCACAGCCCTCATATTGGCGTCGATGTCGAAACTTTGCAGCCCCGGCGTTACCTATCAGGGCTCATGCAGCGCTGCTTGACGGCGGCAGAACGTGACCAACTACCGCCGGACCCGCTCGCGCAGTTAGAAATCTTTCTCCGCTACTGGACGATTAAAGAGGCCCATTTAAAGGCGATCGGGCTGGGGTTAAGCTATTCTCTGCAAGCCGTGCAAGTCGCCTTACAGCCCACGCCTCAAATTATGAGAGCGGCCCACATCCCTGGTCAGCCCGTCTTACCCTGGGGCGTCCAACTGTGGCAGCCTGGCCCTGGGGCGATCGCTGCCGTGTGTGTCGACCAAACGCAATATTCCCTTCAACTCTTGACCTTAGGGAACTGCTAGCAAGGCCAAGACTCGCCCGTAAGTAGATGGGCTTAATTATTTGTAGGATGTGTTAGCGCCAGCGTAACGCATCAAATCCATATGGAATGATGCGTTACGGCTTCGCCTAACCGCACCCTACTAATCGCCAGTGTCATCAATTTAAGTTCCATTAAGCTCCCTCACCTAGCATTGCAGGTAAATCAATCTCTTTAATACAAGTAGCTCGTGACAAAGAGAGAATACAGTCAACGATGGAAAGAAGATCGCTGAGAGGAATGGCTTCACCACCCGTCAGATTGGCTGCCGCGAGATCTGCCAAAACTTCGGGTGTGCCAACATTGCCAGGGTTAATCACGGTGACACCAATTTTCTGCGAGCGCAATTCTTCCCGTAAGGAATGCACCACTCCCCGCAGTCCAAACTTCGATGCACTATTGGCAACTTCCCGTGCTGGGAAATTATCTCGACCAGAAAGTGCCCCTATAAAAATGATTTTGGGATTATCCGATCGCCGTAGGGCAGGCAGTAACGCTTTCACCAATCGAATGGGAGCAACCAGGTTGACGGCAATCACGCGAATGATGTCCTCATCAGCACAGGCTTCAAAGCGATACTGAGGGGTAAATGCGTGGGTTTCCCAGGTTCCACCCATATACAGCAACGCATCTAAGGAATCATCTCTGATCGCGTTGACTACCGTTTCTATTCCTGCCAGGTCAGACAAATCTGCCTGTACCCATTCGCCCACCGGAGCCACTGTCCGAGACACTGCCAATAGGCGATTGCATTGGTCGATCAAATGTTCTGCAACTGCAAGTCCAATGCCGCGACTTGCTCCTGCTACCAGAATGGTCTTAAAGGACATTGCCTTTCTCCCGTTCATTGAGGCGCAGACCAAACTTGGTCACTCCCGGAAACTCAATATCGAATTGTTCTGAGAAGTAATCCGCATAAAAGGTTTGATAGGGCTTAAACCCAATGGACTCGTAGGTATGGCGGGCTATGTCATTGCCATTGATAACCATGATTCCGGCAAAGTCGTGCTGCTGTGATCTCCCCTGCTCCAGCAAAGCTCTGAGTAATGCTTTACCAAAGCCTCGTCCCCGCGCCTCTGGCAACACGGCCACATTTTCAATGATCCAGGTTGCCTGGGGGGTGAGGAAAAACGGTCGCAAATCCCCTCCCCAAAGCACCAGATAGCGATCGCGAAAAGTGGTTAAGGTTTCCTCCGGCCAGTTCAATTCCTGGGCGATCGCCTCCAGCCGAGACAGACATAATGGGCAGTAATCTTCTGTCCCCGGTACATATCCTGCTGCAGCGGCAACGGGTTTACCCTCAGCCTCCAAAATCAGGAAATCCGCCACATTGCCCCAATTCGAAGCATCGGCCTTCAGTTCTGCCTCAATAAACTGCAAGGCAGTGGTGCCAGTGCCATCCAACAGGTCTTCCCAAAAGCAGTGGTTTAAGGGCGGCAAAGAAGCCTCGTACTCAATCTGGGCCAGAAATGGAATGTCGGCAGTTGTCGCTTGGCGGGTGTTTAGCGGGGTTGACATCACAGCTCCTTTGAGGAAACCACTCATTAAAGATACAATCTGCATGTATCTTAAAAATAAAGAAAGCGCTCTCCCCTGTCAAGATACATGCTGTCTGAATGTTAAGTCTGAGCAATTCACGATGCCTGCCAAGTTGACTAAAGCGGAACAAACTCGTCGGACTCGTCGCGCCATTCTGGATCGAGCGCGTCACTTATTTGCCACAAAGGGGTATGCCGCTACGGGAACCGAAGAGATCATCAGCGAATTAGGCATTACACGGGGAGCCTTATATCACCAATTTAACGACAAGTTGGGCGTGTTTAAGGCTGTCATCGTTGAAGCCTATAGTGAGATCACCGACTACATCCAAACGAAAATTCAGCCCCTAGACACCAATTGGCAACAGCTCATCGTGGGCTGTCAGGCCTTTCTAGAAGTCACTCATCAAGACGAACTCCGGCGTTTGGTTTTCGTTGAAGCTCCAGCCGTTTTGGCCGCAGATGATCTGACTGAAATAGATCAGTATGGCTTTGCATTGCTCCATGAGTCCATTCAAATCGCGGTCAATGAGGGTGAGCTCAAGACGATCGATGCAGAGGGGTTTGCTCACTTAGTCAATGGTTCGCTGAATGATTTAGCGGCCTGGGTTGCCCAGTCGGATGATCCTAACCGCTTGAAAACAGCACAGTCTTTAGTTGAGACATTGCTGATGCGGCACCACAGTTAATTTTATTAATCGAAGTTCAGATACCTGCTTGGCGATCGCAGTCATTTCATGTAAAAGCTGCTTCTTGACAGAGATTAGGTGGAAGTTGGCTCAGAACCCGCTCAATCGCTCAAGTTACCTAACGTTGAAGTTGTGCGGCGATTAGCATCCTTCGCATCCTCGCCAATATCTTTCGACCGCCCGCTCCAACGTGTTTTTAAACCACGCTTCCCCGATAAGTTCACAACTTTTTGGCTACCCTCAGCTTGTTGCTTTTGCAGATCAGCGAAAAGCGCTTTCAGGTCATGGTTAAACTGCCGTGAATACTCTTCACGAATTCTGTGAATTTCTTCTACAATTTCATCTTGATACATAATTAATCTCCGAGTAGTTCATAGGGTGTACAAAGGATTGGTAGTTCGTACCCAGAATCAAGGCTGATCTCTGCCAATTTTCTTTGAATTTGGGCATTAGCTATGTGCTTGCAGTTCCAGGTGAGCAAATAATCCATTCCATGAATTGTTGCGGCTGCGATATGAACAGCGTCAACATCAGCTTTTGAAGGAAGACTACTACGCTCCAGGAATTGCTCTGCCAGGTCAAGGACAGACTGATTCAGTTCGAGCAATTCAAAATCACGAATAATTTCAAGCCTCTGGGTGGCGATTTGAGCATCACCTTGGGAAGTTTCCTTTATGACTGCTTGAGACGTGTAAAATTAAAACTTACTGCGACGTACATCCCACCAATCCCTGGTTATCTCAATATTAGCAGCCACAACCAGAGCTCTGCTGGGTCGAGCAGTGAGGTAGCCTAATATGCTCGTTTCGATATAGACGGCTTCACTCATGTAAACACTAAGGAATGAGAATTGAATAAATTGGGATAGCCGTCTCGGCTGTCCCAAGGCAGGCAAGATGCCTGCCCTAACAATTTGGATGTTATTTGATCCTCATTCCTAACCGCATCCTACAACTAATCGAAGTTCAGATACCTGCTTGGCGATCGCGGTCATTTCATGTAAAGGCTGCTTCTTGACAGAGATAGGTGGAAGTTGGCTCAGAACCCGCTCAATCGCTCAAGTTACCTAACGTTGAAGTTGTACGGCGGCAGACAACCTCGGGTACTCACAAGTAACCTCTGTTCCGCCCGCACCAACGCAGTGTGTACGCCGAGCATGGGCGTGAACTCATGGGGTGAAAGTCCCCTGTGGGAGAACCAGCGTCCAAATGCTCGCAAGTCATAGGAGCCGAGTGACGACAACGACTAGCTTAAGGCAAGGGCGTTTCCGCGAGGAAGGGTCTGTCGGCGCAGCTGCCAAAGGCTTAGGAAGCCAGCGGCAAAACTGCGAGCCGACGGACAGAAACGTCATAGAAGGCCGAGTCTCTGGGGCGAGTTGGCACAACACAACGAAGCCCAAAGGTTTAGGAGATACGGTAAATGACGCGGTTGTGCAGGGAAAGTTCACGTTCTTATCTGGGGAGATCTGCGCCTTTGACAGGCTAGAGCGCGATGGGAGTCTGACTGAGGTCTGGCGGGAAACGGCCAAGAAGCCACAGAACCCTAAGGCCATCGAGACGGCCCGACGGTTGGCAACAACCGGCGAAGGGGGCAGAAGTCAGCCGAGACCATAGTAGCCCAACGCCAGTCTGTAATGGGCCGGACTCTGGTGTTGGGCCGAACCATGGAAAGCAGAGAGGAGCCACCAGGGCTCGTTCTGAGCATTGAATTAGATCGGGGGAGCGATCGGAACGGCGCTTAAGGGTGTAGCCAGCTTTGGGGGTCAAAAGCCGAGAGGGTTTTGATTTCTAAAACTTTCTGAGGAACTGCCCTGTGCGGACCCGCTTGCCGGGTGGTGTGGGAGGGGGGATTCGTGAGGATTCTCCCTATCCCGATTAGGTGTCTTCTTCACTCAAGAACTCCTTGGTTTGCTTTGGATACTTCCGAGCAAGCCACTTTAAAAGCTCAATTTGATCACTGCCTTTAGCCCGTCTAACCTGTGCTAAAAGTTTCAGGTTTGATGGTCTTTCCAAAGTTAAATTTGAAGCGCCTTCATTACACACAGAGCAAATTGCACGGAGATTGGATGGATCGTCAGTCCCTCCTTGGGACTTGTCCACTATATGCCCGATATGCAACCGAGTTTTCCTTGTGAGATCATAGGGATGTGGTTCTCCTGCTACAGCCCCACACATTTGACACGTAAACCCATTTCTATCAAGAACGTACGCACGAATCTCCTTTGAAATCGCTCTTTCGAAGGCAGGAATCGGCTTCGGATCTTCAAGAATATATTGTCCAGGCTTTAGGTCACCCCTGTCATTATGGGTTTGAATTTGATACCCTTCCTCTGACCGCAGTTCTCTCACTCGTCTTGCCCATTCTGTGATGCCTCCGGCTACCTCTCTCAGTTCATCAGAATCCATAACTCTTCCGATGTTGTTGAGGAAGTGTTCTCTAAGTTTTGCCCTTGCACCTTTCTTAGCTGGCATATAGCGGTTCTCAGTCCAATGAGGTACATATGATAGCCTCACCCCCTTATGTATAGGTGAAGAGGTGTACCTCACCAGGCAGGGAAACGCTGTAAGTCATTTTTTCAACTAGCAATTGCAAATATCCTTTTGGAGGTCAAACAATTGAAGATTTCTTGTGCGACAGCCTGAGCTACAGGTGGTGGAAAAGCATTGCCTACTTGGCGATATGCTGGGGTCTTTTTACCAGTGAAATGCCAATCATCAGGAAAACCCTGAATTTTGGCAACCATCTCAACCGTCAACTTGGGCATCCCTACGAAATCTTTGCTAGGCGGTTCGTTGGCTATTCCCATGCCATCCACGCCTAAACTTGACCAAGCCCGCTTAGCACGAGTAGGACCTAAATCAGGCCCACCGTGCTTCTTCGAGCCTCCAACAATGGTAGGGGCAATATCATCAGCTTGCTGTTTCCACTTATCAACGCCTTTCCATCCTCTTGATGCCATTTGCTCATATAAAAGCTCTCCGACTGTCGGTGGATTTTGGCTATAAGATTTAGGCCATGAGAAACTACCTGCTAAATCTTGTTGTATGGCTACTATCACAACACGGGGTCTTAGTTGCGACACACCAAAATCAGAGGCATTCAGCAACCTCCAATCAGTTATATATCCCAACTTCTCAAGCTGCCGCTTTAAGTTACCTCGATAGTCTTCAAAAACAGCATCCAAAAATCCTCGAACATTTTCCAACATGACAGCACGAGGTCTGCATTCATCCACTAACCGGAGTGCTTCGGGAAAAAGATCTCGATCATCCTCTTTGCCTAACTGCTTACCTGCTTTTGAAAATGGTGGACAAGGTACACCGCCTGCTAGCAAATCAATATCCGCAAAAGATTTACCCTGAAAGCCTCTTAAATCGCCTTCTATAACATTCCACTGAGGTCGGTTGAACCTGAGAGTATTACAACAAGCGCTGTCAATCTCAACTAGTGCTTGAGGCTCAAACCCACTCTGCTCCAGCCCTAAAGCTTGACCGCCAGCACCAGCACAGATTTCTAAACATGTCACTTGAGCCATTGAAGTTCTCTCGACTACTCCACAGGTTGTAGTACAAGTTTACAGGAAGAGGGCTTGGGCAGATGGTAGTAAGCTACGGACACCTAACAATTCGGGTGCAGCGGTTGCCAACACCATTAACAAGCACCCAATCGGCTTCAGTCAATCCGCTGCACCCGAATTGTTATCCTTTGCATTGCTTAATCCCAGTGCAACAATCAATTGTGCGCTGTAAACTGCCTTTTTCCAATTCTGTGCTGCTTTAATTTGTTCAATAGTCAATCCCTTTGCTTCACCAAGAGTGGCGGATTGAATATTTGCTTCCTTCAAGTTAGCTCCTTCTAAATTTGCATCTCGAAATTTTGCTCCCTGAAGATTTGCTCCTTGCAGATTTGCCTGCTGTAATTGAACACCGTGAAATTTTGCCTCGGCAAGGTTTGCTCTTTGCAAGTTTGCGTGCTGTAAGTTGGCACCCCATAATATAGCTTTGGGTAATTGCGCCTCTACAAGGGATGTATGAGGGGCAATAAGATAAGCACCTGATCGCTCAGGATTAAAATTTTTCGGAAACACAGTTTGATCATCATACAAGACTCTTCTTAAATCTGCGCCTTCCAAGTTGGCACCTATCAAACTTGCGCCATACAATCGTGCGCGATAAAGATTAGCCTTGGATAAATTGGCATTATTCAAAGTGGCATCTGTTAAATCTGTTTCTAATAATCGTGCTCCCACTAAATCTGCACCTGCCAAATTTATCCGTCTTAGTTCTGCTTCTGGAAGATCAATGTTTCGCAACGAAGCTCCTTCACTTGCCAAATTCTCTAAAGCAATTTTTCGGGCATTACTTGTAGGAGTTCCCGCTGCGGCAGCAGAATCAATTACTCGCCAGTATTCAAAATGTGCTCGTTTGCGCTCAGCCTGAAGCTTCTCCTCTCGTTTGGGAATTTCTACAAGAAACGCAATAACTGCAATGAGAACACCTAATTTACTCGCAGCATCAAGAATTTTGATGAACGCCCACTGTTCTAACCACTTTGCAATTGGCACTGCGAAGCCCAATATAATCGCCAATGCAATCAAGGCAGAAAAGAAAACGATGAATTGTACCTTTGTCCACTCTCGCATGACTTGATTAGATCAGTGTTTGTTTAGAAACATACCCTGTAACAACACTCCGGACAGTTTTTGATGGTCAAGGGTAGCATGCGGGTTTCAGTCCTCTTCCACAGTCGCCTGACCAACGAGAAATCAAGGGTTTCGGCGCTTGATCAAAAAAGTGTCCGGACTATTGCTGTAAATATAGCGGTTCCTAAACGCATGAGGTATAACCCAACTGAGAAAAGCCTTGCAGTTTATGGACTTGGGCAATTGCCCTGCACCTCATCCGCATGAGAACCGCAATAACTTTGCAGCTATTTCCCACCACAAGATTGAAGGAGAACTATTAATTCAACGACGGATCTGACGGATAACTCATATTGGGCATGATTAGCCGTCATGGTGAATCAATGAATGCTCCTGTATAACCTCCGAAGGCCGATGGTCAGGAGACTGTTAGATACTCTTTAACAAATACGGTTGTACGGCGCGATCGCTTCTTGTACTATCTTTTGCACGGGGAATGGTTCTAGGCGGGGATAAGAGAGGATCCTACCCCTCTCAAATCCCCTGAACATCCCGACTTAACCGTGGTAAGACGAGATATCTGGGATCATTTTATGATCTAGCTTCTTCGTTGCGCCTCATTTGGGAAACGCTAGATAAGTTCCCCGTTTTCCTTAACCCGAAAACGGAGACACCCGTATGTTTCAATCATCCGGCGGCGGGGGCAATGCCCCTGCCAGCTTTAACCTACCCTCCTTTAACCAGGAGGCCGTTCGCCATATCCTGCTAGGCGACTACGGCGCGATTATCGACGCCATGAACCGCATGGCCCTGCTAGGCTATTG
>Ga0081535_100320_pt1 | contig 38077 bp, 22 predicted proteins | sample HotLakmasection3_FD_71020 | JGI IMG/M metagenome (GOLD analysis project Ga0081535, IMG submission 71020) | Hypersaline microbial mat communities from Hot Lake, Washington, USA - Section #3 (SPADES assembly) (version 2) | ecosystem: Environmental > Aquatic > Non-marine Saline and Alkaline >... | reverse complement strand
CTCCTGTTTGCTAGATGATGACCTGAACCCAATCGGCGATAAGCTCGATCGCTTCTTCTGGCTCTGGGATGGTGCCGTTAACCACCAGGACATGGACGCGCTGTGCGAGGCCCTCAAAATCGGACGGGACAACCGCCGCAAACAACCGAGGCGGTTCAGACGGCCCAACGGCACCATCGATGCCTGGAAGTCAGACCTGGAACTGGAGATTGAAGAAGGCTGGAGCGGCCACGGTCAGACCAATCATCTACTGAAAACGATTGCCTGCCACGGTTACGTCTTTATGGGGCTGTCCGGTGAAGCATTGTTTACTCATAGCCTTGAAACCGCCACCCAGCTTCCTGGTTATCAGCACTATTGCCGCCACCAGCACGAGATTGAGTACAAGGTCAAAGCCTGGTGTAAAGCCGTCGAGAAATATTATTGGCCCCTGGGCGACGACCCCAAGCGCGATACCAGCAGCGAGCAGCCACCTAAGCCCAGCGTGAACCAGCAGCGAGCCGAGGATGCTCAGCGGCGGATTGAGGCCGCGATCGCCCAACTCAGGCAACTTGGCACCCTGCCCCGCAAGATTCGCGACCTGGCCCAGCAGATAGCCGAGATCGCCCACTGTAGCCTCCAGACCATCTATAAGTACGCCAACCTCTGGCACCCTAAGCACACTCAAGCCTCTGAAGCAGCGGGTGCAACAGTCCAGTCAAAGAGCGATCCAACCGTTGTTGAACCTGCTGAGCCACCTCAATCAGCCCAGCCTTCACTACCCACTGATCCGCCAGAATTCTTGCCAGACGGTGTGTTACACACTCAAGAGAGATCTATGAAGTGTATATTTGCTCCGCCTCTTCCTCAAAAAAATCCTCCGGAGAGGGGGGTGCGGGGGGAGGTGCGGCAATTTCCACAGATTGCCGCCACCCCTGCTGAGCCTTTCCTGCCTTACGGCGAAGCTCATGCAGCGATTCAGCAAAAAGTTCAGGCGCTCCATTGGTCATTGACGCAGGTTCGGCAATTTTTGGCCGAGCATTTTCAAGGGCGCGATCGCATCTGGGAGCTGCAAGAGCATGAGTTGACAACGTACCTGTACCACTTGCAAGTGGCCTCGCTGGCTGCCGAAAAGTGTTAGGGAATGAAACGACCAACTCTTGCCGAGAACATACCCTAACACCTTGAAGCTTCCTAAAAAACGGAAACGGGAATTTTGATGTCATCAAAATTCCCGTTTCCATTAATTCAACTTCCGAAGAAGTTTTGGGTGGACAAGACACAGATCCGGACGCGAGAGTGGAGTGGAATGAAGGTTTCCATTAATTCAACTTCCGAAGAAGTTTTGGGAAATTCGCAACAATGCGGATTTGGCGCGCCTAATCAGGTTTCCATTAATTCAACTTCCGAAGAAGTTTTGGGACGGGTATACCCCAACTGGCAATCAAAACAGCGAGGAAAGTTTCCATTAATTCAACTTCCGAAGAAGTTTTGGGGCCTATAGCTGGAGGGCGGCGGAGGAGCCGATGGTTCGTTTCCATTAATTCAACTTCCGAAGAAGTTTTGGAGCACAGCGATCGGCATGTTCATGTTTGACCGAACCATGTTTCCATTAATTCAACTTCCGAAGAAGTTTTGGGGCGGAGAAGTCGACGACAACGACGACGGCTGTTACTAGTTTCCATTAATTCAACTTCCGAAGAAGTTTTGGGGCGCTTTTGCGGCAGGTTGCGGGGTCTGCCCCGCAGGAGAGTTTCCATTAATTCAACTTCCGAAGAAGTTTTGGGGTGAAGGTAGGGGTAAAAGCCTCCCTTTTCGACTTTTTGTTTCCATTAATTCAACTTCCGAAGAAGTTTTGGGTTTTACCACACCTGACAGCTCGATTGTTCAAGAAAGTTTCCATTAATTCAACTTCCGAAGAAGTTTTGGGTTGGGCTTCCTCCTCCCCTCATTGTTACTATCAGGCTTGTTTCCATTAATTCAACTTCCGAAGAAGTTTTGGGACCAAGCCCTTACTGAAGCGACCAGCACTCCTGTGCGTTTCCATTAATTCAACTTCCGAAGAAGTTTTGGGTCGTAGTCGGGATGTTATCTCCCAAGCTAGAACTGGTTTCCATTAATTCAACTTCCGAAGAAGTTTTGGGAATACATCCGCAAACCGTTGCAATAACAGATGTGGTTTCCATTAATTCAACTTCCGAAGAAGTTTTGGGGTAGTGGCTCTATGGCCCTACGCCACAGCAAACTGGTTTCCATTAATTCAACTTCCGAAGAAGTTTTGGGCCGGACACTCCAGGGAACCCTGGTGGCAACCCCAGTAGTTTCCATTAATTCAACTTCCGAAGAAGTTTTGGGTTTTAGAGGCAGCCTAACCTTTGGGTAGCCTCGAGTTTCCATTAATTCAACTTCCGAAGAAGTTTTGGGCGCCACCCCGAGCTCCCAGAAAACATGGTCTCAGGGTTTCCATTAATTCAACTTCCGAAGAAGTTTTGGGTTGTTTGACCCCTCATTAGTAGCGTCACACAATGTAGTTTCCATTAATTCAACTTCCGAAGAAGTTTTGGGATGACGTTTAGTCATGACGGGCAAGTTTATTTGAGTTTCCATTAATTCAACTTCCGAAGAAGTTTTGGGACCAACTCAGCGATACTGGTGTAGCAGCCAAAGGTTTCCATTAATTCAACTTCCGAAGAAGTTTTGGGAAGCACCCCAAACGGGTCCGACCCCTGGATTGCCAGATGTTTCCATTAATTCAACTTCCGAAGAAGTTTTGGGGAGACTGCTGATCGTCTTCGTGAGCACCCCTTGGAGGTTTCCATTAATTCAACTTCCGAAGAAGTTTTGGGTGGCAGTCATTTTGGCAGTAATGGGGGTTTCCTTAGGTTTCCATTAATTCAACTTCCGAAGAAGTTTTGGGACTTTCTCTTGTAGGAAGAGAACCGATTCGAGTTACGTTTCCATTAATTCAACTTCCGAAGAAGTTTTGGGCCGAATGTATGTTGGGACCAACCCCTGGTACAACCCGTTTCCATTAATTCAACTTCCGAAGAAGTTTTGGGCCGTCACGCAAACTCTGGTAGGTGCCGATGCAACCGCGTTTCCATTAATTCAACTTCCGAAGAAGTTTTGGGGATCTCTCCTACTGGGCAATTAGAGGTCACCGAATCCGGTTTCCATTAATTCAACTTCCGAAGAAGTTTTGGGAAGTGTCCAAAAGAGGCTCGTGATGACGAGCTTGGGGTTTCCATTAATTCAACTTCCGAAGAAGTTTTGGGGAGTCAACATCGCTGTCAGCGCAACTGGAGTTGAAAGCAACGCGTTTCCATTAATTCAACTTCCGAAGAAGTTTTGGGCCGTGTGACCAACACAACGATCACGTCACCCCGCCGTGTTTCCATTAATTCAACTTCCGAAGAAGTTTTGGGATGAAGATCACAATGTACATTTTGGCAGTCATTTTGTTTCCATTAATTCAACTTCCGAAGAAGTTTTGGGGGCCGGGTCCTAGAACCCTTGCCACAAGCATATTCTACACCCCCATTTTCGGGGGATAGCCCAAAAGAGGCAAAACTTTGCGAATTATTCCTAATAAGCGCTTTGAAAAACACCCTCAAACCTTTACTACACGGGCGATTCGCTAGATTCGACGAGAGCATCAGGGTTTCAGCGTTTTGACTTATCCCACGAAAATAGCTTGGCCAAGAGCCGCTTGGGGTTGCGAAATAGGGGGTTGTATTCCTCATGAGATAAGACTTTGAGCGGTTTGAGTGACGTGCCATCATGGTGACAGAGTAGGCGGTATCGGCGAGTAATCGGAATCCGCACGACCTCGCGCATCATCTGCAGCCGCTTACCCGAGACTTCCCAGTAATGGGTGCCTTGGGACAACTCAGCTAACACCCGTCGAGTTTTACCAATAATATGCGTGGGTAAACCGCTGAGATCAATCTCATCATGGGCAAAAGCAGCTTCCCACTGGGCTTTTTGGCTCTTTTTTAGGTCGGTCTTGGCGCGTTTCCGGACTTGGTGATTAGCGCAGCGATGACAATACTGCCCAAACCCACGATGGCCACAGGCGAATCGCTTTTTATGCTTACGGCTGCGGTGGCTCATGATGGCACCACCCAGGCGTCAGCCTGCTGAATCAGCCGACTCGCGGCGGCCAACACGATCCGGTACTGGTGAAACATCTCTTGTCCCACTTCGGCATCCAAATAGCCGCAGATAGTGGCAAATTCCAGCCACACTTGAGTTTCGGCGGCTTCTGCTTCAACCTCATTGAGCTTAGCGACAAAGGCTTTTTTATAGCGCCGCTTTTGCCAAGCTTCTGCCAAGTTGGCGCATACCGAGCGAGATGACCGCAGCATCTGCTCCGTCAGCAGTTGGCGCTCGGCCTCTGGCAACGTGTGGCTCAAGTCGAAGATCTGCATGGCGGCTTCAAAGGCAAGTTGGTAAACCAGAAGTTCCTGATGGGTGGCGATAAAGTTAGACATGTTTCCTCTGAAGGAGTAGGGAGTGGGGAGGTAGGGAGATGGCGGGAGGGGGAGAGGGGGAGAATCCCGGTTTCCTCGTTAGCTAGCTCGTTGGTTTTGCCTGGCCTCGATTAGAAACCGGGGTTCTATCCGCTTTCTAGGCGGTGGCGGGGAGGGCGTTTACAGCGGTTGTTGCGAAGAGTTGCGGCACAGCGCAAGCGGTGGCCATGAGCTGATCGAGTGCGGTGTAGAGGGCGCGATAGTGGTCATGCAGGTCTTGGGCCGCGTCGGGGGGAAGTTCGCCCGCGACGATCGCCGCCTCAATCCAGCTCTGCAGTTCGGTCGCGGCCAGTTGGGCGGTGCTGAGATGGCCGATAAATCCTGCTCGGTGGCGGCGCTGACTCCAGGCGGCGGCGATGTGAGCACAAATGGCTCGCGAAGTGGCTAACAACTGGCCAATAAAATCCGCCTCCGACGTTTCTAGTAGCGGCTGCGCCCAGTGGAAGACGGCGATTGATCCTTGAAAAGCCATCTGGTAAACCGGCAGTTCTCGATAAGAAGTGACGTGGTTAAACGACATGGTTCAGTCTCCTTGATGTGAAGAAAGGGTGGGTAAAGAGTTGGGAGAATAGAGCGGTGGGGCGATGGGTCAAACGATGAACGCGGCATCGTCTACCTGGCGGGCAGGCTGCAACCCCAGAATGGTGACCTTGCGGCGGGTGTGGGCCGACATCGGGTAAAAGCGCACCTGATCTTCGTCAGGTTTAATGAATTTGCTCAGTTTGCGGTTGAGCATGGCGTACTGGGGCTCAGTCAATACGCATTCAAAGACCGATTTCTGAACGCGCATACCGTAGCCTTCGAGCAGATGAGCCACCTTATTACGGCGTTTAGTGAGCACCACGTCGTAGCAGACGAGGTAGAACGTGGGATTTCTCACTTGTCCCACCTCATCGGTCGGTAGTTCTCTCGTTCACCCATGAGGCAGGAAACATATTCCCAAACTTGCAGTTCAAAGCAGCGGCGGTAATTGACTTTGTGCCCCGTGTGAGGATGGGTCACCGTTTTGTTAAGGGTTTCTTCCCAATGCTTGAGAAACTTTTTGAGGGCATCCGGCTGTAGGTAAACGCCACCTCTGGCATCGGGTGGGGTGAAGTCTTCCTCGATGAAGATACTTTTGTTAATCAGGTATCCCACCAGAGAATCCACGACCGGAGCGCGAAATTCCTCGACGAGATCGCATACGAGAGAAGGGCGATTCTTTTGCGGCAGGTGTAGATTGCCAAAGTGGGTATGCAAGCCTGCCGCTTCCACCATCGAGTGCAGGTTTTGCGACAGCAGCGTGTAACCCAAGCTCAGCAAACTGTTGACCGGGTCGGTGGGGGGACGGCGGGTGCGCTTTTCAAAGGCAAACTTGCCCTTTAGCAAAGTGGCGTAGGCTTGGAAGTACAGGCTGGCCCCCTGCCCTTCAAAGCCCAGCATAGACTCGATAGATTCAGCCGCTTCAACTTTGGGCATCAACTCGGCTAAGGCCGCGATCGCCTGGGTGGCCGTCTCCGTCTTACGCCGCCGATTGAGCCGCAGCAGCAAAATGCGGCTGTTGTGCAACTTGGCAAGAATAATTTGCTGGGCCTGACGCAAAGCAAAGTCAGGATCGAGGGATTTCTGCACTTGTTGAGTCAGATACTCAATTTGAGCGTGCCCCTCGGTCTGCAACCGACCAAAATAGCGGCCATTGCTGGCGAGATATAGCACCGGGATGCGCCGCCGCAGCGCTAACCCCACCGCGCCGTGGGAGACATTGCAGCAGCCAAAAACCACCACATGGCTGACGCGACTGGCAGGCACACTGCACCGCAAATCACCCTCATGAAAAACTTGAAATTGCTGCTGCCTCACCCGCAGGTAAGCGCCTTGTTCACTGATATATAACGTCGTCATACCGTCACTCCAATAGTTGTCAGGGGAAGTCCGAGTTGCGCGCTTAGGCCCTTTGACGATGCTGCAAACCTGAGGCGGGCCATAGCCAGGAGCCTGGGGTTGGCGAGGCTTGACTGCCCGAGTGGGCAGTTTCCGCTCAGGGGCTTGCACCTGCCCGTCGTGAAAGTGATGGCCCAGAAAGGTGAACGGTTCGCCAGGAGGAATAATGCGGGTCTTTTCGGGGTGCAGGGTCAGAAATACGTCTTCAATCGCGTCCTGCATGAGGGTGAGCGATCGCGTCGCCTCCAGCCCGCTCTGACAGACCGCGACACAGTCATCCCCATAGCGCACCAGGGGAATGTCGGCCTCTAAACAGCGGCGATCGAAGTCATGCAGATACAGATTGGCCAGAGCACCGGAGAGCACGCCCCCCTGTAGTACGCCCTGGTTGAGCCGACAAAAGTGGCCCTGAATGACGATGCCTGACTTCAATTGCTGCTCAATCAGCTGCACCTCAAATGGCGATAGGCCCAGTTGCTCCAGTTGATTGAGCAATAGCGGCCAGGCCAGATGGTCAAAGAACTGCTGAATATCCGCCTTGATCACCCAACTGGGCTGAAAGCGGTACCGCTCCATCACCTTCGCCACCGCGTCGTAGATCGACAGACCGGGGCGATAGGCAAAAGCGCTATCGCTGAAGGTGTCTTCGAGATAGGGGTAGATGCTTTGTAAGAGAAACCGCTGCACGATGCGATCGCGCACTGTGGGAATACCAATCAGCCGCCTGCCGCCGGATTTCTTGGGTAAGAAAAAGCCTTTAGCGGGGCTGGCGACATAGCGTTCGTGCTGGAGCTGTTGATGCAAATGTCGAATTTGTTCTGGCGCATTGCCAGTGAACAAATCGACGGTGATGTGATCGACTCCCGCTGCTCGGCTGCCCCGCTGGACGAGGTTCCAGGCAGCCTGGAGATGTTCTGCGCACACGGACATGGGGTGTACCTCCCGAGTGATAAGTGGCTCGGCGTTGGCCGATGAATCCACCTTCGCAGGGGCGGATATGAGTACGGATATGGCGTGTATGAGGGGTGTGTATGAGTTGGGTATGAGTTTTGGGAGATGGGGAATGGAGAGGTGGGGTAAGGAATCAGGATTTTAGAAAATCCAAGTTTTGTCGGGCAGGCATCTTGCCTGCTCTTGGACAGCCGAGACGGCTGTACACACTTAATTAAATTCCCATTCCTAAGGGAGTGGTGGGGTAAGGGAGTAGTGGGGTAAGGGGGAAAGTAAAATAAAAGAGTGCCGATGGATGGGGCGAATTGTGGCGAGGTTGAGATTGCGATGATTGCGGTTCCGGCTGGTTTTAGTCCGCAGGAGTATTTGGCGCTAGAGCATGACAATGCCGTTCGTCATGAATATCGACGGGGTTTGGTGTATGCCATGGCGGGAGGCAGCGACAGCCATAGCCGCCTCAGCATCAATGTGTTGACCGACATCAACTTGCACTTACGCGGGAGTGACTGCCAGTTTTTCGCAGGGGATGTCAAGGTCAACTACGCGGATGCTTTTTTCTACTATCCAGACGCCTTTGTGACCTGCGATCCGCGTGACTTGGAGGATCGATATGTCAAGCGATATCCCCAGCTGATTGTCGAGGTGCTATCTCCTTCCACTGAAGAGTTTGACCGAGGGGTAAAGTTCGAGGATTATCAACGACTGCTCTCCTTAGAAGAGTATGTGTTGGTGGCTCAAGATCAGCGGCGAGTCGAGTGCTGGCGACGATCGCCCCAGGACGGTTGGCAGTCGGTAATCTATGAGGCTGATGATGCCGTTGTGCTAGAGAGCATCGGTTTAACCATTCCCCCGGCGGTGCTCTATCAAGGGGTAACGCTATCGGCAGCCTAGACCGACTGAGGGCTTGGGCTATAGTGGGCAAAGTTGCAAGGCGCGATCGCAATGGCAAATCCAACAACAGGGGTCCGCTGGACGGTGGCAGATTTAGAGGTGCTGCCGGAGGATGGACGGCGCTACGAAATCATTGATGGAGAACTCTTTGTGACTCGGGCTCCGCACTGGAAGCATCAGAATGTGGCGGTCAAAATTGTGACGGCTTTAGAAAATTGGTCAGTTCAGAGTGGCTTGGGCGAACCTGCCATTAATCCAGGGTTGGTGTTTTCAGAAACGGACAGCGTGATTCCTGATGTGGTGTGGGCTAGCCACGAACGTTTAGAGGCCATGCTCGATGAGGCTGGGCATTTGGTGGCAGCGCCAGAGCTGGTCGTCGAGGTGTTGTCGCCAGGGGAAAAGAATGAGCGCCGCGATAAAGAAGCCAAGCTCAAACTCTATTCCACCTATGGGGTGCTGGAATACTGGATCGCTGACCGCAACCAGCGCAAAGTTGAGGTGTATCGCCGCGATCGCGGGGTCTTGAAACTCACCCTGACGCTGTTTGCCAGTGACGAATTAACCAGCCCGGTCTTATTGGGATTTCAAGTACAAGTCAGTCAGTTCTTTTAGGAGCGAAGGGTGGCGGGGCGATCGCTGCAATTATCAGAACACGGTCAGCAGCAGGCCCGACGCGCCTTGATGTACCTGGGCCTGACGCAAAAAGCGATCGCCAATGAGCGGGCGATCGCCTCCTGGTCAACGGTCAACAAATTCTTTAATGGCAAGCCCATTGATCGCTTCATCTTCCAAGAGATTTGCGATTTGCTGGAACTCGACTGGCAGACCGTGATTGTGACGGGAGCCGAGACCGGGGAGAGTGACGATGATGGCGCAGTAGAGCCGCCAGGGGCTGGGGAGAGTAGCTCGTCATCTCTCGCCAACCCGCCCCCCCCCCAGCCCACCACCACTCCACCCATTCCATCGGCTCTATTAACCGCTGTTCAAACCCAAGCGGCGGCGGCTCGGGAAGCGCTGACCCCCAGGATTCTAGAGCGGATTCAGCGGCAAGTCGTGCGGGAGAAATATTTGCCCGCAATTGCACGGGGCCTGCAAGGGCAGGAGCGGGTGGTGGCGATGATTGGGCCAGCCGGTTACGGCAAAAGCACGATTTTAGGAGACCTGTATGACGAACTGGTGGCGGCAGATACGCCCTGGGTGGGTCTGGTGCTGTGCAGTAGCCTGTCACTCTCAACGGGCTACTTGGGGTTTATGTCCTACGGCATCGTGGCGGCAACCTTTGCGGCCCCAGGCGGCGCTGGCACCCTGCCCAGTGGGCCGTCGCCCAACCAGCAGGAGATGGTGGCGGCAGCGATCGGGCAGAGTCTGTGTGGAGAAACGCGATCGGTGGTGCCCATCGCTCAGGAGTTGACGGCGGCCTTAGGACGCGGCGTGTTGCTCATCGACACCCTGGATCTGGTGCTCAATCGCGACTTTGTGATCACGTTTGGCCATCTGCTGCGGCAACTCGTTGCGACCGGCACGACCGTAGCATTTACCTGCCGTGATTATGAGTACACCGATTTTTTGGAGCCGCCGCACCAACGCCTGCCAGGACTCGGGCAGGTGGTTGACCGCTATCTTGTCCCCAATTTCACCACGGCAGAGATTCGGGCGGCAGCGACGGCTTTTTTCCGGCGGCGGCTACCCCATGCACCCGAGCGCGGCCCGGCCTTTGCCGAAAATGTGCTGGCCCTGTCGGCGGACAATCGCTCGCTGCGAGAGATTTTGGAAAACCCGCTGCTGCTAGCGCTGCTGTGCGATCTGTTTGGCCAGGAAGGACATGTGCCGCCGGATCTCACCGTCAGTAAGCTATACCAGCGCTACTGGCGAGAAAAGGTGGCCTATAGTCGCGTCGATCAGAGCCACTTTGCGCCGCTGGCCTTAGCGAAAGAGCGGGTCTGTTTGCAAATTGCCCAGCAGCTGTTCGAGCAATCGCAAACGCGCCTGCAAGAGTCTTTTTATCCAGACGAGTTGGGGATTAATGAGTCTGCAGACGCGATCGCGGCGTTGACCGACCTGCTCAGCGAAGGGGTCTTGACCCAACTCGCTTCGGGAAAGCTGCATTTCTTTCACCAAACCTTGCTGGAATACGCGATCGCCTATTGGCTCACTCGCCCCACCGCAGCCACCGCCCGCCACCAACTGTTTCAGCTCTACAGCGAAGCGGCAGAGCCGGGGGATCAGATTCATTGGCTACCGGTGCTGCGGCAGTATCTGGCGATTGTGGATGAAGCGGAATTTGAAGCGGGAGTAGGACAACTCGATCTGAGCCATATGGGCATCTTTGGGGCAGTGGCCTACGCGGCAGTTTCACGCGATCGCCCCGATGCCCTGCGAAAGCTGCTGCCCATCGCCCTGCAAATGGGGGAGACCCATCAGCAGCGCTTGCGTCAGGCCCTCGCCGCCGCACCCCGGCAGCTGATCGCCACCGTGTGGGATGTCTTTCTGACGCTGCTGACCCAGGCGGAACATGCCACCGCGAGCAATACGGTGCAAATGGTGGGAGAGCTGACGGCCCAATGGTGGCAGTCGTTCAGTCCCCAACTGCCCGAGGCCCTAACGGCGATCGCGGCGCGATCGCCGCAGCCCCATGACCGCTTTCCTAAAGGCTATGACGATCGCGGTCAGCTCTTGGGCTGGCTGTTGCAGCCCTGTTGGCCCCTGCTGCAAGCGCAGCCCGAAGCTCGCCTGTTGGCCGCCTTACAGCAGCAGGTGAGGCTATTGGGACACGGCAGTTGCACGCATCTGATCCACTGTCATCGGGGGGCGGCCCCTGCCTTACAGCACGATCTCTTGCGGCGATTATTGACGGAGCCAGTGCCCCGTTACGAGGACATCAAAACCGCCCTGGTGGAGTGGATTGCTGCCATGCTGCCGGAACATCTGACGATGGCCGGATTTCCTCTGGGCGATCGCTGGCAAGCGTTTTTGTATGAGTCCTGGCCCCAGGGCTGGGGCATCGTGTTGACGCTGGCGGTGTCGCGTTGGGCCGCCCGCGATCGCGCGTTATTTACCGAGATTTTAGCGGCTGGTCTGTTTGGCCCAACGACGCAACTGGGGGCCAATTTGATGGTGCTGAAGGAAAGCCTGGTGCTGGGGGCGGCGACGTGGCTGCTGCCCTATTTGCAGGAGTTGCCGCCAGCACGTCTGCAGCAACTGAACTGGGATTGCCTGGCGAAAGGGCTTACCGTTGCTGGGGTGGTGCAGCTAGCGCCAGCGGATCAGGAGGCGATCGCCCGCTGGCTGGAACCCCATGTAGCTCCTCAGGCCGTGACGCTGTGGCCACTGTTGAACCTGTTGGCGGATGCGGCCCCCACCGCCAGAGCGCAATTGCTGGCGATCGCCCCGCAGTTGCCCAAAAAGGCACGCCGTCAGGTCGAGGTGCAACTGCTCCGGTTCCAGCCGATCGCGACCCATCCCCCGGTGACGACATTACCAAAACCTGACCAGCGCTTTTTGCTCGGGCTTTATCAGCAGTGGGCACAGCAAGACGACGCGGCGCGGGCGCGATTGGTGACGACGGCCCTGGGGAAACACAATGATGCGGCGGTCACTGCCAGCCGGGCCTTGGGTGACCTCCCGGCGGCACGAGTGCCGGTCGATACTCTGGTATCGCTGGTGCGATCGCGCTTTGTGGGGGTGCGGGTCAACGGGCTGACGGCCCTGACGACGCGGCTAGGCTCACAACCGCTGACGGCAGCCACGCTGAGGGAGGTGGCGATCGCTTTGCGGGCCGAAACGAATCCGACGGTGGGGCGATTGTTTTGTGAACTGGTGGCGGCCTGGGTCTATCGCCAGCAGCAAGTAGCGGCGGCGGCGCTGGAGACGATGACGGCGATTGTGCAGCGCCTGGTGGCGGCCAATGAATTGGAAGGGGGCATGGCGCGATCGCTGATCACCGCATTGAAACGGATGGCCCGGTTACGAGATCGATCCATGGACGAGGCCCCGCTCTGTGATTTGGTACGCCTGTTGTTGACTTCGCTGAACATCATTCAAATCAAGAATGGCGAGTCGGAGGTTTTGGATTTGCTGTGCGGGGTCTATCGATTGCAGCCCAATTTTCTCGCCATCATGCTGGCGCAAGAGGGCGCGCACCTGCTGGAGCGCGGGTGGCTCTACAACCTGTCAGCGCTTATCAAGGCTGTGGGCAAGGTGGAGGGGGCGCGATCGCCGCTGCTAGATGAGGTGTTGCAGTGGTATGGCGACCACCCAGAAGTGCAGAGTTTGGTGTTAGGCGTGCGCGGCATTTAGACGGTAGAAGTTGTTTTTTGAAACTCAAAAAAATGGAAACGGGCTGTTGACTCATGAGTCAACAGCCCGTTTCCATTAGTTCAACTTCCGAAGAAGTTTTGGGATGGTGTCGCAAGCAGAAATCGCGTTGGCAAATAGGTTTCCATTAGTTCAACTTCCGAAGAAGTTTTGGGGCTGCTTCGATGGCGCTAAAAAGCGCCACAGGCTGGCAGTTTCCATTAGTTCAACTTCCGAAGAAGTTTTGGGGGGCTACGAAGCCCACATGTTCATCGATTGGTTGCTGGTTTCCATTAGTTCAACTTCCGAAGAAGTTTTGGGCTGTCCTCAGGGCTATGTCGAGAAGGACGGAGAGTGCGTTTCCATTAGTTCAACTTCCGAAGAAGTTTTGGGTTGCATGAGGATGAGTTTTTAGGCTGGTATGCAGCGTTTCCATTAGTTCAACTTCCGAAGAAGTTTTGGGGTGGGGGAATGGAGGGACTCGGGGTACAGTTTCCCGGGTTTCCATTAGTTCAACTTCCGAAGAAGTTTTGGGTTTAGGTGACGTTTGTGCACCTGATGAGTCTAGTGTGTTTCCATTAGTTCAACTTCCGAAGAAGTTTTGGGTGGCCAAACCATTCAGGGTGACCTGGGTGGAGCGGCAGAAGAGCTGGTTTCCATTAGTTCAACTTCCGAAGAAGTTTTGGGGCGATTGCAAGACCCCATCCGGCAGGGTGGGTCTAGTTTCCATTAGTTCAACTTCCGAAGAAGTTTTGGGCTCCTATAGGGCCGCTTGGAACGCCAGGTAATCCCTAGTTTCCATTAGTTCAACTTCCGAAGAAGTTTTTGGCTGCTACCCCCAACCCAGCTATAGTGTGCTGGCTAGTTTCCATTAGTTCAACTTCCGAAGAAGTTTTTGGTCAGGGCCTAGCCATCTATGCAGATGGCACCAGAAGTTTCCATTAGTTCAACTTCCGAAGAAGTTTTTGGCAGTATCTGCAGGTTTTACCTGCAATGCGGTTAAGGGTTTCCATTAGTTCAACTTCCGAAGAAGTTTTTGGGGTAGTCCAATTATCATTGAAAGAGCGCTGCTCAACCGTTTCCATTAGTTCAACTTCCGAAGAAGTTTTTGGCCTAGGACCTTTTTGGCCCCTTAGGCTCTAGCCAGGTTTCCATTAGTTCAACTTCCGAAGAAGTTTTTGGGCGATTAACTCATCTGGGGTTGGTGAAGTTGTCGAACGTTTCCATTAGTTCAACTTCCGAAGAAGTTTTTGGTGGATGAGAACACCGCCACGCGCTTTATTGTCGGTTTCCATTAGTTCAACTTCCGAAGAAGTTTTTGGGTGAAGTTGTGTGGTGGACGCAAGCAGGGGGGGGGTTTCCATTAGTTCAACTTCCGAAGAAGTTTTTGGACGTATTTGTTTGTACGTGAACAGGGCTCAGAGCCCGTTTCCATTAGTTCAACTTCCGAAGAAGTTTTTGGGGCCGGGTTCTAGAACCCTTGTCATGATTAGATTCTACACCCCCATTTTCGCAGGGGTCTAATTTCTTTAGAAATAAATGACAATTCATTGCAATAAGACCCTGTGGAAAACGCTTGAAACCTTTATGTGGCAGGGTATTCGCCAGGGTTGACGAGAGCATAGGCATTTCAGCGATCAACAGACCCTAACGAATACAGCCGCAGTTGCCACGTTGTCCCATATTAACGGCTGATTTTCCCTTGAGAACCCTGGTGGTGAACAAAAATGACTAATTTTGGGCATGAGTGCTTAGGGGCGCAATTATCTCAGCCAATACTCTCAAGAGAGCGATCGCCTCTAATCTCGCCCGCTTGCCTATAATTGCGAGGACACTGGACAACGATCATGATGGACTGGCTTTCGCACCTGTGGCTTCATCCCCACTGGCCCCAACTTTTAGCACAAACCACCGCCGATGAACTAGAGTTGCTGAAGGCCCAATACGCCGCTCTAGAAAGCACTTTTCAGCGCTACGTCAACATGGTGCAGCTCACCCTGGCCACCGCTGGGGGCATCGTCGGCGTGCTCGCCATCTTGGGGACGGTCCTCTCGATCAAAAGTCTGAAAGATTACTACGACACCCTCAAAGGCATCGAAGGCCAGGTGCGCAGCGAAGTCGATCGCACCATTGCCGTGGCGTTGCGGCGCGATCGGCGGCGGCTAGTGCAGCTGGAGTCGATGGTGGAGCGCGACTTGCTGCCTGAGCGCATTGCCATTGACTACGTGATTCCGGCTGCGCCCCCCCCGCGTCGCCAGCGGGGCGTCAGCTTTTTGCTAGAAATCCTCAAGCGACGGGGATTTACCAATGTGGTGTTACGCTACGAGCCGCAACTGCGAGCAGCGCAACCGCCCAGCTCCGGCGATACCTTTGAGGCCCAGATCATCGTGATTGATCTCCATCATGCCGGGATAGATCAAGATCTAGACGTGGCTAATGCGGTGATTGCCGCAGCGGGCAACAGAGTTGATGGCCAGCGATCGGTGGTCGTCGTCTATGGCACCGAGCGGTTCTATGCGGGGGTGCCCCAACTCAATCAGGTAGATAAATACTGTGGGGCCTCAAACGGGCCGCTAACCTTTGTTGCAAGAGTGCTAGAGGCCGCGTATGTCGTTGATGCGCTGGATGGTTTGAGCTGAAGATAGTTTTATAGGATGGCGTGTAGGTCGGGCTGGGTCGTCCAGACTTCGGGGCGGTTGCAGGCGGTGATGCGCTCTACACAGCGATCGCACAAGCCTACGATGAGCAAGCTGTCGTCTTCGGTCAGGATCTGCTCCAGACGCAGGCGTAGCTGTTCGCGATCGCGCACCGTTAGCCGCACGCGAAAGATGGAGTATTGCAAGGTTTCGCCATAGCCCTTCAATACTTTGTAGGCTTTGCGCCAGCGTTTGGGGTCGCGAATGTCGTAGCAGATGAGGTATTCGTGTTTGGCTGCGCCCATGGTGTTTAGGAGATGGGGTGATGGGGTGATGGGGTGATGGGGTGATGGGGTGATGGGGTGAATGTTGAGTGTTGAGTGTTGAGTTGAATCTAACTGAGAACTCAAAACTGAGAACTGAGAACTCTCTTCTTCTGCCTTCTGCCTTCTGCCTTCTGCCTTTACCGCAGGACCAGTTGGCCGAACAGGCCGCCTTCACCGAGCCATTCTTTTTCGAGGAGGCGCACTTCCAACTCGATCAGGCGGCGATAGGTGAGGGAATATTGGATGACGGGGTGTTTCCAGGTTTCTTCTTTGCGCTGTTCGTAAAGGCTGATGAGTTTGCGCTTGCCGGAGTCACTCAGCCAGACGCGATCGCCCTCAATATCAAAGTCGGCTGCTGCGTCCCACTGGTGGCGGTTGATGGCGGCGATGATGGGCATATCGACTAAGGGCACGCGAAAGATTTCCATCAAGTCCAGCGCGAGGGGAGAGGCTTGGCGGTGGGGCTGGTGATAAAACCCGAGGGCGGGTTCTAGCCCTACCGTCAAGATGGCATTCATCACGTCTTTGAGCAATAAGGCATAGCCAAAACCCAGCATGGCGTTGATGCGATCGCGAGGGGGGCGACGATTGCGGCTGCTGAAGTGAAAATCAGGCAGCGCGTTTTCAGAAAGTAAATCTGGGAGGGCTCGAAAGTAGAGGGCGGCTAAGTTACCTTCTAACCCCAGCAGGGTTGAGATTGATGCGGCCTGGGGAATTTGCTTGAGCACCCGTTGCATCTGGTCGATGGCGCTGGCCAGTTCAGCTTTGGTGACTTTGCTGTGGCGCTGCCCGCGCATGAGAAATTTGCGCTGGCTTTGGCCGCGACAGGTAACCAGTTGTTTGGCTAAATTCAGGCAAATGTCGGATTGCGTTAACGCTTTATACTGTCGGAGTCGTCGTTGAATGTGGGGCTCATAGGGGCGAAAGCTGCCGACGTAGCGCCCGATGCCAGAAATGTAGTGAATGCCGATGTCTTGTTCAGCACAGAAGTACAGCGTTTGCGTGGAAATCTGCACATAACCGTGCAGTACCAGTTGCCCAATCTGGCGGGAGGGCAGCAGCTTAATGGTGCCGTCGCGTTTGGTGACTTTGATTTGGTCGCCACTTTTGCCGATGCGGGTGCCGGCTTCCGTGACGTGGATAATCATGCGTTCGTCATCTGCTGGAAATAGGCGCAGGGGTTGTTCGGTCTGGCCTTGGGTGAGGCGCGTTGCTTCGGGCAGGCACACTGGGGCAGCAGAGCAACCATCACACCGATGTCGTTGCTCGGTGATGGGGGGGCGCTGGGTTTGGGTTTGCAGCGATCGCGCTTGCTCAACGGCGGTTGCGACCGTCTGCCGCCCTTGTGAATCGAGAGGAACTGTGACCAGCACGTTATCAGCGTGATAACGAATGCGGCCTTCGGTCAGGGGAATGCCGAGTTCGGCTTCGAGTAGGCAGGCATAGGCGAGAATTTGGATGCGATCGCTTTCCCAGGCTTGGGGTTGATTGTTTTCGTCTCGATAACTGCGCCCTTTTTTGTGTTCATAGGGCACGATTTTGCCGGATCGGGTTTTGAGGGCATCGACTCGACCCCGTAGCCCTAATGCTTCATTTTCTAGGGTGAGGTGTTGCCATTCGCCGTCGTTTTCTTGAGCGACTTCGGCATGAATTCGTAATCCGGTGTACATATCGGCGGTTGTTTCGCGAATGCCTTCGACGGTTTGCAAATAGTAAAGCCTGGGGCAATAGGCCAGAGCATTTAGCGCACTCACGTTGATCGGCTCTTGAGTGGTGGCCGTTGTGGTTTGAGCTTTCATGGTGAAGGGATTTTAGTGTATTGTTTGCTCTTGCAGATAGCTCAATGGCGTGATGGTTTGAACTTCTGCTAAATGCCGCCCTACTGTTATCAACCCCAAAAGTAGGAAAAAATTGATCTGTAAAAGTACGGTTTTATTGCGAGCAATACACTCGTATGTCGTGGAAATTGTTGGAGTGCGAGTGAACTAGGCTCCATTTTCCTGTTAACCGGAAACGGACATTTGAGGTATACCTCAAATGCCCGTTTCCATTAATTCAACTTCCGAAGAAGTTATTGGGAAAACGGTATGTACACCCAAGGATATATCAGCCCTGAGTTTCCATTAATTCAACTTCCGAAGAAGTTATTGGGTGGCTGAAAGCCGAGTTGGGCGCTATCTAGCCAGACTGATCACTTGTTTCCATTAATTCAACTTCCGAAGAAGTTATTGGGAAAAATGATTGTTAACTACACAAAACCCACAACTTTAGTTTCCATTAATTCAACTTCCGAAGAAGTTATTGGGTAAGTTCAGTTTAGGCTGGGCAACACACGTTGTTGGTTTCCATTAATTCAACTTCCGAAGAAGTTATTGGGATTGCCCCCTTTAGTCCATCAGCGGCGCTGCCAGCCGAGTTTCCATTAATTCAACTTCCGAAGAAGTTATTGGGAATTCCTGATTCTGCTACTTTGTTTTTGGACAATGGGTTTCCATTAATTCAACTTCCGAAGAAGTTATTGGGGTTGTGAGGATACAGACACAAATAAGCCTTGGTGTTTCCATTAATTCAACTTCCGAAGAAGTTATTGGGCAGGGGCGATCCTCGCGCTTTGTCCAGTTCGTCGCCACGCGTTTCCATTAATTCAACTTCCGAAGAAGTTATTGGGCGTCGTTAATCTGATTTTGCGGCGCTAGCGCTTGAGTTTCCATTAATTCAACTTCCGAAGAAGTTATTGGGCTTGTGGCTTTAGAGCAATTTTTGACTAACCCTAACTTCAAGTTTCCATTAATTCAACTTCCGAAGAAGTTATTGGGCAGGCGAAATTCTTGAAGGAGGCGTATAACCTCAGGTTTCCATTAATTCAACTTCCGAAGAAGTTATTGGGACGCTGCTGATCTAGGCGGGTCTCTAACCTACCGCTATGGTTTCCATTAATTCAACTTCCGAAGAAGTTATTGGGAAGCGGAGCTAGTTAGGCAAAAACTAACCCCTTTAAGGTTTCCATTAATTCAACTTCCGAAGAAGTTATTGGGTTGGATGCGTACTCCGGTTTACTTCGAGTAGCAGCGATGGTTGGGTTTCCATTAATTCAACTTCCGAAGAAGTTATTGGGTAGATCGGTGGAGTCGATCATCTCCGGAATGCCGGAGCCGGTTTCCATTAATTCAACTTCCGAAGAAGTTATTGGGACGAAACGACTTTGAGTTCTAGGAACACCATTGTAGAGTTTCCATTAATTCAACTTCCGAAGAAGTTATTGGGAGATGAGTCAATCAGAATTGGCAAAATACGCTTTGTTTCCATTAATTCAACTTCCGAAGAAGTTATTGGGCTTGAGGGGCGATTAGCATTGATGGCGATGGAGCTTGTTTCCATTAATTCAACTTCCGAAGAAGTTATTGGGCAAAATTGACAAGCGCAACAGCAAATATCAAGCGTTGTTTCCATTAATTCAACTTCCGAAGAAGTTATTGGGACCCTTTCTGCCACTGCGTATAATCAGGTCACTGAGTTTCCATTAATTCAACTTCCGAAGAAGTTATTGGGTTAGCATCAATGGTTTGCCGCAATACTGCATAACGAAAGTTTCCATTAATTCAACTTCCGAAGAAGTTATTGGGTATCGCTTAACTGTTTACGCTCTTTCAGCACTTCAATGTTTCCATTAATTCAACTTCCGAAGAAGTTATTGGGTTGCTTGATGCCCTACGAGATTCGCGGAAAAATTAGCGAGTTTCCATTAATTCAACTTCCGAAGAAGTTATTGGGATTGGCTCGAAGAGTTTCATTCGTCGGGCAAGAAGTTTCCATTAATTCAACTTCCGAAGAAGTTATTGGGTCGTTTCCTTCGTCCGGCAAAAACCCTGGAATGTTCAATTACGTTTCCATTAATTCAACTTCCGAAGAAGTTATTGGGCTCCGAATAATCATCTGCGCGATCGCTGCCACCGGGTTTCCATTAATTCAACTTCCGAAGAAGTTATTGGGAATGGTTTGAGGTGGCGTTTATTCACCATGACGACAGGTTTCCATTAATTCAACTTCCGAAGAAGTTATTGGGAACCGAATCGCGACCACCCCATTTAGACCGGAACTGGTTTCCATTAATTCAACTTCCGAAGAAGTTATTGGGCTGAATCGCGCCCCGTAGCTGCTCCATCTCTTGCAGGTTTCCATTAATTCAACTTCCGAAGAAGTTATTGGGCGCTATGAAAATGACCCTGACGTAACCATTACGCAGTTTCCATTAATTCAACTTCCGAAGAAGTTATTGGGAAAGCGAGCGATCGCCCATGAGATAAGTCTGATGAGTTTCCATTAATTCAACTTCCGAAGAAGTTATTGGGATGAAGTGTTCGTTAGCCAGCGCCAGCCTGGAGCAGGTTTCCATTAATTCAACTTCCGAAGAAGTTATTGGGTTTAGCACCTACGCTTACTGGTGGGTGCGACAGGGCATTACGCGGTCCATCTCGGTTTCCATTAATTCAACTTCCGAAGAAGTTATTGGGTGGAAATGGAAACAGCTTTGATAGTCATCGGCCAATCGTTTCCATTAATTCAACTTCCGAAGAAGTTATTGGGAGGGGCGGCACGTCCTTAAAACTGTCATCTGGCACGAGTTTCCATTAATTCAACTTCCGAAGAAGTTATTGGGCACTGGCGGCGTTTCTCCTATACATTTTTCAACACGTTTCCATTAATTCAACTTCCGAAGAAGTTATTGGGATAGTGTGGCGTCTCGGGCGCATGTAGTGAGCGGGCTGTTTCCATTAATTCAACTTCCGAAGAAGTTATTGGGGAGTGGTGAGTGTGACAGTTAAATGTGTAGGTTGTTGCTTGTGTCCGTACAGTTTCCATTAATTCAACTTCCGAAGAAGTTATTGGGCAACTAGACCAAGGGGGAATTGGCATACAGAAATGTTTCCATTAATTCAACTTCCGAAGAAGTTATTGGGCGCGGAGTCTAGACCCCTTGCCCTGCATATATTCTACAGCAACCTTGCAAGGTGGTTCTAAATAGTTGCATTAACGGGCCTCTATTAGCAGTAAGGCTGAGTCGCATGGGGGCGCAATCGCTTGCCCTGTCTGGGATGCAAGGTGGATGAGAGATGGCGAAGAACGCGATCGCGTTGATATGTGGTACATATAGGGCAATTTGAGGGGCGATCGTCGGCTGACAGGGCGAGGTGCTTGCGTGGTTAGTGGCGCGATCGTTGGGTGGTGATGCGATCGGGGTTTGTATGGGCGTTAGTGGCGCGATCGTTGGGTGGTGATGCGATCGGGGTTTGTATGGGTGTTAGGGGTGCGATCGTTGGGTGGTGATGCGATCGGGGTTTGTATGGGTGTTAGGGGTGCGATCGTTGGGTGGTGATGCGATCGCCATGAGCCACATAGGCACCATTGACGGCATGACCCAAAAGAGTCACCTGATTGTTGGCTGGCAAGACGTAGAGCCGCTCAAACTTAGCGTCATTGAGATAGGCAACAATTCCACGCACATAGACTACTAAAACCACTGCGTCTGAGAGCATCCCCCTCAATAGGTCAATTTGCTCTTTAACCAAGGCTTCACTTTCAGGCATCAACCATCCCCGGTCAGTGAGTTGAACCACCCGCTGACCAGCAGAGTCTTTCCAGTTTTGGACATCAAGGATAACGACATCGACATCATCCGATGCTCGTCTGACTTCTTCTAATCGACTACAGAATATTGGTGGACGAAACCCTCGCTGCTTGACCAGGAAAAATTCGCGGGGTTCTTCTATCCCATTAGGCAAGTAATAATTGATCAGCGTTTGACCAACGACGCGCTCAGTGCGGGCACTCATCTCCCAATAGCGAAATTCTTCCTGGACACGTTCCTGAATGTGTTGATCCAGTCCTTCTCGAACCATTTGACTGGCGACTTTCTTGGCATCTTCAAGATTATTTTTGAAAAACCAGGTCAACAGTGCCCCAATGATGCCCAGGAATCCTAAGAAAGCGCTGTTCATCTTGAGGATAAATTCTAGCTGTTTTGCCAGAACTTCAGACTCAATTTGTCCCGCCTGCCCAGAAGTCGGTGATATTCTGACAGCCAAAGTGATAAAGGCGACACAGGCCGCGATCGCTAAAACTAGCGTTGCCCATTTGGCCCATTCGAACGCAGTTTCTCGGCTTTTAAGTGGCATATTTGCGATCGCTACGTCAATACAATATCAAAATTGAAACCATGATCTCACTTTGGTTTATGATTTCTGTTTTTTGTTGCCTACTTTGATTACTTTTTTCTTATGGAGCTTAACCCCAGACGAGGAGTCCTCCAGCTTTTTGCACAGCATCTGCAAAAGCACGGCGATCTGGATCGTTGGCTCCAAATATAGTGATGACTTGATACGGATCAGATGCCTGGGGAAAGACAGACTTAATCCAAACGTAAGAGGGTGTATTACCAGTTTTCTGTAAAGCTCCTCCCACCCTAGGGTTGCCGGGATTACCCTGAGATTTGCCCTTGAACTTTGGGTCACCATATAGCAGATTCAATCCAGCCCCCCGAACAGCAGCAGAACTCGCTTCTTTTGCCCAGTCAACTTGGGATGGCTGCTTTCCAAGAGACTGGGGTGAAGATAGTAGCCAAACTTGGGCATTGTCGTCTAATGCATCCTGTCGGCGGGCTCCTGGACTACCAGGAAAGCTTACATAACTTCTGTGGGAGGGCTTCCACGTCTGCATGAGCTGGCGAACTGAATTGATCAGGGTCTGCCAGTTTTTCTTATCGCGTGGCAATGGCATCTCTGGTAAAGAAAGTTCCCAATGGCAACCACGCCAGTAACGATTAACTTGATGCAACGGACGACGGGAACCATGACCAAGCCCTCCCAAACAAGATGATAGAGCTAATAGCTGTTGAACCAGCTGAGTAATACGTTTATCTTGAGCAATGATCTGAATTTGGCCGCTATAGGCATAGGGCTTTTCTGCTCGAATTGTTTTTGCAGTTGCACGGATTGAAACTAGACCCTGCTGCCCCAAGGTTCCAAATAGCTCCTCCTCATGAGCCTTGCAAACCTCGGGAGAATATAGGGCAAGAGCAACGGCTCGAAACCAATACCGAATGGTTCCTCGGAGAGCCGTTGGACGAAACTCTGAGGTTCCCTGGTATTTGTTCGCTTTAGCAGGCGGATTACTGCCATATAAACCTTCGGTCCATAGCTTAAAAGGAATGGAAGTCTGATCGGCTGATGTATTTTCCTCTTCAGACCGTTGAGGATACCCGTAGCCGCTGCTGACTCGTGAACCAACACCTTGATGCAGTGCTGACTGTAACCACTGTTTCACTATCTGCACATGGTCTTGGTTACCCAATTGAGTTGGTCTGAGCCCAATTACAAACTCAGGTGCTGCCAAGCTAACAAGTGGATGGGGATCAGGTCGGTATTCAAAGTACTGTTCTTCTTGCCCCGTTTGGGGATGTTGGCCAGTCTGCCAGTGCCATTGAGGAGTGGCAACATCTATGCTCAAGCAGGCAGAGGTCGGAAACGCATCTAGGAACTCAACTTGCCCCAAACCGTTCTCTAATGTTCCAAGTAGTCGCTCGCATTCAGCCGCTTTAGTGTTATCGTCACGTTCAGCCCATGCACGGGTTATGCCCTTAATGCTGGAAGCAGGAATGTATGGAATTCCAAAAACAGGGTGTAAGACCGGTAAAAGTAAATCTCTGAAACCTCGGTTTCCCCCTACGCGAAGCCTCCAGTCAAACTTAATTGCTAATATATTGGCTGAATCACCCGCTAGCTCCTTAGTCCGCTCATTCAGGATTGCATATATAGGAGCACATCCTTCTTCAGCAGCCACAGCTGACTTGAGGATTTGGAGTCTGGGCTGGGCATCTTCTTCGACAGGCAGGACAGGCTGCACCCAATAGAGTGCTTGTAGAGGGTTCTCGGTTACATGGTACTCACCTGAATCGGCATCCGCTTCTAGCTGTACCTGTACTGGCACATCACCAGTAATAAACTGAATGCGTTGGCAACCGAGCCGAAAATTGGAACTTAGCTTGTTCCGGATTTTATCCACTAGACTCTGAGCGCGTTTCCGCTGCTGATCATCTGCGAAGTAAAGGGAAAGAGTCTGACCACCTGGTGTATTAGAGTCTAGCCCACCAAATTTAGCTGTCTCCAAAGCTTTGCCCAGTTTAGAACCGTTTTTCAACTCAACTTGAACAAATTCTTGCCATATCTGATTTGGATTACGGGCAGTTGTAGATTGGTCTTTTCGCCGAGCCATTAGTCGTCTTTTGCCTCACCTAGAATGGGCACGGCCCAGAATGACCACTCTTGAGCTAAGGCAATGGCGAGCCGATTGAGGCCAGTGTAATCGTGCAAACTCTCCATATGCACAAGGGTACTAGGTTCTTCTGGGTTAAAAGTGACCGGACTGATCTCCTTTAAGGTATCTAAAAAATGAAAATAAATATGTTGTCGATATCGAGTTGACTCTCCTCGTTTCTTGTATTTCAGATAATCTCCCGATAGTCTATGGAGTCCCCAGGTGGAAATGTAGCTCGTCAAACTTTGAGCTGCACTACTAGCCTTGCCCAAATCATCTGATTTGATTTTTGCCTTAGCTGCTTTCAAACCGTCATAGGTCTTTTGGCTGAAGTAGCGTGAATCAAGCCTAAGCATCTGTTGAGCCCTCCAAATTTTGGGTCTTACTCTGGGTCCAGCCTCGTCCTAACCCCTCCAGACCACCGAACTGAATACGCTGCTGCATAATAGTCGTTATCTGCTTTCGTGCTTCAGTGGTGGTGCTAGGGGCTTTACCTTCTTTCAGTCCCCAAGGGAAAAACATCATTGTTTCAGGAGGAATAGCTTCTTCTGATCGAAATGAACCATCTTGTGTAGTTTTTGAATCGGAATCAATTTGAATACGAACCTCCCGTTGTAGACCCGTTTCAATCATTACTCCACAATCGGCATCGGACAACACAACAAGTTTGCGTCTTAGGTTGAAGATATGTTGGTTATTTGATAGTTGATCAAATAACGTCCAGCATTCAGCGTCTTCAGGAATCAGCTCAATATCGCCAGTTTCTAGAACGGCTCCTTGGAGATATATTTTGGGATTTGCCGGAACCGAAGAAATAGCTTTTGGAGAATCTTGATCCCCATTTAGGTGCTCATCCCAAATCCGAATTGTGTTTGCTATTTTTTGGTTACCCAGCCAGCGATTCCAGCGGCTTAGCCACAAGGGACAAGTCACCCAAAGATATTGATGACTGAAGGATGCAACAGGAAAGAACAATAGACTTGCGTCAGAAAACCAAATCTCACCTTCTGTTGGCTGCTGGCCACCTTCAATCTTTTTGCCGAATAGCAATTCAGCTTGTTCCTTATATTCGCTGGATAGGCTCTGTTTAAGCGCTGAGCGCAGTTTGCCACGGAGTGAAGAAGACGGTAGATAAGGAAATTCTGTATGCACTTCACGGGCGATGCCCATCAGGTTACCTTCATTGGCGCTGCCCCCCGTGTGCAGCGGCGTGAGTAAATACAAATAGGTCAAATAGTTATCCACGACTTAGCACACTCCCCATAATAGTTTTCCGTAGTTCAGCATTTCAAACGTTTTCAGCCACTGGTGTGACCCATCCCCAGGCAGTAGCCTCTTCTGCTCCGGCGGCGACTCAAACACATACACCGTCCCCGGTGGCACAAAAGCCCGTTGGGGAATGTAAGCCACCTCATTGAGTTCTGTTTGCTCTCCCCGCGCGATCGCAGAAATCCCGCCCCACATCAGTTGACGATCCGTCGCACATCCTTCTAGGTGGTTACCCCAATCTTTGGGATAGCTGGCATAGAGCCGCTTATCTGTATCCGCCAGGGCCAATCCCGGTGTTAACACATAAGCTCGGTTGAGATCGCCCTGGTGGGTGCCAAACTCACTCAACTTTTCCCACTCTGGCGGCGCTGGCATTTGCTCCACCAGGGCCCGATGCCCCTCACCCCCCAGACGAATCACGCCCTGATCCGGCAGCGGTTCATCGGGTGACTCAAAGCGCGCCACAAAATGCCACCCTGGCCGCAGCCGCACCGCCACCTCCGTAAAGTAGCCATCCTCATCCTTCACCTGGCGTTCCCCCGCTTTCATCTGGATATGGGGCATCACCTGCAAATCCCAGGGATCGGCATGGAATAGGGGAGAGTCATTCAGCTTGTCTCTTTCCCAACTCAGCTCCTTCTCGTCCAGATAGTTGGCTAGATACTCCGCTCGCATCCAAGGTTGGGGTTCTCCCAGGCGCTGATCTTTCGCCTTGTCGTGAATCGCCTTTGTGATCACCATCGGAGCAGGATGCCCCTCGGCAAAGGCTAGATGAGCCCAGCCTGGATCCTTTGGTGCAGGCTGTAATCGATGGACCGATTCCCAGCAATCGCTGGCTTTCTTTGTCCCCACATCTTTGGGATACAGACAAACCAAATCCTTCGGCGTGGGTAACCAGAGCGTGCCCTGGCCGTCACAGAGAAACGGGCCAAGAAATTTCAGATCTCTGAGCCTGTGCTCTTCTCGACGCTGTTGCTTGTCTTCTTTGGTGCGTTGATTGAGCAGCGATCGCAACCCCTGAAACACCGTAATCGGCAGGGGGGGAAACAGGCCCTTTGCCCAGGAGCCATCAGCGGGGCTAAAGGGGCGTGAATCGCGAAACATCAGCACGTCAAGGGGCGTAATTCGATACCAGATCATCTGCCCACCTCCTGTTTGACGGGCTCTACCCAGGCTCGGCGCTGGAGGTTTTTACTCACCCAAAAGGCACTAAAGCGCAGCAGATAGCCCAGATCATCCGGGCTGGTTCCGGTCAGAGGTGGATCCTGGCGCGGGTCATAATTCCGCTCAAGCTGCTTTGGATCAGCGGTTTTGACCCAGGTTTCCCATCGCGTTAACCAGGCCATGAGTTGAGCACAGAAGCCTTCAAAGTCATCAAATTTCTTACTTTCGTCGCGATTGCTGACGATGACTTTGGCCGCTTCAGCGAAGAGATTATGGTTTTTCGTCACGCTGGCCCGTTTAGGCAGTTCTTCGGCTAACCGATAGAGAATTGGACTCAGGGTATCTTGGCCATCTTTGCTTTGCATCCCTTTGTCAATCAGTGACCACCAGTCATCCAGCAGGCTTCCCTTCATCAGCGCCTCTAGGGTGTTGCCGCCGCCATAGATCACTCGGAAACAGAGGCCATCTTTACCGGGCATGGCTTTGGCAGTTTTCTCCGCATCCCACAGGCTCTCTAGCACCGTAGGCAGGGGCACGGCTTTATTGGCAATCACAATCCCCAGGCTCATGGTGGCGTCTTTGCCCATAGTGAAATGGGGGCGATTGGGTAAGACACTGGAGCGTTGTCCGTCGCGGAAGATAGGCTGCCAATAGCCCCCCGATTCTTCAAACCGCAACACCGGATCGTCGTGGTCTTCTGGCCGCACCTTGTCTTTTTTGTAGGGATCTTCTTTGCCAGACCAGGCGGCGCGGAGCGATCGCAGGTATCCAGGCAAATCCTCCAAGGGCAACACCGCCATCACGTCATCGCCACCACTGTAAATCACCCGACCGCAGTAGCGCTTTTCCGTCAGGTAAGGTACCAGTCGATTGGAGAAATCCAATAAAGCCCGATTCAGGCCAATATGAGTTGCTGGCCCCATCCGTTTTTGAGTCTTCTTTAAGAGACTTGCCAGGTGATTACGTTCAGTTTGATGAGTTTCTTTGTCGAGACTGCTTTTATCAATTGCGCTAGCACTGATATATCTCCGGTAAGCATGAAGCTTTTCTCCTGAGATATAGTTGCCCATGCCGTCACCGTCGCCCAGCACAATCACCCACCAGTCGCCAGGGCTGCCGTCGCCGAAGCCAGCCTCCTTATGGGCGGCATCAATCGCCTGGCGGAGCAGAGCCACCTCATCGATTTTGGTGGTATCCCCTCTGGCTTTCTCCAGATTCATTTCATCTGCCAGCCATTTGGCGGAAAACATTGCCCCGTTGTAGTCATGGCCATCTCGGCGATCACGGTTGACCCGCTGATCGGTTTTAGGTACTTGGGTTGGACGACCACGGGTGCGTGCCCCAAAGACCCGGCGATGCTCAGGATTTTTGAATTTCTCACGGATTTCACGACGCAGGGCTGACCAATAATCTGTCAGTCGCGAGGAAGATTTATCTCGATAAGCCCCATGAATGAATTTTGCTGCTGCAATGGAACTGAGGTTGGGAAAGCGAACCAACTTTTCGTAATCGATCTCTGTCTTGTCTTCAATACCGAGATCTTTGCGGTCTTGTTCCTCGAGATGCCGAGACTCTTTGTCTTTCTCAACATCAATCCCCATTGATTCAGCCACACCACCGAATTGCCACGCCATGCGCTTGGTCAGCTCTAGGGCGTTGAGCATTTCGGAACCGTTGAACAGGCCCTTGTAGGCATAGGACATGATCAGCCAGAACAACCGCATTGAGCTGTCCGGCAGGCCACCCCCTTCCCGGAAATCTTTGTCTTGACCATTGCGCTTCAGCTTTTGATAGTTCAGCCGAGGATGCACGGCGCTAAACTGCCCCGACAGGCTAGAGCGCGGCCCCGGTGCAGCGGGGATTTGCCAATGGCGGGTGTTTTTGACCGCCATATGAGCCGTGCGCAACCGCTGTTGCAGACTGCCCCACCAAGTACCAACATTTAACTCTTTGGTATAGACTTGCTTTTCGGCCTCGGTGGGGAGTTCGGTGGGGGGCCATGCGATCTCACTTTGCTGATTGGCCCATGCTTGTTGGGTCGTCAGCCAGGACGAATCATTCTCAGTTTTAGGTGTAATCAGCAAATCCTGGCCAGGATGCCCTAAGGGTACCGCTGCCCAGTAGGGTTCCCAAGTGTTGCTGAGCTGAGCATCCCAGAGATGACCCCATTCCCAATTACTTTCTCGGACTAGCTTGATTAACTCTTGGCGATAGGGTTCTCGCTGTTTGTCATCTAGATGAGGAAATGCTTCCTCTAGTAGCAAGTTGCATCGCTCTGTGTCGAGTAATATCTCTGGTCCATGTGCCTGCAATCGATCTAATCTTGTCCGACGTTTGTCCTCGTAGGTGTCACCCTCTAAATCTTCAGTTTTGGTCAAAAAAGCGATTACACGCTCCTGAATATCACCTTTGACCTTTTTTCCAATCCCTTCTCGAATCTCTTCTGGCTTTGTGATGTCCTTGTCATCTTTTCTAATGTCGTGCCAGAAGGCAACCAGTTTATCTGCTAATTCCTGTCCTAAATCCTTTGCTGCTTTTTTCCCCGGCACTAATACCGTGATCATGTTGGGAAAACCCGCCGTACTGAGGCTATTAGATTCCTTAACGCTAAAACGCTCTGCGACTGGATAAAGTTCGCAAAATTTAGTTAGGTTAATCTCTCGCTGCATATAACTAGCGAAGTCAGGGTATAAACCCTTATGGCAAAAGGCATCAATGATGTCCTGACCCCACAACGACGGCACAATTAACGCATCTGGGCCATATTTATCCGCGATGTATAAGCAAAGGCGGGCGCTGAGGTAGTGGAGCAGATATGACCCCGCCCAAAAATCCACAAACTTCCGCGAAGCTTTAATGAACTCCTGCACCGGTGAAAAGCTGAAGAGCAGCAGATATGGTGTTTCAGGCTTGTCCTGATGGCTAATCCAGGTAGGATACATTGCCCCCGCCAGGGCCGATACTGTGCTCTGATAGCTGTGGAGAGGACAGTCTGGCAAAATTCGGTGAGCTGGATACAGCAGTGCTGTAGCGCCACCTCGTCCTTGGGCTAGTTCTCTTTCTTGCTTATTTAGCAACTCAGGATAGAAGCGCCAGAACCACCAGAAGACTTTTTCAGCATCCTCTGAGTCGCAAATCTCCTGGGGAATGTCAATCAGCTCGAAAGGTGGCTCAGTGATTGTCTGAGACTGACCACTGATGGGATGGCGTACTTCGACATCAGCGGGAAGATCAGCGGTAGTTTCTAAGTTGACGCGATCGCTGGATGCCGCAATATCTAAACAAACATTGCCACCGTTCTGCCACCAGTTCCGTAAGTCAGTGAGCTGAGGCTCTAAGCATTGGAGCGTAGCGCATAGATGATATTCGTCATCAGGATTTTTAGAGTGGTGAAAGGCTTGCAAAAAGGCATAAAGTTTGCGCTGATAATCAGTCACTACGACAGACTTCCTTCTGAGCATTCACTGCTATACAACGTTCGCTGTCAAAAGTTCGCTCAAATGAGCAATGCTTATAGACATATCGGGGCTACGGGGAATAGGGAAGTAAAACTGCTTAAGCTTATCGACACTTTTTCCTAGCCAAGGAAATCTTCAACTTCTCTTTGTGTAATTCCGGAAATTTGCGATGGCGATTGCTCTTTCAAACTGCTCTTAACGTTAGCGGAGTCTCACCGAAGGGAAAACGCCACTCTGTTGCACTATCGAAATGCGCAACGCCCTATCTGTTGAGAATTTGGGGCTAGCTGCAACCAGCCGGAGCGCGATATCACTGCGGTAACACTGAACCGCAGAGGACTTCCATTATGAAAACCACGTTTTGAAGCTTTCGTCGCTGTCAGATCGGCGGGAGCATCTTTAGCAATCGCGATCACCATTCCAAATCGTCAGATAATAGTATCCCTGTATTAGAAAAAGGGGGAGTATCCACCGTTCTACCGTTTGCACCAGGTGCCGAAATGAATGAAGGGGTAGCTGAGGGCCTATCCTCGCTTTTGCTCGCTACGACCCCCAGCTACCTGCTCTCTGGCTCGACTGGGAACGCTTCGGCAGACGCCAAAAAATGTTAGGGAACAAATCGACCCAACTCCGCCAGGAATATACCCTAACAACCAGCGCAGATGGTGGAGAAGATCGCGGCACGGTCATTCAACAAGTAACGACGCGCCTTGCGTAGGCAAAAAACGGCTGCGCAATTCCAAAGTGCGGAAGCTATGTGCCGTCGATGACTTTATCAAAAGTCAAAAGAGATGGGGAAGCGATTCCGAAACTTCGACACTTTGAAAGACCCCAAGTTATTGAGAAAACGGATAAACAGGCTTGAAGGTTATGTAGTTGACTCGTTTCTGGCTAGTCGTTCTGGTTGAATTACTCAAGATCTCCCATGCCATTGTTCTCATCGTCCTCCAGTAAAAGGGTGTTGAGCAGATTCAGTTCGCTGGAGGCCATGAAGTAGCGATTATCGAATACCAATTCGAGTTGGCTCAGTACTCGCTGTCCGACTGCGGCGGCCCATGGGAAGTCTTGATATCTGGGGACGACTGGCATCACTGTTCCCTGAGAAGTTAGAGCACGACCGAGGGCATCCCGCCAAGTCGCAGGATCTTCAACTTCCTTCTGTCGAATGCCTTCCTGAGATTGTTTTTGCCAAAAGTGAGAATAGTCCAGTGGCAAGGCGATCGCAATATTATCTGTGCGAGTTTCTTGTGATGTCGAATATTCCCTCTCAGTTGCCTCCTTTTCACGGATCAGTAACTTATGCAGCTCTTTAGCTGGTCGCCGTAACTTGGAGGGAAAATTCTTGTTGTCGCTAATCTGGTGTAATAGGCCGAGTAGGTGACTGCTGCCTTCCTTGACCTCCTTATGCCAGGTTTCAAAACTAAATTTTTCCTCAGAACTTCGTCCTTTCCAGTCTTCCATCCAGTAAGGTCCAAGGCAGGTGACGTTGTCAGGAATCACGAGCTTCTCATGGTCAGATTGAGCGGGCGTCGCTAAAAGACGGCTCGCTGGTCGAGAGACGTTTTTCGCGAGTCCTTCTGTTGTTTGATAATCCACATAGGAGGCTGCACCCATTGCAGAGGAAGTCCCTTTGAGATTGAAATGGCCGAATAATTGTTCTACGAGTTGATTTGCTTTACTGACTATGGCTTTATCGTCTTGGCTATAGTCATCACAAATAAAAACTTGGGCCTCTCGTCGAAAATTGCGAAGATCATCTGACATCAAATTGAGCAGTTCTTCATCCCCGACAAAGCCTACTGGGACAAAGGCAATGCGCTGGCGTTTTAATCCAGCATCGCCTTTGATGCGGGTATGAATTGTCGATCGCAGCATCACCAATAAGGTCAGCAAATCGCTGGATTGACGTAACCAACGGCGAGCCTGATCCGTTTCCTCATCAATAACGAGGTAGTCATTGATCAACATCACCAGCCGTCTGGCTTTGTTGTCACCGGATCGCTTATCCCCAGTTTCTGGATCGGTGTAATACCCGCGACCGCGATAGATTAGCTGCGCCACCTCCATTAGGGCAGATTCGATATTGAAACGCGGAATGGAAGCAATAATCCAGTCTGCTTTTGGAAAGGAAACCCCTCTGGCACCAGAAGACGTCATCAAAAAGAGCCGCACTTGGTCGCGCTGGGGTTCTTGAACAAGTTTGAGGCGCTGAGCTTCAGGAACGCTTTGGTCAATGACCTGAACTTGTTGAGGTGGCAGAACAGGGGCATCTCCTGATGTGAGCTGTGCGCGGAGCTGCCTTAAAAAGGCTTTATCTTGGGCAAAGAAGATAATTTGCTCAGCATCTTCGGATAATCCTCGCTGGATTTCTATTTTTGCGTTGTTTAGCAGTTCATCCTCTGACTGTTCTCTGACCGCTTGACGAATCGGTTGTAAGACTCCTTCACTGGTGAGATTGGGAGTGATGGGAGCTAGCCGAACACTGTAGTCAATCTGCAGAGAGGAGGCTGGATAGCTATTGGTCATGACATGCATCGTGGGATGTTTGCCGCGCCCCACTTTCATGCAAGTGCCTGTGACTCGAAAGGCGGATTTGCCCATAGTGGGGCTGATCAGGACTTTATCCGGTGCCCGATCGCCCGAATTCAGGTAGCTATTTAAAACCACCTCGTTACTAAGCGACGCATCTGAAATGATCAGTACGATTCGAAACGGGCATTCTTCCCCTTCGAACGGTTCAATGAACTGCTGGGTGAGCCATTCAGCGAGGCGATGGCAAAAGAGCGCTCCAGCTCCATCACCCGCCACTTCATCCACCATGGCGATGATGGTGGGTATTTTGCGGGCAAAGTCGCGCCGTTCGCGCTTGCCGGGATGGGTGTCAGCCTTTTTAGCAAAGAGATTACTGAGAGCATCAATGGTCGTGCGATTTTGAACCGCCCGATAGCCTTGAATTGCCGCCGTCATGACTAGCCGATTTACAGTGGGATTGGTCTCCAGCAGCTTGCGGGCGGAAGTGGCGAGTGTTTTCAAAACGCCAGGGCGGATTTGCGATTGCATACTGTCTTCGCGTTCGTTGCGCGATCGCTTGAATCGCCGACTTGCCACAATCTCGGTGTCAATTTCCTGCTCTTCCTGAGGCGATACGAAGACGGTATTACAGATGGGATGCTGCAAATTGGCAATGCCATCGACGACCACCGCACTGTCTATCTTTCGCGTCTTTTCTCCAGATTGAGATGCCTGCTTAGCATGCCACTCGGCGGCGGCATCAATCAGTTTCGCATTAGAGGTCATCGTCAAGATGCCGCTGGGTTCTCCTTGATGAGTTCGCGCCAACTTATTGGTGACATCACGGTTAATCACCACTCGGGGACTGACGTAGAGAAAACAGTAACCGTCCTCCTGCTGCGACAAGAACTCCGTAACGGCAGTGGTTTTGCCGATTCCGGGATTGCCTTCAAGGGCAATGACGTTTAACCGACCTGGTTGGGCAGCGTTAAGTCCAGCGACAACGGCAGCAGCATGGGCATCTCGGAGGGAAACATTGCCGTCAATCACCTTTCTCTGCTGAAGAGCAGAGCGGAGATGAGCTTCAGGATGATCGCCGAAAAAGTCAGTTAACTCAGGGGTGGGCTGCAGCGAGGCGATCGCCGCTTCTACCGCCAGCGGCTGCATCGGCGTGAAAAAATCTTGCACCTCTTCGGTCAGGTTGAAGTGGAAGGCACCTCTCGGATCGGGGCTTTGAGCAATCTGCTGGGCCTGCTGCTTAAATTCAGTCGGCAAAGACCGAATCAGTTTGTTGAACACCAGCCGAATTTCTTGCCTGAAATCATCCGGCGAGTCATCAGCAAGTTTTCGCGCCTTACGGTAAGCGCTGCCGAGGTTCGCCATGAGATGCGCTCCTGGATCGGGCTCAGGATGACATCCGGCAAAATGAGCAGACAGGCTTTCAAGCCCATTAGAGGTAACAGCGATCGCCCTGGTGTCGCAACCGCTTTGCAATCGTCCTTGGTTCGTCAGCAAATGAACGAGGCGTTCGGTATAGGATGCCGCTTGGCAAAGTTTGTAGAGTGGTTTGTCGGTGCCGCTAAATGCCACCAAGTGGTCAGAGAGTTGATTACTGAGAGTCAACTGTTGTCCTTCGACTTCGGCGCAGACCCGCGAAAATACGCCACGGGCATCAAGATACCGGGCATAGCGATTGATTTCCTGACAGTGAGGCTCTTCAGTTTTGAAGTCAGCGAGCTTGGGAGGCGCGTTGTAGGAAAACTCGAGACACAGCAGAAAATCGTCGGGGCGCTTACGGCTTTTGCGCCGCGTCTTGCCGGACTTGAGCCAGAGCAGAAAGTCGGCTTTTCCGGGATACCCTTTTTGCACCAAAGCCCGATCAGGAGGCCCATTTAGCTGAAAGGCTTGGTGGAACGCGATCGCGGTTTGTTCCTGATCCTCTTCGAAGTGTGTTTCAACTCCCGGCAGCGTGAGCGGGCACCAAATCGCTTCTATCCGCGCTTCTTTGGGCGCATTGTGCTTCAGGCATTCCCGCATAGTGCTCCAGCCTAGACCATAACCAAAGACCAACAGGTGACGAATGCCTGACTCAATCCACTCTTTGGCATTGGGGTCAGTGACTGCCAGGGACTTCAGCACCCCTTGGGTGACGTCGGAGACTTTGTGATCTGCCCAAGGGATTAGAGCGGAATCGGATGAGGCGAGTAGCTGCTGATAAATGAGGTGAGCAATCACCCCGCGTTGTACCGCGATTTCAAAGACCCGCCCCCAAGTGGAAGCCTGCTGCAAAAAATCATTTTCCATGAGGCTGCCTCCGGTGTAGCACTTGGGCAACGTGGGTGAGAACGGCTGGATAGCTCAGGTGTACCCGCCCTTTACGTCGGGAATGCAAAATCTCGACTTCACCGGCAGCTTCTTTAGTCGCTGGGGAAATCCAATTGAAGGGATCCAGCACCGGAATGAGTTGGTTGCCCTTAACCCCTCGCTCGGCTTCAATGAAATGCAGTCCCCGCAGGACGGCTAGCAAGCATGGATGAACCGCTGAGTCTTCCTGGGGATTCATGAGGTGACTGCGGGCGCGCTCGGCTCGAATGTCAGTTACCCGTCTATCGGAGAGGAGAAAGTATACACAAAATCCCGATTGCGGTCGCCTTTCTTCTTCCACAACATGCAGGGTGGCAAAGGTATAGATCGGCAGGATGTCTCGGAACGTCTCCATGGAGGTATTGCTGAGAAACTTCACATGGTCGCTGGCGCTGGCAATTTCAAATGCGGCCTCACCACTGCCCCGTTTTCGCAGGCGGGTAGCGGGGAAGACATCCCGCAAAAGCGGATAGATGGTGAGGTCGGGAAACGTTTGGAAGACTTCTTCCAGAAACGCGACGGGCGTGAGCAGGGAGTTGCGATCAGCGGCGCGGTTGATATGACGACTGCCATAGGCGTGGGAAAGCAGGATGATGTGCTGGCAACCTTGACGCTGAAGGTGACCAATCTCTTCCCTCACGATTCGCTGCTTCTGCAGATCCTCCAGGGTTATTACGATGTCTGACTGCATCCGCTCTGATCGCAGTTCATATCCCACAAAAGGTTGTTCAACCGCTGAGGCAATGTAGCTTTGGGTGAGAAACAGAGAGTTGCGATCGCCCTGATCCAGATCTGGCATTTCGTCAGTCGGACGAGTCGCATAAGAAATTAAGCCGATGCGGTCAACCGCAGGTTTGCTCTTCGTTTGAATCACTAGCGGAAAGGCGCTGAGGAGGGCATCGAAGGAGCCTGACTTGACATATCGGGCAGAGCGATTACTGGACTTCACGTTATCTAAGACAATCCCTTGCATGTGAACTGGAGTATCTTGCGCCAGCATCGCTTCAACCGATTGGGCAGCGGCGTATACATGGTCTTCGCCGTCATTTTCGGCGCTTTTTCCCGACTCCTGAAGGCGCAGCATCAAGGTAGTAAATTGCGAGTCCGAGAAACTATGTGTGCCTTTGAGACGTTTGATGATTTGCCACAGGCAGCAGTAAACCAGGACCGTGAATGCCGTCACGCCTGCAGCGTGGAACTGCCGCGCATTGTCATCATTTTTCTTGCGCGATCGCGCGAGGGTGCGAGCTTCGTACTCCAGCTGAATGGCGGCGGGGAGTGCCCAGGCTCTCATTTCCTTCGCCATCTCAGAGAGCTTGTATTCCTTGCCTTTGCCAGAGTCGTAGGGTAGCCAAACAATTTGTAGCAGCTGCCCTGGGTAGAGTCTTTGGGCTTGCAGGGACTGGGCTTCTGCCTCCTTGAGGATCAAAGAATGTTCGGTCAGCTCAGTCGTGACCTTGACGGAAAATAAGAGCTGAGGCACATCCGGTTGCTCGGCAATCTCGATGTGCTTAAACCATTCCACTTGTTCTCGAGACTTGCTTTCGGGACTCACCAAGAGGTCTTTGACGCCAGGGGTCGCGCCTGCTAAGCGAGACCAGGCGACAATGTTGCGTTTCACGCAGATAAACTGCTGCGAAGTCCGACGCTGGGCCTGAGCCACAATCTGATTGCCCTTGCGCTGCAACAAGCCCATTAAGGCTTTGGCGATGTCTTGCATCACGCTGGTGCGATCGCTCAATGACTGCAAGGTTCGCTGAATTCCTGCTATCCCCTGATTTTGTAACTCAGTAACACGGGCTTGGATATGAGCGGCGATCGCTTCGGGAGAAATGGCCTCACCGCTCCCATCCCTTACCGGAACAACCGCATCCAGCACCAGCAGCTCGGCAAGCCGTCGATTGAGTCCGGGGGGCAAAAACTCGGAGTCTTCTTCTTGCAACAGAGTTTCCCGAATCAAATCCAGACGGACGTCAAAAGCGGGTTTGCTGCGTTCCGGATTGTTGCCATTGATGCGAAAGCGATAGCTAACTTCTCGCTGCACGCCGTAGCCCTCTTGGTTGCGGACCTTCTCTTCGAAGATTTGGGTTTTCCACTCTGGCCAGACAGACAAGCAGGAGAAGAACGTGGCCTGATTCAAATAATCCAGCAGGTTGAATTCGGCGTTTTGGCCGTAATGGGCGGTCAAATCAACTTGCAAGTCTCCTGTTTTCGCCGCTTCCAGCAGGGCTAGGATCCGATCTACATACTCGACCAGCAGGCGGTTCTCAGCTTGGGTGCTAGGGCGAGCGTTTTCTGAGATCGCTTCCATAATGCGAACGGTGACATTGAGCCTGACTCGTGCCAGAGCTTCGTCATCCAAAAAGCTCAAAAATCGAGTGATTTGGCTATCGGCACGTTCTCGCTCGGCTTCGAGACTGGCGATCGCGGCATCAATATCGTCTTCGTCAAGTACATCCTCTTGCTCTAGACGAGTGGTAATGGCTTCGCTCATCTGAGCAAAATAGTCTTCTGCTTCGATGCGCTCAACAGCGGCCAGGACTTTGGCCACAGCAGTATTGGCAGTAGAGGAATCAGAGTCAAAGGCTAGCGGCTGGAGATTAGCCTGATAAGCTTGGTCTGTAAATTTGGCTCCAGCAGCTTTGGCGAGCGTTTGCAGCTGTTGCGCTGGCTCGTCGAGCAAGAGTGCTGTGAGCGCATCGGGGGTTGGCAGCGCACCGTCTAAGGCTTGGTCGATCGCCGCCATAAGCTTGTCAACGTTGCCCGGTAAGCGCAGGCGGTTATCCGCCAACAGCTCGCCCCCCAGTTTGGCCCGAAGACCGAAGGGCGGTGATGTGAAGTCTCGGATGAAGCCGCTAGAATCTTTGGACAGAAAGGCTTGTTTGAAGTCAGAAGCAGAGTAGAGCCTCAGCAGAACCGACGAGGTGCAGATGCGTAGGCGGTTTTTGGAAGCATCGAATAGAAAGAGCGATCGCGACTTAGGGTCTGTTGCCTGAGAGGCTGGTTTATCAAATGCAATGGCCGATGCCAGTAAATCGACTAGCTTTGCCAGATCTACGGATGGCTTAAGTGAAGGTGCCTGAATGTTGGCACCCCTTTCTTGGGAAGTCATATTGTTTGGTCCTCCTTATCTCAGCCTTGAGGCTGCTTCACCCGTTCCAACCGACCAAGCTAGAAGAGTGGATTCCATGTAACACTTATACTTATGCTTCCCAAAATGTCAAGCTCTCATTTCCAAAAGTTGCGTAAATAGAAAGCTTGAAGATTCCTTGAAGCTTTCCAATTATCTTGAGCAAAGTTTGGTGTATTATAGAAGTTACGCATTGACAGCACGGCAAGAGTGTGGTCAGGCGAGGGCGGATTCTGTCAAGTGCTCCAGAATGAACTGTCGAATAACCGGGATGAATAGCTCTCTCGAGATCTCGTAACAGTTATGAATAACCCCCTGGATGACCAGGGTTTGGAGCTGACAA
>Ga0081535_100319_pt1 | contig 38214 bp, 28 predicted proteins | sample HotLakmasection3_FD_71020 | JGI IMG/M metagenome (GOLD analysis project Ga0081535, IMG submission 71020) | Hypersaline microbial mat communities from Hot Lake, Washington, USA - Section #3 (SPADES assembly) (version 2) | ecosystem: Environmental > Aquatic > Non-marine Saline and Alkaline >... | reverse complement strand
GGCGGAGCACCGATTGAAGTGCTGAAACAGTACATTCGAGATCAAAAGTCGCCCTAGAAGGGCGAGGCTTGTATCCCGTTATTTTTGGTCAAAACAGCAGAGTTTTCAGGTTGAAACCGGATCTGGTGTTTCGAGATCGCGGTCGCTATCCACTATTGATGGATTTCAAGTACAAGCGGCTCAATCCTAGCGATCGCAAGCTGGGGATTTCAGAAGCGGACTTTTACCAGATGTACGCTTACCTCAATCGGTTCAAGGCTCCTCGGGTCACGCTGATCTATCCCCAAACGGCTGGCATGGCCGAACCCATCCGCTCTGGCTTCTCCCTGGAAGGCAGCACAGGAGAAATTCGGGCGGTAACGGTGAATTTGCTGAGAGATTTGACCGCAAAAGGGGCACACAAAGAACTGATTGCAGAGCTACGGCAGATATTGGAGCTGACAAATGGGTGAAGGGCAAGCTCAAGTCGAAAACTGGCGCGTTGAACTGCATAAATGGCTCGACGCCGGACATCCCAAAACGATGCCTGCCCACTTAGTTGAACTCATGACTGAGTTTGAGCAGCGTTTCCCGAGAAACAAACTGCCGGAACTGTCGCTTGAAAACTATGCCATTGGCAAGCCGGATAGCTTTTGCTACTGGATTGAATTCAAAACCCGTGACCTGGGCAGCGTTTCTGGCGGCAGTTCCCACAAGTGGGGCATCTTCTGGAGCAAGGGCGACCAGGAGTGGAAGTGGAACAAAGCGCTGAAGAGTGACTCGCCTGAAGCAGCCTTTCAAAAGCTCAAAACGGGACTGCTGAACCTGATTGAAGCCGCTGCCAATGATCAGTTCGAGCAGCTAGACATGATTGGCAGCAATCAGCTCGGTCCGAATCGCAATGCGCTCAGAGCTAAGCCGTTGTATCTGTACTTCCCTGATAAGTTTTTACCGATCGCGAATCCCTACCACCTCACCCATTTTTTGAACTTCTTTGGCCAGCGGCCACAGGGAGGACTGCATACCAAAAATCGGCAATTGCTGAATTTCTTACAGGCACAGCCGGAATGTGAGGGAATGGATACCCATGAGATGATGGCGTTTCTCTACGAGACCATCCCGCCAGGCGATCGCAAGACCAAATCTGTTCAAACCGATGATGATGAGAACGGTCGAGTCGTATTACCAGAAGAAATTGTCGAGCTGGCCACACTGGCGGAGACGACCCGCAACCTTATTCTGTATGGGCCACCGGGAACGGGCAAGACTTATGCGGTGAACCGCTTTGCGCGATTCTATTTGAGTGAGCAACTCAGTGCGCCGATTTCACCGGAGCAGCGGCGACGAGACCTGATTCGCCCCTTGACTTGGCATGAAGTAATTGCCCTAGCGATGTATCTGAAGCGATCGCAAAAGCCGCTGTTCAAAGTGCCTGAAATTGCCGAAGATCCTCTTGTTCAGGATTTTTGGGCTTTTACCCAAACCAAGAAACTAAACAACCAGATTTGGGCGATGCTCCAAATCCACACTGCTCCAGAGGTGGCAACGGTGAAGTACAAGAACCGTCAGCCCCCATTTCTCTTTGAGAAGACTGAACAGAGCGAATGGAAGCTAACTGAAGAAGGAGAAGGTTACATCGAGGTCAAGTTGGCAAACATCCTGGATGAATTGGAGCATCCCGAGGAGTCCCAACCGGATATCTCGGATTACATGCGATTTGTGACCTTCCACCAGTCCTTTGCCTATGAAGAGTTTGTGGAAGGCTTGAAGCCGGTGACGACTGATGACGGTCAGGTGCTTTATCGAGTGGAAGATGGCATCTTCAAAGAACTCTGCCGTCGAGCCCAAAATGACCCTGACCATAAATATCTGCTGGTCATTGATGAGATTAACCGCGCCAACATTGCCAAGGTCTTTGGCGAACTGATCACGCTCATCGAGGATGACAAGCGTTTGGAGGAAGAGCACGAGATTACGGTTCAACTGCCCTACTCTAAAGAAACCTTTGGGGTGCCTGAAAACTTGCTGATTCTCGGCACTATGAACACCGCTGATCGCTCCATCGCTCTGCTAGATATTGCGTTGCGACGACGATTCACGTTTGTAGAGCAGATGCCTGATCCTTCCCTCCTCAAATCTGTCGATGGCGTTGACCTATCGGCGCTGCTTGACCAGTTGAATCGACGGATTACCGCTTTGTTGGGCCGCGACTACCAGATCGGCCACAGTTATCTGATGGGGATTGAAACCGTCGAGGCTTTGCATTTCGCCTGGTATCGGCAGATTATGCCATTGCTACAAGAGTATTTCTACAACGACTGGGAGCGGTTGAAAGCTGTGGTGGGCGATCGCTTTGTGCGGCTAATAGCCGTAGACGAGTCAGTTCAGCAGGCTCTCGGCGATTTTTATGATGCCGAGAGCCAATATGAAATTCAGGTCTATGATGCGGATCAGGAGTTTCTAGATGCATTGATACAGATAGGTTAAGTATCTTTCGCGCAAGAGTTTCAAGAGTATTATTTTTTCCTGACGAGCAATAAAATTGGTATCAGTATGCGGAAATGCACGGATAACCCGTGTTATCTGTACTTGTAGCTTTATATTGTGGGGCCATGGATCCAGTCACTATTACTGCGCTACTTGCTCCTTGCCTACCCTTTTTACTCGATAAGGTTGGTGGACCTGCCCTCGAAAGTGCTGCTGCTAAAGTGGGGGAAGACACTTGGAATAAAGCGAAGGCGATTTGGGCAAAGCTGCATCCCAAGGCAGAATCTAATGCCGCTGTTAAGGTCGCGACGGAGAAGCTTGCTGAAAAGCCTGATAGCGCGACCTGGAAAGCTGCTCTGGAGGAAGAGTTGCAGACCATTTTGGAGCAGGACTCAGAATTAGCAGCAACGATCGCCGAAATTCTGGGAGAAGATGCGGCTAGCGGCGGCATCCAGAATACGATTCAGCAGACCGTCCGAGAAAACAAGGGTCAGGTCATTGGCCAAATGAATGACAGTGAAGCCAAGAGTATTGGCCAGATCGGTACGGCTCAGGGCGATGTTAACCTCTAGTTGCGAATGCTCACCGCCAGACATGCCAGATAAGCAAAATAATATTGCGAGCGGTAGCGCCGCTACTGATACGACTCTGCAACAAGAAGTCGGTCGCAACGAAGGCCAGGTTGTTGGTCAAATGACTAATAGCCAAGTGTCTTCTGTTCAAGAGGCCGATATCGTAGTCTCGAGCGGAGGGTCAGCCACCGTCTATTACCAACTTGGTGCAAACGGGCAACCTCATTCTTCTTCTTCTCAAAGTAGAACGATTCCATCGCTTCTACCCTATTTGCCTAACCGTAGCGATCAAGAATTTGCCCTGCGTGAGGCGATTCAAGCCTATTTGCAGCTCAATAAAAGTTCTCCCCTTATCTGCATTGTCCATGGGGATGAATTTCAATGTCACGACAAGTTTTTAGAGAGAATCCAAAAACTCTCATTGCCTAAGTTTTTTCAGTTAGAAGCCACTAAAGTCATCATTAAAGACTATCCCCTAGCTTGGCCATCTGGCCTGAAGTCATTGGAAAAGTTGCCGGACTACTTGTACAAGCATTTAGCCGATGTTGTAGGAGAACATGGTTTTGCTTCTCTAGAGGAGATTAACCAGGCTTTTTGTAAATATCCTTATCCCGCGATTGTTCATACCCACTTGCTGACTGAAGACTGGAATAAGCAAGGTGCGAGGATCTTGTATGAGCTACTGGAGTTTTGGAATCGCTGGCCTCAGCTCGCCCCAAATCAGCAGCTAGTTATCTGCATCTTTGTAAAGTACCAAATGAAACGTCATCAAAAGCGTTCTCCATTCTGGTTTTTGAAACCGTGGGTGCTTTTGCAGGCGTTTCTCAAACGTCGTAAGTGCCAAAAGCTGAATCAGAATATACAATCTCAAATTGATTCACTCGCGCAGTCAAATTTTTCTCAATATGAAAACATTTTTGGTGTTGTTTTACCGAAGCTTTCGGATATTTCTCGAACTCACGTTGAAGATTGGATTCGTACCAAGTCAACTAAGGCTTTTATCGGTGAAGCCATGCTAGAGCAAATGATTGGCGCTGTGCGTGAGCTGTTCGATCAGCGAGAATACCAAACATCTGTCAGCACAATATCAATGGATGACTTGGCTGAGGAATTGATTCGGTTGCTCCAGTCAATATCTGTACCTAAATAATTACTGTCTATGCGATTTCCGTTTTATGAAGGGCAAGGTATTCAAAGGTCGGACTCATCAACGAGTCTGCCAACTCCGAATCGAGGTAAATTGCTCAAACCCGAAAACTATATCGCCGATAGCGGCTTGAGAGGGGCTTGTAATGTTGCCCTTTTGCTCGGCCAACCCCTGATGCTGACGGGAGAACCGGGCACAGGGAAAACGCAGTTTGCTTACAGCTTGGCTTGGGAACTCGGGCTCGAACCGCCGCTTAAGTTTGAAACGAAGTCAAACAGTACTGCACAAGATCTGTTTTATATTTATGACGCCTTGAAGCGCTTTCAAGATATTCAAAGTGGGCTGAATATAAAATCCACCCTAGATTACATTACTTATCAGGCATTAGGCCTAGCAATTCTCCAATCGAAGCGGTACGAAGACGTGAAGGATTTGTTGCCAGAGGACTTTGAATATTTTGAACCTCAAAGATCAGTAGTCTTGATCGACGAAATTGATAAAGCTCCTCGGGACTTCCCCAATGATTTGCTCAATGAATTAGAACAGCTTTACTTTCGGGTATCAGAACTGGGGAACAGGCCTGTGGAAGCCAATCCTCAGTTGCGTCCGATCGTCATCATCACTAGCAACTCGGAGAAGGATCTACCCGATGCCTTTTTACGGCGTTGTGTGTACTACAACATCCCATTTCCAGAGCGTGACAAACTGGCTGACATCATCACCAGCCGTTTAGGGCTTAACGTCGATACTCAAGATACTTTCCTACAAACCGCATTGGATTTGTTTGGCCAACTGCGATCTGGAAGTGGCCTCAGAAAGAAGCCTGCTACGGCTGAACTATTGGGCTGGATTTCTGCTCTCAAGACGTTTGCAAAAGACGGCGAGAACCCGTTTGTGCATAGGGAAATTATTACCCCGACACTCAGCAGTCTCATCAAAACCGCCGAAGATCAAGAAAAGGCTCAAGCAATTGTCGAGCAATGGATCAAGCAGCAAGTAGACAAACCTTAGGCTGGTACTCTCCAGAATTACTCACAGAGTTCTTGGAGGAACTTCGTGAAGCTGGCTACAACATTGGTCTGGCCCAGTACATTGCAGCCCATGACTTAATACTGGCTCTATTTGCGAAAAATATCTTGTCTCAGCCTGAGCAGCTAGAGGAATATCTAGGGCCTCTACTATGTAATTCTGCGACTGAGCAAGAAGAGTTCAAAGAACGGTTTAAAAAATGGATTCGACTTGTCAATTCAAGGCATTCTGCTGCAGTTGAAAATCCAAGCCAGTCAGTCCAGGCATTAGATAATGAGCTAAAAAAGCTTGGCAAAAAATCTCGTAGGCTCAAGTTTGCCCTACTTAGCTGCATTTTTCTGTTTCCCCCCTTGCTCTGGGCCGGATTTCAATTTATCCCTTCAGACGCCTCACTTGAGGAGCCTGCAGAGACTGCTGCGCCTCAAACTCCAGTTAATCCTACAACGGGAGAGGAAACACCTGCGCAAGTTGTAATCGAGCCAAAGCCGACGCCTTGGGAGTGGGAATTGCTCGCGTTGCTATCTCTAATAGTGCCAGTTCTATCTTTTATTGTTTGGCGTGCTTGGTGGATGTGGCGGGCTCGACTATTTTTGCGGCGACGTATGAGTGACCAGCCACCTGAATTAGCAAAAATTTCCTTCAAAGGACAAGAAGAATTATTTAATTCTCAGATTTTGTTGAAGGCGTCTCAACAACTTCGCCGCCGTGTCCGCACCAATGACAATTCCCTCAACGTCTCTAAAACGATCTATGAATCAGTCCGGCGAGGAGGCTGGTTTACGCCCATCTATAGTTATCGACAGGCATTTCCGGAGTACTTGTTTTTGATTGACCGAGCCAGCGTTTGGGATCATCAAGCGAAATTTGCCCAGACGCTAGTCCATCGATTCCAGCAGAATGGTGTCTATGTTGAGGTGTTCTTTTTTGATGCGGATCCGAGAGTATGTTTTTCTCAAAGAAGAGATAGGCCACCTCAAACGCTCCAAGAACTCAGTGCCAAATACCAGCATTATCGCCCGGTTATATTTGCTGATGCTGAAGTTTTCATCGACCCTCAAACTGCCCAACTCAACCGTTGGTCTACCACCCTACTCAGATGGAAAAATCTATTCGTTATTACACCTAAGCCGGTAGAAAGCTGGGGTGGAGAGGAATTTGGGATCGTGCAAAGCTTTATTTTGCTGCCGATGACTGAAACAGGCATCAAGGTTTTGGGACAAGTCATGCAAGAGGGGAGCGCTGTTTATACAGCCCAGGAGGTAGACCCCGTAACTATGCCAACGATGTTGAAGATACGCCCGAAACGTTGGCTAGAACGCAACCCACCGACTCTTGAACAAGCGAAGGAACTGATTATTGGGCTAAAAGACTATCTTGGCGAAGAAGGCTTCTATTGGCTGGCAGCTTGTGCTGTATTTCCAGCATTACGATGGAATATCACCCTTTATTTAGGCAACATATTAACAGCTCGCGATGGATGTCCGTTAATTGAAAGATGCTCTTTTCTTGATCTAGCTAGATTGCCATGGTGTCGATATGGATATATGCCTAATTGGTTTAGAAAGTATTTAATAGTCTCACTAAGCCGTCAAAGAGAATCAGAAATAAGAGCTGCTTTTCAGAGGCTACTGGTGACAGCGACTAAAGGCTCGGTCGAACTTAGTGAATTGGAAATAGCGGAAAAATATCAAAGAGTTCTCCCTGATTTAGCCCAGTCTTTATTTAGACTGATCTCAAGAAGAGCACCAGAACAATCCATATTTAGAGAATATATTTTCCTAGACTTCATGTTTCGAAGCTCTAGGCTTGCGTTAGAAGTCCCTGAGGAAGTCGCCTCTACGTTAGGAGAACATAGGCAATATTTAAAGCGCAGTCTGTATCTCAGAGTTGGAATTGCCTTATTGGCTTTCAGTCTGCCGATAATTTACTTCCTGAACGAAGGAAATATCCAAGACCCGTTTTCAGCTACAATCTGCCATCTAGTCAATAGAGATAATTTACGGATTGAGACGATACTTCTTTATGATACGGGTGAATATATTGTGCGTGTGTTTCGACGCCGCTGCGAACCACAAATTTTGATGAATGTTTTTGACAACTCTCAGCAAATTCTACACTTAGATGCTCAACCTGCCACGCTGAGAACTGTTTCAGGGCAAGACGCCTATGTTAGCTCTGGCGCGTTCGATGGTCGTCAAGTAGAGTTTGTGTCCCAAGTTTTTGATAGGCCCTCTGATCCAGCGGGAGGGTTTGCTCGTTTACTCATCCTGCAAAGACAACCTGAGTTCGGAGAAGAAACGAGTGTTATCCGGGTAGAAGACGCCGAAAGAGTTCAAATCTTCAACGTGCCGCCGGGTGTTGGGCAAGGCCAAGCAGAGCGAGATACGATCTTGTTCTTTGAGACTCAGACTTATTCAGTTCGTGTGTTTAATCGAGGCGGTCAACGGTTGATGAATGCCTTTAACCGTTTCAGCAATGTTGAGGAGATCAATGGTAAGGTTGCGAGCCTGTTCAATCCTGTGCCGCCGTTTGAAAATTTCATCAGTTATGTCTCTTCCGGCGTCCGTAACAACCAATCTGTGCAATACTTCGCCCGCTACGATGTTTGTAATAGCCAAGCCTTTTTAGAGATTTACAACTCTAACGGCAATCGTATTCTGCGAGAAGACAGTGTAGGCGCTCTGCAAGAGAATATTCCTCTCAACGATATTTCGCCTAGCCAGCAAAGTTGTAATGAGGCTAATGGTTTGGAACGCCCAAATGACAACTATGTGGTGGCAGTCTGCGGCGGAGAAGATACGCTCGGAGAGGTTCAGCAACTCATTCCAGAAGCTTATTTAGACAATTCGTCAGGTCAAGAACAATTCATTAGCGCAGGGACGTTCAGCACTGAAGAAGAGGCTATGACTCAAGTGCTAAATCTGCAACAAGAGGGCTTCGACGCTCGCCTTGGTTCTCAAGGGGAAATCTGTTTGCCCTAGATGCACTCCTACAGACGTTGATTCAATGTTTTAGCCTGAGTATCCTTCTTCATTCGATTATTCATTTGCCCTGAGGCTGAAAGCACAATTTTAGACAAATGTCTCCCTTTGTAAGTAAGTCTGGGCCATCGACAAATCCAGCAAATAGTTTTTCACCATTTCGATCGCAAACAAATCTGGTAATGCCTGCTGGAACTTGCTCAGTCGGTACTCGGGCAACTCCGACAGAATGAAGCCTTGCACTGCGGAGGTATTCCAGAACTCCTGAGTCCGCATTTCTCTCATAGAAAGACCAATCGTGGCGGGGCCGACGCTTTCACCTTCGATTTTCAGGCGAAAGTTGTCAGCGACGATTTTCCAGTCGTGGCCGTACTGTAAGCCGTACTTCAGCGTGTGGTTGATTTGCCCTCCTGCAAAGGTCCACCAGAGGGCCCGATCGCTCTCATATTGCATGTAGTGCCCCTTGGCCTTCCGGAGTTCAGCCCCTAGCTCAGCTCGGGAAGCGTCGAGAGCAGCTTGGGTGTGCTCGTCAATATAAGGAATAGGCTGATCGTCTTTGAGGATGGCTGCAATCTGCTGGCAAATCTCATAGCTCAGTAGTTGAGGGACGAAGCCGCCCCAGGTGGGCTTTTTGCCTCGGGGGGCCGGGTTAACCTGAATGGTGCGATCGCTGTGGTTAATATGCTGCACGGTCCAGGCGCGGCCCCCCAGGAGGAACGAACTCATCTCCTCCACCAGCTTGTCTACAAACGCCTGCTCTAGAGAGCCAATGACATAGCCTGCCTTGGTTTTGACCTTGTACAAGACGGGACTACTGAAGACGGCATATAGCTCCATGAAGTTCTTGCGGCCAAAGACCCGCTCGGCTTGATCACCCATGGAAAGCAGACCACCGGCTTCAAATAGGTAGCCTTCCCGCAGCATGTGAGCGATGAGCGTGTCGAATTCATCAGGTGTGATGCCGGAAAAATCAGGGACGACCGATAGCTGATTCCAGCAGCGTTCCGGGCTGATCGCGCCAAACTGGAGGGTGAGGGCGAGCAGCTGATGCACCATCACAGGCCAGGCGCGAGGGTTGACTCGCACGGGTTCGACCCAGCCTTGGCGGGCCAGTTCAATGATGGCGATCGCCTGCAATGCCGGTTCTAGATCTTCACAGAAGAACGTGGTGTTGGCTCGCTGGCCAGTGCGTCGCCCGGTGCGTCCGAGCCGCTGGAGAAAGGAGGAGACGGTCGAGGGCGCGTTGGCCTGGAAGACCAAATCTAAATCGCCGACATCAATGCCCAGTTCCAGGGTGGAGGTACAGACAATGCTGGCGTTGGTGCCCTGGTGAAAGCGGGCTTCCGCCGCGTCGCGTTCTTCCAGGGAGACGGAGCTGTGGTGGACGAAGACGTCGGTGCCCCGGTTGCGGAGCCGTTCGGCAATGTCTTCAGCCAAGGAGCGACTTTCGCAGAAAAAGAGGCTTTTCTTGCCTGCGGCTTTGCGACTGGCATCCTGAGCGATCGCCATGGTCGTATCCCGCAAATAAACCCGCAGATCCTTGGGCGCGGGTTGCTTGGGAGGATCAATGACGGAGCCAGCCCGCTTGGAAGTGCCTTGCAGCCAGGTGAGAATCTCTTCAGGATTGCCAACGGTGGCGCTGAGGCCGATGCGCTGAATGTCGTTGGGCGTGTGACGGGCAATGCGCTCCAGAACCGAGAGGAGGTGGGTGCCGCGATCGCTCCCGGCCAGGGCGTGGATTTCATCAATAACAACGGCCCGCAGATCCCCGAATAGCTTGGCGTGGGGAACACGGGCGGAGAGCAGCATCACCTCCAGGGATTCTGGTGTGGTCATCAGTACAGTGGCAGGTTCTTTGATGAACTTGCGCTTATCCGAGGCTTTGACATCCCCGTGCCAGAGGAAGCGGCGCAAGCCCACCATCTCGGTGTACATTCCCAGCCGCTCCGCCTGGTTATTGAGCAGAGCTTTGATGGGCGCGATGTAGATCAGACCGACGCCTTGCGGTTCTTGCTCCATCAGCATCGACAGCAAGGGAAACATGGAAGCTTCCGTTTTGCCCCCAGCCGTGGGAGCCAGGATGACAGCATTCTGGCCATCGAGCAGGGCGTGACTGGCGAGTTCCTGCACCGGGCGTAGGGCGGTCCAGCCCAGACGCGAGACGATCGCTTCTTGCAGGCGAGGAGAGAATCGGGCAAAGGCGGAGGTCATGGCTAAAACTCAACGGCAGCGTAGCCTTCAATGTCTTCCGGCTCTTCCTCGTAGAGGGGCTGGCCTGCTTGCAGGCGGGCTTCGGCATCGGTCAGTGCTTTGGGCTCAAATCCAGCAGCGGTCGCGGGATCAAATTCAGGATTGGCGTCGGTGAGATCCAGCACATCCACGAACTGGCGCAAAAACTGCCGGGGCACCACTCCGACATCGCCTCGAAATCCGGTGGTCACCTCCTGCACGAGCCGTTCGATGAAGGGATTGGTTACTTTACTAGCGATTTGGCTGGCATGATCCGCTGGGAAAAGCTCTCGCAGCTTGACCGCCACTTCTTTCAAGCGGCCAGCATCGAACGGTTTCAGTTCCAACTGGGGTTGCTTGGGATTGGAGAACCCGCCCATTGATTTGAACGCCACGCGATCGTGGAGGGGAGCCAGTCCCGCTACTCCCCGTTGGGTATCAAAAAATTCGGGGGTGCCGGTGAAAATCCACAGCAGGCCCCGGTAGCGATCGGCGGCATCGCAGATCTGGCGAATGCCGTTGAGGGACTTGCCGCGAATATCGCGCCGCATCCGCAAAATGGTTTCGGCCTCATCGATGACGATGACTAAGCCCTGGTATCCGGCAGCTTTGACGATTTCCAAAATGCCCTGGAGGTAGTCGAGGGCCTCGCGGCTGCCGATATCGCCTTTGATGCCTGCGGCTTTCTTAGCACTGGCAGCCACGTTTTCACTGCCTGACAGCCAGGAAATGAGGGCACTGGCTTCGGCGATATTGCCCTGCTGCTTCAGCTCAAAGATGGCCCGCAACACCCTGGCCATATCCTCGGGGGCTTTGCCGCCGGTCATGGAAGCGAGGTCCTCCTCCATGCGTGCCTTGACTTGGGCGTCGAAATCGTCGCTGTCTTCATCGTGGCCGGAGTCGATGAGGCCATCTTCGACGCGGGCAATCCAGCGATCGATGATGTCACTCAGGGCACCTCGGGGACAGGAGCTGGTGCCCAGTTCCTGCACTACTTTGCGGTAGACATCATCAAATTTGTAGAAGTGAAGATCGTTATCGGAGACAACAACAAAACTGGTGGCAAAGCCTTTGGCTTGAGCATCGAGAATCGCGAGGCGAGACATGAAGGTTTTGCCGCAGCCGTAGCCGCCCCGGAGAAACTTGAAGACGCCCTCACCATCGGCAGCCATCTCCAGTTGGCGGTGGATTTCGTTGCGCTGAGTGTCGATGCCCACCGCAAACGCCTCTAGGCCGCGCTCGGGAACGACGCCCGATCGCAGCCGTTCAAAAATGTGTTCAATGTCGCGTGCGCTAATCCCCATGGTGATCTCTCAAGTTGAGTGCTTTGCTGGCCTTGCCACTCTAATAGTCTTTGACGTAGCGTTTGCCTGATCCGGTCGATTCTACCCTTACGGCAAAGGGTACCCGACTCAGGAAGGTCTCTAAATCACGGGCAAATCGGCGCGCCTGACGCGGGGTGCCCAGCATTTGAATGATTTCGGTTTCGGTAATGGAGCCGTGGCGCTGAATGTGGATGAAGATTTGACGGGCTCCTTCGTTCTCGATCGCTGCTTCCCAGGCATCGGTGCTGGCGGCAGTTTCTGGGGCGGATTCAGCGGCAGTGGAGGGTGTAGCCTCGGCGGTGGACCGTCCAGAGACATTGAAAAAGCTACTGGGGCTGACCGGAGCGACTTGTTCAATGCCGTCTGGGTGAAAGACCTCCACTTTGACGCGATCATCCTTTGGGCCTAGCAGATCAAAGAAGACTTCGGCCCAATCTTGTTCTTTCTTGAGCTGAATCACCTGGTTATTCACAGTGGCTCCCGACACGTCTTTGACGAGTACGGTGATGTCGTCACGCTGGGGCACCCGTAGGGCCAAATTGACCTGACTGGCTCCTTCAAACTGCAAGACTCCTTGGGAATCGGGAGCAGATTGGAGGCGAAGCCGCAGGCGATTTAAGCCGACCACCGGCGAGAGCGCTTCGACCTCCACTACATATTGGGCGGCGATGGTGCTGCCCTGGTGACGGTGAGAGAGGGTCAGCACGGGAATGACGCGCTCTTGCAGGCTGTTGCCTCCGTGGACGAAGGTGCTGTTTTTGCCGGTATCGAAAACGGCGGTGTCCCGTCGGAACAGCAGGTAGCCCGATCGCCCCTCGTAATTTAAGGAAGCCAGGGAGACGGTGACTGTGCCCTCCTCCTGGCGCGATTCGTTAACCAGGATGTGGCGACGCTGCGGATCGGTCTTTTTGCCATAGGAGGCCGGTGGCTGGCTGGGATCCGTCAACAGTAAGAAGCCGTGGTCAGCGGTGAGCACAAAATGCTGTACGCCGATGCTCTTGAGGTGTTTCCAGGCGGCGCGGATTTGGCTCAACCAGGTTTCAAAGGAGGCTAGGCCCACCTCGGCTTCTCCCGCATCGTCAATTTCTTTGCTGTGGACGATGAGGAGCTGGGTCTGATTGAGCGATCGCTTCAACTCGGTAGTGGAACGGGTACACACGTCGCCCAGGGAGAGGAGCAGGGTGCCATTGCGTCCGGTGGCGACGTTATCGACGCTGCGTTCGCCCATCGCCCGCGCCCGGTCTTTAGGTTGCCTGACCGTGTATTCCCCCGTCTTAAACCCATTGAAGCCGCTGTTTCCGGCTAGGGTGAGCTTGCCGCCCTGGCTGACGGGAGCCAGAACGTTCATGCCAACGGCGGTGAGGGTGGGGAGTTCGGCTAAACGGCCCTTTAGGCTGACCTGGGTACCGGCCCCTTCAAACTGGGGCTGGAGTTCAGCGGCCATTTCGTAGCGAAAGGCATCGATCAGGAAAACGGCGACTTTGCCTTTCCCTTGGGTGAGGGGATGGACGACCTGGTCGTAAAGGGTGCGCTGCTGGAGGTCTGATTCGGGCAGGAAGCCTTCCCGTTCGCAGAGGGCCGTGAAGGAATCGCTCAGGGCATCAGCCCACTGGCGATAGACGACTCTTAAGGCATCTAGCGCTTCTTGCAGGGGAGTGAAATGGGGCAGGGTGGTATCGAATTCTTTTAAGCGCTTTTGCTCTAGATGGCGGTGGGCATTATCCACCTGAGAGCCGGATTGGGCGTAGAACTCCAGGGCATCGCGGAGGGTGTAGGCGCTTTGCAGGGTGGTGGGGGTGTCGGTGATTAGGCAGCCCAGATTGGCGGCAGCTTCTACCAGGGACCAGACGACCTTGCGCTGGCGATCGCGCTGCAACCAAAAGGACTGACTCTGGTTGCGGACGGTGGCCCAGTCATGGGCCTTTTGCCACTGTCCAGATTGGAGGGCGGCGATCGCGCTGTGGAGAATCTTGACTTCTTCTTGCTGAAAGGTATCGATTTTGCCCAGGTCTTCGGGACGCATCTTGGCAAATTCTTCCTGCAATGCGGCGGCGACGGTGTGGGCTTTGTCGATGTAGACGTCGGGGTGGCGATCGCGCAGGTGGCGAATGAGCGTTTGGCAGGTTTTCAGGAGGGGTGCGGAAAGCTGGGTCAGAGGTTGGAGGGCTTCCAGGTGGGGGGGACGGGTAAGGTCGTTGACATACTCGACGCCCATGAGCCAAGCCGCGAGGAGTTCCCCAATGGCTGGGAAGGTGAGGGGGCTGTCGCTCAGGTAGAACTGGCGGAAGCGATCATCCAGTCCCGTTTGCCGATACAGGTAGTTGAGCAGGACGGGGTAGCAAGCCTCGGAGTCGAGCTTGGTGCGAAAGGTGGGTTCGATGCCGAGCAGTCCATCCAGAATCCATTCGGGGCTGAGGCCAGCCAGGTAGTGATCAATGTCGTCGGTGGGGGCGGTGAGGGCAGAGGTGAGCCAGCGATCGGCGGATTCCAGATCGGCGATGCCGTCACTCAGATAGGTTTCGATGGTATCGGGGGGGAGTTTCCCAGTGGCGGCTTCGCGGACCAGGGTATCGAGGGCGCGGCGATAGCGTTTGCCTGCGTGGTACAGCTCTAGCAAGGGGGTTTTGCGGATGGTTTGTTCGGTGTGCCCTGGCATGTGGATGAGCAGGGGCTCGGGATCGACTTTGTCGCCGTAGGGTTCGAGGGCGAAGAGGAGGTCGAGGTAGCTACCGCGAAAGGGGATGACGGGGGCGAAGAAGTCTTGCTGGGCGTGGCGATCCGTCAGGGTGTCTACATAGGAGGTGTAGGAGCCGTCTTTATCGAGCCAAACGACGATGCCGTAGTTGCGCAGCCATTGTTTGACTTCGGTTTCGAGGACGGAGGTGACGGGGCCGAGAGTAGACATCTAATCAAAGAGCACTGTCAGGAGGTTGGTTCTAGCCTAACTTTTCAGTGAATTCCATTTAGATTCAGGACAATCAGAATGGCAGCACTTGTACTGAGCAGAGTGTAACAAAAGGAACACAATACTAAGAAAGATAAAAGAAGACAGGTACTTATGCTTACTCTGGCTACTATGAGAATGTGTTCCAAAACTGTATAACAAATAACAACAGAACTGAGGTTTTCAATCAGACTCTACTTCACGTTATCCGTTATTTTGATTGGAAACTTCTGTGCAAGCTCGTCACAACTTTGATGAGTGAATACATCTGCCAAATCATACTAGTTGTACCAAGACCGCAACAAAACTTGGTGACAATAAATGTAGCCAACATTAGACATTAGGAAAGGCTAACTTTCAAATGTTTGATGATTTGACAGCGGCCAAAGTACTCGGTTACTGAAATTAACGCAATCACTTGGAGGCCCCATGACTAACATTTTGGGATCTGTTCAATCTGGCTATTTAGATCAAGCCCTTTCTTGGTCGAAGACAAATCTGCCCGAGAAATATCACAAAATCGCTAAGGACTATAAGGAACACGGTGAGCGATATAACGTTCGTTGGGATTGGGCATTTGCTCAGGCTTGTCATGAAACTGCATTGTTCCAATTTAGCGGGACTGTAAAGGAAGAGCAGAACAATTTTGCTGGGATTGGTACGATTAACAATGGAGTGCCAGGAGATAGTTTCGCTAGCATTTCTGCAGGGGTTTTAGGTCAAATCCAGCATCTAGCTAGCTACGCGGGAAAGGATATCCCGATTGACGACTTAGTTGCGCCGAGAACTAAAGAAGTAAAAAACTTTATTCTGGGTAAGTCTACAACCTGGGAAGGTTTAGCAGGTACTTGGGCGACTGACGAAGAGTACTTTGAGAAATTGCAGTATCACTACCGTCGCATCTTTGAACCAAGAGATCAAGATCCTGGATGGTACCGCCTAGTTGACCTAGAAGAACAGAAGTTCTTTGTAGCCATGTGTGGGGGAAATGCAATTTTCAAGTACCCCGTTAAGGATCATACTCTTGCAGCCTTAAGTGATGCCTGTGATAGCTTGCTGCAAGCTTTTCCTGAGGCTCGGGGAGTCCGTAGCGATAAGGCTATGGATATATCCGAGGTGCCTGAATACGTTGAGACTTCACCAGAACCAGTGGAGCCTCCACCAACTCCACCTACGAATCCCTGGAATCACTTACCCACAACTGAACCAGCATATTTTTGGCGACGATCTCCTAACTACAGCCAGCGTTGTGACGAAATCACTCATATCATTTTGCACAACACGGCTGGCAGTTTTTGGGGAGCTGTATCGTGGCTTTGTAATCCTGCAGCTGGGGCATCAGCCCATTTAGTCATTCCGCGAGATGGGGGTAAGGTTGCAGCCTTGGTGAATGAGAAAGATTCTGCATGGCACGCCGGAAGTCGCAAATGGAATCATTGCTCAATCGGCATTGAAATTGAAGCAACCGAAGCGCAAAAAGGCATGACAGAAGCTCAAGAGAAGCTAGTTGTGCAGCAGATTAACCATTTGCTGATCAAGTACAACCTAACTCCTGACAAAATCAAGATTCATCGTCAAGTTGGACGCACTAACTGCCCAATTCTAATTTGGCCAAGGCTCGAAGACAATGCAAAATTTTTCGCATGGCGCAAGAAGTGGTATGGCGTTTAGTGAGGTTCCTAACAAGGATAAGTCGGTCGAGGCAATTTAGATTAGAAGGCATATTGCCCTAGACCTTAAAACCAATTTTCCCTTGTAAATACTCACTTTAAGGAAGAGAAACTGAGCTCTCTCTTCCCTACCTAATCGCATAATACTGGGATTTTATTTGACTCGTTCATCAATCCATAATCAGGCCACTTCACTTCCTAACTAAAAAATGGAATTGCTATACGAAGAAGGGGAAATCATGAAAACGAAGCTTTTTCAAGCAAAAATTCTGATTGCACTGACTCCTTGCTTACTGGTGCTTCAGGGATGCAATCAGGAAGATTTAGCTGCAGTTGAAAGCCTTAAACCTACAGCAGAAACCCTTGCCCTAGTGGGCTCTAGCGTATCAGCAGATATTTATGGATCTTGTGTTCGCAGAGAACGACTAGATCTAGAAGTACAGCAAGCTACATCTCCTCGTTCTTTGGAAACTCAGTTTATACCAGCTGTTGTTCTTGAAAGATGCAAGACCAGGGAGTCTGAGGCGTATACCGCTAATCAACTCAATACGACACTGGTTGCGTATGCAGCTTCCTTACTCAACTTAGCTAGCGACCAGACAGTTGACTTTAGCGAAAACATCAACAATTTGGGCGTATCAGTCGCTGCCGTGTACGGTGCTGCAGGTCAATCTATCGAACCTGGCGTGATTGAAGGTGGTACAAGCATTTTGCACTCAGCTATGAACATGTGGTCGGCAAGTTTCCGGCGGCAGAGTCTGAGCGAAGTTGTGATTTGTACAGCTGATCCTGTAAACAGTTATATTTCTCAGCTGGATTCGCTAGTTGAGAGTTCATATGTGGCCGCTTTGGATAGAGAGCGAGACACAATTCTTCTTTACATCAACAATAAGTACATAGGCATTTACAGAGAGTTTGAGGCTGATGGCGATCTTGATAAGTACACAAGACAGAGAAACGATTTAGAGGCTGAATTAAATAGGCTGATGGAGGCACTAGGAGAACGCCAAAGAAACGCCCGAGTTTATCGTCAAGTATTGTCCACCACTGCTAACACCCATCAGGCTTTAGCCGATACTTTTCGCGGGGACATGACTGCTGAAAGTGTTAGCTCTCTCTGTAGAAACGACTTTGATGATGGGCCAATTCCTATTGCTGATGAAAACCCAGATTTATCCATAAAATCTGAATTAGTGATGGATGGTGAAACATCATTTCAGATCCATAAGATTTTGATTAACCATGTTCAATCTGTTGAGAAGGCGATCGCGGATAAACAGTAGGTCTACAAATCAAAGTAGACCTACTGTCTCTAGTTCAAGACCTCAGGTGAAGATTATGAGCACTTTAGAAAGTTTAACCGTTGATGATTTATTGGCGATTCGAGACAGCTACTATGAAACTTCGAAAGGGTTGAAAAATACTATAGTGTTTCGGCAAAGAGAACTGTCGCAAGATCGTATTGATGCATTATGGGAAGAAGCGAATGCCATCGAGGAAAACATCAGAAAGATAGAGAATCAAATCTTTGAGGTGATAGTTGTTGATATTGAGCAACCCAGGCAAGAGATCATGGCAGCAATTCAAAAGGTTCAAGCAAACATAGAAACTCTAAAGGAAATGAATCGAGGCGTAGATAAACTGGTTGAAATCTTAAAACCATTTACGACGCTGATGACAATGGTTTTTTCTCCTGGCAGTGCATTGGGGATTGTGAATATAGCTGAGTTACTTTCTGAAATCGAGGCGGTTGCCTAGTTAAGAGTTGAAGTTACTTAGCTAGAAATCGAAACTGTGGGCTTCAATATAGTTCGATTCTTTGGTATTCAACTAATCTAGTCCAGTCGCTACACTAAGCCAGATTATATTGAATTGATTTTGAGTAAACTGGTGCTGTTAAAGAATGGTCGGATGTCAATTATTCCTGCTTTTCTCCATAGCAATCGCAGATTTTCCGCCCAATATCTGTTTAGCTTAGAATCACTATTTCAAATTCAATGATTTGCCTTCTAATCGACTGTAAGTGGTCGAATAAAATAAACGGCTAAGGCGGTAGCTGGAATTGGGCAGATCTTGAGCAGTTACTGCTGATTAGTGATGATTAAGTCTGTGGTAATAGTGAGTTTTTAGCCTGTTGCTTTCTGCTGTCACCATGCTGACTCTATTCTGTCCGAAGCCTAGTAATAAAGCAATTTGATTGACCGCCAACTAATACCTGAGTTTACTTCATGAAAATATATGTCGGGACTTTTTTGAGGATGGCAAAAGTTTTGCGAGAGGATTTTTCTGAAATGATCTGCAAGCAAGCACAAAAGATTAGACGGCATGAATTGACGGCACTGGTTTCCTAAAGTGGGATCCCTTGTTTTTCGTTGCCTGGAGTCCCTATTTAGCAAGCGTTCCAGAATTCGTCCAACTTTAACAGTCCAGTGCTGAATTGACTACTTAAACACAAGAAAGTATTGATTTAGAGGGGGTGTTCACTAGTCATGTTTGATGCTTTAGCAGTTTCTGGATTGACTCTACTGATCGGTCTGATTTCTTTGTTCCATGATTCTAAGGGAGGTCGACGTACAACAATTGCGCTTGGAGCTTGCTTATTAATTTTATTTGGTGTGGAATCACTGGCTAATTATCATTCTGAACAGGCCAGAATTCAAGCCGAACAGGAAAAGGAGCAGGCTGAAGCAGACACTAGCAGGTTTCAAGAAGCAATGCTTACTTTAACTCGAGAGCTAGACAGCCGAACCCAAGAGGTCAGGACTGAAGTTATAGACTTAAAAGATTTGTTGGTTCGCCAGTTAGGGTTCTCGGAAGAGCGAGCTGAAACAGCGAGTGCTGAATCAATCGGGCAAAGTTTTAAGGCAGCGCAAACTGTTCAAGGAGAGATCTTAGTGACGACTCCAGAAGACAGAACCAGACGGGAAGCGACCACATTGCAATACTTTGCCAAAGGATTTGATGGAAACATTGTGAGTAATACGCTCAGGCAGCTAGGCTTTAATCCTCAAACCTTTACCCCGAATTATCCAGAAATCCCAACCAATGCTATTTGGGTAGGTGACAACATTCCGGTTGAAGATGCCAAGGCGATCGCATTATCTTTACTATCGGCTGGTGTTGAGCTTAAATCTGTGCGTACATTCCCTCCCAATTCGGTCAATAGGGGTCGCGACATCATTCAGGTCGGTTCTGATAAAGAACTCTACGAGGATAATGACTGTGCGCCTTTGAGCTATGACCAGATTCAAAGCGCGCAACAGATTGATCGCAACAATCTGGTTTGTGGCAACTGAAGGTCAGTCTTAGGTTGCGTCAAACAGGGATATGACTGGAATGCTTTGGGTGCGATAGATCGACTTGCTGGGCTTTTCGCTGGTAATGAACTCGTCGGCTTCTGTTGCGACAGCGGCGGCGATGTGTAGGGCATCCATTGCCCCCAAGCCGAATTCTGCGGCTTCTTAATAACCTGCCGTCAGCAATTGCTCGATGTTGGTAGCCCAGTGGGCAACGGCATCGAAGTAAGCCTCATAAAAGGCCACTTCCAGATTTCGCTGGTTGAAGAGGGCTTTGGGGAGAACTTCCAGCTTCAGGAACGGACTGGCGGCGAATTCACGATCTCGATCTTTGAGGAGTTGTAGAGCTTTGTCGGCATCTTCGCCAGTGCCCCGAGCCGCTGTGATGAGCACACCGGCATCGAGAAACGTTCGAATCACGGTCATTCTTGATAGCCTCCCCGCCGATCGCGGACTTCTTGTTCGACTTCTTCGCGGGTGAGCAGCGGCATACCGGACTCAACGATTTGGTCGCGGATGGCCTGTAAGCGATCGCCTAAAGCACTCGGTTGGGTAGGAGATTGCGATTGGGCAGGTTCGGGGTTGCGCCGCTCGGCGAGGAACTGGGCAAAGTCGAGGACTTCTTGCTGCAGGGTTTGGGACAGTTGTCGCCAGGTTTCGAGGAGCTGTTGTTCGGGGGTCATGGTCATACCTCCAGGGAGAGCTGGTCTTCGGCCTGTTTCTTGTATTTTCGCTCTCGCCGTTTCTCCTCCTTCTCTCGTAGCTCAGCGACGGTTTGAGGGTGGGTGGTTTCGAACTGGTGGCGGAGGGTGTTGGAGTTGGCTTCGTCGATAGTGAAGTCGGGGCCGATTTCGTCTTGGAGGCGAAGTTCCCAGTCGTAGGCTTTGGCGGGGTGGTATTGCCAGAAGCAGCCGTGGGCGACGGCGAGGGAGGGGTCGCTCTGGCATTTGGCAGCGACTCGTTGGGGGAAGTAGCGGGCGGCGAGGTGTGCCCAGTCGTAGTCTTTGCGGCCTTTGGCGGTGCAGAGTTCGGACCACCAGGCTTTGGGTTTGCTCCACTGGGGGTCGAGGAGGGGCCAAAGGGCGGCGCTGTTAATCATGACGCCGTCGTCGAGGTCCATGCGGTATTTAGCGGCGACTTCGGGTTGGGGGTCGCTGGCTTTGGCGGGAGGTGGGCCGACTTCCGCGCACTGGCGCACGAGCTGGATGAAGTTGTCGAGTTCGGTTTTGAGCTGCATGAGTTCGGTGTAGCGCTTTTCGGCGCTGGCCTGGGCTTTGGCATCGCCCTGGCTTTTGGTGCCGAGCAGGTCGGCAATTTCGCCGTCGAGCTGGGCTTGTTCGGGCACGAGGTATTCGGCGAGGAGGTCGGTGAGGGTGCTGTCTTGCCAGCGGTGAATGGCGATGAAGGCGACGAAGTGCTTTTTCTCGGAGGAGAGGGGGAAGTAGATGGGCCGCTGCTCGTACATGCTGACGTGGACGTCTTTGAAGAAGTTGAGCCGCAGCCAGTCGCGCAGGGTTTTGCCGGGGGCGATCGCACTGCCATGTTCGGCCCAGGCGGTTTGCAGGGGCTGGCAGGCGGGGTGGGGGAGGCTGTCTTTGCTGTCGGGGCGATCGCCGCTGTAGGCGGAGAGGTAGAGGATGCCGTGGGGGAGGGTGGAGGTAGGTGGGTGGATGGGTGGATGGGTGGATGGATGGGTGGATGGGTGGTCCACCGTTTGGGAAGCCGCGATCGCGTCTACATCCTCAGTCTCTCTCTCAAGTTGGTCGAGGGGAGCTAAAGGAAACCTGCCGAGGGCTAACCCGATGGCATAGGAGACCCAGTTAACGGCGGGGGGCTGGTCGTATTGGGGTTGCCAGGGGGGGGGGGGGGCACCGGGGGGACGATCGACGGCTTGCTGTGCCCAGGTTTGGGCGTAGGCCCAGCAGGAGGGGCCGGGTTGTTGGAACTCGACGGAGGTTTCGCGGGCGGCTTCGTGTTGGGTGAAGACGCGATCGAGGTTGGTGAAGATTTCGTCGGCGGATTCGATGGGGAAGAGGGGAAGGCGGTTGACGTCGCCGACTTGGAAATGAATAGATGGATTTAGAGAAGTAAGAATATATCTGCCTTTTTCTGAATTCATCATAGCCACGGTATCGGCATTTGATGGAGGGAATACTGAGGCTCCCATTGAGTCAAAAATGCTACTGAAACGATGACAACGGGCAGAAAATTCATTGCCAATTGGCGAATAGGCTACACCAAGACAAAAATAATAGTCCATATTTTGTGGCCTTGATGCAATTTTTCCATTGCGTTCAAAGGTGCGAATTTGTAAACCGTGTGATTTCCAAAGAACAGTATTGCTAATTGGTTCTACCCATTGTTGCCCTTCAGCTCCTTTGATATAAGGAATCCATTTCATTGTTCGTGAGACTTTCAGTTCTGATCGACTGAATATGATTTCTTGTACTTCCCACGGTTTTCTAAGAAATCTTGTGTTGTCTGACGTAATAAGCCCTTGGCGCACTGGTGAAACATCACCTAAGGTTTCATTTCGTTCATACAGTTTGAGCAGGTAATCTTCCCACCAGTAAATGACGGGCTTTTCTTTGATGACATCGAAGCGCTGAGTCTGAAACTCGTAGCGCCCCACCTGAGCCAATACAGCAGCACGTTTACGGCTAGTACGTTGGTTATCTCGTGAATTATCATCTAACGGTGTAGGTTGCGTTGCAATGCTTGGTTCTTCGGTCGGATCTGCCCGTCGAAAAACGCTCATCACTGTAGACACCACTTCATCGAGGACTTCTTCAAATCCGCCTCGGTCGATGTCTCCTAACAGCCGCAAATCATAAGTATCAATCAAAAACTCTCGAATATCGGAATACTGGCTAATAAACATCCAGTTCCGCATGGTCAGCAGGGCTGAGAGTCCCCCTGGTTTTGCCAGTTCCAGCCCCCGCTGCAAAAATGCCGCATATAGGTCTGCCTTAGCTCGCTTGTAGTGCTGCGCCACATACTTGGCATCCTTCATTTTGCTGGTGCCCTGGTACGGCGGGGTGCCAATCACCAGGTCATAGGCTCCCCCCCGCACCAGCCGCAAAAACCGCACGCCAGCGGCAAGCTGTTCTCCCCGCAGGCGCAGGCCCAGGTCATCGCCACGGGTACGCAGGGTGAGAAAGCGTTCGAGCTTAGCGATGAGGATGTCGCGGGTAGTTTTGTCCTGCCTGGGGGTGAGGGCGTTCTTGTCTACAATCCTCTGCTCTCCTGCCCCCTCAGCGGCGAACAGTTCCCCCTGTTTGTACAACTGCCGCTCATATTCAGCGATCGCCCGATCCACCTCGTCATCCACCTTCAGCAGACTGCCCCAGGCATCGGCTCCCTTCAGCCCCTGCACAATCTGGTTCGTCAGCTCCTCCGGAATGCCTGTGGAGGCGGTCACCTCCTGGCGCAGTTCCACCAGGGCCGGGTCGTCTTCCGGCAGGGCCGCTAGGTTCAGGTTTGAGGCTACCAGGTTCAGCACCTTCAGCTCCGCCTGAGGGCACAGGGCCTTGGCCTTCAGGTACAGGGCCGCCGCTGCAATCTGCACCGCTCGCGGGTCTAGGTCGAGCCCGTGCAGGTTGTGGGTGAGGATGGCTTCGACAATGTCGAGATCGCTCCAGGTTTCGCCCCGGTGGCGGGCTTCTTCCTGGTAAAAGGCGAAGAGCAGGCCGAAGGCGATGATCAGGAAGTGGCCGGAGCCACAGGCGGGGTCGAGGATTTTGAGATTTCTGATACTTGCTGACATGGGTTGGCCCTCACCCCCAGCCCCTCTCCCTGGGGAGAGGGGAGCCGAAACGTTGTCTTGTCCCCCTTCTCCCTGGGGAGAAGGGGTTAGGGGATGAGGGCTCAACGCTTCAGCTATCTCACCCAAAACCTCCTCTAAATCACTAAAAACTCTCTCATTCGGGAATCGAAGCACTCGGATTCCGTTCGACGCGGCCCATTCATCCCGAATACGATCCTCGGCTCGGCGTTGCTGGTGGACGCCTCCGTCTAGCTCAATGATGAGTTTGGCTTCGTGGCAGTAAAAGTCAGCGATAATCTGCCCGATGTTGTGCTGTCTACGAAACTTAGCGTTGTTGAGTTGCCGATTACGCAGGCATTCCCACAAAAATTCTTCTGCTGAAGTTTGCTTTTGTCGAAGCTGTTTGGCTTTTTCGAGCAAGACGCTAGGAATCTGGCGATTGCGGCCTGCGAGTTGGGAGTAGTCTTCTTCTTGCGAGGATTGCCCCTCACCCCCAGCCCCTCTCCCCGAGGAGAGGGGAGCCGAGCCGTCCTCTTGTCCCCCTTCTCCCTGGGGAGTAGACCGAAGGGCGTGCGAAGCAGGGGTTAGGGGATGAGGGCTCAACGGTGGCTGCTTCACCCAGTACTTCCAGCGATCCTCCTGCTCCGACTCAATGGGCATCAGGGCATCGAGGGCGACTTCGCCGCGATCGCGCTTCTCTCGCCAGTCATGGCGGCGTGCTTCCAGGCGATCGAGGGGGCCATCGGCGACCACATCCGGGGTCCAGCCGTTGTGCTGACAGATGGCGAGCCACTGCTGGCCCAGGCTGTTGTGCAGCAGCCATTCCACCATGTAGCGCTCGGTGAACATCTGGGTCTTGCTGGCGATTTCGTGGGGTTCCACCTTGCCGCCGCCATTCAGCTTGTCGTCCAGGGCTTCCCGTTCGGGGTCGTTCCAGTACTGGTAGACCCAGCCCAGGGTGGTGTCGTCGCGCCAGGTGTCGGGGTCGAGGGCATCCAGGGCGTCGATCACCGCCCGCAGGGTACTGGCGGGAATGGGGAACAGCTCCGTCAGCCCCACCTGGCCGAACAGTCCGGGCAGGTCGAGGGCCAGCTCGTCGTAGAGCAGGGAGAGCAAGAAACCGTAGCCTTCGGTGTCGTCTTTGCAGAGGTCGGGGGCAAAGTCGCGAAATTCCCGGTAGGCGGGGCTGCTCCAGCCGCCGGTCACCACTTTGTTGCGCAGCAGCCCCAGGGCTTCCATTTGGCGAATGACGATCAGCCGATTCAACAGGGTAGCTGCCGCTAGTTTGAGGGCGTTGTGCAGAGTGCGATCGCGAATCTCCTGTTTGGCCTGGTCCAGCTTGTCGCCCTTGAGGGTGAGGGGGGCGGCCTCTGCCCGTACCTGTTCATCCAGCCAGTCTTCTAACCGGCGGCGCTTTTCTCGCGGTTCTTCCGGCAGTCCGGCTTTGTCGAGCTTGTCGATGGAGAGGCGATAGGTGCTCTCGGCAGCGTTGTGGAGATCCGTGAGGAGGCGGTCTCTCAGGCTGCGAATAGTGCGCGAAAGCTGGTTTTTGGCGTCGGGCGTCAGGTAAGGCATGAACAACGATGGCTAGCTAAACGGGGCAAATAAAGCGGGGTAGAGCAGGTCCCTCAGTGAGGATGAGCGATCTCCAGGTTGCCCGGTTATGAAGGGCGATCTTGCCGTCCATGGTAGACCCGCAAAATCAGCACCTCTTCTTCTAGCACGGTGTAATGGAGGAGGTAGCCAAATTTGCCGAAGCGCACCTTCAGTTTTCTCAGGCCAGGAGCTGAGGCGATCGGGGTGCCGCGCTGGGGAGACTGGGAAAGGCTTTTCCCTGCCTGGATGATACCTTGCACAGCACGGGTCGCTGCTTCTGGACTTTGAGCTTTAAGGAATCGATACTGACGATCCAAATCGGCCAGGGCCGGACGCGACCAAACTACTGTGGGCATGGCTGTTCGTCATCAGTACCCAGACTGTTCGCCCAGGCTTCCACCTGGTCATGGGGAATGGCATCATGCTGATAGTTAGCCAGTACTGCTAAACTCTGCTGCGCCATCTCGTCTTCAGAGAGCTGAGAAAACTGGAGGTTTTCATCCAGTTCACCATAGGGGGTATTCTCCACCTCTGATTCCGGCTCTTGATGGTCTAACAGCTGCACTCCAGCCGTCAGCACATCCAGCACCGTCTGGTACTTGCCGCTGGCAATTTGCCGCTGTACCAATTCCTCTAGCTCAGGTGACAAAACAATTTGCATGTTTTTTTAGGAGAGTTTGCGTAGTTCTATTATGCGAATAGCTGCTCCTGATCGTCTTTGCAGCGCACAAACGTTACTGAGGGCAGAGCATAGGGAGACAGTCTTATCTAAACTGCTTCAACAACCAGCGGTTCACCGCTCCGTCGTCTTCGGTTTGGCTGCGTCGAAGGGCTTCTTCGATAGTGGCGATCGCTAACCTTGGCAACACCTCTGAGGTGTCAATCTGGAAGCTGCCGCGATCGGCCACCTTAAAGGCAATCACAGTGGCAGTCTCGACGCTCACCACCCAGTATTCCGCCACACCCAGTCGCTCATACAGCAGGCGCTTCTGGCCCAAATCGTCATTCAGGGTAGTGGAGGCAATTTCAATGGCTAGGGTTGGCGGTCCCCAGGTATCGACATCCACCGGCTGACTGTTTTTAGTTGGCCGCTGCACTTCCGTCGTGCCAATGTAATAGGCCAGATCCGGCTGACACTCCCGTTCTCCGGTTTTGCGAAAGCTGCTGTTGATAAACGAGACATAAGCCACATCTCGCAACGTGCCATACAGGCTCACTACCGCCGCCAGGATGGAATTGTCCTGGCCGTGGCCCGACCCAATGGGCCTGGTTTCAATCCTCATCCAACCGGCATCGTAGTAACACCGGGCATGCTTGAACTGGGGGAGGTGGGCGATCGCCAGAAACTCGTCCCAGGTTGCAGTAACCCAGGTATCGGTGGCTAAATTTCGGGAAGCTGGCGATACGTTGACCATGACAGTTCGTTGTTCTCAGCACCAGTGTACTTATTGTAGGCGGGGCAAATCTGAAGTGATGTGTGGAATCCTTTGCCCACAGCAAAAAAATCGGTTTCACTAGAAAAAAGTATTGGGAAAATCAGCATGTTCGGTCTGGATAATCTGATCAACCTGCTCTTCGACTCCGCCGTGGAGAATGTGAGCCGCAATGAGCGCGTCATCCAACTGCTCAAGCGCCTCAAGCTCGATCCAGATCATCCCCCCGAAGATTTTACTGGGGTCTATCAGTACGCCCTGGTGGAATACGGCGTTGGCAAGCCCCGCCCAGTGCTAGAGATTTTTCGGCAAACCGAGATTCAGCAGCTGTTTCGCGAAGCACTGGAGCAAAACAATCCATCCAAGCTGCTCCAGCGTGGCGAAGCCTTTCTGGCTGACTCGCCCCTCCAAGCCGACCTCCAGGCCAGCAACATCGATGTGCGGCGGGAGTTTTACGCCTTCGCTGCCGTCTTTATTGAAGTGGCGAAACGGACCCGTACCCCAGCCGAAATCCTGGCTGAACAAAAGCTGGAGTCCCTGCATCGCCAGATTGGCAGCCTGCAAGAGCGCCTAAATCGCTTGCCGACTATTGAAGGACTCCGCACCGAAATGGCCCGTCTAGCAGCACCGTCCTTTCCCGCCTTACCGGGAAGTGAGTCGTTCAGCGCCGAACAGTGCAAAGCTTTTGCACTAGCTCAGCAGATGCGCGGCTGGTTCGAAACCCTGGGGTTTGATCTGGAGTCTCACGAAGTCTGGCAGGACGACTCCTTTGAATGGATTATCAACATCCCCGTGCGGCGGGGACGGTACGATCGCATTCTGGTGCGGGGCATTGATGGCGAGGCCGGACTGCGGGATGTGGAAGCGCTGAAGCAGTCGGTCGAGACCCATCGCACCGATGAGGGCTGGCTGGTCACCGCCCGCCGCATCAGCCGTGCCGCCCGCGATGAGGTGGAAAAGGCCGAAAATGAGGGCCTGGGCTGTTACACCCTGGATGAGCTGCTGGATCAGGATGCCGACTTCAGCGGCTACCTCACCTGGCTGGAAACGGAAATTCAGAAGCGGGACATTGACCAGAAATATGTGCCCCTGGCCTGCCTCAAAGAAGAAATCGACCCGGACACCCAACAGCGCATCGGCGTCAGTCGTTACGATGACCGCGATGGCTGGATTGACGGCTACATCGACCTCTGGTTGGATGATCCGGCCAAAGAGCACATCTCCGTGCTGGGGGAGTTTGGCACGGGCAAAACCTGGTTCGCCCTGCACTACGCCTGGAAAGCCCTCCAGCGCTACCGCGAAGCCCAACGGCGGGGGCTGGAACGACCTCGCCTGCCCCTGGTGATTCCCCTGCGGGACTATGCCAAAGCCGTCAGCGTCGAGTCGCTGTTCTCCGAGTTCTTCTTCCGCAAGCATGAAATTCCCATCCCTGGCTATTCCGCCTTTGAGCAGCTCAACCGTATGGGCAAGCTGCTGCTGATCTTCGACGGCTTCGACGAAATGGCGGCTCGGGTAGACCGCCAGGAGATGATCAACAACTTCTGGGAACTGGCTAAGGTGGTGGTGCCCGGTGCCAAGGTCATCCTCACTTGCCGCACGGAGCATTTCCCCGATGCCAAGGAGGGGCGTGCCCTGCTGAATGCGGAACTGCAAGCCTCCACCCGTGACCTGACCGGGGAAACGCCCCAGTTTGAAGTGCTGGAGCTTGAGAAGTTCAACGATGAGCAGATTCGCCAGGTATTGGAGCATCAGGCCCAACCCACGACGGTGGAGCAAATTATGGGCAATCCCCATCTGCTCGACCTGGCCCGTCGCCCGGTACTGACAGAACTCATTTTGGAGGCCCTGCCCGACATTGAAGCGGGTAAGCCGGTGGATATGTCGCGGGTCTATCTCTATGCCGTGCGCCACAAGATGGAGCGAGACATCAAAGCGGAACGCACATTTACCTCCATGGCTGACAAGCTCTACTTCATGTGTGAGCTGTCGTGGGAAATGCTTAGCACGGATCGCATGAGCATTAATTATCGCGAGTTCCCTGATCGCATTCGTAAGCTCTTTGGCCCTGCGGTTCAAGAGGAGAAGGACCTCGACCACTGGCATTACGACATGATGGGGCAAACGATGCTCATTCGTAATGCTGATGGAGACTATACTCCAGCACATCGTTCCTTATTAGAATTTTTTGTCGCCTATAAATTCGCTGCCGAGCTCGGAGTTCTACTTGATGATTTTCTTGAAATAATTCGATCTGGGACAAATATCAGTGCAACTTCAAAGCTCAGAGATTATACTTGGTCAGAGTATTTTTGCCTTTATGATGAAAACGATAAGGCAGTCAAAGGAATTTCACTCCTCAGTAAATTCATAACTGAACCAGTCGAGAAACTACTCCTTACAATTGGAAAAGCCCCGCTATCAAAAGCAGTTATAGATTTAATGCTGCCAATAATTCAGCCATTCGAAAATAGCCCTCAATATCCACTCTTGGGGATTTTTGACTCGGCCAGAAAAAAAGAAGAGGCATCTATCGGCTTCATAATAGGGAACGTTTCCACCTTGCTTTTGAAACTCAACAGAAACGCACTGTCTGAACGAGATCTTTCTCACTTATTTATCAAGGGTGGCGACTTCGTTGGAGCTAATTTAAGAAACACGAATCTTCAGAATTCCATCCTTATAGGTTCCGTATTTCCTCATTCATTCAGCTCTATTTTTGCAATTAGCTATAGTCAAGGTGGAAAATTCTTTGCAACAGGAGGAGCAACATGTGTTATCGATATCTGGTCTGCTAAGACTAACAAATTAGTCAATCGTCTCAGAGGGCACGAGAATTGGGTTCGTTCTCTAGCATTTAGCCACGATGACAAAAATCTTGTCAGTGCTGCATTTGACAACACTGTAAAAATTTGGGATATAGAGTCAGCGAAATGCATAAAGACTTTGAACGATCATACTAGCAGAGTAAATGCTGTCATATTAAGTTCAGATTCTAGATATATCTTTAGCGCAAGTGATGATCAGGCGATCAGACAGTGGAATTTCAATACGGGTGAATGTGTTCGTATCTTCCAGGGACATTCAGACGCTGTAGAGGCAATAGTACTTTGCGAAAAAGAGAATTTGCTAATAAGTGCTTCCTTAGACACAACAATTAGACTATGGAATCTAGAAACAGGAAAGTGTTTTTATGAGCTAATGGGCCACACCAAAAAAGTGAGGTCTCTTGCGTTAGATCCGCAAAGAGTGATTCTCGCAAGTGGATCGAGTGACCACACCATTAGGCTATGGGACTTAGCATCCAAAGAGTGTATTGAGATCTTGCAAGAACATGCTGATAGAGTTTCAACGTTGGCTTTTAATCATGACGGGAAACTGCTTGCTAGCGGTTGTTATGATTCAAACATTAAGCTTTGGGATACACAATCAGGCAAAGAGCTAGGAACCTTTTTAGGCCACACTGATTGGGTACGAATGGTTGCTTTCACTCCCAACAAAAATGCAATAGCCAGTGTCAGTGATGATCAAACAATAAAATTATGGGATTTAGAGACGAAAGAATGCTTTCAAACAATACAGGGAGTAACGGGCGAGATTCGCACTCTCGCACTCTCTTCAGATGAAAAGGCGCTAGCGGTTGGGTGTGAAGATAAATATATAAGGGTATGGAAATTTGAAGATCCCAATAGTTTATTTATACCTAATTCTTATTTTGTCTTGGATGGGCATCAAAGTCGAGTTAATTCGGTTGCCATTGATCCCGGAAGTGAAATTTTAGCCACAGCAAGCTTTGATAGCTCAATTAGACTATGGAACTTGAATTCTGGAGATTGCATAAGAGTTTTTTCAGGACATCAAGGCTGCGTAAATTCTATCACCTTCAATCAAGACGGCAAATATTTGGTAAGCACAGGTGCTGACTATACAGTAAGACTTTGGAAAGTTGATAATGGTAAATGCATCCGAATTATGGAGGGCCATGATAACTGGTTATGGGCAGTTCAGGTTAGTCCTGATGGTTCTGCAATAGTTAGTGGTGGAGATGATCAAACAATCAGGTTCTGGGACTTTAATACTGGAGAATGTATCGCAGAACTGAAAGAGCATAAGGGAGGAATCAACTCGATTAAGTTTTTGCCAAATGGAAAGTCAATTGTAAGTGGAGGGAGCGATAGAAAAATTAGGCTATGGAACATCGAAAATAAACAATGCTATAGATCTTGGGAAGCTCACAGAGGTTCAATCATGTCAATCGCGGTATCACCATGTGGGCATAAGATAGCTAGTTCAAGCCGTGAAAAAGAAATCAAAGTTTGGGATGTTTCTACGGGCGAATGCCTTCAAGTTCTAAAGGGACACACCGATGGTGTTCGCTCAGTTACTTTTACCTTGAGTAATACTGAACTTATTAGCGGCAGCTTCGATCAGACGGTTCGTATTTGGGACATCCGTACAGGAAAGACCTTAAGAGTAATTCGCCCCCCTAGACTATATGAAGGAGCGGATATTACTAATGTTGTAGGGCTCACTGATTTGGAAAAATCTGTACTCAAAGTACTAGGTGCGGTTGAGGCTTCATAATACGTTATTACGATGGAACGGAGGGATTTCTTCAGGCTTGAGTTGCCTCGGAGATTGATTGAGCGCTACCAGGTCAGGTTACTGATTTATGATCCTGAAGAGGAGGTGATTACCCAATGGCAGACGTAAATCACTATCGTCAACTTGTGCAGGACTTACTGCAGGAATACAGCAACATCCGAGCTAATAACGAAGAGGTCGAAGCAGAGGCGATTTTCGATACCCAGCGAGATTGCTACCAGGTCGTCCATGTCGGTTGGTCAAACAAGCGCCGAGTCTATGGTTGCGTTCTACACCTCGACATCAAAGACGGCAAAATCTGGATTCAGCATGACGGCACCGAAGGCGGCATTGCTCTCGAACTGGTAGAACGAGGCGTGCCTAAACATGATATCGTGCTGGGTTTCCACTCCCCCTTCAAGCGCCGGTTCACAGAGTTTGCCGTAGGCTAAGCTGGGTTTCAAAGACTCATTTTGCTTGCTATGAATCTTCCCATTCACGTTCAATCCCACATTGCAGCCGATGGCACTCTCCATATCGAGGGTCTGCACCAAATTGCCAACCAGGATGTCACCGTGATTTTGACCCCACAAATGGGTGGCGGTGAAGATACACCCTTTGAGCTGGAACAATACGCCGCATCTGTGACGGGTAAGGCTGTTGCAGATCGTATCAAAGCCATCAGTCAAGCCTGTTCCGGCCTGCCGGTTTTGGATGAACGCTCTGCTGATGACATCCTCGGCTATGGAAATAATTGACGAATCGAGGTTGGCGGTGCAACCGCCCACTAAACTAAGAACAACACTCAACTCAGACCATGCGAGTTCGGATCATGTCAGCAGCAGTGTTTCAAATCAATGCTTTTTGGGATGGCGACTCAGCCGTTTGGGTCGCCACTAGCGAGAATGTACCTGGGTTGGCGACTGAAGCAGAGTCCTTCGATGAGCTACAGCGCAAGTTGCGGAACATAGTTCCAGAATTACTAATGCTCAATCAAGTGATTGCAGAAGACTATAAAGGTCCCATCTCCTTCGAATTAATCACCCATACTCAAGAGACCGTTGAGGTCGCTTAGACGATGGCAAAGTCTTTGACGCCAAAGTTGAAAAAGATTTTGACCGAAGCAGGCTGTTACTTTGAAAGACCCGGCAAGGGCGACCACGATATCTGGTACAGTCCGATTACCCAGAGACGCTTCGTTGTTGATAGCGCCATCAAGTCGCGCCACACAGCCAATGCCGTCCTGAAACAGGCAGGTTTGCCCAAACAATTTTAGGTAGGGAAAAGGTTCCCTCGCCCCTACCGGCCATCAAATCAACCGAATCCGCACGTTGGGCTTATCCTTCAGCTGATCTAACATCCGCTGCTTCAACTCCTCCACCAAACGCTCCACATCCTCCGGCGAACTCACCTCCCGCCCCGTCAAATTCACGTCAAGACGAATCACCTCTTCCTGATTGACTTCAGACAAAATGTCATCCAAATAACCATTCGCCGCTTCCGCTGCCTGGCCCAGCTTCACCACCGCCGAATCCTTCAGCTGCAGCAACGACGGAAATAACGCTTCCGGTGAGGTGTTGTAAATCGCCTCCCGCAGGGGCCGCAAGACCTTTTCCTCCTGCTGCTCCGTCAGTTGCCTGAAGCCCTGCCGCTGCCGCAACTGTTGGCGCACCGTTTCTGCATCCTTCTCCTGACGATCCAGATAGGTCGTCCGCAGGGCGCGATAATGCTCCTCGATCGCTTGCAGACTCGGCTCTAACTCCGCAATTTGTCGCCAGGGGCGATCCAGGGTCAACTGTGCCGCCAAGGCGTCAATCTCCGTCTGAACCTCTGCGGTTTTCTCCACCTCCGTGAGCTGCTTCACCTGGTTTCGCTGCACGTCCACCGCCCGACGCACCGCTTCCACTGCCGCATCGTTCAGCTCAGATTCCATAATGCCGAGCATCTCAATCCCCTCCCGCAGTGGGTCCAGGGCCTTGAACACCGCCAGCACCGTATCCTGCACCTGGCGCGATCGCGTACATTTCTCCAGGGCCTGCCGCAGCTGCACCAGGGCATCCGGCAAATCGGGGCGGTTGGGCAGCCGATTGTAGCGGCGTTCCAACTCCTGTAGCCGAGCCACTAACCCCGGAAACTGCTCAAACACCGCATCAGCAATGGCATCATTCTCCCGGTCCAGGGGACGCTGCAGCGACTGCTCAAAAAAGCGGCAGATGCTCACCCGGTCCCTGGGCTTCAGCCCACCATCGCCAGGGGGCAAAATCTCCGCCCGCTTCAGGTCCCGGTCTTTGGTAAACATATCCCGCGCCCCTGGATCACGCACCGAGGTAATCTCCGGTCCCTGCTCCGGTCGAATCCGAATCCGCTCGGCCCGCAGTAGCCCTACCAGACAGGCTTTGATCATATCCGGCGCATAGCCGTGGGGTGGGCCACCAAAATCCGCCAGCAGAATATTGCCAGCGGCACCATTCGACTCCTGAATGTAGGCGGCTATTCGGGTCGGCACTTCCCCATTACAGGAAGGCACATACTTGCCGCCATCCAGGTCTAAAATGCCCAGCCCATCCTGCATAAACTTGTGGGAAGGGCCAGAGAGGTTCGGCTCCAGCAGCTGGTTCAGCTCACCCGGCGTCACGGGAATATCCACATAGCGGCTGTACAGCTCCGGCATGATGCTTTCGCCCACACTTTGCAGCAGAGAGGCAAAGCCGCTGCCGTGGGCGTCCTGATCAATCCGCCGTCCCTGGAAGTAGAGCTCCCCTTCCAAAAAGGCGCGGGCCACCGCCTCCTTGACCTGGCTTTCCAGATCATCCAGTCGCCCCTGTTCATCAAACAACTGTCGCTGCTTCTCCCGCGTCAGAGACGACACCCGCGAAACGTAGCGCTCCACCATCTTGCGCGATCGCCCCAGCTCCCGTATCTTGCTGTCCAGATCCCCCAGGGAGCCCACCACCCACACCAGGCGCTGGCGCAGACCACTGCGGCTGCTCTCCTGCACCCACCTACCGGTATCCCGGTCTTCCTTATTGGTCAGGTACCGAAAATCCACCGTGACCACCGCCAGGTCTGTCGGCACCTGCAACCGCTCATCCTGCTGGTGCCGTCCATCGCTGTAGTAGGCCGCCCAGCGAAAGGAATTACCCTTATAGCGGGGGCGGTCCACGCTGCCCAACAGCCCCTTCAGTTTGTCGGCCACCATCTCGCTGATGGTATCGGCGGGAACGGTGTAGCTATCTCGCTCCCTGGCCCATTCCTGCCCTGCCGAGCTTTGTACCTTGTAGCCGGTTTTCTCCGAATAGGAGAGCAGACCCAGCGATCGCAACTTCTCCAATGCCTGGCTTACCTCCGTCGTCTGGTTACCAGCTCCCAGGCGGTCATAAAGACACTGGCTCACCAGTTCGACGGTGGTGGGCTCCTGCTCCTGAATCAGCTCCAGCAGCGCCACGGCCTTCGCTACTTTGATGGCCATTCCATCCTGAGTGACCGCCTCACTATTAAAGATCCGCGCCAGGGTGTTCTGCACATCCGGGTCGAGGGCAGAGGACTGCACCTCAAAAATATCTTCCAGTGTCACCAGGGCACCGAGAGGCTGATCCCCCAGCTTCAGCTCCCGGAACAGTTCGCCCAACAGCTGCAGCAGACCTCGAATGGCGTAGTCATCCCCCTTCGCCCGCACCGACCGGGTACGGAGATTGGTGGTAATTTGCATGAGCAGGTCCACATACCCCGGCAGCATGGGGTAGACCTCAACAAAGTCTTCCTCAGTAATCGTCTGGCAGTTGTAGCCATAGAGTTTCAGGTCGCTGCGGTACTGCTGGTAGAGCGATCGCAGTTCAGCCTCGCGGGTGGGCGCTTTCTTCAACAGCCGCTTATGCACCACGTCGCGAATATTGGTGGGAGCCAGATGCACCCGCAGCCGGGGCGGAAAGCGGTCCTTCAGCTTGCCGATGTTGCTCTCATCGTCGCTGTCTTCCAGGGTCTGCTGCCCGGTCGCCAGTAACCACACCTGGCCCTTCAGCTTTTGCCCCAAGGCAGACACAAAGGACTGGAGCTTCAGCATCCGGTTCGTGTTCTGAAAAATGTACTGGCTGACCTCATCCACCACGATGAAGAGGGTTTTGCCAGGGGCTCGCAGGCGCAGCATGTGGGCGATCGCCTGGGTTGTCTCTGCCACAGAGCTGCCAATGCCCGTCTCTGTCCCGGCTCGACTGTCGATCCACATCATGGGATCTCCGTAGAGGTTGGGCTTCATGGCGTGCATGACCGCCGAGAACTCCTCTTCCGCCAACTGGTCTTGCTTAGCCTCATCCCAGGGCTTGCCCAGGGTCTCCTGAGCCTGAGCTAAAAAGGCATCCCATTCCCCATCCAGTTCCAACCGCAGCTCAAAGTCGGCAACGTAGTGGCTGATGGTGCAATAGTCCAGCCGCCTTTGAATTTCCCGCCGGACCGCTGCATGGATGTGCTCGTCATCGCGGGCGACCGCCCCAATATCGAACACCACCGCCAGGGGATCCACCTGGCTTCTCACCTGTTCCCAAACGGTGCGAAATTCCGCCGCTTTGGGCGAATCGTCTCGGGAGAGCAGGGCATCGGTGAGCGATCGCCCATCCGGCAGGGTGACGCCATCCAACGCTAAGCCCAGCAGCTTAGCGAAGCTGGATTTACCGGAGCCGTAAAAGCCTGAAATCCAGGAGGCTGGCAGTTCAGGACCGCCCGGTTTGCCAAGTTCACCACTAATGCCGCTCAGGAGTTTGACGAACTGCTCATGAATGCCGCTCTTTACCCGCTGGTAGCGAGGGTCGGTTTCCGGATACCCCCCGGTGATGATGTACTCCGACACTTCCTCCTGGAGCTTAGCCGGAGACTGCTCGTGGAAATACACCACAGGGGCAATATTCCGGGTGATGTCAGCGGCGAAGACGTCTTTAACCAGCATGGTCGTTTCCATAGAACTTATAGCCGTTAGTTAGTTATCCATAAATGCGAGGCCGATAATCGCGATCGCCGGGCAGCTCGCCCATAAACGACAGCGATTGGGTATCTTTGCGCTCACCGGGGTAGAGCAGCACCACCGGGAGATTGCGGGTCTTGCCATCGAGATGCTTCAGCAAGGCCGATGAGCGCAGAAATGGGTAGAGCGCCCCCGCCCGCCGCAGGAAGATCACGGTGCGATCTGCCTCGACGGGGTGGTTCTCAACGAACTGATCAATTTCCGAGATGATGTCTCGGGCAATGCCGTCCGGCCCTTCCACATAGGGCGCTATCTTCTCTTTCAGATGATTCAGTGCCCGCTCTGGATTACGGCGATACAAACTTTGCTCCCGCTGGGAGATGCTTTCGATTACCCGCTCCTCTTCTTGCTTCAGTCGCTTCAGCAGCAGTTGATTCAGGTAAATCTGCCCCACGTTCCAGCCTCGGGCCTGCAAGTCGTGGGTCAACGACTGGATCTGCTGCCGCAGGCTGAACTCCTGCTTCGGGTCATATACCAGGATGGCAAAACGATAGTTCCGCATGGTACTGATGCGGGGACCGTCTTCATCCAGCAGATCCTGGCGCAGGGCATTGACGGCCTCATAGACACTGGTAATCAACGAGGTCGTCATGGGGTACCTCCCAGTCGAGCCAGTGCCCAGGTTTTCAGGTCGGGATAAGCCCAGCCAAAATCGTGCAGTTCGGCCATACGGTTAAACGAAATGTCAGGCAGTTTTCGCAGTCGTTGTTCTAAGAACCCTTCTGACAGTCCAACAGACGCCAGATAGGGATTTTCCATTAGGGTGCCCTCAAATTCCACCTGACGCAAAAAATACAGCCAATAAGTCAGGGCTTCATCCGAAATTTGCGGATAGCTGAGGGCGCGACTTCCCGAACCACGGGCACAAAGCCCTGCTGCCGCTGCCGCCGTCAGGAGCCCGGTTGCCATGCGTTGGGCGGTCGCAGGAGCCCAGTCGCTGCCAATAGTCGCCACGACCCAGCGGGTCACAATGTCCCGATCAACGGCGGCGGTCTTCTGGTACCGCCGCTGCTCTAAATACTCCCCCGTAAAGCGACGGTAAGTCGGATCCGCTAACTGTAGATGCCAGTGGCAAAGGTTTTGTCGAGTCACCGGATCCACTGGTTGCCATTTTGTCAGCACAGCCAAAGCGATCGGATAGCGATCGTAGCGATGCTCAAACTCTGACAGCAGTCGCCTGACCCGGTCCATACTTTTATTGCCAAACCAGCGCTCTTCAAACGCCAGCGTTGGCAGTTCCGGCTTAGGAATTTCCAAGCGCCGCCGTTCCCAGTACGCTCGGCTCTCCTCTGCCGCCAGCGATACCCTCAGCAAACGAGTGTGGGGTTCTGTGACCTCAGCGCCATCAAACAGGGGGTCCAAACTCTCCAAGGTTTGACGTATCGGCATTAGCCTTCCCAGGAATAAAACGGCATGGGATAGTCGTCACTGAGGGGCAGCAACGCAGCGGCGAGCTTAGCCGCACAACGATCATGCCCGCCCGGCATGGGCTCTACCATCTGCCGCCCGCTGGGAACAACTTTATACTTGGGCGCAGGATCCAGCTGCACAGCCGCCTCAAACGCTTCCCGAGAGAACTCCTCACTTATATTCATCGGCAAAGCCAGGATCTCATCAGGATGGGACTGGTGAAGTTTATGCTCTCGCAGGCGATCACTCAGCTGCTCGTCAATCCCAAATCCCCAAAAGAAAAGCGTTCTCACCGCATCCGGTTTAGCCATATCCAACCGCTTTTGCTGGTCTGCTTGAATGGCCGCCCTCAGTGCCGCCTCCAGAGAGGCCCAGCGATGGGTACGCGGCATCATCTCCTCTAGCAAATAGCCACCAGCTCCCACATCAATCATGTCGGTGCGCCACCAGTTGAGCCGAGCAGCCCCATCTGGGGTCTCGCCCGCCCAAGCCACTGAGATTTGTAGGGCAAGGATGCGATCGAGGATATCGGGTGCAATTCGAGATGGCGGCATCGAAAGTTTTGACGGTTGCATGCGATGGTCAGTATGCCCTGTGTTAGGTCACCTTATTCTAAGTCTGAGATAATCGCACGAGAAGATGGGCGCATCTAGGGGTTGGGGGAGATGATGGGCAGGGACAAATCATCGTCTGCAAAGAGGACATCAAAGCGTTGATTGACCCAGGCGACCCGTAGCGCTAGCAAGTGCTCAAGACCG
>Ga0081535_100318_pt1 | contig 38458 bp, 38 predicted proteins | sample HotLakmasection3_FD_71020 | JGI IMG/M metagenome (GOLD analysis project Ga0081535, IMG submission 71020) | Hypersaline microbial mat communities from Hot Lake, Washington, USA - Section #3 (SPADES assembly) (version 2) | ecosystem: Environmental > Aquatic > Non-marine Saline and Alkaline >... | reverse complement strand
CCGGGCCCCCCCGCCGGCCCCTCGGGGTCGTGGAGGGTCTGGGGGAGGAGCAGGGCCGCGCGTTCGCGCGTCGAGAGTTGCGCCCCGAGCCGCCGCTCGGCCGCTTCGACCTCGCCGGCGGCGGCGGCCGTCGCCGCGTCGAGCGCGGTTCGGGCGAGCCTGAGCGGGTGGCTCGCCGGCACCAGGGTCTCGAGATCGAAGGCGGGTGGCTCGGCGGCGGGCACCGCGCTTACCTTCGTCCAGTCGATCAACCAGCGCATGATCCTGTCCGCCCGAGCCGCCCCTTGCTGCGCCCGCTGTCCGACGTGCTCGAGCCGCAGCGTGGCGTCGCCGAGCCGCCGCCGACCGTTCCCGGCGCCTTCTCCAGGTGCATTACTGTATTGCAATGGCGTGAAAGTCGCCAGACCGGTCGGCACCATGAAGCGAGCACGCCATTACAGCCTCGACGCTGGCTCGGTTGCATCGTAGAAAGTCGTGCCGGGGGGCGGCACTGGAGGTCGGGGATCATGAGCTTCGGGAATATCATCGGGCAATTGCTGCAGCAGGGGATGGCCGGGCAGACGCAGACGCGCGACCGGCTGCAGCACACGGCGAGCCAGCCGGCGACCGGGATGGAACAGATTTTGGGTGCGGTGCTCGGTGGCGGTGCGGGCGGTGCTGCAGGCGGCAGTCCTGCGGGCGGGCTCGGCGATCTCGCCGGGATGGCCCAGCAGTTCCTGGGTAGCCGCCAGGTCGGCGGCATGACCGGCGCGCAGGCCGGCGGGTTGGGTGCGCTGGCCGGGGCGCTGCTCGGCGGCGGCGGTGGCGCCGTCAAGGGCGCGCTCGGCGGCGGTGCGATGGCGATGCTCGGGACGCTGGCCCTCACCGCCTTGAAGAACTACCAGGCCGGCGCTGCTGCGGGCAGCGCCGTGGCAGCGGCGCCCGAACCGGCAGCGGTGGCGCCCGAGGAGATCCAGGCAGTGACCGATCCCGCGACCGAGCGGCTGGTCTTGCGGGCGATGATCAGTGCGGCCAAGGCCGACGGCCAGATCGGCAAGGAGGAGATGCAGGCGATCGCCGGCCAGCTCGGTAGCGACGGCGTGACCGAGGCCGAGCGGCAGTTCGTGCTCGACGAGATGACGCGACCGCTGGATGTCGCGAGTCTCGCCGCGGAGGTGCAGAGCCCGGCGGTCGCGGCCGAGGTCTATCTCGCTTCGCTGCTCGCCATCGACATCGACACCGAGGCGGAGCGCCGATACCTGCGCGATCTCGCCCGTGCTCTCGGCCTCGATGCCGGCACCGTCCAGCGGCTGCACGGGATGACCGGCGCCCCGGCGGTCTAGCGGGGATCGACGGCGAGGCTCGCGGCCCAGGCCCGGGCGCGGGCCTGCTCGGCGGCGACGAAGCGGGCGGCCGTTTCGCCCGTGTCCGGTCCATCGTAGCGGCCGGCCCCGCGCACACTCTGGAAGTAGCCGGTGCCCGGCAGCCCGTCGCTGGCGCGTACCACGAGGCAGGCGAGATCGGGGCCGCCCCGGGCCTCGATGCGGTCGCAGACCCGGCCGAGGTCGCGGCAGAGCGCGCGGACCGTAATCGGCGTCACCCGTCGCTCGAAGAAGGCGAGCAGCGCGCCGTAGGTCACCGGTGCGCCCTGCCGGGCGGCAGTCAAGAGGCGTCCTTCGAGAAGATCGAGATCAACCATGGGTTACCGAGTGTTCGCAGAATGTTGTGTTTGTGTAACGTAGTTCGACTAGCCTTGCCGTGCCCGCCGCGTTACATGTTAGTCTGTGGAAGGAGATCATCGGTGCAGGCTGGCTTCTTCGATGCCGCGTGTCGGCTGGTCGAGCGCGGGCGTATCAGGGTCGCAACCGTCCGCGCAACGGCTGTCGTCGCGGCGAGGCTGGGCCTTTTGGCGTTGCTCGGTGTCGGGCTGGGGCCTGCCGGGGCGGTGGGTCAGACGCCGGGCATCATCGGCAGCGACAGCCGGGTGGTGATTGCGGCCGAGGATCGACGCTGGCATGCGGTCGGCCGCCTCAATCGGGAAACCGGCGGCTTCTGCACGGCCGTGCTGATCGGCCCGATGGAGGCCCTGACCGCGGCGCACTGCCTCTGGGACCAGCTGCGTCGTCGTTGGGTCGATCCCGAATCGCTGCATTTCGTCCCGGGCTACCGGCGTGGCACCTATCTCGGCCACGCCCGTGTCGCCCGCTACCGCCTCGCCGAGGGGATCACGATCGACGACCAGGGCCATCCGGAGAGTCTGCTCGACGACTGGGCGGTGCTGGAGCTGACCTTGGATCTGGCGGCAGGGGCCGGGATCGAGCCCATGGCGCTCGCCGAGGAGAACGATCGGCCGGCACTCGCCGGTCGGGCGATCGCCAGCGGTGGCTACAGTCGCGACCGCCCGCATCTGCCGGTCAAAGTCGAGCCCTGCCGGGCGCTGGGCGTGATCGAGAACGGCCGCCTCTTGCTGCACGACTGTGATTCCCGCGCCGGCTCGTCCGGCTCGCCGATCGTCGTCGAGGAGGCGGGCCGGCTCGTCGTCGTCGGGATCCAATCCGCCGTGGTCAGCGCCGGCGGCGAGACCCTGGCGCTCGCCGTGCTGATGCAGCGCGCCCTGTCCTCGACCGTTCTCTTGAGCCAGTAAGCCGCAGCATCCCGCCGCGAATCGCTCGGCACCGCGCTCACCCGTCGTTGTGCCGTCGCGAATGCTACGGATCGACGGAGCAAAAGACCGTCTGGTGACGTTTCATCGGAGGCGGTGCGCAGATGCGCAGCGCCGCGATCGTTTCACCAGCGGAGAATCGAGCATGGCGCAGCGCAACCCCACCTCGACGCGTGATTTCACATCTGCAGTGCCCGTCGGCCCAAACTGGCGTTGGTTTTTGGCTCTCGGCGTTCTTTGGTTGCTCCTCGGCCTTTCGGCCCTGCTTTTGCCCTTTGCCGCGGGACTCGCGGTCGAACTCTTGATCGCAATCCTGTTGGTCGTCGGTGGTATCGGTCAACTCGTGCAAGCATTCCGCGGTCGCGGCTGGCCGAACCATGCGCTGCAGGTGATCGGCGGCGCACTCGCGGTGCTGGCGGGCGGTCTGCTGTTGCTGTTTCCCTTTCAGGGCATGGCGACGCTGACCTTGATCCTGAGTGCGTTCTTCGTCGCCTCGGGCATCTTGAAGATCGTGATTGCTCTGCAAAATCGCGCCTTCGCGCAATGGGACTGGCTGCTGGTCAGCGGCATTCTCGGCCTGTTCATCGGGCTGCTGATCGCGCTCGGCTGGCCGGCCAGTGCTGTCTGGGCGATCGGACTCCTGGTCGGCATCGATTTCACTTTCACCGGTGCCGCGATGATTGCGCTCTCGTTGTCCGCACGCCGCTCCGGGGCGTGATCAGCAGGTCCGGGCATCCGTGCCGTCGACGCCGGCCGTCGATCGCACGAACCAGTCTCGTAGGCGCGTAACGGAGGGGCGTGGGGAGGCGCTGCCTCCCCACATTGTCCTCTCTCGTTTACTCTTTCTTGAAGCTCTTGGCGTAGCCCAGACCGCGGAGATCGTCGGCGATTTCGTCGAGGATGGCCGGATCGTCGATGGTGGCCGGCATTCTCCAGGGTTTGTCGTCGGCGAGGCTCTTCATGGTGCCGCGAAGGATTTTGCCGGAGCGGGTCTTGGGCAGGCGTTTGACGATGGCGACGAGCTTGAAGGCGGCGACCGGGCCGATCTCTTCGCGGACCCGGGCGACGAGCTCTTTTTTGATCTCGTCCTCGGACTGGGTGACGCCGCCTTGCAGGACGACGAAGCCCATGGGCAGTTCGCCCTTGAGCTCGTCGTCGACGCCGATGACGGCGCATTCGGCGACGGCAGGGTGCGAGGCCAGGACTTCCTCCATGCCGCCGGTCGAGAGCCGGTGACCGGCGACATTGATGATGTCGTCGATGCGGCTCATGATGAAGACGTAGCCGTCCTCGTCGATGTAGCCGGCATCACCGCTCAGGTAGAAGCCGGGATAGCGGGTGAGGTAGGCTTGGCGGAAGCGGTCGTCGGCGTTCCACAAGGTGGGCAGGCAGGAGGGGGGAAGCGGCAGTTTGACGACGATCGCCCCGATGGTGCCGGGCTGGGTGACGCGGTGGCCTTCCTCGTCGAGGATTTGCACGTCGTAGCCGGGCATCGGCACGGTGGGGGAGCCGGGTTTGACCGGCAGCTTCTCGATGCCGAGCGGATTGGCGGCGATCGCCCAGCCGGTTTCGGTTTGCCACCAGTGGTCGATGACCGGAACGCCGAGTTGGGCTTCGGCCCAGAGCAGGGTGTCGGGGTCGCAGCGCTCGCCGGCGAGGAACAGGGCGCGAAAGCGGCTGAGATCGTACTGATGCAGCAGCACGCCTTCCGGGTCCTCCTTGCGGATCGCGCGAAAGGCGGTGGGGGCGGTGAACATGACCCCCACCTGGTGTTCGGCGATGACCCGCCAGAAGGCGCCGGCGTCGGGGGTGCCGACCGGCTTGCCTTCGTAGACGATGGTGGTGTTGCCGTTGAGCAGCGGGGCGTAGCAGATGTAGCTGTGGCCGACGACCCAGCCGACGTCGGAGGCGGCCCAGTAGACCTCGCCGGGTTCGACACCGTAGATGTGCTTCATCGACCAGAGGAGTGCCGTGGCGTGGCCGCCATTGTCGCGGATCACGCCTTTGGGTTGGCCGGTGGTGCCGGAGGTATAGAGGATGTAGAGCGGGTCGGTGGCCTCGACGGGCACGCAGTCGACCGGGTGGGCGGCCGCCATGGCGGTGTCCCAGTCGAGGTCGCGGGGGGCTTGCAACTCCGCCGTGCACTGCTCGCGCTGCAGGATGATGCAGTGGCTCGGCTTGTGCGCCGCCTGCTCGATCGCCCGATCGAGCAGCGGCTTGTAGGGCACGGTCCGGCCGGGCTCGATGCCGCAGCTGGCCGAGACGATCGTCACGGGCTTGGCGTCGTCGATCCTGGTGGCGAGTTCGTGTGCGGCGAAGCCGCCGAACACGACGGAGTGGACCGCACCGATCCGGGCACAGGCGAGCATGGCGACCAGGGCTTCTGGCACCATCGGCATATAGATGATGACCCGGTCGCCGTGGCGCACGCCGTGCTGCACAAGCGCCCCGGCGAAACGGGATGTCAGCTCCTTGAGCTCGGCATAGGTGATCGTGCGTTTGCTGCCGGTGACCGGGCTGTCGTGGATGATGGCGGGTTGCTTGCCGCGGCCGGCGTCGACGTGGCGGTCGACCGCATTGAAGCAGGTATTGAGCTTGCCACCCTGGAACCAGCCATAGAAGGGGGCCCGACTATCGTCGATGACGCGGTCCCATTTCTTGTCCCAGTGCAAGGCTTCGGCCGCCTCGGCCCAAAAGGCCTCGGGCTCGTTCAGGCTGCGCTGATAAATCTGATGGTAGAGACCCTGCATCACTGCTCCCCCGATGGTCGACTGCTTTCTCGTTGCGGTGAAGTTTAAGGCTGGTTCGAAAAGTTGACGAGGCATTTCATGCCCGTCGCCGCGAGAAACGGGCGCGGCCGATCGCCCCGCCACGACGCGTCTCCTCGCTGGCTGGCGGACGCAGAGGGCGCCGCGGCCGGACGCCATGGCCGTCGGGTCGGTCCGGGCGCCGGATCGCCCTGTCGTGACGGGCGAACCGCATTATCGTAGAGTGGGACACTGCAGGGACCTCGGCCTCGCCCGTGTCGCCCGACGACGAGAAGGGTGAAGTGGCAGGGGGCATGCCGGCGGATCGATCGAACCGGGCACAGGTGCTGCCGGGCTTCGTCCGCCGCTGCGGGGCGAACGCGGCGAGGCGAACCCGACGAATTCTGGAACGTCGGCCGCAGGGTTGTTTGCGCCACCGCTGCCGGCATGGTGAGGCGAGGCGCATGCGATCCCGGCGGGGATCGTGCTCGGACAGGCCGGGCCGGCGCAACGGTTTGTCGGCACCGATCCGGTCGCATGCTGCACGTTGCGTGTCCCGGCCTCGGCCCCGACGAGCCACACAAGCTCGGCCCACGGCTCGACGGCGCCGGGGGCGGCGGCCGCGTCGGTCGAGCACAGGGCCCGCCGGCGTCGGGGCGTGGGGTTTGTGACCACGGCTACTGGCGCAGCCGCGGCAGCGCAACTAGTATGGGCTGCGGCAAAGGACGAGCGGGCGAGCCGCGGGCTTCATGCAATCGACGATTTTCGGCTTCATCAGGCGCTACAGCTGGCGCCAGCAGCTCGTCATTCTCGTGGCGACGGTGTGCTCTTTTCCGTTTCTCTACGCCTCGCTCGACCTGCCGAAGCAGATCATCAACGACGCGCTCGGGCAGCCCGACGGCGGCACCATCATGGGCTACGAGCTCAATCAGCTCGACTACCTGATGGTGCTGTGCGCGATCTTTCTCATGCTCGTCCTGATCAACGGCGGCTTCAAGTATTTCATCAACGTCTACAAGGGCGTGGTGGCCGAGCGGATGCTGCGCCGCTTTCGCTACATGCTCTACAGCCAGACGATGCGCTTTCCCTTGCCGCAGTTTCGCCGGCTGAGCCAGGGTGAGCTGGTCCAGCTGATCAATGCCGAGGTCGAACCCCTGGGCGGTTATGTCGGCGAGGCGCTGGCGACACCGGCTTTTCAGGGTGGTACCTTGCTCACCATCCTGACCTTCATGTTCATCCAGGATCCGGTGCTCGGACTTGCCGCGATCATCCTCTACCCGGTGCAGATCTATCTGATTCCCAAGCTGCAGCGGCGGGTCAACGCGCTCGGCAAGCGCCGGGTCCGCCGGATGCGCCGCATCGCCGAGAAGATCAGCGAGACCGCGGGCGGGGTCCGCGACATTCGCGCCAACGACGCCACCCAGTACGAGCGGGCGATCTTCGCACGCGAGTTGGGCCGGGTGTTCGATATCCGCTTCGACATCTACAAGCTCAAGTTCCTGATCAAGTTCATCAACAACTTCATCGCCCAGCTCGGCCCGTTCTTCTTCTTCTCGATCGGCGGCTATCTGGTCATCCAAGGCGAGCTGACCCTGGGAGCCCTGGTCGCCGTCGTCGGCGCGCACAAGGATCTGTCGGCGCCGTGGCGCGAATTGTTGAACCACTACCAGCTCTTCATGGATGTGCGGATCAAGTACGAGCAGGTGGTCGCCCAGTTCGCGATCCCCGGCGTGATCGACGACAAGCGGCAGACCAGCGAGCCGCCCGCAGGCGTCGAGGTGACCGGCGACTGGCAGGCGCGCGGGGTGACGGTGAGCGACGAGGACGGCGACACCCGGCTCGATCAGGTGACCTTCGCGCTCGAGCAGCCGACCCGGGTGGCGATCGTCGGCGCCTCGGGCAGCGGCAAGGAAGAGCTCTGCCTGATTCTCGCCAACCTGCTCGATCCGTCGCGCGGGCGCCTGCTGATAAACGACAAGCCTTTGAACGAGCTCGCCGATTCCTTGACCGGCCGGAAGCTCGCCTATGTCGGCAACCCGTCGGCGATCATGACCGGCACGATCCGCCACAATCTCCTCTACGGCCTGATCCACCGGCCGGTCTCGGATGCGCCGGCCGGGGTGGCGGGCGAGCCCGAGCCCAACGAGGTGCCGGAAACGGCGGAACAGCGGGCCAAGCGGCTGAAGGAGAACGCGCTTTCCGGCAACTCGCCCTACGACAGCGATGTCGACTGGGTGAATTATCACGAGGTCGGGCTCGGCGAGGACGAGGCCGAGCGGCGCCGGGCGCTCATCGACGTCTTGAAGATCGTGCACTTCGATCGCGACGTCTACCGCATGGGGTTGCGTTCCAGCATCGCCAGTGCCGAGCAGGGCGATCTCGCGGCCGGACTCTTGGATGCGCGGCGGGAAATGCAGGAGCGGCTGGATGCCGATCCGGACCTGGCACGCCTGGTCGAGCGGTTCGATCCCGAGCGCTACAACAGCAACGCGACCATCGCCGAGAACCTGCTCTTCGGCACTCCGGTCGGCGACCGCTTCGATCTCGACAACCTCGCCGAGCAGCCCTGGGTCCGCACCGTTCTCGACAAGACCGGCTTGACCCGTGAGCTGCTCGGCGTCGGCTACCAGCTCGCCGCCACCATGGTCGAGCTGTTCGCCGAGCTGCCGCCCGAACACGAGTATTTTCGCCAGTTCAGCTTCATCGACGCGGAGGCGCTGCCGAGCTACCGGGCGCTGTTGAATCGCGCCGACCCGAGTCGGCTCGAGGATTTGTCCGAGGCCGACCGGGAGAAGTTCCTGACCTTGCCGTTCAAGCTGATCCCGGCCCGGCACCGGCTCGGACTGGTCGACGAGCCGCTGCAGGCGAAGCTGCTCGAGGCGCGGCGCGTGTTTCGCCGCGACCTGCCGCAGGAGCTCCAGGACGCGGTCGATTTCTTCGACCCCGAGCGGTACAACGATGCCGCCTCGATCCAGGACAACATCCTGTTCGGCAAGATCGCCTACGGCCAGGCCCAGGCCGAGGCGCGGATCGCCGATCTGATCACCGCGGCGCTCGAGGCCAAGGGGCTGATCGATCGGGTGATCGAGGTCGGGCTGGATTCGCCGACGGGCGGCGGTGGTGCCAGGCTCTCCGCCACGCAGCGGCAGAAGCTGGCACTCGCCCGGGCCCTCTTCAAGCGGCCCGACATCATCATCTTCGACAACCCGCTCGCCGCCTTCGACAGTCGTGAGCAGGTGCTGGTGCGCGACACGCTGCTCGACCATCTGGAGGACAAGGGCGTCTTCTGGGCGTTGCAGAACCCGGCCTGGGCGCGATACTTCGATCACGTGTTGGTGCTCGACAGCGGCCGACTGGTGGAGCACGGTCGATTCGACGAGCTGGCGACGAGCGGCCGGGCGCTGCACCGGCTGCTCGAGGAAAGCGGCGACGGGCGGGAGGTCTCGAAATGACGCTGCAGAAGGACGTCGAGGTCCTGCGCAACATCCCCTTGTTCAAGAAGATCGACCCCGCGAAGCTCAAGCTTCTGGCGTTCACCAGCGAGCATCTGGAGTTCGTCGCGGGCGAGCAGCTGTTCGCGGAAGGCGATGTCGGTGATGCGGCCTATATCGTCCTGGAGGGCGACGCCGATGTCCTGGTCGGCACGCCCAAGGGCCAGATTCGTGTTGCGACGCTGGGCAAGAACGACATCGTCGGCGAGATCGCGATCCTCTGCGACGTGCCGCGCACGGCCACCGTCGTCGCCAAGACCAAGCTGGTCACCCTGCGCGTCTCCAAGGACGGCTTTTTCAACCTCGTCACCCAGTTCCCGACGGTCGGGGTCGAGATCATGCACGAGCTGGCGTCCCGGCTGCATCGGACGACCCAGCAGCTCGGCGACGCATCGGCCGAGCTGCGGCGGTTGCAGAACGGCGGCGGATGACCGGCGAGCCGCGCGACGATTCGGGCGGTGTGCCGTTCGGCAGCTGGCCCAGCCGGCGCACGGAGGCGCTCGATTGGCTGGTCAACGGCGTGACCGGCGAGCCGATGCTCGACAACGTGTTCGTCGAGCTCTGCGAGCGGCTGAGGGCCGGCGATCTGCCGCTCGATCGGGCGACGCTGCATCTGCGTACGCTGCATCCGCAATTCGGCGGGGCGACCATCCGCTGGGTGCCGGGCCAGAAGGACGTGGTCTTCACCACGGTCGACCGTCGGGTCTGGCAGCGGGAAGCCTATCTCGGAAGCCCGCTCCGCCCACTCTACGAGGGCGACGTCGCCGGCATCCGTGCCCGGCTCGACCTGCCGGTGCCGGAGGGTGCCCCCACTTATGACATCTACGACGAGCTGCGCGAGCAGGGCATCGTCGATTACGTGGCCCTGCCGATGCAGTTCGTCTCCGGCACCCGCCATGCCTGCACCTGGGCGACCCGGCGGCCCGGCGGCTTCTCGACGGACGAACTGCAGATCATCGCCGATATCCTGCCGGTGCTCGCCATGATGGCCGAGATTCGCCTCAACCGCCGGATCACCAAGAACATCCTGGAGGCCTATGTCGGCGAGCGCTCGGGGGCGCGGATCTTGAGGGGCGAGATCGACCGCGGCAGCGGCGAGACGATCGCCGCCGCCATCTGGCACTCCGATCTGCGCGGCTTCACCATGCTGTCCGAGCGCTGGCCGCGCGACGACGTCATCGCCTCGCTGAACGCCTATTTCGACACCATGGCGGCGCCGCTGGTCGAGGCCGGCGGCGAAATCCTGAAGTTCATCGGCGACGCGATGCTCGCGATCTTTCCGATGACCGAGCCGCGGGCCTGCGAGCGTGCCCTGCGCGCCGCCCTCGATGCCGAGGCGGGCATGGCGGCACTCAACGCCGAGCGTCGGGCCAGGGGTCGCGACGAGCTCGGCTTCGGCCTGGCGCTGCACGTGGGTGACGTGATGTGGGGCAATATCGGTGCGCAGCGGCGGCTCGATTTCACGGTCATCGGCCCGGCGGTCAATGTCGCGGCCCGGCTCGACGAGCTCAGCAAGGAGCTGCGCCGGGCGGTGTTGATCTCGGGCGAGTTCGCCGGTCGTTGCAGCCGCTCGGGTGCGGTGCTCGAGCGGCTCGGCAGCTACCCCTTGCGCGGGGTCGGGCGGGAAGTCGAGGTTTTTGCCCCGCTCGCGGACGCACGCGAGCGTTTTGCGGCGATGGGCACCGCTTGAGCCGGACCAAGCCGCGGACCGGGCCGGACCAGCTCGTGGCGATCCTGGCACACGAGGCCGTCGATGCGGTGCTCGATGTCGGCGCCAATGCAGGGCAGTACGGGCTGATGCTGCGGCAGGCAGGCTATGCCGGCCCGATCCTCTCCTTCGAGCCGCTGCCCGGCCCGCATGCGGCGCTCGACGCCGCGGCAGCGCGTGATCCCGCCTGGCGCGTCGCCCCACCGATGGCCCTGGGTGATCTCACCGGCGAGGTGGTGATCGAGCGGTCGGCCGAGAGCGACATGAGCTCGATCCTCACTCAATCGCCGCTGTTGCAGGCCCTCTCGCCGAGCTCGGCCGTGATCGAGCGGCTGCCGGTGCCCTGCGCGCGGCTGGACGAGCTGAGCGATCTCGTCGATCCGGCCTGGCGCCGACTCCATCTCAAGATTGACGTACAGGGCTTCGAGCCCCAAGTGCTGGAAGGTGCCCGGGGCCTTTGGCCGCGGCTCGCCACGATCCAGCTCGAGTTGGCCCTGCGGCCGGTCTATGCCGGCGAGCTGGACTGGCGGGTCATGGTCGACCGACTGGCGGAGCTGGGCTTCGGCCCGGCGCTGGTGCTGCCGGGCTATTTCGAGCGCAAGCTCGCTCGAATGTTACAGCTCGATATGGTGTTCGCCCGCACGGCGACTGGTTCGGGCTAGCGGTATCGGCTAAATCCGGGGCGTCGTGCCCCAGCGAAGGAATCCCATGACGGACCCGGGCAGTCCGACGAGCTTGCTCGTCCCCATCCACAAGGCCGGCTGGCCGTTCATCGCGATCTTCTTCGCGGTGGCGGTGGTGCTCGGCTTTCTCTGGCAACCGCTGTTCTGGCTGGGCCTGGTGCTCACGCTGTGGTGCACCTACTTCTTTCGCGACCCGCCGCGGGTGACGCCCGTGGATCCGACCCTGGTGGTCAGCCCTTGCGACGGCGTGGTGGCCGCGACCCGGCCACGGGTACCGCCGCCGGAACTGGGGCTCGGCGACCAGCCCTTGCCGTGCGTCGGCATCTTCATGAACATCTTCGACGTGCACGTGAACCGGAGCCCGGTGCCGGGGCGCCTGGCCGAGGTCGCCTACCACAAAGGCCAGTTCCTCAACGCCTCGCTCGACAAGGCATCCGACCTCAACGAGCGGCAGAGCCTGCGGATCGAGGCCGCGGGCGGCAGGCTGGTCGGCATCGTGCAGATCGCGGGCCTCGTCGCCCGGCGGATCGTCGGCTTCGTCGAGCCGGGGCAGGAGCTGCGCCCCGGCGAGCGGATCGGCCTCATCCGCTTCGGCAGCCGTTGCGACGTCTACCTGCCCCGAGGGATCGAGCCCGGGGTGCTGCCGGGACAGCGGGCGGTTGCCGGCGAGACGGTGATCGCCCGGCTCGATGGACCACAGTCGCCCCTTCAGGGACGGACCGACTGATGGACGAACGCCTGCCACCCTTGCGCCGCCGCCCGCTGCTCCGCCGGCGCGGGCCACGGCCGCTGCCGGTGCTCCATTTCGTGCCGAACATGTTCACCATTCTCGGTCTCTGCGCCGGCATGACCGGCATGCGCTTCGCGTTCGACGGGCGCTGGCAGCTGGCGGTGGCGTTCATCATCGCGGCGGTGATCTTCGACGGCCTGGACGGGCGTTCGGCGCGGCTTCTGAAGATGACCTCCAAGCTCGGCGAGCAGCTCGACAGTCTCGCCGATTTCATCAGCTTCGGCGTGGCGCCGGCGGTCATCGTCTACCTTTGGGTATTGAACGACATGCGCGGCTTCGGCTGGGCCATCGCGCTCGTCTTCGCCACCTGCTCGGCGCTGCGGCTCGCCCGCTTCAATGCCGAACTCGAGGCGACCGAGCGGCCGGTCTGGGCGCTGCACATGTTCACCGGGGTGCCGGCACCGGCCGCTGCCGGGCTGGCGCTCTTGCCGATGATCCTGTCGTTCGTCGTCGGCGCCGACATCACCCGGCTCTGGCTCTTGAATGCCGTCGTCATGCTCACGGTCGCCGTCCTGATGGTCAGCCGGGTGCCGACGTTCTCGGTCAAGCGGCTCAAGATCAAGCCCTCGATGGTGATCCCGTCCTTCATCCTCGGTGTGTTCGTCGCGGTCCTGTTGATCACCGAGGTCTGGCTGATGCTGAGCCTGATCGGCCTCGCCTATGTGATCTCGATCCCGGTCAGCTGGGTGACGGCCGAGCGGATGGAGCGCGAGGCGGCGACGGCAAACCGGGATGCCGGCAGCGGAGAATCGCGTCGCGAGCCGTCGAGCGCAGCAACGGCGACATCCGTAGCGCCGGATGCCGCGTCTTCGGGCGACAGCCCGCCGGGCGAGCCGCCCGCGGTCGACGGCACGGACTCGACGGGCGAACGGGGTTCGGTCTTGCGGCTCGACGAGCGCGGCAGGCGGCCCTGAAGCACCGATGCTCGATCGGCATCTCCGGCCGCTGATCGACCCGCCGCTGGAGCGACTGGCCGCAGCACTGGCAGCCCGGCTGAGCGCCGATGCGGTGACCGTCGGTGGCTTCGCGCTCGGCTGCCTCGCCATGCTCGCGGTGATGCTCGGCCAGTTCTGGCTCGGTCTCGTGCTGCTGCTGGCGAACCGGCTCGCCGACGGGCTCGACGGGGCCATCGCCCGGCGCAACGGCGTGACCGATCTCGGCGGCTATCTCGATATCGTGCTCGATTTCATCATCTATTCGGGCATCGTCTTCGCCTTCGCCGTGGCCGATCCGGGGGCCAATGCGCTGGCCGCGGCCTTTCTCGTCTTTTCCTTCATGGGCACCGGGGCGTCCTTTCTCGCTTTCGCGATCATGGCCGCCAAGCACGGGCTCGCGAGCCCGGAGCAGGGGACGAAGTCACTCTATTATCTGGGTGGGCTCGCCGAGGGGACCGAGACCATTCTCTTCATGGTGGTCGTTCTGATCTGGCCGGCAGGCTTCGCGTCGCTGGCCTGGCTCTTCGGGATCGTCTGCTGGCTCACCACCATCGGCCGCGTGCTGATCGCCGTCCGTCAGCTGCGCGAGCGCTGAGCGGGCGGTTGATCCAGATCATGACAAATCGCCGCGCATCTGCTCTAGTTCGGCATGAGCAAAATGCCGCACTGCCCGGCTTCGATCACGCCGGCCTTCGATGAGGTGAGCCGATGACCTACCGGACCATGCTCCTGCAGATGTTCGAGGATCCGAACCTGGAGCGGCGGCTGGCGACCGCGGTCGCGCTGGCCGAACGGTTCCAGGCGCATCTCGTCGGTCTCAACGTCTCGCCGCCGCCGGTGATGCCGTTCGGCTACGGCGAGGCGGCGGCCTATGTCGGCCCCGAGGTGTTCGAGGCGCAGCGCGAGGCGGCGCATGCGATCGCCGAGCGGCTGCACGCGGCATTCGATCGTGCCGTCGAGGGGACCGGCCTGAGTTCGATCTGGCGCGACGAGGAGGGCGATCCGCCGACCCTCTACGCCCGGGCCGCCGCCACGGTCGATCTCGTCGTCACCGGCCAGGTCGAGGGTGACGCGCTCGATGCGATGGTCCCGAACGTCACCGAGCATCTGGTCACCGAAGCGGGTGGCCCTGTTCTGATGCTGCCGGCGGGTGCCGTCGACGGCGGTTTCGGCAAGCGGGTGATGCTCGGCTGGAACGGCCGCCGCGAGGCCAAGCGGGCGTTGATCGATGCGCTGCCGTTTCTCAAGGCTGCCGACTCGGTCTGGCTCTTGACCGTGGGTGATGCCGAGCAGGTGCGGCTCGATCGCGCCCTGCGCATGCTCGGGCGCCACGACGTCGTGGCCAAGGAGGTGGTGCTGGACGACAAGGGCCAGGAGCCGGGCGCGCTGCTGCTGGAGCAGGCGCAGGCCAACGACGCCGATCTTCTGGTCATGGGGGCTTATGGTCATTCGCGGTTGCGCGAGATGATCCTCGGCGGGGCGACCCGGCACGTGCTGCACAACGCGACGCTGCCGGTGCTGTTCAGCAGCTGAGCTCTTCAGTAGCTGACCTGGCGGTCGCGCCAGAGGGCGGCGAAGGTGAGGGCGGCGAGCACGCCGGCGGTGATGCCGTTCCAGGCGGAGAGCGAAAGGCCCAAAAAGCTGACGGTCACCTGATCACAGGACGGTGGTGCCGCTTCGATCTGGGCGCGCAGCTCCTCGACGGTGGTTGCCGTGCCGACCACCGCACAGCCCGGGGGCAGGGGGAAGATGCCCTCTTCGACCCCGACATGCCAAGCGGCGAGGCCGGCGCCGACGAGGAAGAGGACGAGCGTCAGGAGGAGGCCGAGGCGGACGAAGCGGCTGGCGACACCGATCACCGCGACGGCGATCACCGCCATATAGGGATAGCGCTGCCAGTAGCACATCTGGCAGGGCTCGAAGCCGGCGAGGTATTGCAGGGCGTAGGCCGAGGCCAAGGCCGCGGCACTGGCGAGGCCGAGGAGGGCGAGCCAGGTCCGGGCGGAGACGGCGGCGAGCAAGGTCGACATCACAGGAAGGCGATCAGGGCGAAGCCACCGAACAGCAGGGCGAAGAAGAGGAGGGTCAGCAAGCCGAAATAGCGGTCGATGAACCCGCGGATCCAGGGACCCCAGTACCACAACAGGGCGGCAACGAGGAAGAAGCGCAGGCCGCGGCTGACGATCGAGGCGAGGCCGAAAACGGTGGGGTCGAGGGCGGTGACGCCGCTGGCGATGGTGATGACCTTGTAGGGAAAGGGGGTGAGCCCGGCGAAGAACACGATCCAGGCACCCTGGTCGTTGTACATGCCCTGAAATTCGGTGAACTTCTCCAGGTAGCCGTAGAAATTCAGGACGGCCACACCAACCGTCTCGTAGAGGGCGTAGCCGATGAAATAGCCGAAAAAGCCGCCGGCGACCGAGGCCACCGTGCAGACCCCGGCGATGAAGAACGCCCGGTGACGCTGGGCGAGGACCAGCGGGATCAAGAGAACGTCGGGCGGGATCGGGAAGAACGAGCTCTCGATGAAGGAGATCGCGGCGAGAATCCAGAGCGCATGCGGGTTCGCCGCCTGCAGCATGGTCCAGTCGTAGAGGCGGCGCAGCACAGTCGAGCTCCAAGGGCAGGTCCTGCGGAGCGGGTAGCCGTTTTTCACCCGGCTGTGCAAGTCCGAGGCGGGGGACGGCGCACTCGCTGCCGTCGTTTTTCGCCCGCTGTGGACTTCCTCCGGTATGATGCTGAATTTTCTTTTGCTGTTAACGGAATCTTAAGGTTTTAGGGGTAGCTTCGGAGCCGTGATGCGCGGGGACGAGAGGTCGACGATTTCTCGATCCGGTCATCACTGTCCTCCCTGACGTTGTGATGCCTCCCTTTGCTTCGGGCCATTGTCGGTAACGACAATGGCCCTTTTTTCGCCGGTGGGGCTCGCGCTCAATCCGCGTTCGGCGATAAGCTCGGGGCGACGACGCGGGACAGGAACGACGCGGGGCAGGAGGAGCGCATGGCCGAGGACGGGAGCGACACGGCAGGCTGCGAGCGGGATGCCGTCATCGTCGCCGCCGCGCTGGCACTCGCCGCCGAGGCGGGGTGGGAGCAGGTGCGCCTCTCGGCACTCGCCCAACGGACCGGCCTGCCGCTCGTCCTGATCGCCGACCGGTTTCGCGACGTCGACGCCGTGGCCGATGCCTGGTTCGCGGCGGCCCGGCGGGCGCTGTTCGCTGTGCCATTCGCGAGTATGGCCGAGCACGGTGCCGACGTCCGGCTCGCCATCGTGATGGAGGCCTGGCTCGACCACCTGCAGCCCTACCGTAGGGTGGCGATCGACATCGTCCGGAGCAAGCTGCACCCGAGCCATGCGCATCACTGGGTGCCGCTGGTCTTCGACCTTTCGCGCCTGGTCCACGACTTTCTCGATGCTGCACGGGTCCCCGGCCGCCCACCCTTGCGCCCGGTGCAGGAGATCGCACTGACCGGCATCACGCTGGCGATGCTCACCGACTGGGCGCGTGACCGCAGCAGCGATGCGGCCAGCACCAAAAAGCAGCTGCGGCGCCGCCTCGCCCGGGCCGGTGCACTGGTAGAACAGCTCTGCCGCGGCGCGTCGTGAGCCGGCGGCTGCTCGTCGCGGTCCTGCTGCTGGTCGCGGCCTGTATGCCGACGCGGGCACCCTTGCCCGAGGACGGCCCGGCCGACCACCGGTTCTGGGTCACCAGCAACGACTGGCACACGCGGATCGTGGTCGCGGTTGCCGACATCGAAGACGACGTGCTGCCCGAGCGTGCGGATCTGCCGCCGGCCGGCTGGCTCGCCATCGGCTGGGGCGACCACGAATACTATCCAGAACGCGACCCGTCAGGGCTGCTCGCGGTCAAGGCCGCCCTGCTGCCGAGCGATTCGGTCCTCCATCTGGTGCCGATGGCAGCACCGCCGCGCGCGTCTGCGGGCTTCGAGGTGCTGGAGATCGAGGTCGGCGGGCCGGGTCTGGAAGCGATGCTGCGGTCGCTCGACGCCGAGATCGACCGTGGCGGCGAGCCGCGTGCCCCGATCGCCGCCCCCGGCCTCTATCGCGAGAGCCTGTTCTATCCGGCGACCGGCACGTTTCACATCTTCAACACCTGCAACACCTGGACTGCCCGGCAGCTGCGGGCGGCGGGGCTGCCGATCCGGGCGGCAGGGGTGATCACCGCCGAGGACCTGATGGGTCAGCTGCGGCGTTTGCCCGAGGTGTCCGTCGCCGGTGGCTGACCTCCCCGTCACCGCGGTTCTGCCGGCGTTGCGGCAAGCGCTCGCCGAGGCGGGCCGGGCCGTGCTCGCCGCACCGCCGGGCTCGGGCAAGACCACGCTGGTACCGCTGGCCCTGCTGACCGAGCCTTGGCTCGGCGGACGGCGCATCTTGATGCTGGAGCCGCGCCGGCTGGCCACCCGGCAGGCGGCGGGCCGGATGGCCGAGCTCATGGGCGAGCCCGTCGGCCGGCGCGTCGGCTACGCCATGCGCTTCGAGCGACGGGTGGGCGCCGAGACGCGGATCGAGGTGGTGACCGAGGGGCTGTTCGTGCGCCGGCTGCAGGCCGATCCCGGGCTGGAGGATGTGGGATTGGTGATCTTCGACGAGCTGCACGAGCGCTCGCTCGACGGCGATCTCGGCCTCGCCCTGGCTCGCGAGGTGCAGGCGACACTGCGCCCCGAGCTGCGGCTTCTGGCGATGTCGGCGACCCTCGATGCGGCTGGGGTGGCGGCCTATCTCGGCGGCGCCCCGGTGATCGCAACCAGCGGTCGGCAGTACCCGGTAACCCTGCATCACCGCCCCGGGGCCGACGCCGCTGCCGTGGTCCAGGAGGCGCTGGCCCGGCATGCGGGCGATATCCTGGTCTTCCTGCCGGGTGCGGCCGAGATCGAGCGGCTGGCAGCAGCTCTCGCCGGCTGCGGTGCCGACGTGCACGAGCTCTATGGGGCCTTGCCGAAGGCAGCCCAGGACGCGGCCCTGCGGCCGTCGCCGGAGCGGCGCCGGGTGGTGCTCGCCACCAACATCGCCGAGACCAGCCTGACGATCGAGGGGATCGAGGTGGTGATCGACAGCGGGCTGGCACGGCGCAGTCGCTACAGCCCGAGGACGGGGATGGGCCGGCTCGAGACCGTGCGGGTCAGCCGGGCCAGTGCCGAGCAGCGGGCCGGGCGGGCAGGCAGGCTCGGCCCGGGGCACGGCTACAGGCTCTGGGCCGAGGCGGAGACGCGTGGCCTCGCCCCGGCGGACCCAGCCGAGATCCTGGAGGCCGATCTGGCGGCACTCGTCCTCGAACTGGCGCTCTGGGGGGTGGTCGAGCCTGCGGGGCTGGCGTTCCTGACGCCACCGCCCGAGGGCGGGTTTCGCGCCGCCCAGGCCTTGCTGCGGCAGCTGGGCGCGATCGACCAGCGAGGGGCGGTGACGGCGCACGGCCGGCGGCTGGCCGATCTGCCGCTGCACCCGCGCCTCGCACACATGGTGATCGAGGCCGAGCGGCACGGTGCGCGGGGCACCGCGCTGGCGCTGGCGGCGCTGGCCAGTGACCGCGATCCGTGGCGCGGCAGCGGTGTCGATCTGGTGACCCGCCTCGCCCGCTGGCGGCAGGCGCCGGCTCGGTTGCGCCGGATCCACGAGCAACTCACCGGGCGCTTGCGGGTCGATCCGGAGCCGCCGCTACCGGAACAGGCGGGGCTATGCGCGGCATCGGCTTTTCCCGACCGGATCGCCCAGCGGCGCGAGCGCGGCTCGGCCGAGCTTCGCCTTGCGAACGGGCGCGGTGCCCGGCTGCCGGATGCCCGGGAATTCGCCGAGGCCGATTTCGTCGTCGTCTGGGAGAGCGAAGATCGCGGCAGCGATGCGCTGGTCCGGCTCGCAGCAGCCCTCGCTGCCGAAACGCTCGAGGCCGTGGCGGGGGAGCGGCTCACGACGGTCGACGACGTCACTTTCGATGTCGAAGGGCGGCGGGTGGTGGCCGAGCGGCGCCGCATGCTGGGAGCACTCGTGCTGGCGCGGCGGCCCGAAGCACCGTCTCCCGAGGCGGCGCTCGCCTGTCTCGTGGCAGGGTTGCGGCGGCACGGGTTGGACGTGCTGCCTTGGACGGACGCGCTTTGCGCGCTCAGGGCGCGGTTGGCGTTTCTGCATCGCACCGCACCGGCGGATTGGCCGGCGGTCGACGACGCATGTCTTTCGGCGCAGCTGGAGGACTGGCTCGGCCCGTGGCTCGCCGGTGTGGACAGCCTCGATCGGCTGAGCACCGCCGTGCTGGCCGAAGCGCTGCTGGCGCGGGTCGATCCCGGGCGGCTGGGCGAGCTCGATCGACTGGCGCCGGCCTGTTGGACCAGCCCGCTCGGCCGGCGGATCGCCATCGACTACGGCGAGGATCCGCCGGTGCTCGCCTGTCCGCTGCAGGAACTCCTGGGCGAGTTGCGGCATCCGGCGGTCATGGGCGGGCGGGTGCCCTTGACCCTGCAGCTGCTCTCCCCGGCCGGCCGGCCGATCCAGGTGACGCGTGATCTGCCGGGCTTCTGGCGCGGCAGCTACGCGGCGGTGCGCAAGGAGCTGCGCGGCCGCTATCCGAAGCATCCCTGGCCCGAGGACCCGGCCAGCGCGAAACCGTGGCGGCCGGGGCAGCGGCGTGGCGCAGCGGGCTGACGGCGGCACTCGCAGATAGGGTCATCGGCCCTCGGCCGGCCAACTCCGGCGTCAGCGGTCGAATCGGTCATCCCCGGCCCGGCTTGGCGGCGCGAAGTGCCAGGAATGCGGCACCGAAAGGCGTTACCCGGCTCGGCATCGGATCGCAGGGTGCCAGGAACTTGGCGGCCCGGGTCCAACGCGGGAAGTAGATCGCACCCCGGACAGTCTCCACAGTGAGGCCGGCTTGCCGTGCCAGTGAGCGCAACTCCGCGGGTGTCCGGAATTTTCCCTGCCGCCACAACGGCGAGCCCAGCCAGGCGCGCACGCGTCGTGCGGCTGCCCAGTAGCTCCATTTGCCGAGCTCGCCGATGACGAGATGTCCGCCCGGGCGAAGCACACGGGCCATTTCCCTGAACACCGGGGCCGCATTCTCGACGAAGCAGAGGATGGTGACCGCAACCACGATGTCGAACTGTTCAGGGGGAAAAGGCAGGTCCTGCGCGGCGGCGATCTCGAATGCCAGGTCGGCCTGCTCGGGCGCGGCCCGCTGCATGGCGGCTGCGATCATCGCCGCAGACGCGTCGACCCCGACGACACGAGCGCCGCGCTCGGCGAGACGGGCAGCGAGGTCACCATCACCGCAGCCCACATCGAGAATGCGCCGCCCGTGCACCTCGCCGATCAGCTCGAGGATCAATTCGCGCTCCAAGCGCTCGGTGATCGCGCCGATCTCCGAAGCCCGCCATCGAGCGTAGGCTTGCGGGTCCAACCCCGGGAGATCAAGTTGCCGTGGCTGCCCAACGGTCGACATGGATCGGCTCTCTTCGTCGCGGGGCGGGGTGATCGGACGTGCGGCGGTCGGTTCTGGTTTACCCTGAAATTCTCGGCTGGTGAAAACTTTTGCAGCGCGAGCACCATTGCCGGTGGCTGGCCGCCATGTCAGCGCAACGCCTCCCCTCGGGAAGGGCTCTGGAACGCCTCGCTACGACCCGCTGGTGGAGCAGGCACGCCGTGCGAAGGCCGCGCTCCGGGGCGAGCCGATCCTCGCGATCCTCGGCCGAAGCCTGCCCGGGCCACATCGTCGCGCCTTCCCTCGCGCGCAAACTGTCGCTCCGGTGGCCAGTTCGGGCGCCGATCGAAGAGATTGAACGACGCGCCCCGTAACACCGTCTTCGCCGCCCTTCGCACACCCGGGCGATACCTCGCCGACGCGCCGCGAGGCGGCCCGCCCAGTGGATGCGGTCCAGTGATGTCTTGCCCGAACGTCGACGCTTCCCGAAACTTCGTTACTGACGTGCTGCAACCAGAAGTTTTCCGCTGCCCGCGCGCGATCGCGTAAGGGTGGGGTTCGGGGAGGATCATCCTCCCCGCGTTGCTTTTTTTCTTGTCGCTCAAGCGCCCTTGCGTCGCCGCGCGCCGGCGCGTTTCTTGGCTTCGGCCATGCGGCGTTTCTCTTCGCGGGTGGCCGCAGGCTTCCAGGGCTTCAGATCGCTTTTCTTGGCCGGGCCGGCGCGGGTGGCGGGGGCGGGCAGGCCGAGCTCGCCGTCCTCGAGGCGCTTGATCTCGTCCCTGAGCCGCGCTGCCTCCTCGAATTCGAGGTCGGCCGCGGCATCCCGCATCTTTTTCTCGAGCTCGCCGATATAGGCCTGCAGATCCATGCCGCTGAGGCTGGCGGGAGCGTCCTCGCCGATGTCGACGGTGACGTAGTCGGCCTCGGCGGCGCTCTGCAGGATGTCCTGGATGTTGCGCTTGATCGTGGTCGGCGTGATGCCGTTGGCCTCGTTGAAGGCGAGCTGCTTCTTGCGCCGGCGGTCGGTCTCGTCGATCGCGGCCTTCAGCGACCTCGTCATCGAATCGGCATAGAGGATGCAGCGACCCTCGACGTTCCGGGCGGCCCGGCCGATGGTCTGGACGAGCGACGTCTCCGACCGCAGGTAGCCCTCCTTGTCGGCATCGAGGATGGCGACAAGGCCGCATTCCGGGATGTCGAGGCCCTCGCGCAGCAGGTTGATGCCGACCAGCACGTCGAACCGGCCGAGCCTGAGGTCACGAATGATCTCGATGCGCTCGAGCGTGTCGATGTCGGAGTGCAGGTAGCGGACCTTGACCCCCTGCTCGTGCAGGTATTCCGAGAGGTCCTCGGCCATCCGCTTGGTCAGCGTGGTGACCAGGACGCGCAGGCCCCGCTCGCGGCAGTCGCGGCATTCGGCGAGGAGGTCGTCGACCTGGTGCTCGACCGGGCGGACGATGACCTCGGGATCGACCAGGCCCGTCGGCCGGATGACCTGCTCGGTGAACACGCCACCGGTCCGCTCGAGCTCCCAGGGGCCGGGGGTCGCCGAGACGAAGATCGTCTGCGGCCGCATCACCTCCCACTCCTCGAACTTCAGGGGCCGGTTGTCGACGCAGGACGGCAGGCGGAAGCCGTAGGCGGCGAGCGTCTCCTTGCGCTGCCGGTCACCCTTGAACATGCCGCCGACCTGCGGGACGGCGACGTGGCTCTCGTCGACGAAGAGGATCGCGTGCTCCGGGATGTACTCGAAGAGTGTGGGTGGCGGCTCGCCGGGCTTCCGGCCGGTGAGGTAGCGCGAATAGTTCTCGATCCCGGGGCAGGAATTGGTGGTCAGGATCATTTCGATGTCGGCCATCGTGCGCTGCTCGATCCGCTCGGCCTCGAGCAGCTTGCCCTCGCGGCGGAACACTTCGAGCGTGTCGGTCAGCTCCGCCTTGATGTTCTCGACCGCCTGGGCCAGCGTCGGCTTCGGCGTGACGTAGTGGCTGTTGGGGTAGAGCCGGACCTGCTCCAGCTTCTCGCGCTTTTCGCCGGTGAGCGGATCGAACGACCAGATCGCCTCGATCTCGTCGCCGAACATCGAGATCCGCCAAGCCTCGTCGTCCTTGTGCGCCGGGAAGACCTCGATCGTGTCGCCCTTTGCCCGGAAGGCGCCACGGCTGAAGTCGAGGTCGTTGCGCTTGTACTGCAGCTCGACCAATGCCCGGAGCAGCCGCTGCCGCTCGACCCGTTGTCCCTTGCTGATCTGCAGGGTCATCCGCGCATAGGTCTCGGGCGAGCCGATGCCGTAGATGCAGGAGACCGAGGCCACGATGATCACGTCGTCGCGCTCGAACAGCGCCCGGGTGGCGGAGTGGCGCATCCGGTCGATCTGCTCGTTGATGGCGGCGGTCTTCTCGATATAGGTATCCGAGCGCGGGACATAGGCCTCGGGCTGGTAGTAGTCGTAGTAGCTGACGAAATATTCGACGGCGTTGTTCGGGAAAAACGACTTGAACTCGCCGTAGAGCTGGGCCGCCAGGATCTTGTTGGGCGCGAGGATCACCGCCGGGCGCTGCAGCGTCTGGATGACGTGCGCCATGGTGAAGGTCTTGCCCGAGCCGGTGACCCCGAGAAGCACCTGGTCGCGGTCGCCGTGGCGCAGGCCGGTCACCAGTTCGGCGATCGCCGCGGGTTGATCGCCCGAGGGGGTGAATTCGGCCGAGAGCTCGAAGCGTTGGCCGGCCTCGGGGCGGACGACGAGCTGGTCGTGCTCCGCCAGGCCCTGCAAGAGCTGGAGCGGCGACAGGGATTCGACTGGTTGCATGGGCAGACAAGCTCCGGCAGGTTCGCGGCCTGCAACAGAACATAAGTCACCCGGCCGCGTGGTGCCATGCCGGCGGCCGGTGACCGAGGAGGGGATCCGTCATGCGCCTGCATTTCAGCCCGGCGTCGCCCTATGCGCGCAAGGTCCTGGTGGTGGCCCACGAGGCCGGTCTCGAGGCGCAGATCGCGACCGTGCCGGCCAGCGTCAGCCCGGTTTCGATCGATGCTTCGGTCGTCGCCGACAACCCGCTGGGCAAGATCCCCTGCCTGGTCACCGACGCGGGCGAGGCGCTCTACGACAGCCGGGTGATCTGCGAATACCTCGACAGCCGGCACGCCGGGCATCGGCTCTTCCCGCACGAGGGTCCGACCCGCTGGCTGGCGCTCAGGCGCGAGGCGCTGGCCGACGGCATCTGTGACGCCTCGATCCTCTGCCGCTACGAGGCCGTGCTGCGGCCGAAGGATCGCCAGTGGCAGGACTGGCTCGATGGCCAGGTGCTGAAGGTGCAGCGCGCCCTCGACCGGCTCGAGCAGGAGGTCGAGAGCTTTCCGGTGCTGCCGGATATCGGCCAGATCGCGGTCGCGGTGGCGCTGGGCTATCGCGATTTCCGCTTTGCCGACGACGACTGGCGGCCACGCCGGCCGAAGCTCGCGGCCTGGTACGCGACCTTCGCCGAACGCCCGTCGATGCGGGCGACGGCACCGCTGGGCTGAGGCGGGTGGCGAGCGACATCCGCCCGGGCGAGGTCCGGGTCGAGGCCGGCGCGGCCGGAGATGCCGGGCTGCGCTTCATCGGCACCATCCGCACACCTTGGAGCCGGCGTGCGGACTGCCCGCGCAGCGGCGATCCGGAGGGCGGGCCGGTTTGTCGAGTCGAGGTTTTCGAGCCCTGGGTGGCTGCGCTCGAGGGGGTCGAGCGGCACGACTGGCTGCTGCTCCTCTACTGGATGCACGAGGCCCGGCGCGATCTGGTACTGCAGCGCCCGCGGGGTGGCGACATCACCGGCACGTTCGCGCTGCGCTCGCCGGTCCGGCCCAACCCGATCGCCGCCTCCCGGGTGCGGCTGGTCCGGGTCGAGGGACCTCGCCTCTTCGTGCGCGGCCTCGATTGCCTCGACAGCACGCCGCTGCTCGACATCAAGCCCGATCGTCCGCCACGGGCGTGAGCCCTGCTTCGGGCTCGGCGGCCGCATCGTCGAGGGCGAGGGCTTCGATCGCAGCCTCGAGCCCGCCCGGACCGTGCGCGATGCCGCAGCGGCGCAGCGCCAGTTCGACCGCCGCCAGGGTGCCGAGGATCATCGGCTCGTTGAGATCGCCCAGATGGCCGATGCGGAAGGCCTTGCCCTCGAGATCGCCGAGCCCGGCGCCGAGGGCGGTCTGGTAGTGGTCGCGGGCAAGACGGCGCATCGCATCGGGGTCGATGTCAGGGGCGACGCGGATCGCGGTCACCGCGTTCGAGCGGGCCTCGGGGATCGGGCAGTGCAAGGCGAGAGCGCCCGCTTCGGCCCAAGCCGCGACGCACGCGCGCACGGCGTCGGCCAAGCGGCGGTGGCGGGCGACGACCTCGTCGAGGCCCTCCTCGAACAGCATGTCGAGGCTCTCGCGCAGGCCCCAGATCTGCTGCAGCGGCGGCGTGCCGTGGAACCACTGGTAGGTCTGCTCGCCGCGGCGGAAGTTCAGGTCGAAATAGCGCCTGGGGTGGCGGCAGGTCTCGGCGATACCGAGTGCCCGGTCGTTCAGGGCGACGAAGCCGAGGCCGGGCGGCAGCATCAGGCCCTTCTGCGAGGCCGTGAGCGCACAGTCGACGCCCCACTCGTCCATGGCGAAGGGCTCGGCGGCGAGGCTGGCGATCGCATCGACGACGAAAAGCGCCGGGTGGCGGGCGGCATCGATCGCCCGGCGGATCGCCACCATGTCGCTGCTGATGCCGGTCGCGGTCTCGGTCTGCACCGCCAGCACGGCCTTGATCTTATGGCCCTCGTCGGCACGCAGGGCGGCCTCGATCGCATCCGGGTCGAGCGGCCGGTCACGCGGCAGGTCGAGGCGGATGGTCCGGAGTTCCAGGCATTCGGCCATCTCGGCCCAGCTCTGCGAGAACCGGCCCGAGACGGGGACCAGGACGGTGTCGCCCGGCTCCAGCAGATTGACGAGCGGCACCTCCCAGGCGGCGTGGCCGTTGCCGATGAAGCAGAACACGCGGCCGCGGGTCCGAAAGACCTTGGCGAGGTCCTCGAGGCAGGAGCTGGCGGTGTCGCTGAAGGCGGGGGCGGCGAAGTCTTCGGCCGCCCGGTGCATGGCGCGAAGCACCCGGTCGGGCACGTTGGTGGGGCCGGGGGTGGCGAGAAAGATCCGTCCGCGTTGCGGCATGCTGTGCCTCGATCGAAAGCGGGTCGCCGGCTCGGTGCCGGATTGACGGCCGAGCCTGAAGCATTGTTAATCAGTCTCGCCAAGGAAAAACATGCGCCGCCGCAAGTTGGCGACGAGGGGTGAGGATGCGATGGTCGGGCTTCGGCTGCTCCTGTTGGCGGTACTTTCCTTGCCGACCGGCGCGCTGGCGGCGAGCCCGGCCGAGCGCTGCACGGCGATGATCGCGGTGCTCGAGGCCGCGGGCGAGGGGGCCGACGGCATGGCGGCGGTGATCGAGGTGGTCGAGAACCGGACCGCCGATCCGCGCTTCCCGAACGAGGCTTGTGCGGTGGTGGCGCAGGACCGACAGTTCCAGCCGGTGGGCGAATGGCCGGCGCTCCAGCGGGCGCTCGCCCAGCCGGCCAGCTTCGATCCGGCAGCGATGCTGCGCGGCGGGCCCGGCCGGCAGAGCCTGGAGCGCGCCCTCGATCTCACCCGGCAAAGGCCGCGTGGACTCACCGGCGGTGCGCTCTATTTCGTCAATCCGCTCGCCATGGACCCTCGGCATTGCCCGTGGTTCGCCACCTTGAAGCGCACGGTCACCATCGAGAACCACGTCTTCATGACGCATTACGGCCCGGGCGAGACGCGCGCGGCACCGGCGCTCGACTGCTCGGATCCGAAGATCGGCAGCCTGTTCAGGCAGGGCACCACGCTGGCCAGCCGCTATGCGCAGGGCCTCTTTCATCCCAGCGGCCCGCGCACCGCCACCCGCACCCCGACCCGGGCCGAGCGCGAGGCTTGGCGGCGCACCGGCGAGATGGAAGCGCGCGGCCGCGAGTTGAAAAAGCACTTCGAGCCGGGCTGGATCTTGTTGGAGTAGAGGGGCGAAAGGCCTGGAGAGGGTTTGCTTCGGGCTTTATGACGGTCGGCGAATCGACACAGCAGCGACGGGAGTGTCATGTCGTCCCTCGGTCTCGCCGATATCTATGCAGCCCGACAGCGGCTCGCCGGTCTCGTGCGGCGGCCGCCGTTGCAGCCGTCGCCGATGCTGTCGGCGCTCGCCGGCGGCGAGGTGCGACTCAAGCTCGAATGCCTGCAGGAGACGGGCTCCTTCAAGCTCAGGGGTGCCACGAGCAAGCTCGCCTCGCTCGATGCCGAGGCGCGGGCGCGTGGGGTGATCGCGGTCTCGACCGGTAATCACGGCCGGGCGGTGGCGTTCGCGGCGAGCCGGCTGGGCGTGCGGGCGGTGATCTGCCTCTCCGAACTCGTGCCCGCGAACAAGGTCGAGGCGATCCGCGCCCTCGGGGCCGAGGTGGTGATCACAGGCAAGAGCCAGGACGAGGCCGAGCGCCATGCCGAGCGGCTGATCGAGACGGAGGGGCTGGTCTACGTTCATCCCTTCGACGATCCGGCGGTGCTGACCGGCCAGGGGACGATCGGGCTCGAGCTGATCGAGGATTGGCCCGAGGTCGACACCTGCCTGGTACCGCTCTCGGGCGGCGGGCTGATCGCCGGGATCGCGCTGGCGCTGAAGACGGTGCGGCCCGGCGTCCGGATGATCGGCATCTCGATGGTAGAGGGTGCGGCGATGCACGAGAGCCTGGAGGCCGGCCGGCCGATCGAGGTCGAGGAGCGACCGAGCCTCGCCGACAGCCTGGGTGGTGGGATCGGTCTTCACAATCGCTTGACCTTCGCGCTCTGCCGCGAACTGGTCGACGAGACGCTGCTCTTGAGCGAGGCCGAGATCGCGGCCGGGATGCGCCATCTCTTCATGGCCGAGCGGCTGGTGGCCGAGGGCGGGGCTGCGGTCGGGGTCGCAGCGCTGCTCGCCGGCAAGGTCGATCTCGGGGGACGCCGCACGGCGATCCTGGTCAGTGGCCAGAATGTCGACATGACGAGGTTTCTCGATGTCGTGGGCAAGGGCGGCGATGGCTAAGACCGCCAAGGGCACGCCGGCCGTTGCCGCACTGGATGCCGCCGAGATCGCCTACATGCTGCACGCCTACGACTTCGACGGGGTACCCGGGCAGATCGGCCTGCAGGCCGCTTGCGCCATGGGCGTGGCAGCCGAGCGGGTGTTCAAGACCCTGGTCGCCGTCGTCGACGACAAGGAGCTGGTGGTCGCCATCCTCGCCGTCGATCGCGAGCTCGACCTCAAGGCGCTGGCCAAGGCCGCCGGCGGCAAGCGCGCCGCCATGGCCGATGTCGCCGCAGCCGAGCGCGCGACCGGCTACGTCAAGGGCGGCATCAGCCCCTTGGGCCAGCGCCGGCGGTTGCGGATGTTCGTCGATCGGGGAGCGCTGGACCCGGCGACGATCATCGTCAACGGTGGCAAGCGGGGTTTGCAGGTGGAACTCGCCGGCAGCGATCTCCTGACGGCCACCGGCGGGACGGCGGCTTCGCTCGCGCGGCCGGCGTGAGGGTCGGCCGGCGCTCCCGGCCCAAGTGTCGGCGGGCAAAGTGTCGGTGCGTGCGTGTCGTACACCGCAGAGATCGGCCATCTTCGAATATCGCCAATCTTTAATGTGAGAAGCTGCTTGTGTCATCGGGGTATCGGACTGCATCATGGCGGCAGCTCAGTGGAGGAACGAACGATGACGGCCTCTTCCGACGTTTTGGCGCTGGCTGACGGATTCGACCGGCCCGACGAGGCGGCCTGGCTGAAGCTGGTCGACAAGGCGCTCAAGGGTGCGCCGTTCGAAAAGCTCGTCTCCCGGACGGCGGACGGCATCGAGATCCAGCCGCTCTACCGTGAGCCCGTGGACGACAGCGGCGTGCCGGGCGCCAGCCCGTTCTGGCGCGGGGCGACGCCGGCCGGATCCTCCGTCTGCGGCTGGGATCTGCGCCCGTTTCACGCCCATCCGGACCCCGAGATGGCGAACCGGGCGATCCTCGACGATCTGGAGCACGGCGCCACCTCGGTGGCGCTGAAGCTCGATACCGCGTTTGCCCAGGGCGACGACGAGCCGGACGGCATCATGGCCTACGATGCGGCGGATCTCGGCCAAGTCCTCGACGGGGTGATGGTCGAGCTCGCACCGGTGCAGCTCGATGCCCCTGGCCGTGGCGTCGAGGCAGCCGAAGCGCTGCTCGCGGTCATCGCCGAGCGGGGTCATGAAGCGGCCACCATCCGCGCCGAACTCGGGCTCGATCCGCTGGGTGCGGTGGCTCTCGGCCGGGCCGATCCGGAAGGCGTGCTGGAGCCCGTGCTGGACCTCCTCCACCGGCGCATCGGCGACTGGCCGAAGCTCGGCCTGTTGCATGTCGACGGCGAGATCTACCACGCGGCCGGGGCCGGCGAGGCCCAGGAGCTGGCGGCGGCAATTGCGACCGGGATCACCTACCTGCGCGCCGCCGATGCCGCCGGGTTGCCGCCCGAGCTCACCGCCCCGCGCATGACCTTCACGCTCGCGGCCGACGCCGATCTCTTCCTGACGATCGCCAAGTGCCGGGCCGCCCGGCGCCTCTGGGCCGAGGTCACCGCGGCGTGCGGCGTGCCGGACGTGGCGATGCGCCTGCGGGTCCGGACAGCGTCGCGGATGCTCACCCGCCGCGATCCCTGGGTCAACATGCTGCGCACCACCGCCGCCTGCTTTGCCGGTGCGGTCGCCGGGGCGGAGGCGGTGACCGTGTTGCCGTTCGATGCGGCCCTCGGCGAGGGCGGAAGGGTCGGGCGGCGAATCGCCCGCAACATCCAGCTCATCTTGATGGAGGAGAGCCATCTGCACGAGGTGATCGATCCCGCCGGTGGCAGCTTCTTCGTCGAATCGCTCAGCCGCCGGCTGGCGGCGGAGGCTTGGCCCAAGGTGCAGGGGATCGAGGGCGAGGGCGGCATGCTGGGCGCCCTCCGCCAGGGTCTGGTGCAGGACGAGATCGCCGCGACCTACATGAAGCGGCTCTCGGACTTGGCGCACTGCCGGACCAAGGTCACCGGGGTCAGCAGCTTTCCCAATCTCGAGGAAGCCCCGCTGCAGCACGACCCGATCGATTTGCCGCGGCTCGCGGCCGAGGCGGAGCAGCGGCTCGGCAGCCGCAGCCGACCGTCGCGGATTGCGGCACCGCTGCAACCGATGCGCTCGGCCGCCGGGTTCGAGCGGCTGCGCGACCTGAGCGACGTGGCGCTCGCCGAGGACGGCCGGCGGCCGCGCGTCTTCGTCGTCGGCATCGGCCCCCTGGCCAGGCACGCGGCCGAGCTCGCCTTCGTCCAGAACGCGTTCGCCGCCGGCGGGATCGAGACGATCGTCGCACCCACCGGTGCCGATGTCGCGGCGATCGGCGAGGGCTTCGCCGACGCCGGCACCGATATCGCGTGTCTCTGCGGGATCGACCGCAAGGCGCCGGAAACCGCGGCACCGCTGGTCGAAGCCTTGCTGGCGAAGGGGGCGATCGCGGTTTACGCCAGCGGCCGTCCGGACGAGGCGCTGCGCGCCCTCGGCATCGACGGCTTCGTCTACACGGGCGTCAATCTCCTGGGCTTCTTGGAGGACGTCCAATCACTGATCATGGGAGAGGCGGCATGAGCAGGGTTCCGAGCTTCACGAGCCACGCCCTCGATCTCGATGGGCTGCGGTCCGACGCGGATTGGCCCCGCGCCTTCGCGGCGGTGACCGGCACGGCGCCCGAGGCGGCGGCCTGGACCACGCCCGAGACGATCGAGATGGCCCCCCTCTACGGCCCCGACGATACGGCGGAGCTCGATTTCCTCGAGACCTTCCCGGGCCTGCCGCCCTATGTGCGCGGCCCCTATCCTACGATGTATGTCGGCCAGCCCTGGACGATCCGCCAATATGCCGGCTTCTCCACGGCACAGGCCTCCAACGCGTTCTACCGGCGCAACCTGCAGGCCGGGCAGAAGGGGCTGTCGATCGCTTTCGATCTCGCGACGCACCGCGGCTACGACAGTGACCATCCGCGGGTGGCGGGCGATGTCGGCATGGCCGGGGTGGCGATCGATTCGATCCTCGACATGCGCCAGCTCTTCGACGGCATCCCGCTCGACCACATGTCCGTGTCGATGACCATGAACGGCGCCGTGCTGCCGGTCCTCGCACTCTATATCGTCGCCGGCGAGGAGCAGGGGGTGCCGCCGGAGAAGCTCGCCGGGACCATCCAGAACGACATCCTCAAGGAGTTCATGGTCCGCAACACCTACATCTTCCCGCCGGCGCCCTCGATGCGGATCATCGCCGACATCTTCCGCTTTACCGCCGAGAAGATGCCGAAGTTCAACTCGATCAGCATCTCCGGCTATCACATGCAGGAGGCCGGCGCGACCGCCGACCTCGAGCTCGCCTACACGTTGGCCGACGGCGTCGAGTACATTCGCACCGGCATGCATGCCGGGCTCGGCGTCGACCAGTTCGCGCCGCGGCTCAGCTTCTTCTGGGCCATCGGCATGAACTACTGGATGGAGGTGGCGAAGCTCAGGGCCGGCCGGCTGCTCTGGGCGAAGCTGGTCAAGACCTTCAAGCCCGAAGATTCGCGCTCGCTCTCGTTGCGCACGCATTGCCAGACCTCGGGCTGGTCGCTCACCGCCCAGGACGTGATGAACAACGTGGTGCGCACCTGCGTCGAGGCGATGGCCGCGACCCACGGCGGCACGCAGTCGCTGCACACCAATGCCTTCGACGAGGCGCTGGCCCTGCCGACCGACTTCTCCGCCCGGATCGCGCGCAACACCCAGCTCTTCATCGCCGACGAGACCGGCACCTGCCGCACGGCCGATCCCTGGGGCGGCAGCTGGTTCCTCGAGCGGCTGACCCACGATCTGGCACGGCGTGCCTGGACGCATATCGAGGAGGTCGAGAAGGCCGGCGGCATGGCCAAGGCGATCGAGCAGGGCATCCCCAAGCTGCGCATCGAGGAGGCGGCGGCGCGCACGCAGGCCCGGATCGACAGCGGCCGGCAGACGGTGGTCGGCGTCAACAAGTATCGCCTCGCCGAGCCCGAGCATGTCGATGTGCTCAAGGTCGACAATCGCTCGGTTCGCGAACAGCAGCTCGAGAAGCTCGCGACCCTGCGCTCGGGGCGGGACGAGCTGGCGCTCAAGCGGGCCCTCGATGGCCTGACCAAGGCGGCCGAGACCGGCGAGGGCAATCTCCTGGCGCTTTCGGTCGAGGCGGCGCGGGCCAAGGCGACGGTCGGCGAGATGACAGCCGCGTTGGAGAAGGTCTGGGGCCGCCACGTCGCCCAGATCCGCTCGATCACCGGGGTCTACGGCAAGGAGATGGGGGCCATGGGCAGTGTGGCGGCGTGCCGGAAAAAGGTCGAGGCCTTCGCCGAGGCCGAAGGCCGCCGGCCGCGCATCCTGATCGCCAAGATGGGCCAGGACGGCCACGACCGTGGCCAGAAGGTGATCGCCTCGGCGTTTGCCGATCTGGGCTTCGACGTCGATATCGGCCCGCTCTTCCAGACGCCGGCCGAGGCGGCGCGCCAGGCGGTCGAGAACGACGTGCATATCGTCGGCGCCAGCTCGCTCGCTGCCGGGCATCTGACGCTGGTGCCCGAACTCAAGGCCGAGCTCGAGCAGCAGGGGCGCGGCGACATCATGATCGTCGTCGGCGGCGTGGTGCCGCCGCAGGACTACGATGCGCTGAAGGCCGCCGGTGCGCAGGCGATCTTCCCGCCCGGCACGGTGATCGCCGAGGCCGCTCTGGACCTGATGGACAAGCTCGCAGCCGCCCTCGGCCACGAGCCGTCGGCTGCGGCGGAATAGCCGTCGTCTTGGCTGCCGAAGCAGAGGTCGAGCGCCTCGTCGACGGCATTCGCTCAGGCAATCGGGCGGTCCTGGCCCGCGCCATCACGCTGGTCGAAAGCAAGAAGCCGGCGCATCGGGACGTTGCCAAGGCGCTCATGGAGGCGATCCTGCCCACGGCCGATCCGGTGGGCTCGAAGGCCCGGCGGATCGGCATCACGGGTGTGCCGGGCGTCGGCAAGTCGACCCTGATCGACGCCTTCGGGACGATGCTGACGGCTGCCGGCCACAAGGTGGCGGTGCTCGCGGTCGATCCGTCCTCGACCCGCACGGGCGGCTCGATCCTCGGCGACAAGACGCGGATGGCCAAGCTCGCGGTCGATCCGGCGAGCTTCATCCGCCCTTCGCCGACCTCGGGTGCTTTGGGTGGGGTCGCGCGCATGACGCGCGAGACGATGGCGCTCTGCGAGGCTGCCGGATTCGACGTGGTGATCGTCGAGACGGTGGGGGTCGGCCAGTCCGAGGTGATGGTGGCCGAGATGGTCGACGTCTTCGTGGCATTGATGCTGCCCGGGGCCGGCGACGAGCTGCAGGGGATCAAGAAGGGGCTGTTGGAGCTCGCTGATCTCATCGCCATCAACAAGGCGGACAGCGACAATCGGCTGCGGGCCGAGCAGGCGGCGGCGCACTATCGCCGGGCCCTGTCGATTCTCGAGCCGGTGCACCCGAACTGGCGGCCGCCGGTGTTGCTCACCAGTGCTGTCGAGGAGGTCGGGCTCGACGAGCTCTGGCAGACGATCGAGCAGCACCGGGCGGCGCTCGAAGCCGATGACGGCCTCGCCGCCAAGAGGCGCGACCAGCAGGTAGGCTGGTTCTGGCAGTTGCTCGACGGCGGCCTCGAGGACCGGCTCCGGCGGCAACTCGGGGCCGAGCTCAAGACGGCCGAGCGCGCCGTCGCCGCCGGCGAGGCGCCCCCCGGCATCGCCGCCGATCGGCTGTTGGCCGAGCTCTTCGGTGACCGGCCCGAGTGCTCGAACACGCAACACGGTTGAGAACTCGTTAACGACGCCACGTTGCCGGGTGTGCCGGGGCCGCGGTCGGCAGCAGCGCGGGCCGCTCGCGTCCTATGCTGGCTACCGGTGGTTTGCGGCGGATTTCGGTGATGCGGGCTTTTTGGTTTGCTTGGGCTCTCTTGGCGCTGGTCGGCTGCGGTCGTGGCGGCCCCGAGACGGTCACGCTCTATTGCTACGAGACGCTCGCCGATGCCGCCTGCTACGGGGCGCCCGATCCTGACCGCGGCAACCGCCTTCTGGCCGTGGTCGACGTCCCGGTGACGCGAGAGGTGGCCCTCCGCCTTGGTCTGGAGTGACGGGTCCGGCACACGTCCGCGGCCGCGGCGTCGTCACCGCGCAGAACTGCTTCAGGGTGTCGCATCACGTACCGGTCGTCGACGGCCGAGGGGGTAAGCTGGCATAAGGGCGGTGCCGACTATCTGCCGGCGCTCGGTTCGCCCGCCGCCTTTCTGGACGCAAAAAAAGGACCTCGTCATGGATGCCGTCCTGGTTCTCAATGCCGGTTCCTCCTCGATCAAGTTCGCCATCTTCGCGCGTGCCGCCGATGCCGACCACCACGGCGAACGGCTCCGGGGGCAGATCGACGGGATCGGCGACCGGCCGCATTTCGAGGCGAAGACACCGGACGGTGCCGTGGCCGCCGACGAAGCGGTCGGCCTGGACGAGGGCAAGGGCGACAATCCGCACGAACGGGCGCTGGCCGTGCTGCTCTCGTTCATCGAGCGGTTCGACCCGTCGCTGGCGATAACGGCCGTCGGCCATCGGGTGGTGCACGGCGGGCCGGACTATGCCGAGCCCTTGCTGCTCGACGACGCCACGTTGACCGCCCTCGACGAGTTCGTGCCGTTGGCGCCTTTGCACCAGCCGCACAATCTCACCGGCGTGCGTGCGGCGATGCGGGCGTTCGCCGGCGCCCGGCAGGTCGCCTGCTTCGATACCGCCTTTCATCGCCGGCAGCCCTGGGTCGCCGACACCTTCGGCCTGCCGCGCCACTATTACGACGAGGGGATCCGCCGCTACGGCTTTCACGGGCTCTCCTACGACTATATCAATCGCTATCTCCAGAAGGCGCATCCCGATCTCGCCCGGGGGCGGGTGGTGGTGGCGCATCTCGGCAACGGTGCCAGCCTGTGTGCCATCCGGGACGGCCGGCCGATGGGCTCGACCATGGGGTTCACCGCGGTCGACGGGATGCCGATGGGCACCCGCACGGGCCAGCTCGACCCCGGCGTGATCCTCTATCTCATGGCCGAGAAAGGTCTGGACCAGACCGAGATCGAGACCCTGCTCTACAAAGAGTCGGGCCTTCTCGGTCTCTCCGGCGTCAGCGGCGACTGGCGTCTGCTCGAGCAGGCCGGCCCCGGCCCGGCCGCCGATGCGATGGCCTATTTCACGCATCGGGCCCTGCGCGAGATCGGCGGCCTGGCGGCCACCATGGGCGGCATCGACGCGCTGGTCTTCACCGCCGGGATCGGCGAGAACGCGGCCGGGCTCAGGCGCGGTATCGGCCAAGGCCTCGGCTGGCTCGGGGTCGCGATCGATCCGGAGCGGAACGACGGGAACGCCGAGATCATCTCGACCGATGCGTCGTCCGTCACCGTGCTGGTCGTGCCGACCGACGAGGAGGCGACGATCGCGCACTATACCCGCGCGGTCTTGGTCGAGGCCGGCTGAAGCGCCCGTTGCCGCTCATTTTCGGTACCCCGAGGTCAGCCTGGCGGTACCCCGAGGCCAGTCTGGCGGTACCCCGAGGGGAGCCCGGACGGCCTCGAGCAACTGGACAGTCCCGGCGATCCGGCCTATACGCACCTCCGAGCCGGGTTCTCCGGCCCGCGCCCAGGTAGCTCAGTTGGTAGAGCAACGGACTGAAAATCCGTGTGTCGGCGGTTCAATTCCGTCCCTGGGCACCATTTCCTCGTGACGAGCGGTCTTTCCATCGTGCGTGCTTGCCTGTGATACGACAGTCTAGGATGAGAAAAAGGGGTCGTCGGGAAACTGGGATGTATCAAGAAATACAACAGGTTAATCGGGTCCCGCAGTGTCGCGGCGCGACACGCTAAATCAGGGCAGGGCGACCCACGGGCACCGTAGGTGATCGCGAAACGCCCGGCAAGACCCCTCGCCAGACGCCCTCTAAACCACCTTCAAAGCCGCTTGAACGATCGGGGCAGCTTGCCTCGGCCAAGAGGTTCCAGTTTGGCACCTCTCTTGTTTTTCAATTGCTTAGGCAGCATCAGCCGGGCCTGACCCGCAACGCGGTGACCACGCCGGCCACCTTCAAAGCCGCTCGAACGCTCGATTTTTCGGGCGTTCCTATCCGGGTCACCGGTGCCCACGGCGCGCGATCATCGGGACTAGTTTCCAGTCGGCGCGATGACTGGAAACTAGTCCCGAAAAATGGTTAATTAACAATTGGTTGACTTCGTTTGTCGGTCGCGGGCGACCCCAGGCGGTAATCAGAAAGACTAGTTTCCAGTCTATCACACGAGGCAGCGCCCTATCGTATGCGAATATAGTCCGCAAACGGCTTCTATCGTATTTGCGACATGCCTTGCTGCGCTGCACTGAGGCGATTCAGTGCTGGAAGGTGAAGGCCGATTTTGAAATGCCGTGTTGCGTCGCGCGCAGCGATGGCGCCGTCAGTCTCGCCGCTCGCCCGCTTGCCCGAGCGAATCGAGTGCCGCCATCATGCAGTCGGCTTGCTTGAAGCCGTTGTCGGGGAACTGCCGGCGGCATGTGCTCGCGAGTCCAGGCATCATCGTGCCGAACGTGTCGACGATCGCTGCCATGCCAGCCTCTTTCTCCAGCATGCAAGCATTGTAGCCCTGCTCGCCGGCGGCGCTTTTCTCCTGGCAGCGTGCATCCGATGCGGAAAAACTGTCCTTCCGCTCGTCTCCTGCCGCCGGAGAGAATGCGAGGAGGCAAACCAACAGGCACCGTCGGAACATCGTTCACTCCTTCTGGTTGCGCGCCTGATGCGCTCTGTGGACCTCTCTCATGATCGTCATGGCGGCGGCCATGTCGTGGGGGTGCTCGCCGATGTGGCGGCGCCGCTGCATCTCGGTCAGGACGCCCATCACCATGCTCATCTTCTCGTCGGGTGGGCACTCCCAGCCGAACCCCTGCACTGCCTCCTCCACCCATTTCACCGTCACGGCCACGTCGGCAAAAATGTAGTCCATTGACTGCCGCTTGTCTTCAGGCCGCGTCGGGCCCTCGCCCTTTGCCAGCCAAGCAAGACGGGCGCCGGTGACGGATTCGATGTGCAGTAGAGTGCTCAACTTCGGATCCGGCGCAGTTTCCTTTTTCCAGTTCTGCAGCTGAGACCTGGAGACGTTTAGCCGCTTGGCGAATGCGCCCATTCCCTCATGCTCATGTTTCAGGCTTAGGATTCGCTTGGCAAACGCGCTGGCGAGCTCGTCGTCAGCCTCTTCGCGTTCAAGGTTCCCAGAACCACTTTTGTCCGCCCTGCTAGTTGACATGGCGATCACGATGCACGTATGTGTTCAGTATAGTGGTCATCAAGGGCGACTTGGATGGGCGAAGATGGCTGGCACAAGGAGGACATCAAAGCGGCGATCCGCAAGAAAGGGATCACCGTCAAGGAGCTGTCGCTCCGGTACGGGCTGCGCGAATCGGCCTGCCGAGAAGCATTGATCCGCCGAAACTTGCGAGGTGAGCAAGTTATTGCCTCCTTCCTTGGGGTGACTGCGCGCGAGCTGTGGCCCGACCGGTACAACCAGGACGGCACGCCGATGCATCAAGTGGTACGCCGAGAGCCTACTGCGCCAAGCCGTGGTCGTCATCGGCAAACGCCACAAACGTGCAAAGTGGAGGCGAAATGAGCCCACAAGACGCATGCCCGCCACTGAACGAGCTGCTGCAGCTAGACGCTGCGGCGCGTCGGGCGATCCTGACGCATCTCGCGCCGCTCGGCGAGCTGCGCGACCGCACCCGCCAGCTGCGCCACCTGTTGGTGACCGCGCTCGAGCGGATCGACGAGCTCGAGGACCGGGTCGCCGAGCTCGAGCTCAACCAAGGCGGCTACGCGCCTCAGGCGCCCGCGCTCGAGCCGGAGGCGGCGCGATGAGCGATGACGTCATCACGACCGCGTTCGCCGAAGCGATTGAGCGCGCTCACCGATCCGCCCTCGAGGACGTTCTCGCTGATTCCGTGGTCGTACGGCGCTTCGGTCTTTCTTCTCGAAAGCGCTCCGCCGAACAGCGTCCGATCTATGCGACCACCCCGAGCACGCGGTTCGAGCTGCTGAGTCTTGCGGTGCAGGCCCACGCCGGACGGGCGGCCTCGCCGAAGAAGATCGTCGAGACCGCCCGCGTGTTCGAGGCCTACTACGCCGGCCCGGAGCTCACTTATCCACCCGAGTCGCCTGCAGGCACGCCTGATACGTCTCGAACAGCCACCTCCGACGCTCCCCTTCCGACTTCTCCGCGGGCGCCCGACTGATGGGCGGCCCCTCGATCTCGATGAGCATCTCGAGCAGCCGGAAGGCGGCTTCGTGCTGTGTCTCGGCGCGGCGGCCGACCCAAGGCTTATCCGTCATCTTCAGTTCCTCCGTTGGTGCTGGTTGGCGCTTGCACCTTAGCGGAGGGGTGGCCGGGCGCCATGCCTCACCCCGCCCGGCCACCAATCCCCCTCACAGCACCGGAGACTGCCCATGAACCGGCCTTCACGCGCGCTTTTGGAGGCGGTCTGCGCCTTTCGCGAGATCGGCGACGAGGCGTTCCTGCTCGCCGGCGACTGCCTCGAGCCGGACGAGGCGCAAAAGCGCGGCGTCAAGCTCGAAGTGGCGCCCCCCGACGCGGCTCTGGCCTCGCTCAGGCACGACGCGCGGCTGCACGGCTTCGCCGACGTCCTGGACTTCCTGGCGCCCGTTGCCGCGCAGGGAGAGGCGGCATGACGGCGATCGGCTGGATCCTGGGCAGCGCCGTGCTGGGCCTGCTGGCGCTCCTGGCGGTCGCGGTCGTGCGCTCCGGCGACGATCCGAGCTTCGACGAGTTGGGCGACATCCCGGCCTTTCTCAGGCGCGAGCGCGTAGACGGAGACGACTCATGACAACGCACGAGAAGCTGCCGGAGGCTACCCAGTCGTTCGGCG
>Ga0081535_100317_pt1 | contig 38495 bp, 31 predicted proteins | sample HotLakmasection3_FD_71020 | JGI IMG/M metagenome (GOLD analysis project Ga0081535, IMG submission 71020) | Hypersaline microbial mat communities from Hot Lake, Washington, USA - Section #3 (SPADES assembly) (version 2) | ecosystem: Environmental > Aquatic > Non-marine Saline and Alkaline >... | reverse complement strand
CGCCCCCCCCCCCCCCCCCCCCCCCCAGCCCCCCCCCCCCCGCCGGGGTCGCCGCAGCCCCGGCCCCACCCCCGCCCGAAGCCGCGGGGGGGGGAGCGCCCGGCGCAATCCCCCCTGCCCCAGCCGGTGTCGCCCGCCGCTACCTCGACATCCGACCACCAGGGGCGAGGTTCCGGAGGCGGTCGCCGCCTCGCTCCGACATGGCCGCTTTGCCGCGTTCGCCGGTACCGGTCGAGGGCGAGCCAGCCGAGCCCGGACAGGCCGAGCGCCAGCAAGGCAGCACCGATCGCATAGCCCATCTCGGGATTCCGTCCGCCGTGTCGGCTGCTGCCGCCACTCGCCGCCACCTAGTTGACCAGGCGGGCCTGCTTTTTCTCGTTGAACGATGCGGGCGCCGGCAGGTCGCTCGTCTCGAAGTCGCTCACGATCTCGAGGTCGGCGGTCCCGAACACGTAGAGCGTGCGGGCGACCAACAGGGTCCAGGGTGGCAGGGTGGTGCCCGGTGTGCCGCCCCAGCGCAGGTGCTGATCGGGCAGGTAGATCACACCTTCGATGTGGGTTGTCGAATTGCCCTGACCCATGCGGCTGGTGAGCCCGTCGGGCGAGTTCGGATCCTGGTAGACGGCGATGCCGGCGAAGGGACCGGTTGCCGGTGCCTGGTGGTCCATCTGGACGGGCCCCGTCAGGTCGATGACGGCACCATCGCCGACGAAATGCAGTGCGACGCCGTCGGCATCGATCTGCACGTTGCCGTTGGCGAGGAACGGGCCGTCCTTGATCACGTAGATGCCGGGCGCCATGGTCACCGATTTCTTGATCGTGAGGCCGCCGCAGTAGACCCCGGGCTGCAGGGTCATGGCCCCGCGTCCGCCGCCCTTGGCCTGGAACCCGAAATGGTCGCAGGTCCCGACGCTCTGTGGCGTGAAGTCGGCGAGCGGGTCGGCGACCGCGGCGCAGCCGGTGCGAGGAGGCGGCGACATGCGCGCGCTGTTCTGCGCACCACCGACCACACAGATGTCGTCGGCCTCGATCGTGCCGGCGCCGCCGGTGACCTGGATGGCGTTGCCGGCCGTCGAGTTCACCTGGATGCGGCAGCCGTTCGCGATGAGCGTGGCATTGCCCTGGACATGCACCGCCTTGCCGGCGGTGGGCTCGAGCGCAATGATGCAGGTGCCGATATCGCCACCTTCGGCGAGGGCGACGGCACCGGCACGCAGGTCGAGTTGCTCGATGCCGAGGGCAGCGAGGAACCATGTGTCGAGACCGCGGCCGTCGGCGGCCAGTCGATCGACGCGCACGGCGACGGTATTCGGTGGCGGGCCGTCGGATTCCACCGGCGCCACCTTGCGAGTGGTCGGGTCCCAGCGGCCGAACACGATGTCGTTCGGCGCGATCGTCTCGCTCTCGTCGTCCTTTTCGTATGGCGATTTGGCGTCGTACTGCTTGGCAAACGCCTCGATCAGGCTGGCGCGCGCCGCCTCGATATCGGGCAGCTGCTGGACGGCGACCAGTGCCGCCTCGTCGACTGCCGTCTGCAGCCGGTTCTGTTCGACGTAGCTGTTGCTGACATCGATGGCCAGACCGGCGACGCCCATCGCGACCGGCACGAAAGCGGCCACCACCGGGGCAATGGCGCCGCGCCGGTCGCCGAGAAGGCGCCCGAGACTGTGGTGCAGCAAGCCGCCGCACTCCGGGGTGTGGGCGAAGGGACTCGGCTGCCTCGGCGCTACCTCTCGCTGCCGCGGGCGATGCCCCGGCGCCAGTTCTGCGCCGCCGGCGGTGTTCTCTTCCGCCGCATCGATGGGCAGCCACGCTCGATCGACCCGTTCGCCGTGCATGCCGAATCCTCCGGGGTGCCGGCGAGAGCGGATACCGCTGTCGCCCAGAGCCGCACATCCGGCGATGATCGCACTTCGACATGAACGAAAGGTTAAGGCGGCAGGTCGGCGTCGCACCTCGGCATACTGAGGCGTACGCCTGGGCGCCATTTCGCGAAACGAGCGCCGAGCCGATGCGCGGCGCCCGTAAGTCAGGCCGGCTGAAGGAGTCCGCGTTTGGCCAAGAGTGCGGCGGGCTCGGGATCGCGGCCGCGAAAGGCCCGATAGGCGATGCTCGGATCGACCTTGTTGCCGGCGGCGTAGACGTGCTCCTTCAGGCGTCGCGCCACGGCGGGGTCGAAGAGGTCGCCCGTTTCCGCGAACGCGGCGAAGCCGTCCGCGTCGAGCACTTCCGACCACATGTAGCTGTAGTAGCCGGCAGCGTAGCCACCGCCCGAGAAGAGATGCGCGAAATGCGGTAGGCGGTGGCGCATGACGATGGCCTCGGGCATGCCGAGCCGGGCGAGGCTCGCGGTTTCGAAGACGGTGATGTCGAGGTCGTCGGGCTCGCGCAGCAGGTGGAGTTCGAGATCGACCAGAGCGCAGGCGGTGTACTCGATCGTGGCAAAGCCCTGATCGGCGTTGCGGGCCGCCTGCAGCCGCTCGATCAGGCTCGCGGGCATGGCTTCGCCCGTCCGGTAGTGGCGGGCGAAGCGCCGGAGGATCGCCGGCTGTTCGAGCCAGTGCTCGAACAGTTGCGACGGCAGCTCGACGAAGTCGCGATCGACGCTGGTCCCGGCGAGCAAGGGGTAGGTGACGTCCGACAGGAGACCGTGCAGCGCGTGGCCGAACTCGTGAAAGAGGGTGCGCGCGTCGTCGAACCCGAGCAGCGCCGGCTCGCCCGGGGCGGGCTTGGAGAAGTTCATGGTGTTGGTGACGATCGGACGAATTTCGCCGGCGAGCTTCTGTTGGCTGCGATAGGCGCTCATCCAGGCACCGCTGCGCTTCGACGGCCTGGCGAAATAGTCGCCGAGGAAGAGCCCGACATGCCGGCCGTCCGGGTCTTCGACCGTCCAGGCGCGCACGTCCGGATGGTAGAGCTCGAGATCGGTGCGTTCTTCGAAGCGGAGGCCGAAGAGCCGGTGCGCGGTGTGGAACGCGGCCTCGATGATCCCGTCGAGCGGCAGATAGGGCTCAACCTCGCCGGGTGCGATGGCGAAGCGGTCGGCCCGGCGCTTCTCGGCGAGGTAGCGCCAGTCCCAGGGACGGAGCGGCTCGTTCTGGCAAAGGTCGTGGGCGATGGCCTGAAGTTCGGCGGCATCCAGTTCGGCCCTTGCACGAGCCGGGGTCCAGACCGAGTGCAGCAATCCGAGGGCGGCCTCGGGCGTTTTCGCCATGCTGTCGGCGAGGCGGTAGTGGGCGAAGCTCGGGTAGCCGAGCAGCCGGGCTCGTTCGGCGCGCAGGGCCACGGTCTCTCGGATGATCGCCCGGTTGTCCGTCTCCCCGCCGTTCTCGCCGCGCTTGATCCATGCCTCGAAGGCGGCCTGACGGAGGTCGCGGCGGGCCGAGAAGGTGAGGAAGGGCTCGATGCTCGAGCGGGCGAGCGTGATGACGTGCTTGCCGTCGAGGTCGCGGGCGGCAGCCGCGCTTGCTGCGGCGTCGCGGACGAAGTCCGGCAGGCCGGCGAGATCGGCTTCGCCGTCGAGGACCAGCGTCCAGGCCTGCTCGTCGGCGAGCAGGTTCTGCGCGAAGCGCGTGCCGAGAGTCGCGAGCTCCTCGGCGATCGCGCCGAGGCGGGCGCGTGACGTCGCGTCGAGGGCGGCACCGTTGCGGACGAAGGCGGTGTGATAGCGCTCGAGCACGCGGGCCTGTTCGGCATCGAGCGACAGGGCGTCACGGCGTCGGACCAGCTCCTGGACACGAGCGAAGAGGCGGCTGTCCTGAAAGATCGCGTTCTGGTGGCGGGCCAGGAGCGGAGCGATCTCGCGTTCGATCGCCTGGAGTTCGGGCGTGGTGTCGCTGCCGGCGAGGTTGAAGAAGGCGAGCGCCACCCGGCGCAAGGTTCTCCCGCCGAGTTCCAGGGCATCGATCGTGTCGGCGAAGCTCGCCGGCAGCGGGCTCGTGGCGATGGCCTCGAGCTCCGCGCGATGCTCGGCGAGTGCTTGCTGGAAGGCCGGGCGGAAATGGTCGGGACCGATCGCGCGAAAGGGCGGCAGGCCGTAGGGCGCGGTCCAATCGCCGAGGAGCGGGTTCGAAGTAGCTGCGGACATGCGGCGGGATCCGATGGTTTGGCAGGCTGCGCGCCCGGGAAGTAGGGCGGGCAGGCGGCGATGTCAGCCCACTGGGCGGCGGTTGCCGGGCCGGGTCGGCCGTTGTCGTCGTCCCCCCGTTAAGGGAATTTTCAGCTTTGTCCTTCAGGATCACAGGCGTCGGGCAAGGTGGTCGGATGCGGCTGCTTGGGGCGGAGCACGTGGGTATGGTCGCTGGCGTAGAGGCGGCTGTCGGCGAAGCTCTCGGCGTCGAGCACCTTGCCGACGAGGATCAATGCCGTGCGGGTGATGCCGGCGGCTTTCACCTGGTCGCGGATGGTGGCGAGCGTACCTTCGATGATCTGCTGGTCGGGCCAGCTGACCCGGTAGACGACGACGACGGGGGCGTCGGGGCCGAGGATCGGCTCGAGCCGGCGGCGGATGTCGGTGAGGTTGTTGACGGCGAGGTGAATGGCGAGGGTGGCCCCGGTCCGGGCGAAGGCTTCGAGTGTCTCCCCCTCGGGCATCGCCGAAGCGCGCACGGCGGTGCGGGTGAGGACCACGCTCTGGGCGATGCCCGGCAGGGTGAACTCCCGGCCGAGGGCGGCGGCGGCCGCGGCGAAGGCCGGCACGCCCGGGGTGATGGTCCAGGCGATGCCGAGTGCGTCCAGTCGGCGGGTCTGCTCGGCGATCGCACCATAGAGCGAGGGGTCGCCGGAATGGACGCGGGCGACGTCGTGGCCTTCGGCATCGGCCCGGACGATATGGGCGATGATGGCTTCGAGGTCCAAAGGTGCCGTGTCGATCACCAGAGCATCCGGCCGGGCTTTGGCGATCACCGCTTCGGGCACCAGCGAGCCCGCGTAGAGCACTACCGGGCAGGCCTCGACGAGGTGCAGGCCGCGTACGGTGATGAGGTCGGGCGCCCCGGGACCGGCGCCGATGAAGTGGACGGTCATGCGCTCTCCGGGCTCGGGCTCACGGGATAGCCGCGGGGGGTGTAGGTGCAGTCGCTGCCGTCGATGCGGACGAAGCTTCGGCTCCGACTCGAGCCGATCAGGACGATCGAGAGCATGTCGACCCGGTCGACCGCGAGTTCGGCCAGCGTCGTGGTGACCACGGTCTCGGCGTCGCGGCCGAGATTGCGGGCGATGACGACCGGGGTGGTCGGCGGGCGGTGGGCGAGGAGGATGCGTCGTGCGGTGGCGAGGGCGGTGCGCCGGCGCTGCGAAACGGGATTGTAGAGGGCGAGGGCGAAATCGCCGGCGGCGGCAGCTTCGAGGCGCTGTTCGATGAGCGGCATCGGCGTGAGGAGATCGGAGAGCGAGACGACCGCGAAGTCGTGCCCGAGCGGGGCACCGGCGCGCGCGGCTGCCACCTGCAGCGCCGAGACCCCGGGCAGGACGGTGACGGCGATGCGCCGGGCGGCCTCGTCGGCGGTCTTGTCGAGGAGTTCCATGACGAGGGCCGCCATGGCGTAGACGCCGGGATCGCCGGAGCAGACCAGGGCGACGTCGCGGCCGCGGGCTGCCGCCTCGATGGCGGCGACGCAGCGGTCGCGTTCGGCGCCCAGCGGATAGCGCTGCTGCTCGATGCCCCCGAGCAGGTCGGCCACGAGGTCGAGATAGAGGCCGTAGCCGATGACGAGGTCGGCCTCGCCGAGGGCGCGGGTCACGGCCGGGGTGCGGGTCGCCGCATCGCCGGGACCGAAGCCGAGCACGGTGAGCCGGCCACGCGGGCGGCCGACCCGAGCTGGATCGATCAGGGTGGGTGCCAGGGCAATCGCGACCGTGCAGCGCCGGCTCTTGCGCTTGGCCACGACCAGCCGGCCTGCGGGCCCGACCGCGGCCAGCGCCGCGGCTTCGGCGACGCCCGGAATGCCGATCTCGGCTTCGACCACGGCGGACGGGGTCTCGAGCCGCGGTGTCTCGGCCGCGAGCGCTTCGCGCGGGAAGAAGCGGGCGGCAACGGCGAGCCGCTCCGCCAGCCCGTGGATCGCGGGCTCGGCCGCCTTGAGAGCGACCGAGACGACGCAGGCGACGGCCTCGGGGGCAAGGCCCGCCTCGGTCAGGGTCGAAAGTGCGAGCTCGATCAGCTCGTCGCTGTCGGCGTTGCGCTCGCAGCCGACACCGAGGGCGAGCGTGGCCGGATGGAAGGTCAGCCGGTCGGTCGCGGCCGGGCGGCGTTCGTGGGTCACCTCGATGGCGAGTGGCCCCGCCTCGGCGAGCGGCAGGCGGCTCGTCGCCAGCCAATCGGCGAGGGCGGCTCGATCCTCGAGGCGGCAGCCGGCACCTTCGAGCAGCGCTGCCATGAACGGCTTGGCGGTCTCGGGATGCGCCAAGCGAAAGCCCTCGGACGGGGCATCCAGCGCGAGCCCGAATCGGCCGTCGCCGGCCGTGGTGACGACCGGCTCGGCACCGATCGCGGCAGCGAGGCTGCGCGCCAGGTCGTTCGCCCCGCGGTGCCCGCCGAGGAGTGGTACGACGAAGCGGGCACCCTCGTCGACGACCAGCACGGGTGGTTCCCGCCGCTTGTCGGCGAGTTGCGGAGCCAGGAGGCGGACGACCACGCCGGCAGCCGCGATCGCGACGATCGGCCGGCCGGCGGTGAAGGCCGCCACCAGCTCTCGGCTCGCGGGGCCGCAGACCTCGGCAGCGCCGAGGCACCTTGCCAGCCGCTCGGCAACAGCGGCCGAGCGCGGGCCGAGATGCCAGACGACCGGGATAGGGGCCGTCATCGGACCGCACCTCCGCAACGAAGGGCAAAGGCGGGTGCCGTCTCGGCCTCCGGGCGGGCATCGAGGACGGCCGCCGGCGGTGCCTCCTCGACGACGCGCACGAGAGCCTCGCTTCGCTCTTCGGCGCATGCTGCGACCGACAGGCGTCGGACGATCTCCAGCACCATCGTCGCCATGATCGGGGGGCAGGCAGCGCAGGCCGTTGTCCCGCTACCGTTTGTTGCGGGCCGCGAGGCGAGGGCGGCCGAATGCCGGCCGAAATGTCGGACGTCGGGGCTGGATGCGGTCATGGTCCTGCCCCTTCGAGCGGAACGGCGAAGCCCAGGGCGCGTTGGCTCCCGCGGCCCTCGAGCGCGGCGGCGAGCGCGGCTTTGTCGGGATCCGCGTCGGCAATCGCTGCTGCCTGGTCGGCAAGCGTCACGAAGGTGTCCGATCGCCGGTCGGGGCGGTGCTCGGGGCTGCCGTTCGCCCACCCGTTGGCGATTGCTGTCGCCAGCGCGGCGCGACAGGCGGCATGCCCGGGCGGCTGGCGGACAACGGTGGCTGCCGTCATGCCCGGGGCCCTGCCAGCACGAGAGCGAAATAGGGCGCGGTCTGGTCGTCCGGCCACTCGGTCAGCGGCACGATCCGTTCCTCGGGCCAGCCGACCCAGGCGACGAGTACGGCTGTCTCCAGCAGGCCTTGCCGGGCGAGGATCGCCTTGATGCGGGGCAGGCGCTGGCCGACCTTGAGAATGGCGACGGCATCGCTGGCGGCGATCAGGGCTTCGAGCCGGTCCTCGGGCAGGAGCGAGGAGAGGATGGCGTAGCTGTCGCGCCGGCGCGCCAGGACCCGGCCGAGCCGCGACGCTGCCGCACCGAACGACATGATGCCCGGCACGACGGTAAACGCGAAGCGCGGGCGCAGCCGGTCGAGGATGTAGACGAAGCTGCCGTAGAGCAGCGGATCGCCGAGGCAGAGCAGGGCGACGTCGCGGCCGGCCTCGAGGTCGACGGTGATGCTGGCCGCGGCCGCGTCATAGAAGGCCGCCACGATCTCGGGCTCGGCGCGCATCGGCGCCTCGAGCAGCCGTTCTTCGTGATCGGGGCGGAGATGGGCCGCGACGATCGTCCGGGCGAGGCTCGCGGCACCTTCGGCCGAGAGATAGGCGATGACCGGTGCTGCCTCGATCGCGGCGACTGCGTTCAGCGTCAGCAGTCCCGGATCGCCGGGCCCGACGCCGACCCCGATGAGCCGACCGGTCATTCCTCGCGTCCCTTGGTCAGCACCCATTGGGTGACCGGGGCCATCGACTTCCAGCCGGTGGTGCGACCGATGGGCTCGGCCCGGCTGACGGCGAGCCTCGAGAGGTCGCCGCCGTGGCGGCGTTGCAGGTCGAGGAGGCGCGCCTCGCCGCCGAGGGTCACGGCATTGACGACGAGGCGGCCGCCCGGGCGGAGCTGCTTCAGGCAGTCCTCGATCAGGCCCGGCGTGCCCACCCCGCCGCCGATGAAGACGGCATCGGGAGCGGGCCCGTCGGGGAGGGTGGCTGGTGCCCGGCCTTCGAGCACGCGAAGTTCCGGCACGCCCAGGCGATGCGCATTCTCGATGATGACGGCGACCCGTTCGGCTGCGGCCTCCTGGGCGACCGCGGTCGTCGGCTGGTCGGGGGTCGCGGCACCGGCCAGGAGCCACTCGATCGCGATCGAGCCGGAACCGGCACCGATGTCCCAGAGATGCTGGCCGGGACGCGGCGCGAGGCGGGCCAGCGTGATCGCCCGGATCTCGCGCTTGGTCAGCTGCCCGTCGTTGAGAAAGGCGGTATCGGCAAGCCCGGGAACGAGGCTCCGGCTCGCCGTCTCGCTCGCCGGGTCGTCGGCCTCGAGCAGCAGCGCCAGGGTGTTGAGGTCGCCGAAGCGGCGGTGCGTCGCTTCGTTGGCGCGAAAGCTGACGATGCTCTCGTCGGCTGCACCCAGGTTCTCGAGAACCAGCATGGTCGTCCGGCCGAAGCCGGCGGCGGTCAGGCGATGGCCGATCCGTGCCGGCGCTTCGCCGTCGCTGGTCAAGACCAGAAGGCGGCGGCCGTGCGCCAGGTGCCGGGTCAAGCGGTCGAGGCCGCGGCCGTGCAGGCTGAGGCAGGCGATGTCGGCCAAGGGCCAGGCGAGCCGGGCGGCGGCCAGCTGGAAGGCGCCGATATGCGGGTGAAAGCGGAGCTCGGCGGCGCGGAAATGCTCGAGCAGCAGACGGCCGACGCCGAACCACAAAGGATCGCCCGAGGCGAGGACCACGGCCGGCGGATGGCCGCGTTGCTGCATCAACCGGTCCAGGGTGCCCCGGATCGGCGCGGACCAGGCGACCGTTTCACCGGTGACGAGATCGGCCACGAGATCCAGATGCCGGGCACCGCCGACGACGAGGCGGGATTCGGCAATCAGGGCCCGGCATTCGGCCGAAAGGCCGGCCGGACCATCGGCGCCCATGCCGATCACGTCGAGCCAATGGCCGGTCAACTGGAGGTATCCGCGAGCGCGTTGACGGCGGCCGCAGCCAGCGCACTGCCGCCCCGTCTGCCGCGCAGGGTGAGATAGGGTACGGCCGGCGACGCGCCGATCAGGGCCTCCTTGGACTCCGCGGCACCGACGAAGCCGACCGGAAAGGCGAGGATGGCGGCCGGTCGCTCCGGCCAGTCGGCGAGGCGGTCGAGGAGATGAAAAAGGGCGGTGGGCGCATTGCCGATGACGACCACGGCACCCTCGAGGTCGGCGCGCCAGAGCTCGACCGCGGCGGCACTGCGGGTCGTGCCGAGGCTCGCCGCGAGGTCGGGGACCTGCGGCTCGCCGAGCGTGCAGCGGACGGCGACGCCGGCCGGCAGGCGGCTGCCGATGATCCCGGAGCGCACCATCTCGACATCGGCGAGGATCGGGCGGCCCTGCCCGAGGGCGGCAAGCGCCGTCTCGACGACGGGCCCGGCCCAGGCGAGATCGGCGACGATGTCGGTCATGCCGCAGCTGTGGATCAGCCGTCGGGCGACCGGGCGCAGGGCGGCGGGAAGGCCGGCCAGTGCCGCGCCCGCCTCGGCCTCGATGATCGCGAAGGAGTGGGCGTAGATCGCCGCTGGATCGCGCAGATAGGCGAAAGGCGTGTCGTGCATGGACCTCTTGCGGTGCCGGCAACGGGTACAGGGCGGTGTGTCCGATCGGGCTCGTGGGTACCAGCCGGCCGGGAGGCTTACAAGCGGGCCGACACCGCATCCGACGCGACCGCGACGACCTGCCCGCCAGCCGGCCGGGGGGGCATCCCGACCGCCGAGCCGCTTGCGCCCGCGGCGCTGCGTGGTATGGGCACAGCATGCTCACGACCGTCCTCGTCTTTCCGGCTCTGCTGGTCGCCATGCTCGTCGATCGGGCATTGGGCGAGCCGGAGCGGGTGTGGCGGCGGCTGCCGCATCCGGTGGTGCTGATCGGCGAGGCGATCGCTTTTCTGGAGAGACGGCTCTTGCAGCCGGACGGACCGGCAGCCGCAAAGCGGCGGCAGGGGCGGCTGCTGATCGCGATCGTGGTTGTCGTGGCCCTGCTGGTCGGCGGGCTCCTGCAGCTCGCCCTGCTCGCCCTGCCCATGGGCTGGCTCTGGCTCGGCATCGTCATGAGCACGTTGCTCGCGCAGAAGAGCCTGATCGATCACGTCCGGGCGGTGGCCACCGGGCTCGCGATCGACGTCGAGGCGGGCCGGATCGCGGTGGCCCTGATCGTCGGCCGCGACACGCAAAGTCTCGATGCCGCCGGGATCGGCCGCGCGGCCGTCGAATCGCTCGCCGAGAACCTCTCCGACGGGGTGATCGCGCCGATCTTCTGGGCGCTGCTCCTCGGCCTGCCGGGTCTCTTGGCCTACAAGGCGATCAACACCGCCGACAGCATGATCGGCTATCTGAACGATCGCTATGCCGATTTCGGCCGGGCGACGGCGAAGCTCGACGATCTCGTCAATCTGGTGCCGGCGCGGCTCACCGCCGTCTGCTGCATCGTCGTGGCACCGGGCCTCGGTTCGGTCGGCGAGGGGCTGAGGATCATGTGGCGGGACAGCCGCCTGCATCGCTCGCCCAACGCCGGCTGGCCGGAGGCGGCGATGGCGGGGGTGCTCGACCTCAAGCTCTCGGGCCCGCGCATGTATCACGGGCGCGAATCGGACGAGCCCTGGGTCGGCGACGGTGATCCGAATATCGGCAGCGAGGAGATCGTCCGGGCGCTCAGGCTCGCCGATCGGGTCTGGGCTTCGGCCCTGGTGCTGGTCCTGGTCGTCTGGCTCGTCACCTGAGCCCGGCGATCGCCGCGATCCGTGCCGTGTCGAGATGCGTCGCGAGGTGGGCGGCGAGGTCGTCGAGCACGGCATCGATTCGGGCGGCGTAGGCGAGATCGCTCGCCTCCCTGGCCCGAATGCGGGCGAGAAAGGCGTGGCGGAAGGCGTCGCCGGCAAAGAGCCCGTGCAGATAGGCACCCATGACCCGGCCGTCCGCCGAGACGGCGCCACAGGGCGCGTGGTCGAGCCGGAGCATCGGTCGGGCCGTGTCGGGGCCCGTGGTCAGGCCCTGGTGGATCTCGTAGCCTTCGACCGGCAGGCCCGTGGTGATGTCGACCGCCCGGCTCTGCCGCACGGTCTTGACCGGGGCGAGGGTGGTCTCGACGTCGAGCAGGCCGAGGCCGGGGCTGGAGCCCGGGTCACCCTCGAGGCCGTCCGGATCGTGGACCATCCGGCCGAGCATCTGGTAGCCGCCGCAGAGCCCGAGGACGAAGCCGCCGCGGCGGTGATGCGCCACGATGTCGATATCGAAGCCTGCATCGCGAAGCGCGGCCAGATCGGCGCGGGTAGCCTTGCTGCCGGGCAGGAGCACGAGGTCGGTATCGCCCGGGACGGCGCTGCCGGGCTCGAGAATGACGAGTTCGGTGTCGGGCTCGAGCCGGAGCGGGTCGAGATCGTCGAAATTGCTGATCCGTGGCAGCCGCGGGACGACGATCTTCAGCCCACCCTGGCGGCTCTTGCCGGTCAGGCCGAGGACGTCTTCGGCCGGCAGGTCGGCGGCGGCCGTGAACCAGGGGACGACGCCCAGATCGGCGAGGCCGGTATGTGCCCGGATGATCGGATGCGCGTTGTCGAAGAGCGAGGGATCGCCTCGGAACTTGTTGACGACATAGCCCTTGACCAGGCCCCGTTCAGCGGGTTCGAGCAGCTGCATGGTGCCGACGAACTGGGCGATAACGCCGCCGCGCTCGATGTCGCCCGCGAGGATCACCGGAACGTCGGCTGCCACGGCGAAGCCCATATTGGCAATGTCGCCGGCCCGCAGATTGACCTCGGCGGGGCTGCCGGCCCCTTCGACGATCACCAGATCGGCCGTGTTCCGCAGCTCGGCGAAGCTCGCCTGGACGGCTTCCATCAGCTCGGGCTTGAGGCGATGGTAGTCGCGGGCGTTGCAGGTGGTGCGCACGCGGCCCTGGACCACGACCTGCGCACCGCGCTCGGTGGTGGGCTTCAAGAGCACCGGGTTCATGTCGACCGAAAGGGGGGTGCGGCAGGCCAGCGCCTGCAGCGCCTGGGCCCGGCCGATCTCGCCGCCGTCCGGGGTGGCGGCCGCGTTGTTGCTCATGTTCTGCGGCTTGAACGGGCGGACGGTCAGGCCCTGGTTGGTGAAATGGCGGCAGAGCCCGGCCACCAGGAGCGATTTGCCGGCATTCGAGGCCGTGCCCTGGAGCATCAAGGCGCCGGTCATGCGGCGGCCGGTGCGGTGTTGCGGCGGCGCTGCTCCTTGAGACCGAGCCAGGCATTGGTGGCGAGCGTCAGCACGATGATCGCCCCGCCGACGAGGCTGGCGGGGGCCGGTGCCTCCAGTAGCACCAGCCAGACCCACAACGGACCGAGGATGGTCTCGAGCAGCATCAACAGGCCGACCTCGGCGGCCGGCAGGTAGCGGGGGCCGGTCGAGATCAGGATGAAGGAGACGGGCACGACCAAAAGGACCAGGAGTGGCAGATAGAGGCGGTCGGCGGCGGTGACGGTCAGGGTGGGCGCCATGACGACGGCGATGCCGGCGGTGATCAGCCCGCCCCAGGCCAAGGCCGGCAGCATGTCGCGGCCCTTGGCCTTCCTGAGCAGGACGAAGACCAATGCCAGGACCAGCATGACGCCGATGGCGGCGAGATCACCCATAAACCCGCCGACCTGCAGCCCGCCCTGGACCGTGAGCCCGACGGCGGCAAGCGCGACGACGCCGGCTATGAGCGTGCGAGGTGCCGTGTGCTCGGCCAGGATCAGCCGGGCGAGGAGGGCCGCGGCGAGCGGCGAGGCGGCAATGATGACCAGCGTGTTGGCGGCCGTGGTGTTGTGGATCGAGAAGACGAAGAGGAGCTGGCCCATGGCATGCAGGCCGGTGATCGCGAGGCCGATGCTGCCGGTGGCGCGGACGACACGGAAGATGTTGCCCCTGTGGCGCAACGCCGAGACGAGGCCGATGACGACGAAAAATCCCAGGCCGCGCCAGACGAGGATGGTCCAGGGGTCGGCCTCGATCAGCTTCAGGAGGAGCGCGTCGGGGGTGAGAATCAGCACGCCCGTGGCGGTGATCAGGAGGCCCTTGGCGTGGTCGGAGAGCCCGGCCCAGCCGGCAGCGAGTGTCACCATTCGACACCCAGCTGGCCCTTCACGCCCTGGCGGAACGGGTGCTTGACCAGGGTCATCTCGGTGACCAGGTCGGCGGCCTCGATCAGCTCGGGCTTGGCATTCCTGCCGGTGACGACGACGTGCAGGTCCGGGCGCTTGTGGCGCAGGGCGTCCAGCACCCGCTCCAGCGGCAGGTAGTCGTAGCGCAGCACGATGTTGAGCTCGTCGAGGATCAGCATGTGCAGCTCCGGGTCCTGCAGCAGCGTCTCGGTCTCGGCCCAGGCGGCCTCGGCGGCGGCGATGTCGCGCTCTTTGTCCTGGGTTTCCCAGGTGAAGCCCTCGCCCATCACCTTGATCGTCACGAGCTCCGGGAACCGCTCGAGCAGCTGGCGCTCGCCGGTCTCCCGCCTGCCCTTGACGAACTGGACGACGCCGAGCTTCAGCCCGTGCCCGAGGCAGCGCATGGCGAGGCCCCAGGCGGCCGTGCTCTTGCCCTTGCCGGTGCCGGTGTGGACGATCAGGAGCCCCTTCTCGATGGTCTTGGTGGCGTAGAGCTTGTCCTTGGCGGCCTTGATCCGGGCTTTCTTGGCGGCGTGGTCGGCGTCGGTCTCGGTCATCGGGCGACCCCCAAAGGCTAGCGGTTGGTCGGCAGGAGCAGCACTTCGCCGATCGTCACGTGGGCCGGCTGCTCGAGGGCGTAGAGCACGGCGCGGGCCACGTCCTCGGGCTTCAGTTTGTCTGGCTTGGCGGTGTCGAAGAACGGGGTATCGGTCATCCCGGGGGCGATCACCGTGCAGCGCCCGCCCCATTTCTGCATCTCTTCCCGGAGATTGGCGGCAAAGCCGTGTACGAACCACTTCGTTGCGCCGTAGATCGAGCCCTCGAGCGCAATGCGTCCGGCGCGGCTGCCGGTGAGCAGGATCTGGCCCTTGGTCTTGCGCAGCTCGGGCAGGCAGACCTTGCAGGTGACCAGCAGGCCCCAGATGTTGGTATCGAGCATGCCGCGCCAATCGTCGAGATCGCCGGTCTCCACCCCGGATTGCCGGGAACCGCGGCCGGCATTGGCGAAGGCAGCATCGAGCCGGCCGAAGCGCTCGACGAGTGTGGCCACGGCCTTGCCCTGGGCCTCGGGATCGGCGACGTCGCAGGCGAGCGGCAGGGCCCGGTCGGTGCCGAGTTCGCGGGCCAGCGCCTCGAGCTTTTCGGTCGACCGGGCCATCAGCCCCACCGCCCAGCCGGCGGCAGTAGCGGCCCGGGCGGTCGCCGCACCGATGCCGGTGGACGCTCCGGTGATCAACAGGACCTTGGTCATCGCTGGCTCTTCCTCCCGTCGCTCGGTGTCCGACTGCCGGTTGTCGCGCAGTGCCTGCTTAGCCGAGCCCGCCCGCCGTGGATAGCCGAGCCGGTGCCGCCGTGTTGCTAACCTTAACCATCACGGCATGCCATGCTATGCCATCCATCAATCGAGAGTAGCATCGCGGCGCGCCTTGACGGAAAACCCCGGGCGGTCGCCGCGGTCGATGGGGAGCCGGTCATTTCTGTTCTCGCTCTGGCCTTTACCGGCAGCATGGCGCTCACCTTGCTGATGGCGGCCGCGACCCATGCCCGCACCGGCCTGCGCGGGCGCCGGGTCTATCTCTGGACCGGCTTCGGGGTCGGTCTCGTTGCCGGCTTCGTCGAGCTCTTGGTCGCCATCCAGCTGGTGCCGGTCAGCCGGCTCGTCAGCCAGCTCGGTCGCAGTGTCTGGTTCGAGATCGGCACCGAGGCGGCGATCGCCGCCTTCACCTATTTCGTCCTCGTCGGCCTGTTCCTGCAGACCGGGCTCTTCCTGCACCGCAAGAACGCGCGGCGGCGGGGTGACGTGGTCGCGCTCGCTGCCGGGTTCGGCTGTGGGCTGGCGCTGATCGCGACCCTGCTGCGGCTGGCCGACCCTGCGATCTGGGCACCGAGTGCGCTCTTCGTCGCCGTGGTCTACCCGCCGGTGCAGCTCGGCTTCGTGCTGCTCTTGGGGGCTTCGATACTGGCAACGAGGGACGGCCGTGCCGGGCGGACGCTGCTCTGGCAGGCGCTGGCCGTGGGCGTGCAGTTCGGCTACCAGTTCATCCTGCGCGCCAATGCGACCATCGGCCATTGGCTCGCCTGGCTCGAGCCCGGGCAGATCGGGGCGCTCTGGCTCGGGCTCATCATCCTGGCCTGGCTGCTCGGCCTCGGGATCATGAGCGGGCTCGGTCAGGCGGAACCCGAGCCGCCCTATACCGCCGCCGATCCGGCCAATGGGCTGCTCCGTGCGCGGCTCTGGGTCTGGCTCGCGGGGCTCGTGCTGGTGCCGAGCGGCTTGCTTCTGCTGCTCAGCTTCTTTGTCGAGCTCGATGCGACGACGGCCTGGATCATGATCCTGGCGCTGCTCGCCACGCCGGTGATGGGCGCGGCCATTCTGCTGCGGACCGCCTTCACGCTGAAGCGCGGGCCGGATGCCGACCCGGATCGCGACCCGAATCCGGAAGCGTCTCGATGAGCGCTCGGATCAACTCTGGGGCCGAATTGCGCCGCGGCTGCCAGAGGCCGCGTTCGATCGCCTCGGCGAAGCGGCTCGCGGTCTCGCGCAGGGCGGCGGGATTGGCCTCGGCCATGAACCCCTGCACCTCTTCATCCTGCAGGTAGGCGTCGAACAGCGCCTCGAAGTGGTGGCTCTCGACCACGCCGGTGGTCGCCGCATAGGCGAAGAGGTAGTCCACGGTGGCGGCGATCTCGAAGGCACCCTTGTAGCCGTGGCGCATGACACCTTGCAGCCATTTCGGGTTGGTGGCCCGGCCCCGGACCACGCGGCCGATCTCTTCCTTCAGGTCGCGGATCCGCGGCCGCTCGGGATTGCTGTGGTCGGCATGCAGGATCACCGGCGGCCGGCCGGCGAGGGTGCGGACGGCGACCGCGAGGCCGCCCTGGAACTGGTAGTAGTCGTCGCTGTCCAGGATGTCGTGCTCGCGATTGTCCTGGTTGTGCAGCACCACCTCGACCGCCTCGAGCCGGGCGCGGAGTTCTCCACCGGCCGCTGCGCCGGCGACATGGCGGCCGTAGGCATAAGAGCTCCAGGCGAGATAGGCATTCGCCAGATCGGCCTCGTCCTGCCAGCCGCCGCCGTCGATCAGCGCCTGCAGCCCGGCCCCGTAGGCGCCGGGCTTGGAGCCGAACAGCCGATAGCTGGCTTGCCGTCTGGCTCGTGCCGCGGGTGTCCCCTCGGCCAGCAACGCCGCCTCGTCGCGGAGTACCGCCGCGCGCAGCGGGTTCTGCTCCAGCGGCTCGTCGGCGGCGGCAATGGCGCGCACGGCATCGTCGAAGAGCGCCATCTGCTCCGGGAAGGCATCGCGGAAGAAGCCCGAGACGCGCAGCGTGACGTCGACTCGGGGCCGGCCGAGGACCGAAAGGGGCAGGACCTCCACACCGGTGACCCGGTTGGAGTTGGTGTCCCACAAGGGACGACAGCCGAGCAGCGCCAAAGCCTGGGCGATGTCGTCGCCGCCGGTGCGCATGTTGGCGGTCCCCCAGGCCGACAGCGCCAGCCGTTTCGGCCAGTCGCCGTGCTCCTGCAGATGCCGCTCGAGCAGCGTCTCGGCCGACCGCCAGCCCATCGCCCAGGCGGTGGGGGTGGGTACCGCGCGGGTGTCGACGCTGTAGAAGTTGCGGCCGGTGGGCAGCACGTCGAGGCGGCCGCGGGTGGGCGCACCCGATGGGCCGGGTTCGACGAAGCGGCCGTCGAGGCCGGCCAGCAGGTTGCCGATCTCGTTCGTCGCACTCGCTTCGAGGCGGGGGGCGAGGTCGTCACGGATGAAGTCGAGGACGGCGCGGGTGGCGGGCCAGGCGGCGGCGGGTTGCATCTCGCCGGCAACCAGTGCTGCCGCCTGTCGCTCGAGGGCGTCGCGGATGTCGCCCATGTGCCGGCAGGGGCCGAGACTCTTCGGGATCGGCGAGCTGGGCGGCGAAGTCGGCTCGGCGGTCATCGGATCGGGGGTGATGCCCTGATCGTGGGCGAGCGCGGTGATGAGCGAGGCGCGTGACCCCTGGCCGTCGCCGCGCTTCAGCCTGGTCAGGGCGACGAGGAGGTCGGCGCACTGCCGGCCCTCGGGCATGCGGCCCAGGATGTGCAGACCGTCCCTGATCTGCAGCTCCTTCAGCTCGCAGAGATGGTTGTCGATGCTCTCGAGCGCCGCGTCGTCCTCGCTGTCCAGCGCCTCGGCGATGCCGAGATCCTTGTCGAGGCCGAGCCGCCGGGTGAGCGCCAGGATCTCCTTTTTCAACGGCGGCAGGCGGCGCGGGTCGAGCTCGAGGGCGGTGTAGTATTCGTCGACCAGGCTCTCCAGCGCCTGCAACTCGCCGTGGCTCTCCGCCCGGGTGAGCGGTGGGGTCAGGTGGTCGATGATGACGGCGGCGGTCCGCCGCTTGGCCTGGCTGCCTTCGCCCGGATCGTTGACGATGAAGGGGTAGAGATGCGGCAAGGGCGGCATGGCGAGCTCGGGCCAGCAGCCGGCGGACAGGGCGAGGGCCTTGCCCGGCAGCCATTCGAGATTGCCGTGCTTGCCGAGATGGACGACGGCATGGGCCCCGAACGAGCGGGCGATCCAGCGGTAGAAGGCGAGATAGCCGTGCGGCGGGACGAGATCGGGGCTGTGGTAGGTCGCCGTCGGATCGACGTGGTAGCCGCGGGCGGGCTGGATGCCGAGAACGACATTGCCGAAGCGGTGCAGGGCCAGGCGGAACTCACCGTCGGCGACGAAGGGATCGGCCGCGGGCGCGCCCCAGCGCTCGCTCAGGGCCTCGCGGGCGGTCTCGGGAAAGTCGGCGAGGCCTTCCCGGTAGGCGTCGAGCGGCAGCGTGGTCGTACAAGCTCGGTCGTTGCGATCGGCGAGCGCATTGGTCGGACCGGCCTGCAGCAGCGCCATGAGGTCGGCTGCGGTCTTCGGTGCTTCGGCAACGGCGTAGCCGGCCTTTTGCAGCGCCTCGAGCAGCTCGATGGCGCTCGCCGGGGTGTCCAGGCCGACACCGTTGGCGAGCCGGCCGTCGCGGTCGGGGTAGTTGGCGAGGATGACCGCGATGCGCCGCTCAGCGGGAGGCGTGCGGGCGAGATCGACCCAGGCCCTGGCGAGCCGTGCCACCCAGGCGATCCGCTCATGGGCCGGGGCGTAGCGGGTCAGCGTGATCTCGGTGGCGGCATCGGTGACGGGGCCGCCCTTGAACGAGACGGCCCTGGTCAGGAGGCGGCCGTCGATCTCGGGCAGGGCCACCGACATGGCGAGATCGCGGGGGCCGAGACCGTTGCTGCCCGCTTGCCAGGCGGCCTCGCTGCCGCTCGCGGCGACGAGTTGGAGGACCGGGCGGCCGCAGGCGGTAAACGGCGTACGGCTCTGCGCAGCGCCGGGGGTGGCGACGGCGAAGCCCGTGAGGTTCAAGACGATCGCCACGTCGTGGCCGGCGAGGGCCCCCTCGACCACGGCGGCGGCCTCGGGATCCTTGAGGCCGGCGACGTGGAGCGCCAGGCCGTCGAGGCCGACGTCGCCCAGGGCATCGAGAATACCGTCGATCAGTGCGAGGTCACCGCTCTGCACCAGGGCGCGGTAGAAGACGAGGGCTGCCACCGGCCGACCGTCGCCGGCGGGTGCCCGGTAGATGCCGGCCTTGGGCAGCGGGCGAGGCGGCGGCGGGTGCGCCGGGAAGCCCACGAGATCGCCCATGGCGACGAGGGCGGCCACGGCGTTGTCGATGCCGCCGTGGAGCAGATAGCGGTGCAAGAGGTCGAGGCTGTCGCGGGGCAGGGTGGAGAGCGAGGCCAGCTCCGGGTCGGGGCGGTCGTCGCCCGGGAGCAAGGCCAAGGCGCTGCCGGTGGTGCGGGCATTGAGGCCCAGTTGCTCGACGCCATAAGGCCAGTAGCCGCGGCCGCCCAGCAGCCGGACGACGACGAGCCGGGTGCCAGACAGGGTCTGCTCGATATAGAGGTCGACCGAGAGCGGGTGCTGCAGCTGCAAAAGATTGGCGAGGCGCAGGCCCGGCTTGGGCGCGGACAGCCTCGCGTAGGCGGCAGCCAGGCAGGCGAGTTCGCTTTCGGCGGCCGAGAGGATCACGATCTCGGCGGGGCTCTGGCCGAGATCGACTGCCTCCTCCCCGGCATCGCTCGGCGCTTCACGGGCACTCAGGAGATGCATGGGCTCACCTGGACGTCGGGGGTGGCTTCAAGGTGAGCGGCAGGCCGGCGGTCACCAGATCGACCCGGTCGGCCAGGCCTGCCAGGCGCTGGTGCAGCGCGCCCGTGTGATCGACGAAGCGGCGGGCCATGGCATTCATCGGCACGACACCCTGGCCCACCTCGTTCGAAACCAGGACCACGGGCCCGCGGGTGCGCTCGAGGCCGGCGAGGAGGTCGGTGGTGGCGGCGTCGAGGTCGTGCGCGGCGACCATCAGGTTCGTGAGCCACAAGGTCAGACAGTCGACCAGGACCGCCCGGTCGGGTGCCGTTGTCGCCTCCAGGGTCGCAGCGAGGGCCAGCGGTTCCTCGTGCAGCACCCAGTGGGAGCCGCGGCGCGCTCGGTGGGCTTCGATCCGAGCTGCCATCTCCGCGTCGCCGGACGTGCCGGTGGCGAGGTAGTGGCAGGCGAGACCACTGCTCTCGACGAGCGCCTCGGCGTGCCGGCTCTTGCCGGAGCGGGCACCGCCGAGGACGAGGGTGAGGCGGGGAAGGGGGGCTTCGGCCATGACCGGTGCCGGATGGCCCGCCCGCCCCGCCGCGTCAAGTGTTCCGTCGACGGCGGCCGATCAGGCCGCGGCGCGGATCGCCCCTGCCTCGATCGTCCGGTCGATCTTGCCCTCGAACTTCTGGAAGTTGCTGGCGAAGAGGTCGGCGACCTGGCGCGCCGCCTTGCTGTAGGCGTCGGGATCGGCCCAGCATTCCATCGGGTTCAGGAGCTTCGGATCGACGCCCGGGCAGCTTTCCGGCACGCTCAGCCCGAACACCGGATCGGTGCGGAAGCGGCCTTGCAGCAGCGTGCCGTCGAGGGCGGCGTGCAGCAGCGCACGGGTCGCCGGCAGCGGCATGCGGCTGCCGACCCCGGCGGCCCCGCCGGTCCAGCCGGTGTTGACCAGCCAGCAATTGACGTCGTGGCGCCGCATCTTCTCGCCCAGGAGTTCGGCATAGACGGTGGGATGGCGGGCCATGAACGGCGCGCCGAAGCAGGCGGAGAAGGTGGCCTGCGGCGTGGTCACGCCGCGCTCGGTGCCGGCGACCCTGGCCGTATAGCCCGAGAGGAAGTGGTACATCGCCTCCTCGGGCGAAAGTCGGCTGATCGGCGGCAGGACACCGAAGGCGTCGCAGGTCAGCATCACGATGTTGGTCGGATGGCCGCCCAGCCCGGTCGCACTGGCATTCGGGATGTAGTCGAGCGGGTAGGAGCTGCGGGTGTTCTCGGTGAGAGTGTCGTCGTCGAAATCGGTCTCGGCGGTCACCGGATCCAGCATGACGTTTTCGAGGATCGTGCCGAAGCGGGTGGAGGCACTGTAGATCTCGGGCTCGTGCGCCGGGTTCAGCCGGATCACCTTGGCATAGCAGCCGCCCTCGAAGTTGAAGACGCCGTTGTCGCTCCAGCCGTGCTCGTCGTCGCCGATCAGGGTGCGCTGCGGATCGGCCGAAAGCGTGGTCTTGCCGGTGCCGGAGAGCCCGAAGAAGACGGCGACGTCGCCGGCTTCACCCTGATTGGCCGAGCAGTGCATCGGCAGCACGCCCTGCTCGGGCAAGACGTAGTTCAGCACCGAGAAGATCGATTTCTTGATCTCGCCGGCATAGGCGGTGCCCATGATCAGCACGAGCCGCGCTTCGAAATCGATGACCACGGCCGTCCCCGACCGGGTGCCGTGGTCATCGACGTCGGCTTCGAGGCTCGGCAGCTGCAGCACGGTCCAATCCGGCACGAAGCCGGCGAGCGCGTCCTGCGGCGGGCGGATGAACATGTTGCGGGCAAAAAGCGCGTGCCACGCCTGCTCGGTGACGACCCGGACATTCATCCGGTGCTCGGGATCGGCACCGGCCCAGAGATCCTGGACGTACATGGTCTTGCCGGCCATGTGGCGCAGCGCATGCCGGCGCAGGGCGGCGAACCGTGCCGGCGGCAGCGGCTTGTTGGCCTTGCCCCAGTCGATGGTGGCGCTGATCGACGGGTAGTCGACGATGAACTTGTCCTCGGGGGAGCGGCCGGTCGCTCGGCCGGTCTCGGCCACGAGCGCTCCTTCCGCCGAGAGGCGCGCCTCGCCGTGCTGCACCGCCATGGTGATGAGCTGGGCCGGCACCAGGTTCCAGTGCAATCGGCCGGGTCGCCCGGCACTCAAGACGTCGCCGTTCTCTGTATCAACAATCATCGTCGGTCGATCCCCCTAGCTTTCGTGGTCACGGGTTGTTGGTTACTGATGCGCCGGCCGGCTGCTGCCGCGCCCGCTTGACGAGTCGGACGAGTTCCACCCGGGCCCCTTCGGCGTCCCGGACGGGCTTGTCGAACCAGAGCCTGGCCCTTCTCGGGCCGTCCGCGAGGTCGGCGCCTTCCGGATCGACGCCGGTCAGCCGCCAATCGCCTTGCGGCTGGCCGAGCAGCCGGGTCGCATAGAGCTCGACGGCGTCGCGGTGGTCCTCGTTCATGTGCGCGACGACATCGGCCTCCTGCGCTTCGAGCGGCAGGCCGGCGCCGTCGGCGAGCCGCACCTCGGCGGCATCGAGCCAGAAGATCTTGCCGAAGCCCTGGACCAGATGCGCGCGCTCGAGCTGCACCGCGTAGAGGTTGAAGTCGGCAAAGCCGGCGAAGCCCTCGGCGTCCGGGTGCCGGGCGATGTAGCGGGCGAGCCGGTGCGCGGCGGTCGTGCGTTCGATCCGGCCCGTCAGCGTGGCCCGGGCCCCCGCCAAGGGGCTCGCCATGCCGTGCGTGCCGTCGACGAGCAGCGAGACGCGCGGGTCGCGGCCGAAATTCTTGGTATGGTCGGCGAGATCGGAGAGGAGGAGAAGCGGTGTGGCGTCGTGATCGACGGCGAGCATCACCAGCGAGACGTAGGGGGCACCGCCGGCGTCGAGCGTGCCGAGGGCGGCCCGATCCGCAGTGCGGACGAGGCGGCGCGTGACCAGTTGCGGCTCATCCGGTCGCGGGCTCGGCGCCGCGCTGTGCGGCGGGCCGGGCTCGGACGGAGCCGGTTCATCGGCGTCGGCCGGGGTGACGCGTGGTCGGGGAAGGGGTTCGGTCATGATGTCGCGAGCTCGCGCCCCACCGCTCGCTCGTCGCCTGCCAGATATCTCGATATGTGCACCGCAACCTCCCGAAGGTCGTGTACATTACCATGAATCAGGGGGTCGAAGGGGGACTTTTTGTCACATATGTTGCGATGCGTCAAAAGGTGGGATGCGCAACGGCGTTGTTCGGGTATGCCGGGCCCCTGCCGCTGCTCCGGCTCTTCGGAAAGCCGGCTCTTCGGAAAGGAAGTCTCTTGCCACGCGCTGAACCGGCCGCCGTTCGCTACCTGTCGCCGCCCGTGCCGTTCGGCGAGCCGGTGGCGGTAGCACCCGGGATCCTCTGGCTGCGGCTGCCGCTGCCGTTCGCCCTCGACCACGTCAATGTCTGGCTCTTGGACGACGGCGACGGCTGGACGCTGATCGATGCCGGGGTCAGGGACGAGCCGAGCCTCGCGATCTGGCAGCGCCTGCTCACCGGCTTTCTCGCCGAGCGGCCGATCCGGCGGATCGTCGCGACGCATTTTCATCCCGACCATGTCGGCCTTTGTGGCTGGCTCGCCGAACGGCTCCAGACGTCCTTCGTCGCGAGCCGCACCGAGTGGCTGCAGGCGCGTCTCCTGGCGCTCGATACCAGCGACGGCTACGTGCAGGCCGGCCGGCAGTTCGATGTCGCCGCGGGCCTGACGGTCGAGCAGGTGGCGCTGCGCTACGACCGCGGCAATCGCTACCGGCAGACCGTGGCCCCACCGCCGCCGGTCTACACCCGGCTCGCCGCCGGCGACACGATCACCATGGCCGGCAGCGAGTGGCGGGTGCTGATCGGCGAGGGGCACAGTCCGGAGATGCTCACTTTCTGGTGTGCCGAGCGCCGCATCCTGATCGCCGCCGATCAGATCCTGCCGCGGATCTCGCCCGTGGTGGCCGTCTGGCCGCCGACGCCCGCCGCCGATCCTTTGGCCGAGTTCCTGGACAGCCTGCCGCAATATCTGGCGCTGCCGGCGGACGCGTTGGTCCTGCCGTCGCACGATGCGCCCTATCACGGGCTGCACGCCCGGGTGCAGGGGCTCGTGCGCCATCACGACGAACGGCTGGCTCTTACGCTGCGCGCCTGTGCCGAGCCGGCGACGACGGTCGAGGTGATGGGCAGGCTGTTTCGCCGCAAGTTCGACGTGCACCAGCTCGGTTTCGCGCTCGGTGAGACCACCGCACACCTGAACTACCTTCTGGCCAGAGGGCAGCTCGCGGTCGTCGGCCAGCGCGGCGAGGCGCGCTTGTTCCGCACCGTTCGACCTCGCGAGCTTTGACAGCGGCGAAAATTGCGGTCTACCTTGCCGACAATCGACCGGAGGACGAGGGTAGAACGCTGAAGATCAGACACAAAACCGTAACGCTCGGCCCGCCACCGGTGCTGCCGTCGGCCGCTTTTCGGCAAGCTTCGAGGTTTCAGGGAGATCGGCCATGCTGCCACTGATCGGCAAGCGCCTGGTGCAGATGGTCTTGATCATGATCGTCGCGTCGTTCGTGCTGTTCGTCATCTTCGACAGCGACGAGTTCAAGAAGAAGATCGCGGTGGCCGATCTCGGTGGTTTCGCCGTCTCCGCCTTGAGCGATGCCGACTACCAGCAATGGCTCGCCGACAAGGGCCTCGATGTGCCCTTCTTCGAGCGCTACGCGAATTGGGTCGGTGGTGTCCTGACCGGCGATTTCGGCCATTCGTTCGAGAAGAACACCGATGTCGGACCATTGCTCTGGGATCGCTTGATGAATACCGGCATCCTGGCGTTCTGGGTGTTCGCCTTGATGATCCCGTTGTCGCTGGTCCTGGGTGTGATCGCCGGGATGAAAGAGGGCGGCAAGCGCGACCGGACGGTATCGTTCATCGCCGTCTTCACCACCTCGATCCCCGAGATCGCCACCGCCATCCTGCTCACCGTCTTTCTGGCGCTCGGGCTCGGCTGGTTGCCGACCAAATCGGCGATGACCCAGGGCTTCGATCCCTGGCAGCTGGTCCTGCCGGTTCTCACCCTGGTCATCTACTCCTTCGGTTACGTCACCCGAATGACCCGCGCGTCGATGGCCGAGGTCATGACCAGCCAGTACATTCGAACAGCCGTCCTCAAGGGTCTGCCGCGCAATCGCATCATCATGCGTCATGCGCTCAGAAATGCGCTGATCGCCCCCTTCACGGTGATCGTGCTGCAGCTCAACTGGCTGCTCTCGGGCGTGGTCGTGGTCGAGGTTTTCTTCGAGTACAACGGGTTCGGCAAGATGCTGCTGGAGGCCGCCTTGTTCGGCGATATCTACGTCGTGCAGGCGGCCACCTTCGTCGCCGTGATCGTCGCCGTGACGTCCCAGATCATCTCGGATATCGGCTACACCTTCCTCAACCCGCGTATTCGCTTCAGCTGAGGAGGCAGGTCATGGCCAGCGTCGCCGCCCCCACCCCCGAGAGCCCGGATGTCCCGAGCGTGCCGCTGTGGACGCGCCTGGCGCAGCCGCGTGTCCTTCTGGTGCTCGCCGCCCTCGCCTGGCTGCCGCTGGTCGCCTTCGTGATGTTCGGCGCCCCGCGGTTCGTGCTGCTGCCCTCGATTCCGGCGGTGCTGCTGCTCTATCTGCTCGCGATGGTCAACTGGCGGGAGAGCACGGTGGCGCTGATCGGCACGACGCTGGTCTGCTTCTGGCTGCTGGTCGCCGTCGCGGTGCCGTTCCTGCCGCTCGCCGACCCCAATCAGCCGGTGCAGCCCTTCGTCAAGCCGTTCACCGAGGCGCGCGACCAGTTCTTCTGGCTCGGTACCGATTTTCGTGGCCGGGACATGCTGTCGAGAGCACTCTGGGGCTGTCAGCGGGTGCTGGTCTGGGGCGTGACCGCAACCGCCACCGCCTACGTGATCGGCACGACGCTGGGTCTGGTGGCCGGCTACCTCGCCGGCTGGTGGGACGAATTGATCTCGTTCATCGGCAACGTCATCCTGTCGTTTCCGGTGATGGTCCTGTTCATCGTCATCTTGACCTATTTCGGGCCGTCCGGGTTCAACATCATCGTCGCCGTCACCTTCGCCTCGGCACCGGCGATCATGCGCATCGTCCGCGGCCTCACCCTCGACATCAAGACCCGCGACTACGTCTTCGCGGCACAGACGCGCGGCGAAAAGCCGTTCTACATCATGGTGGTCGAGCTCCTGCCGAATGCCCGAGGCCCGATCATCGTCGATGCCTGCCTGCGCCTCGGCTACACCACGGTGGCGATCACGACGCTCACCTTCCTCGGCCTCGGCCTGCAGCCGCCCGACCCCGACTGGGGTCTGATGATCAAGGAGGCGGCCGCTTCGGCCCTGCTCTTCCAGTTCTCGTATATGCTGCTGGTCCCCGCACTGTCCGTCTCCAGCCTGATCCTGGGGTTCAATCTGTTGGCGGACGGGTTGCGCGAGATGAGTCTTCGGGATTGATGAGGATGGGAGGATTGACCGCCATGGCCGAGCCAGCGCTTCCCCTGTTCCACTCCCTCGACGACTTCCTCGCCTGGGAGGAAAAGCAGGAGTTGCGTTATGAACTCCTGCCGGGTGGCGTCATCACGATGATGGCCGGTGGCAGTGGGGATCATGACCTGATCGCCATGAACATCGGTGGCGTACTCCGGCCGCAACTGCGCGGCACCGGTTGCGTCGCGCACGGCTCCAATCTGAAGGTGACGTCCGAGCGAACGCAATCGAGCGTCTACCCCGACGTCTTCGTGCGCTGTGGACCACCGGTGGGTGGCAGGACGAGGACCGATGATCCGCTTGTCGTTTTCGAGGTGCTGTCTGAAGGCTCGGCGCGTCATGATCTGACCCGCAAGCGGCAGGTCTACAAGGCGATGCCGACCGTGCAAGTCGTCGTCTACGTCAGCCAGGACGATTATCGGCTGGACATCCTCCGGCGCACCGCTGACGGCAGCTTCGACGACGAGGTGCTCGAGGGACCGGACGCCGTGCTGGAGCTGTCCGAGATCGGGGCTTCGCTGACGCTGTCCGAGATCTACGAAGATACCAGCCTCGCCGCCGCTACCGGAGACACCGCATGACCGACGCGACGCCGATCCTGGAGTGCGAGAATCTCTGCATCTCGTACTTCACCCGGGCGGGCGAAATCCCCGCTGTCGTCGACTTCAACCTCAAGGTCATGCCGGGCGAGGCGGTCGGGATCGTCGGCGAATCGGGCTGCGGCAAGTCCACCGTGGCCCTCGCCATCATGCAGTATCTGGGCAAGAACGGTCGCATCGTCGGCGGCTCGATCCGCTTTTTGGGCCGCGATCTCACCACCATGTCCGAAGAGGAACTGCGCCGGCTCCGCGGCTCGAAGATCGCCATGGTCTACCAGGAGCCGATGGCGTCGCTGAACCCGTCGATGACCATCGCCCAGCAGCTGATGGAGGTGCCGCTCTACCACGAGGAGGGTTGCGGCGAGAAGGAAGCGCGCAAACGCGCCCTCGCAATGCTCGAGAACGTCCGCCTGCCGGACCCGGCCCGGATCATGGACGCCTTTCCGCACCAGATCTCCGGTGGCCAGCAGCAGCGCGTGGTCATCGCCATGGCGCTGCTCTCCAACCCCAACCTGCTCCTGCTCGACGAGCCGACGACGGCGCTCGACGTCACGGTCGAGGCCGGCATCGTGCAGTTGATCAAGGAGATCAGCGAGCGCTTCGGCACCTCGATGATCTATATCTCGCACAATCTCGGGCTCATCCTCGAAACCTGCGACCGGATCACCGTGATGTACTCGGGCGAGGCCGTCGAGGAGGGCTCGGTCGAGCAGGTGTTCGACCTGATGCGCCACCCCTACACCAAGGGCCTCTTCAACTCGATCCCGCTGCCGGGTGCGGACAAGAACGCCCGGCCGCTGATGCCGATCCCGGGCCAGCTGCCTTTGCCGCACGAGCGACCGAAGGGCTGCAATTTCGGCCCGCGCTGCGACCATTTCCGGGCGGGCCTCTGCGACGCCGGGCCGATCGCCATGGAGACCGTGCCGGAGCACGCGCGCCACTACACCCGCTGCGTGCGCTTCGCCGAGATCGACTGGCGAGCGGAGGCCGAGGTCGCGGCCTCCGGGGCCGCCGCCAATCTCGGCGAGGTGGTGCTGCGCGTCGAGAACATGAAGAAATACTACGAGCTGCGCGACACCTCGCTGATGGCGATCATCAGCGGCAAGACCTCGCGCACCGTCAAGGCCAACGAAAAGCTCGACTTCGAGGCGAGGGAGGCCGAGACCGTCGCCATCGTCGGCGAATCCGGCTGCGGCAAGTCCACCTTCGCCAAGGTCATGATGGGCCTCGAGACCGCCACCGACGGCCACATCTACCTCGACGGCAAGGACCTCGCCAACACGCCTGTGCAGCAGCGCAAGGCGCAGGTCGTGGGCCACCTGCAGATGGTCTTCCAGAACCCCTTCGACACGCTGAATCCGAGCCACACCGTCGGCGGCCAGATCGCCCGCGTCATCCGCAAGTTCGGCGTCGAGCAGGACCCGGAGAAGGTGAAGGCCCGGGTCATGGAACTGCTCGACATCGTCAAGCTGCCCCGCGACTTCTACAAGCGCCGCCCGCGCCAGCTCTCCGGCGGCCAGAAGCAGCGCGTCGGCATCGCCCGGGCTTTCGCCGGCAACCCCCGCGTCGTCATCGCCGACGAACCCGTCTCGGCCCTCGACGTCTCGGTCCAGGCCGCGGTCTCTCAGCTCCTGATGGACATCCAGCGCGAGAACCGCACCACGCTCGTCTTCATCAGCCACGACCTCTCGCTCGTCCGCTACCTCGCCGACCGCGTCGTCGTCATGTATCTCGGCACCATCGCCGAACAGGGTACGACCGACGAAGTCTTCGCCCCACCCTACCACCCCTACACCGAAGCCCTTCTTTCAGCGGTCCCGATCGCCGATACCCGCATCGAGAAAAAGGAGATCGTGCTCCAGGGCGACATCCCCTCGGCCGTCAACCCGCCCCCGGGCTGCCCCTTCCAGACCCGCTGCCCCAGGAAGATCGGCACGATTTGCGAAACCGAGGAACCACCGATCCGCGAGTTCCAACCCGGCCACCGCATCGCCTGCCACATCGACCCCGCCGAGCTCGAAGCCGTGGACCCGGTGATCACCATGCCGGCCAAGGAAGCGGCGGCTTAGGCAAGGGAAGAGGAAGAATCGGGGAGGCACGCCTCCCCGCGCCCCACCATTTTTTTTGAGGGAGAAGGCAGTTTACCGCGGAGCGGGATATCTCCCGAGCAGAAGGCGGTCTCCGCCAATCGACGCTCGGTCCAGCGACTCACACTTCGCCGGGGGGAACGCAATTGGGGTAGCATCGAGATATGTTTCCGAACAACGGCAACGAGATGCCTGTTCTGCTCGAGTGATCTATCGCCAAATATGCTTCATCGTTCAGATCAGTGTAGACCAGCCGCCTAATCTCGCCGAATTGTTCGTCCGTTATGATTTGTAATCCAACTTTTTCCTCAAGCGCAAGAACTCGTTCGAGTATTTCGTGCCTAGCAGCAACCGTGCAAGGACCAAGCCCTTCGCTTCCATTGCGTCGAGCGCTGCATCGATTCGATGGCTCGTTGCGAAACGCGGCGAGCCAGCTTCTCATCTCAAAGAAGGGTACCAACTCGTCGTACCCTGACTCGATCATATGCTCAGCGGAACGATCTCGCCGTACAACTGTACAGGTCCAACATCCGAAGCGGGCTTTGCTGCATGGCTTATCCCTAAAGTCGCGAACTGCCGGACACTCTCCACTCCCGTCCCTATAGAGCTTGGCAAGCGATCCAACGTCGATTGCTTCGGGATATGGCAGCTCACAAAGAAGATCCCAAACGTCGGATGTATTGTAGTCTATAATTGGCGTGAGAAGATTGGTTTCCTTTAAGCCCTCTCGCTGGCGCTGAATGAACATGCTTTCTGCATTCTCATCAGCATGCTGCTTTAGCGATCGATCTCTCTGTGCGCTTTCACCATATCGGGTCCCGATGGCGATTAGTCGCGCGCCCTTTGCTCCTGCTACGTAAGCGTGAAACGGACGAATGCGTAGATCCTTGGTGCACCATCGAAAGCTATTTGTGGGCGTGGGGTATCCTCGCCCAATAACCCGAACGAAGAACGCTCTGTGCACCTCCGGCCTTATAACCACACTCCGAAGGTTGATTCCGAGGTCGGCAGCCTCGCCTTCTAGTTTCGCTAAAGTATTTTTTGCATGCGCATCAATTATGGGATTCTCTACCTCTGTGTCGCAGTAAACAACTTTTAAGGGAGGGGAGTTTGCACCTAGCCTGACCGCGCAAGCCCAGAGAATTTTTACAACTGCGCTGCTATCCTTGCCACCGCTAAAGCCTATAGAAATGGGAGAATCTATAACTTTGAGCAGTTCGCAGATTTGCCAAACTCGACGCTCATGATGCATCTCTGACTCTTACAATTTTATTTATCCCTTCCAAAAGTGCTTGACGTTTGTGAAGCAAGATATAGTCACACTGCCCAAGGACCATTTCTCTATGTCTATTCGTTAAGATCCATGAAATTGGGATTGAGGCTGTGAATGTTGTTAGAAAAATCGCTGCAGATTTAATTAGCTCATCTCGTATGAATCCATCGTACAGTCGAAAATGGTCGGCCAATAAAAACAAAACGGCAAAGAAAAGTGCAACAGCTGATATCGCTCGCAGATCGGCGGCGCTGCTCCACAGAGTTCCATTAAACCGAATGTGTTCTGACCTAAGCTTTAGCGTTTCATCATTGTCGATTATCTGATAGTAAACATCCTTAAATTCACTCCACGGAATGTTGGTGATTCGATTATCATCATCAGAGAATGGAGCCTTTAAGTGGTTCATGATTCCAGCATTGACCCTGAAGAGAGGAAAGCCATTCGACACCTTCCTTAACTGTGTAAACTCATAAAAAAATGCAATTAGCAAAACAGACGTAAGCTTCATGATCTCATCAAGACTCGTCGGCCAGCCTATGCTGCAAAAGTCACATGCTTGACAAATATAGTACAATGCGAAATAGCCTAGCATGCCAGGGATCAGGAATCTTAAATACTTTTGTGTTGAGTTGCTCATGCCTGTCTCGAAATTGTAAGCGATACTACGGCGCTCAAATCTGCCTATTTCGCTTTGGTCACTGCGAAATTACCTATGGACTGCGTGAAATGCGACTGGAATGCGTACCTGTATTTCTGGAAATTAGCGCAACTTAAGTTTTGAGCTATCGGCGGTGAACTTCCATTTTCCGCCCGAGTCCCAGATTGCTTAGCAGCTGCAGCGAAAGTCACCTTCCCGCCGTTGATGTCAAGTTTTGTAACCAAGAGCGATGTCAGAAAAAGGGCTGTCAATAGATCGGCCATACGGAAGCGCGTGACAGAACTTATCGTCTCTGTCACCGGCAAAGTCGACCGATTTCGCCAGGATACTGCCATCGCGCTCACGTTCGCTCTTCGGACGAAGCTGCCGCATGGCGAAATCTGGCCGTCACCTCAAGCCCCTTGCCGCGCCACCACCCTCCACGGCCGTCGGTCCACCACGACCTTCACCGCCGCTGCCAGGACCAGAGCCGAGAGCGCTGCTTTCGACAGCGTGCCCATCGTTCCCTCGATCAGCAGTGCGTGGACTACGGTGCCCGTGACGATCACCGCCGCCAGGGCCAGGTGACACGACTGCCAGACCGACGGGCGGAGGCGTAGCCGGCGGCGGAGGGTGGCGAGGAGGGCGGTGGCGAGGACGGCCCACATGGCGATCACGCCCCAGGCGGAGAAGGGGGTGGGGGAGCGGAAGAGGAGGGCGTCGATCACGTCGGGCGGGCTGGTCAGCCACAAGCCGGCGACGTGGATGACGACCGCCGTCAGCAGTGCTCCGCCGACCCGGGCATGGAGGTGTCGGCTGCGGCGGGCGCCGAGGCCCGGCAGGTAGCCGCCGGCCAGGAGGGGCTGCAGGAGGAGGAGGGCGAGGCCGACCACGCCCGCGAAGCCGGCCGCGATGTAGATCGGCTCGCGCCAGGCGAGAAGGGGGCTCGTGGCCGCGACGGCGAGCGGCACGACGAGGGCGGCGGCGAGGGCCGCCCAGATCAGGCCCCCCCAGATCAGGAGTGGGCGCGCCAGGGTCAAGCCGGCTGCAGCACGAAATCGGCGCTCAGGCTCGTCTCGCTGGCGCTCGCCATGATGGGACGGAGAAAGACGGTCTGAAAGCCGTTGCCGTCGTGGTCGGCGTCGTAGGCGAGGTGGCCGTGCGGCTGGCCGAAGGCCGGGACGATCTGCGGCATGTCCATGCGGAAGACGCCATCGGCGTCGGTCAGCGTCGCACCGTGACTGTGCGGGTCGCGCTCGTGGCCTTCAGTGGTGTGCGCCCAGATCTGGATGCGGATGCCCGGCAGGGGGGCGCCGTCGCCGGCCCGCCGCACCGTGCCCGTCATCTGAAAGCCGCCGCCGCCGATGCGCTCGACGATGGGCGCACCCGGCCGATAATTGTTGGCCCCACCGCGCATCGTCGGCGTGGGGGCGAGGCCCTCTGCCCGTACCGGCATCAGCAGGCCGGGGGCACCGGTGAGCAGAGCGGCGCCGGCGGTGCCGGCACCAACCAGAAGCAGGCCGCGGCGGGTCTGAAGGATTCGGGTCATCGTGGTCTCTCCTCGTCTGCGTGGCGGGCGGAAGGGGCTGCCGAACCGCGTTACGACCACGCGTCGTTGCAACGCGCGATGTCGTCGTCAGGACGTATTTGTGAGGTAATAGGCAGAAGCCCGCGGTAAAGCGTTCCCTGGGTTCATGCTGGAAATTTACCGGCACCTGCGCCGACACGCCTCGTCGACGCTGGTCATGGCCGACGGCACGGCGCAGGAGGGCACCTATCGGCTCGACGGCAACGCCTATTGCACCCGCTACGCGGCGTTTCGCGACAGTTCGGAGAACTGTTTTACGCTGGAGCCGCTCGGCGACGGCCGCACGCAGGCCTGGTACACCGACGGGCGGATGGCGCTGACCCTCACACCGGTCGAGTGAGCGGCCGGCCGCAGGCGAGGGCATTGCGGGCTTCGTCGGGAAGGTACGGTCGGCGCCGCGAGATCGGCATCTCGTGCGGGACGCTCGGCATTCCGCATTCTTTTGAATAAGATAGGCTGATCTGTTGGAGCAGCCGTGGGCTCGCGGAGCCCGGCTCTTTCGCTCCTTGCCGTTGCAAACGGCACCAGAGCCCCAACCTCGACCTGCCATGATCGTCCGTTTCGGTGTGCGATCAGCCTAGTATTGCGACCACTCGCGGACAGAAGGCAGCATGTCATGAGCACGAGCGAACGGGCGAACCGCGTTTGGGCCCGCCTCACGGCGCACATGAATCCGCTGGTCTTTTTCGGCTCGGCGCTGCTCGTGGTGCTTTTCGTGCTCGGCGGCGGTCTGTTCACCGAGCGGGCGGCGGCGTTGTTTCAGGCGACGCAGGAGGGGGCATCGAAGTATTTCGGTTGGTATTATGTTCTGGTGGTGACGGGCTTTCTGGTCTTGGCCGTGACCCTGCTCGCATCGCGCGTCCGTCATGTCCGGCTCGGTGGGCCCGAGGCCGAGCCCGAGTTCTCGCTCTTCGGCTGGTTCGCGATGTTGTTCGCGGCCGGCATGGGGATCGGGCTGGTCTATTTCGGCGTCGCCGAGCCGCTGTTGCACTACGATACGCCGCTGCGTTCCGAGCCGCGGAGCGACGAAGCGTTGTTCGAGGCGATGGCGCTCGCCTATTTCCACTGGGGCCTGCACGCCTGGGGGGTCTACCTCGTGCTGGCGCTGGCGATCGCGCACGCGCACTACAACCGCGATCTGCCGCTGGCGCCGCGCTCGGCGCTGGAGCCCTTGATCGGCCGGCACTATCGCGGCCCGGTCGGTGACGGGGTCGATATCCTCTGCACGGTCGGCACGCTGCTCGGGGTCGCCACCTCGCTCGGTCTCGGGGCGATGCAGATCAATGCCAGTCTCGACGTCTTCTTCGGCTGGCCGAGTGCGACCTGGCTGCAGGTCACGATCATCGCGGTGATCACCTTCGTCGCCACGCTTTCGGTGGTGGCCGGCGTGCAGCACGGGGTGCGGCGGCTGAGCGAACTCAACATCGCCTTTGCCGGGCTGCTGCTGCTGTTCGTGCTCGTGGTCGGGCCGACGCTCTTTGTGATCGAGCTCTTCGTCTCGTCGATCGGCTACTATGTCCAGCGGCTGCCGCGCATGAGCCTCTTTCTCGATCCGCGGGCCGGTGCGGAATGGCAGGTCACCTGGACGCTCTTCTACTGGGGCTGGTGGATTTCCTGGTCGCCGTTCGTCGCCATTTTCGTGGCCCGGATTTCCAGGGGCCGTACCGTGTTCGAGTTCATCCTGGGCGTCCTTTTGGTGCCGACCCTGGTCACGTTCTTCTGGCTTGCGGTCTTCGGCGGCACCGGGCTCTGGCTCGAGCGAACCACCGATACGGCGATCCTCGCCGCCGTCCAGGACGATGTCTCGACCTCGCTGCAGGCCCTGCTCGCCGCCCTGCCGCTCGGCAGCATCAGCACCGTGATCGCCACCCTGGTCATCGCGCTTTTCTTCGTCACCTCGTCCGATTCGGGTTCGCTGGTCGACGACATGGTGACCTCGGGCGGCGATCCGCACCCGCCCCGATCGCAGCGGGTCTTCTGGGCGGTCTCGGAGGGGGCGGTCGCGGTCACGCTCTTGATCCTCGGCGGCCTCACGGCGATCCGTAACGCCGCGATCAGCCTGGGCCTGCCGATGTCCGTCCTCCTGGTCGCCGCCGCCATCGCCGTCTGGCGGACCCTGCACGCCGATCCGATGGCGCAGCCACGACGGCAAAGGACCGGAGGGGCCCGGGGAGGCTAGCCTCCCCGGATTTCCTCTGTTCTTGCCAACTCGTCGAAGCGTGGCTTCAGCGTCGGGTAGAGTTCCTTGTAGATCGCGAAGGCGGCGTCGTAGGCGGGTTTGGTCGCGGGGTTCGGGGTGGTGCGGCTTTCGACTCTTACGGTTTCGACCGCGGTTTGCAGGTCCGGCCAGGTGCCGCTGCCGACGCCGGCGACGAGGGCTGCACCCAGCGCACCGCCTTCGGCCGCACCGCTGACCATCTCGATCTCGGCACCCAGCGCGTCGGCCTGGATTTGCCGCCAGAGCGGGCTCGCCGCACCGCCGCCCGAGGCGCGGACGGTATCGGCGGCGAGGCCGAGGGGGGCCATGAGCTCCAGCATCTCGCGGATCGAGAAGACGACACCTTCCATGGCAGCGCGGATCAGGTGGCCGGTGCCGTGGCGCAGCGTCAGGCCGACGAAGGCGCCGCGGGCATCGGGATCGGGGTGCGGGCAGCGTTCGCCGATCAGGTAGGGGAGGAAGAGGAGGCCTTGCGAGCCCGGTGGGACGGGTTCGGCGAGGGCGGTCATGGTGTCGAACGGGATCTCACCGTCGCTGAAGGCGGAGAGCGTCCGGCGGAGCCAGGCGAAGGCGCCGCCGGCGTTCAGCGAGACCCCCATGCAGTGCCAGCGGCCGGGGGCGTTGTTGCAGAAGATCTGCAGCCGGCCTTCGGGGTTGGCGGCGCAGAGGTCGAGGGCACAAGCCGCGATGCCGGCCGTGCCGATGATGGTTTGCGCGATGCCCGGATCGACGAGGCCGCTGCCCGTGGTCTGGATGACCGCATCACCGCCGCCGCCGACCACGGGCAGGCCCCTCGGCAGGCCGAAGCGATCGGCGATGTCGTCGCGCAGGGTGCCGGTGATCGCGTGCGATTCGTGTGCCTCGGGAACCAGCGACAACGGGATGTCGAGGCGCTCGAGCAGCGTCTCGGACCAGCGGCGGTTCTTGACGTCGAAGAGGCCGGTGCCGGAGGCTTCCGAGACGTCGGTGGCGTGCTCGCCGGTGAGCAGCAGGCGGATATAGTCCTTGGGGTTGAGAAATCGGGTCAGCCGCGCGTAGTTCGCCGGTTCGTGCTGGCGCAGCCAGACGATCTTGCCGCCGGTATAGCCCGGGAGCATGCGGTTGTTGGTCAAGGCCAGCAGACTTTCGCGCCCGCCGGCGCGCTCGGTGATCCAGGCGCATGCCTCGGCATTGCGCTGGTCGTTCCAGAGGATGGCCGGGCGGATGACCGCGTCCGCGGCGTCGAGCGCGACCAGGCCGTGCATCTGGCCGGAGAGGCCGATCGCCTTGATTTCCAGACTGCCGTCGAGTGTCGCCCGGACGGCCTCGAGGCCGGTGCCGACGGCCTGCCACCAGTGCGCCGGGTCCTGTTCGGCCCAGCCGGGCTGCGGGGTGGCCAGCGGGTAGCCTGCGGTATGCCGGGCACGGATGGCACCGCTCTCGTCGAGGACCAGGACCTTGGTGGCCGACGTGCCGATATCGATGCCGATCAGGCCTTGCCGCGTTGTTGTCATTGTCGCCTCCCGGAGTGCGCGGGCTTTCTCTAGCAGTCCCGTCGTTCCTGCTCCAGCCAGCGGAGCGCACCTTCGGCCGCGTGTCGGCCGGTGGCGAAGCAGGCCTGCAGCAGGTAGCCGCCCGTCGGGGCTTCCCAGTCGAGCATCTCGCCGCAGGCGAAGGTGCCGGGGCGGGCCTTCAGCATCAGCCGATCGTCGAGGGCCTCGCGGGCGATGCCGCCGGCGGTCGAAATCGCCCGGGCGAGGCCGGCTCGGCCGGTGACGCGGAGCGGGGCGGCCTTGATGCGGGCGGCGAGTGCCCCGGGCTCGGCGGGCAGCTGGTCGCTGCTCTCGCGGAGCAGGGCGATCGCCGCCGGTGGCAGGCCGGCCCGGCGCAGTGCCGTGCTGCGCGAGCGGCCCTTGGCGATCGCAGCCCGAAGGCGTTGGCCGAGGCTCGCCTCGTCGCTGTCCGGCTTGAGATCGAGGCAAAGGTCGGTCGCACCTCCGCTGGCGAGGGCCGCGCGGATCGCCGGGCCCAGGCTGTAGACCGGGCCACCCTCGAGGCCGTAGCCGGTGATGACCAGATCGCCCCGGTGCGTGGCGCCACGGAAGGTCAGGGCGACCGTCTTCAAAGGCGTGCCCGCGAAGCGTTCGACGAAGCCGGCTGACCAGGGGATTTGGACGCCGACATTGGCGGGCTCGAGGTCGGCGCCCCGGACGCCGGCGGCGCGCAGCGGGGCGACCCAGCTGCCGTCGGCGCCGAGCCGCGGCCAGGAGGCACCACCGAGGGCGAGAATCGTGGCGTCGGGGTGGACGACGAGCTCGCTGCCGTCGGCCTGCTCGAAGCGGAGACCACCGTCCGCGGTGAAGCCGCGCCAGGCGTGGCGGGTGGCGATCGCAACGGCCAGCCGGTCGAGCCGGCGCAGCCAGGCGCGGAGCAGGGGGGAGGCCTTGAGCGCCACGGGGAAGATGCGCCCCGAGGAGCCGACGAAGGTGGGCTCGCCCAGTCCCTCCGCCCAGTGGCGCAGGGCCCGGTTGTCGAAGCGGCGGATGATCGGGGCGAGCCACGGCTCGGCAGGGCCGTAGCGGCGGAGCAGGGCGGGCAGGGGCTCGGCATGGGTCAGGTTGAGCCCACCGCGCCCGGCCATCAGGAATTTGCGCGCGAGCGACGGCATGCGGTCGTAGACGGTGACGGCGAGCCCGGCTTCGGCGAGGTGTTCGGCGGCCATCAACCCGGCCGGGCCGCCGCCGATCACCGCCACGCGCGCCGGCGGCGTCCTCTCCTCGGGCATTTTCCGCTGTCTCTCAGGCGGCGACCGGGCTGCCGACCATGCGGCGGGCGGTCTCGCCCACGGCCGCGACCACGGCGGCGAGGGCCCGGCCGAGTCGGCCGGCACCCCGATGCAGGCGGTAGTCGGTCTCGTCGAGGAAGAGGTCGCGGCGGATCTCGAGCTGCAGCGCATGCACGCCCTCGGTGGGGCGGCCGTAGGCTTCGGTGATGTAACCGCCGGCGAACGGACGATTGGTGGCGACCGCGAAGCCCCGGGCGCGCAGTTCGCGCACGGCGCAGGCGGTGACGCCGGACGAGGCGGCGAGGCCGTGGCGGTCGCCGACGACGATGTCGATCGGCCGGCCGAGATGGGCCACCGAGGCCCTGGGCATCGAGTGGCAGTCGAGCAGCACCGCCACGCCGTGGCGCGCGCGCAGGGCGAGCAGTTCCTCGTCGAGGGCGGCATGAAACGGCCAGTAGGCCCGGGCGAGGCGATCGGCGACGTCGTCGGCCGCGAGCTTGCCCGGATAGACGGCGATGCCACCGACCCGGGTGGGGACTAGGCCGAGCCCGGCCTTGACCTTGACCGAGCGCTGGCCGGCGGTCGGGAAGCGGCCCGCGACCTCGGCCGGATCGAGCTCGTCGGGGGCGCGGTTGAGGTCGATCCAGGCGCGCGGCAGCAGCGGGACCAGGAGGCCCGCCGCATGTTCGAGGGCGGGCTCCAGCAGCATGTCGACGGGTCCGTCGTCGAGTGGGCGGAGCTGATCGAGATCGACCCGGATGGCGCGCAGCAGACGGTCGGGGTAGAGGCGGCCGCTGTGCGGCGAGGAGAGGAGGACGGGCCGCGAGCGGACCCTTGCTCTGAGCTCGAAGAACATGAGGGGGTGTGCCCGCCGCGCGCCTGGTCGTTGTCTGCTGGCATGGCAGCACATGATGCGGCCGATGGCAACGTCAAGGATGGCGGTGACGACCATCCCCAGCATGCTGCTCGTCACTCCGGCGCTACCCTTGTCGCTTCGGCGGCTGACCTCTTCCATGGTGCGCCGGTTCCATGGTGCGCCGGGCCGGCTGTAGGCTGCGCCAGCCGGCGCCGCCTCGACGAGGCGACGAGCCGTCTCGACATCGCCCGGGAGGCGGCGTTGAAGGCCGGCGTTGCCGCTCGCCGGGACGACCCGGCCCCGACCACCGCGGCGGC
>Ga0081535_100314_pt1 | contig 38809 bp, 32 predicted proteins | sample HotLakmasection3_FD_71020 | JGI IMG/M metagenome (GOLD analysis project Ga0081535, IMG submission 71020) | Hypersaline microbial mat communities from Hot Lake, Washington, USA - Section #3 (SPADES assembly) (version 2) | ecosystem: Environmental > Aquatic > Non-marine Saline and Alkaline >... | reverse complement strand
CAGCATCGCCACGCGCCGGGCTCCTACCCAGCGCCGAAAATCGCCACCGTCGCGGCCGTCGCGACTTTTTCAGCAGCCTGCTAGGCGCGGCACGGCGGATGGGCTATCTGGGGGCGCGCGGAGCGGCGCTCCATTGCCGAGAGGTTCGACATGAAACGGCTGAAGGCGTGGCTCGTGGTCCTGGTGCTGGCGGTGAGCGCGCCGGCCACCGCGCAAGAGGGGGTGCTCGGGCTCGGCGCGATGGCGCCCGGCACACTGAGCTATGGTGCCGGTTCGGTGATCGCCGAGATGATGGTGGACGAACTCGGGCTCGAGACGCGGGTCCAGCCGCATTCGGGCGAATCGACCCTGCTCGGCCTCGTGGCCGCGGGTGAGCTCGATTTCGCCATCGCCAATTCGCTGGAGGCCGCCGAGGCGTTCACCGGGGAGGGTGGCTTCGAGGGCCGCCCGCAGGACGAACTCAGGATCGCGGCCGTGCTCTTTCCGCTTCGGGTGGGTCTCTTCGTCCGCGCCGAGAGCGACATCGAGACGATCGAGGACCTCGGGGGACGACGGGTCACCGCCGGCTTCTCGGCGAGCACCGCGATCGCGGGCCTGCTCGAGGCAGCGCTCGCCGCCGGCGGCCTCACCGTCGACGATATCGTGCCGGTGCCCGTCACCAACGTGGTGGCCGGTGCGGATCAGTTCGCCGACGGCCGCGCCGATGCGTTCTTCTTCGCGATCGGGGCGGCCAAGGTCGCCGAGATCGATGCCAGCACGCCGTTGCGCCTGTTGCCGCTCGACGGCGACGCGGCGGCCGAAGCCCGGGTTCGGGCGGTCGTGGCCGAGGCCTATATCGACAGCTTCAGCCCGGCAGCCGGGATGGCCGGGCTCGACGGTCCGTTGCCGGTGCTCGCCTTCGACAATCTCCTCTTGGCCAGCACCGCCACGCCGGACGCGGCGGTGAGTGCCGTGGTCAACGGCCTCGCCCGCCACCAGGCGGCCCTCGCGGCGAGCTTTGCGCCGTTTCGCGGGCTCGATCCCGAGGCGCTGACCAAGGCCGGCCTGCGTACCCCTTTCCACCCGGCTGCCCTCGCTGCTGCCGCCGACTGAACCCGCCATGGAGCAACGGCTCGAGCGGCGGGGCGACGCTGTGCGCCGCCTCCTGCAACTCGCCATGCTGGTGGCGCTGATCGCCTGGATCGTCGATCTGCCGGGCCGGCTCGGGCTGCTCCTCTTCACCGAGCAGTACCTGGCGTTTGTCGCCGGTCTCGCCGTCACCACGGCGCTCTTGCCGCCGGCGGGCCGGCACGCGGCGGTTCGGCTCCTGGGCCATGCGGCTGCCGGCGTGGTGCTCGCCGCCTTCGTCTGGGTCGCACTGATCTATCCCGACCTCGAGCGCCGGCTCGCGGCACCGCCGCCTCATGCGATCGCCCTCGGGATCGTGATGATCCTGGGCGTGCTCGAGGCCGTTCGCAGGCGGACCGGGCATTTCCTGCCGCTTCTTCTCCTCGCACTCGGCGTGGTGGCACTCTGGCTCGGGCCCGAACTGCCGACGACCCTGGCCACCCGGCCGGTGAGCCCGGAACGGCTCGCCGTCTATCTCGCTTTCGACACCAATGCGCTGTTGTCCCGGCTGCTGCAGGTGGCGGCGGTGACCATCGCGCCCTTCATCCTCTTCGGGGCGCTGTTGCACGGCTTCGGTGCCGGCATCGTTCTCACCCAGCGGGTCGCACAGCTCGTCGGCCATGCCCCGGGAGGGCCGGCCAAGGCCTCGGTCCTGGGCTCGGCCGGCTTCGGCCTCGTCTCCGGCAGTGCGGTCGCCAATGTGACGACGGTGGGGAGTCTGTCGATCCCGATGATGACCAGGAGCGGCTATTCCAGACATCACGCCGCCGCCATCGAGGCGGTGGCCTCGACCGGCGGCCAGCTGCTGCCGCCGATGATGGGGGCTGCCGCCTTCCTGATGGCGGAATTTCTGGAGATCCCCTATCGCCACGTGGCCCTGGCGGCGATCGCCCCGGGCCTGCTCTTTTATGCCGCCCTCTATTTCGCCATCGACTTCGACGCCCGCGCCCGCCGGGTCGTCGGGACCGGCGGGCTGGCACTGCCGGCGACGCAGGTGCTGCCGGTCCAGCCCTGGCGCTACCTGATCCCGGTGGTGGTTCTCGTCCACCTCCTCTTCGTCGAGGGCCGTTCGCCGCAGCAGGCGGGCCTCTACGCCACGGCCGCACTGATCGCCTGCCATCTCGCCTGGCCGCTCGACGGCTTCGTCGAACGGCTGCGGCAGACCGGCCGGCAGCTGCTCGCGGCCACGGCGACGATCGCCGATATCGTCATCCTGGCAGCGGCCGCAGCGCTGGTGATCGGCATCCTCAGCCTCACCGGTCTCGCCTTCGCCCTGACCCTGCAGATGGTGAATCTCAGCTTCGGCCTCCTGGTCCCGCTCTTGGGCCTTTCCGCCGCCCTCTGTCTCATTCTCGGTCTCGGCATGCCCACCGTCGGCGTCTACGTGCTGCTCTCCACCCTTGCCGCACCGGCGCTGGTGGCGCTCGGCACCGAGCCGGTCGCTGCACACTTCTATCTCCTCTATTTCGGCATGCTCTCGATGATCACCCCACCGATTGCGATCGCCAGCTTCGCCGCGGCGTCGGTGGCCGGGGCCGATCCCTGGCCCACGGCGTTCAAGGCGGTACGGCTGTCGGCGGCCGTCTATATCATCCCGTTCGCCTTCGTGACCCAGCCGGAGCTGTTGCTGACCGAGGGGCTCTGGCCCTGGGCGCTGGCCTTCGCGCGCTGCCTGCTCGCCGTTGCGCTGCTGACCGCCGCCACCGTCGGGGTGGTCGCCCGGCCGCTCGGCTGGCCGCTCAGGCTCGCCGCGCTGGGTCTCGCCGCTGCCAATCTCGCGGGCACGGGCCAGGGCGTGCCCGACGGCCTGCTGTTCGCCGCCTTCGTCTTCGGCACCGTGCTGCTCGCTCATCTCGCCCGCCCGCCGGCCGGTGCCGGCCGCCCGGTTCTTTGAGCAGCGGCCTCGACAGCACTTGCCGCATGGCGGTAGAAGCGTCGCCCGATCAGGCCGGCGGGTATGTCGACGGCCGGCCGGCGACAGGGCAGGGAATCGCCATGAACGACCGTACCACCACGGCCGCGGGTGCACCGGCGCGGCCGTCGCCGTGGGCCGTTTGGGCTTCGGCCGCACGGCTCAGGACCATTCCGGCCTCGATCGCACCCGTGTTGCTCGGGGTCGTGCTCGCCTATGCCGACGGTCTCGGCCATGCGCCGGCGGCCGTTGCGGCACTGCTGGGTGCCATGCTGATCCAGATCGGCACCAATTACGCCAACGACTATTTCGACTGGGTCAAGGGCGCCGACACGGCCGACAGGCTCGGCCCGAGGCGCGCCGTTCAGGCCGGCCTCGTCTCGCCCGAGGCGATGCGTCGGGCGGCGGTGATCGTCTTCGGCCTCGCCGTGCTGGTCGGCCTCTATCTCGCCTGGCGCGGTGGCTGGCCGATCCTCGTCGTCGGCATCGCCTCGATTCTCTGCGGCGTGCTCTATACGGGTGGACCGTTCCCGCTCGGCTATCGTGGCCTCGGCGACGTCTTCGTGCTGTTGTTCTTCGGGCCCGTCGCGGTCGCCGGCACCTATTGGGTGCAGGCGCTGGAGATGGGCTGGCTGCCGCTTGTCGCAGGGCTCGGCCCGGGGCTGATCTCGACCGCCATCCTCGCCGTCAACAATCTGCGCGACCGAAAGACCGATGCCCGGGCCGGCAAGCGCACCCTCGCCGTCCGGTTCGGCGCGCGCTTCACCCGGATCGAGTACACGACCTGCCTGTTCGGTGCCGGTCTGGTGCCGGCGGGCCTCCTCGCGGCCGGCGTCGCCGATGCCTGGATTCTCTTGCCGCTCGCCATGCTGGCGGTCGCTGTCCCGGTCAACCGCACGGTCTGGACGACGACCGACGGGGTGGCGCTCAACGGCGCCCTCGCCGATACCGGCAAGCTCTTGATGCTCTATGCCGTTCTTTTCAGCATCGGCTGGGTGCTCGCGGCCGCCTGACGGGCTTCGGCGCGCTTGCAGATTTCGGCGGTGAGCCGGCGAAAGAGGAGGATGTGTGCCGGCTGCATCGCCCGCCAGTAGAGCGTGCCGGCGAACCCGTCCGGCTCCCAGAAAGCGGTGACGGTGAGCCGGGTCACCCGGGGCTTGCTGCGGATCGCGAACTCCAGCACCCCGTCGCCCGGCGCCTTCATCTTGAAGATCAGGGCGAACAACTCCGGCGGCTGGGCGACCAGCACCTCCCAGCTGTCGATCCGGTCGCCGGGCCGGAGCTCGTCGTGCTCGGGCCGGCCGCGGCGCAGCCCCGGCCCGCCGACCGCGGCATCCATCCACTCGCGCACCGTCCAGAGCGCGTTCATCGCATAATAGCGGTTGTCGCCGCCGATCCCGGTCACGACGTCCCAGACCGCCAGGGCGGGGGCCCGGGTGATGTGGGCACCACCGGCCTTGAACGTGAACGAGCGGTAGGCGAGCAGATCGGTCGGCATGAAGGGCGGCTTTCGCGGGCGGCGGATACACCCAGCATAGCCGCAAATTCCCGCACCGGAACCCCGTGTGGCGATCCGGCATTTCGTGCCAGCCGGTTGACAGATCGGTGCTGCCTTGCTGTCACCGAGTGCCGCATCGCCAGTGCTCGAGGACCAGCATGAGGATCGTCGTCACCGGGGCCACGGGCTTCATCGGCAGCCGGCTCGTCGAGTTGCTCGCCGCCGAGGGCCACGCCGTGGTCGTTTTCAGCCGCAATGCCGGCCGGGCGCGCTCGGTCTTCCCGCAGGGTCGCTTTCCCGCCGTCGAGACGGTGACCTGGGACCCGCTGCGGCTCGGCGACTGGGTGGCCGCCCTGGACGGCGTCGACGGCGTGGTGCATCTCGCCGGCGCACCCATCGCCGGGCGCTGGACGCCGGCGTTCAAGCACGCCATCCGCGAGAGCCGCGAGGTCGGCACCCGCCGCCTGGTCGAGGCGCTGGCCGAGGTGCAACACCGCCCGGCGGTCCTCGTGAGCTCGTCCGCCTGCCGCTATTACGGCATCAGCGACACCGCCACCTTCGACGAATCGAGCCCACCCGGCGACGGCGACGATTTCTTGAGCAACACCTGCATCATCTGGGAGGGCGAGGCGGACAAGGCGGCCGAGCTCGGCATCCGCACGGTCATCCTCCGCCACGGCTTCGCGCTGGCGATGACCCCGCGCTTTCGCAAGACGCTGATGACCTTTCGCCGCTTCGCCGGCGGCCGCGTCGGCTCCGGCCGGCAGTGGATCTCCTGGATCCATCTCGACGACACCGCCCGGCTGATCCTCCAGGCGCTGACCGACGCGACGATGCAGGGCGCCTACAACGCCACCGCCCCGCGGCCGGTGCGCATGGCCGATTTCAGCCGCAACCTGGGTGCCGTGGTCGGTGGCCGGCTGAGCCTGCCGGTGCCGGCCTTCCTCATCGAGCAGATCTTCGGCGACGGGGCCACGGTCATTCTCGATGGCCAGCGCGTGCTTTCCCATCGACTGGAGGAGACCGGCTTCGAGTTCCGGCACACCGACCTTCGCGCCGCCCTCGCCTCGATCATCTGAGCCTGTGCCTTTGGCAGCCGGTTGCAACACTTTTCGTGAGGCGTCAGCGGCTCCGGGATGAGCGCCGGCGAGGAGCCGGGTGCCGCCTTATGCCGCGGCATCGAGCGAGCCATGCTGTGGGTCGGCCAGCCTCGAGCCTGTCGCCGGTAAAAAAGGTGTCAGGAGTCTTTTCGACACAGCCTCGAGCCTGTCGCCAGGAAAAAAGGTGTCAGGAGTCTTTTCGACAGGGTGGCCGGAAACCTCGCCGTCATCCTTCGCAGAAGGCGCCTCGACGAAACCGAGGGCGGCCTCGAAAAAGGTGTCAGGAGTCTTTTTTCGGGTGATCCGAGGGTCTCTCAGTCGAGCTGCATCCGCACGGGCTGGCTCGGCACCTCGAGCGGCAGGGCGCGCAGCTTCTTTTCGACCTCGGCCATGAAGGCCCGCCGGCTCTCGGGGGTGGAGCTGTCCATCTGGTAGTGCGCCGCCCAGAAGCTCTTGGCCCGCGGGTGCACGAGGGCGCGAATGCCGCGCATGATGATCCGGCGGCCGGGATCGCCCACCCAGCGCGTCCAGAGCCAGGGGGCGCCATAGGTCGAGACCCCACCGATGCAGCCGATATGCTGCAGGCGCGGTTGCACCGGCCGGTTGCCCACGGGCATGCTGAAAGTGACGTGCGGGATCAGCACCCGATCGAGCCAGCCCTTGAGGATCGCCGGCTGGGCGTACCACCAGGTGGGGTAGACGAACACGAGCCCGGTGCACCAGGCGAGATGTTCCAGATGCTCGCGCACCGGTGCGATATTGGTCCCCTCGTCGTGATAGCCGAGCCGTTCGGCCGTGCTCATCACCGGGGCGAAGTCCATGGCGTAGAGGTCGAGATTGCGCACCTCGTGGCCGCAGGCCTCCAGGGTCTCGCAGACGTGCCGGTTCAGCGAGCGGTTGAAGCTCTCGGCCACGGGATGCGCATGAACGACGAGGGCGCGCATCAGAACCGCTCCATCGCCCGGCCGACCTCGGCGATGAACGCCTTGCGTTTCGCTTCCGGTGCCACGTTCATGTGGTAGAGGGCGAGATACTGCACGGAAGCGGTGCGGGCGACGAACCAGCGCAGGTAGCGCTTGACGATCTTGCGCGGCGGATCGCCGACCAGGAAGGCGCGCGACCGCGGCCGGCCGTAGGTCGAGACACCGATGACCTTCTGGATGTTCTGCAGCAACGGGCGGACCTTGGCGGGATCGGAGATATCGAAGGCGACGCCGGGCATGAAGAGGCGGTCGAAGAAGCCCTTGAGCATGGCGGGCGGGCCGAAGCACCAGGTGGGGAACTGAACGACCAGCCCCTCGGCCGCGCGCAGCCGGGCGACATAGTCCTCCAGGCCCCGTTGGTTGACGCTCTCGTCGTGATAGGTCCGCCGGCCCTCGGCGGAAAGGACGGGTTCGAAGCCTTCGGCATAGAGGTCCAAGAGATCGACCGCGTGGCCGGCCCGGGCGAGCGCCGCGGTGGCCGCCGTCTTGATGCTGCCGTGAAAGCTTTCCTCGACCGGGTGGCAGTAGAGATAGAGCACGCGCATCAGGCATCGCCGACGGCAAAGGCCTCGATCTCGATCAGGAACCGTGGCTCGGCCAGCGCCTCGACGACCACCAGCGTCGAGGCCGGCCAGGGCTCCTCGATCCAGCCGTTGCGGATCGGCATGTAGAGGGCGCGAAAGGCCGGGTCGGTCAGATAGGTCGTGAGCTTCACGATGTGCCGGCGCAGGAGACCGGCCTCGTCGAGGATCGCCTGGATATTGGCGAAGACCAGCGCGGTCTGCCCCTCGACCGTCTCCGGCACGCTGCCGTCGGCGGCCATCCCGACCTGCCCCGACATGTGGAGCGTCGGCGGCGCGCCTTCGATCAGCACAGCGTGGTTGTAGCTGCCGAACGGACGATGGATAGTCGGTGGTGTGATCGCCCTGCGTCGCATGCGTTCGTTCCTTTCCCGCAATGGAGGCCCTGGCCCGTGTCCGCTTTGCCGCGCCCCTACTGGCACGAAATGCGTAGCGCCGATTTCGCCCGTGTCGATCCCGAAAGCTGGGTGGCCCTCCTGCCGGTGGGTGCCGTCGAGCAGCACGGCCCGCACCTGCCGCTCGTGGTCGACGCCTGCATCAACCAGGGCATCGTCGAGCGCATGCTGGCGCTCAAGCCCGAGCGCCTGCCGGTCACGGTGCTGCCGATGACCCGGGTCGGGCGGAGCGAGGAGCATGTCGACTTCCCCGGCACCTTGACCCACACGGCCGAGACCTTGCGCCGGATGTGGTACGAGATCGGGGCGAGCGTGGCGCGGGCGGGGGTCAAAAAGCTCCTGATCCTCAACAGCCACGGCGGGCAGATCCAGGTGATGCAGATCGTCGCCCGCCAGTTGAGGATCGATCACGGCATGTTCGTCGCCTGCCTCTCCTGGGGCCAACTCGGCCTGCCGGACGGGGTGATCGATCCTGCCGAACGGCAGCACGGGATCCACGCGGGCGAGTTGGAGACCGCCCTGATGCTGGCGCTGCGGCCGGATCTCGTGGCGATGGAGCATGCCGCCGATTTCGTGCCGCTCTCGAAGCGCGAGGCCAACCGCTTTCCGATCCTGATGGGCCTCGGTGCCGCCGGCTACGGTTGGCAGGCCCAGGACGTCGACGAGAGCGGTGCGGCAGGCAATGCCGCGGCGGCGGATGCCGAGCGAGGCCAAAAGGTGCTCGACCACGTGGCCGGCAGGCTGGTGGCGCTGCTCGACGAGGTGTCGCGCTATCCCCTGGCGAACCTGAAGGACGGGCCGGTACCGCAGGAGGTGGTGACGGGGCGGTAGCCGTCTCAGGCGAGCTCCAGCCGCAGCCGCCGACCGACCGCAGCAGCGGCCTTCTGCATCGTCTGTAGCGTCACCGAGCCGTCTTTCCCTTCCAGCAGCCGGTCCAGAGCCGCACGGCTGGTGCCCATGCGGCGCGCCATCTCGGTCTTGGTCAGGCCCTGCTCGCGCATCGCCTCGCCGACCTGCATCGCCAAGAGTTCCTTGATCGCCTGCTGCTCACAGGCTTCGAGCAGGCCTTCGTCGGCGAGCAGATCGTCGAAAGACGAGCCGATCGACCCTCGCTCGTCCGTCATCCACCGATCTCCTGTTTGCGTCGCCGGGCCAACGCCAAGTCATCGGCGGGCGTCTTTTGCGATTTTTTGATGAAGGCGTGCAGCAAGACCATTTGCCCGCCGCTGATGGCGAAGAGCACCCGCGCGATCCGTCCGCCCGTCAAGTTGCTGCGCACTTCCCAGAGCCCGTTCGACAATGGCCGGCACACCGGCATGCCGAGCGGCCAGCCATACTCGACCTTCTGCATGTCCTTGCCGACGATCCGCCGATCCTCGACCGGAAGCGCCAGAAACCAGTCCCTTACCGGCTCGCGACCGCTGGCCAGACGATAAAACTGCGCCGGCAGCTTCTTACGTCGGTCGACCATGCAGCTTTGTATCAAATTTGGTACGTGCCGTCAAGCGGAGGCTCAGCCCGAGAACGTGAAAAAGCCCTTCGCCTTGGTCATCCGCTCCGGGTCGTCGAAGCTCAGCATCTTGCCGGGGTTGAGCAGGTTCTTCGGATCGACGCTGTGCTTGAAGGCGAGTTGGGCCGCGTCGACGTCCTTCCTGCCCATCTCCTCCAGGGTGAAGACGTGCGGGTTGAAGATCGGGCAGCCGTGCTGCTGGTGGTAGCGGATGATCTCGGCGAGGCGCTCTTCTGTCGTGAAGCGGACCAGTGGCAGGCCGGAGCAGGCGGTCACACCACGCATGCGGATGAACTCGATATGCGCCGGCACCTCGTCGCCGAAGGTCCGCCACATGTGCTCGACGCGGTCGAGATGGGTCGGCGGCGGGTAGGCGACCTGGAGGTAGGTGAGGCTGCGGTCGTGCTTGAGCGCCTGCAGCGTCGTGTGGTTCCAGCTGAATTCGTAGAGCGGTGTCCTGGCCTCGGCGGAGCGCTGGTCGTGCACGATGCGACCGCCGGCGGCCGCGATCAGCTGGCGGGTGACGGAGGCGGCGAAGTCGGCGACCAGCAAGAGCAGCACGCTCTGGCCTTCGCCCACGGTCCCCTTGAAGAGGTAGTGGCCGGGGACCGGGGCAGCGATCGCGGTCACCAGCTTCTTGGTCAGCGCGTCCTCGTGCGCGATGACGTCGCCGAGACGGGCTGCGGCCATGAAGTCGTCGTGGGTGACGATCAGCTCGACCCAGTCATAGGCGGGGGCCAGGGGCAGCTCGACCTCGGTGATCACCCCGCAAGTGCCGAAGCAGTGCATCGCCTTGTGGACGTCGAGGCCGCGCAGCTCGAGCGTTCGGGGCTCGGCCTCCATGGTCATCAGCCGAAGGCCCGTGACGGCGCCGCGGTCGCGCAAGGTACCCCAGGTGACGGAGCCCACGCCGCCGGAGCCGCCGGCGACGAACCCGCCGATGGTGGCCTGGCCGTGCGTCGAGGGATGAAAGCGCAGTTCGAGGCCGTGCGGCTGCAAGGCCCGGTCGATAGCGCGCAGCACCGCACCCGCCTGAAAGCGGCCGACCGGGCCCTCGACCCGGACGATCCGATCGAGGGCGGAGAGGTCGAGCACGATCCCACCCTGCAAGGGCATCGCCTGGCCGTAATTGCCGGTGCCGGCACCCCTGACCGTGACGGGCGTGTCGGTGGCAAAAGCGTAGGCGAGGACGCGGGCGATCTCGGCCTCGTCCCTGGGCGTGACGACCATGTCGGCGGTGACGTGCTCCAGCCGGCGCTTCAGCACCGGGCTGTACCAGTAGAAGTCACGGCTGCGGCGGCGAACCTGGGCGGGGCGGGTCTCGATATCGAGCCCGGCGAGGGCTGCCGGGATCACCGACGTCATTTGTCGTAGAGAAAGCGGCGATCCGCACTCTCGTCGTAGTCCGGGTTGTCCCAGCCGATCATTTTGCCCGGATTGAGCAGGCCCAGGGGATCGGCCTCGCGCTTGAAGGCGAGCTGGGTCTGGTCGACCCGCTTCATCCCGCCGCCTTCGAGCGTGTACTCGTGCGGGTTGAAGATCGGGCAGCCCGACTGGTTGTGGAACTCGATGATCTCCAGCAGGCGCTCGTCGGTGGTGTAGCGGACGAGCTGCAGGCCGAAGCAGGTGACCTCGCCGTCGAACCTTACGAATTCCAGATGCAGCGGCACCTCGTCGCCGAAATGGCGATACATCGCCTCGACCTTGTCGAGGTGGTGCGGCGGCGGAAACAGGCTCTGCAGGTAGGTGATCGTCCGGTCGTATTTGAGCGCGTGCAGCGTGGTGTGGTTCCAGGTCATCTCGAAGACCGGGATGTCGCTGCCGTCGACCTCGTCGGCAAAGCGCTGCAGCGCGATCCGGCCCTCGCTGGCCGCGGCGAGGCTGGCGAAGGCATCCATCGCGTGCTCGGCGATCATCAGGATCACCATGCTCTCGGTCTTGCCGATGAGGTCGGGGCGCAGGTACTCGTGGCCGACGGGAGCGGCGATCACCGAGACGAGCTTTTTCAACAGCGCGTCCTGCCGGCCGATCATGTTGGCGAAGCGGGTGGCGTCCATGAAGTGGTTGAACGCCATGACGATCTCGCACCAGCGATAGGCCGGGGCGAGTGGCACCACGAGCTCGGTGATAATGCCGTTGGTCCCGTAGGCGTGGTTCACCTTCTGGATGTCGGCACCCCTGAGGGTGAGGACCCGGGGCTCGGCCTCCATGGTGACGACCCGGGTCTCGATGATGTTGCCGGGATCCCTGAGCATCCCCCAGGTGATCGAGCCCACGCCCGAAGAGCCGCCGGCGATATAGCCGCCGATGGTGCCCGTCTTGTGGGTCGACGGGTGCACCCGGAGCTCTTGTTTGCCCTGTGACCGGCACTGTGCGTCGATCTCGGCGAGCTTCGCACCCGCCTCGACCCGCACCCAGCCGAGGCCCACCTCCTTGATCCGGTTGAGCTCCGAAAGATCGAGGACGACGCCGCCGTCGAGCGGCATGGCCTGGCCGTAATTGCCCGTACCACCGCCCCTGACCGTGACCGGTACGCGATGCCGGTAGCCGGCGGCGACGACGCGAATGACCTCGGCTTCGTCCTGCGGGGTGACGATCGCATCGGCGGTGACGTGGTCGAGCTTGCGCTTGAGGATCGGGCTGTACCAGTAGAAGTCGCGACTGCGCCGCCGCACCTTCTGCGGCTGGGTCTCGACCGCAATGTCGCCCATCTCCTCGATCAGTGCAGCAACCGCACACATGGCTGTCTCCGGCCCCGGGTCTCGTTGTCTATTGGAAAAGCGTGTCGAGCTCGGCGTAGTCCGGCGGTGTCGTATCGATCGCCCGCCCGGCACGCAGGACGATGCGCCGGCTCTGCGGCCGTGCCAAGACCTCGCTGAACCGCCGGCCTTCCATGATGACGAGATCGGCGGGCGCACCCACGCGGATCACGCCCCGATCACGCAGACCCATGATGTGCGCCGGATTGCGGCCGACGAGGGCCGGCCAGTCGCCGAAGGGGTGGTCGAGATGCAGGATGCGGACGGCCGCGCGGAACACCTCGACGAGGTCGAGATCGCCGTAGGCGTAGAACGGATCGCGGGTGTTGTCGGAGGCGACCGCCACCTCGATCCCGCGCGCCCGCATCTCGTGCAGCAGCGTCACCCCACGCCAGCGCGGGGTGCGTCCGGCGTGGCGGTCCTGGAGATACAAGTTGCACATCGGCAGCGAGACGATGGCGATCTCGGCCTCTGCCAGAAGATCGAGCACCTCGCCGACATAGGCCTCGGGCTGCAGGCTGAGCGAGCAGCAATGGCCGCAGGTGACCCGGCCGCGAAAGCCGGTCCGAAGTGCCGAGCGGGCCACCTGCTCGAGCGTGCGCGCCGCCGGGTCCTCGGTCTCGTCGACGTGCAGGTCACAGTCCAGCCCCCGGGCACCGGCGAGCTCGAAGAATTGGTCGAGCTGCGCCTCGAGCCCGTCGCCCATGAGCGGCACCAGGCCCATCACACCCCGATGCTCGGCCACGAGATCCGCGAGATAAGCGGGCGTGTCGCCCACATATTCGAGGGTCGAGATCAGGCTCACCGCCTGCAGCTCGATCCGGCCTTGCCACTTTGCGCGCAGGTCGCTGAAGACCGGCCAGGAGATCGCCGGCTGCGGCGGGATCGAATCGAGATGGGTACGGATCGCGGCGGTGCCGTGCGCAAAGGCGCAGCGCAACGCGAAGTCCATCCGGGTGGCGACATCGGCCGCCGTCCAGTTGGCGGTCCGATCGGCGCGAACCGTCTCGAGCGCGCCCATGAACGAGCCGTCCGGGTTCGCGGCCCTGGGCCAGATATGGCCCTTGTCGAGATGGGTGTGCATGTCGACCGGGGACGGCCAGACCATCCGCCCGCCCAGCGCTGTCCCATCGCCGGTGCCGGTGGCAGCGGTCACCGAAGCGATCCGCCCGGCGTCGACACCGATATCGACCCGCACGCAACTGTCGGCATCGGCCGCCGTGGCGAGACTTGGTGCCTCGACCATGGCCGAGGGCACCGTGGCATCGCGGAGCGTGTAGCTGCCGTCTTCCGGGATCGTGATCACGGGGTCAGTTTTCCCGCTTCAGGGCACTCTCGTGCCACTTTCTGAGCATCAGATGCGAGAGCAGCGTGAAGGCGAAGAAGATCAGGATGCCGGAGAGCGAGATCAGGATCAAGGAAGCGAACATCCGGGGGATGTTGAGCCGATAGCTGGCCTCCAGAATGCGGTAGGCGAGGCCGGAGCCGGTGCCGGCCGTGCCGGCCGCGAACTCGGCGACGATCGCACCGATCAAGGCCAGGCCACCGGCGATCTTCAGCCCACCCAGGAAATACGGCATGGCCGAGGGCAGGCGGAGATAGCGCAGCATCTGCCAGCGATTGGCACCGTAGAGCTGAAACAGGTTGACCAGGTTGTGGTCCGCACTGTTCAGGCCGAGCGTCGTGTTGGAGAGGATCGGGAAGAAGGCGACGATCCAGGCACAGAGCAGGAGTGCTGCATACGTGCTCTCGACATAGATCAGGATCAGCGGGGCGATGGCGATGATCGGGGTCACCTGGGCGATCACCGCGAAGGGGAAGAGCGAGAGCTCGACCCATTTCGACAGGGTGAACAACACTGCGAGACCGACGCCGCCGATGATCGCGATGGCGAGTGCCGAGAAGGTGATCTGCAGGGTCACCAGAAGCGACGGATAGAGGGTCTGCCAGTCGGTGAACAGGGTCTCGATGACCAGGAGTGGGCCGGGCAGGATGTAGTGCGGGGTGCCGTGATACCAGACGCCGAACTCCCAGACGGCGAGCACGGCGATGATCAGGCTTACCGGCATCGCCCAGCGCAGCACTCGGTCGCGCTTCTCGGCGGCGGCGGCAGCACGGGCCACCTGCTCGTCCTGCAGGCCGACGATGCGATCGTCCTCGATCATGGTCGACATGGTGCGATCTCCCAGGGAAGAATGGGGAGGATGATCCTCCCCATGCCCCTCCGTAACCTGGTCGGTGCGGGCGGCACGGTAGGCACATAGCCCTCGTTCAGTTGTCGCCCATGGCACGGTGGAGAATGGTCGAGACCTCGCGGCAATAGGCGTTGTAGGGCTCGGACATGCGGAACTGCTCGTCGCGCGGGTAGGGGGCGTCGATCGTGATCTCGCCGACGATCCGCCCGGGGCGGGCCGCCATGACGACGATCCGCGACGACAAGAAGACCGATTCGTAGACGCTGTGGGTGACGAAGACCACCGTCCAGCCCTGAGCTTGCCACAAGTGCAGGAGGTCGTTGTTGAGGCGGATGCGGGTGATCTCGTCGAGAGCGGCGAACGGCTCGTCCATCAGCAAGAGCTTGGGCCGGGTGACCAGGGCGCGGGCGATCGAGACCCGCATCTTCATGCCGCCCGAGAGCTCGCGCGGGTAGGCCCGGTGGAAGTCCTGCAGGCCCACCATGGCGAGCGCTTCCTCGACCCGATCGCCGACCTTGCGGCGGCTCTGGCCCTGCAGCTTCAAGGGCAGGTGTACGTTGTCGAAGACGGTGGCCCAGGGCATCAGGGTCGGCTCCTGGAAGACGAAGCCGATATCGCCGACATGCCCGCCCTCGGGCCAGTAGAGCCTGCCGCCCGAGATGTTGCCGAGCCCGGCGATGATCCGAAGGGCCGTGCTCTTGCCGCAGCCCGAGGGGCCGAGGAGGCTCAGGAACTCGTGGCGCTCGACCGCCAGATTGAGGTTGTCGAGCGCCACGGTGCCGTTGGCGAAAATCTTGGAGACGCCCTGCAACTCCAGGAGCCGGCCGCCGCCTGCGGCCGGCCCCGTTGCCCGCTGTGCGACGGCGGTCGCCATCCCCCGCCGGTGAGCTCCTTCTTGCGGTCGAGCCCGACCCCCTTGTTGACGAAATCCAGCGTATAGGCGCGGGAAAGGTCGAGATCCTCGGGGAACAGGCCGGCCTCGACGGTCAGCGCGAAGAACTCCTGCCAGCGCTGGTCGGTCATCGCCCCGATGCCGAGCTCCAGGGCGTCGCCCGAGTCGGCGATGCCGTACTCCTTCAGCTTCTCGATCGAGTAGGCGATCTGCTCGTCGGTCATGTCGGGATTGTCGGCCTTGATGAGTTCGTTACCGGGCGACGGATCGCCGTAGAGGTAGGAGTACCAGCCGAGGATGGTGGCGTCGACGAAGCGCTGGACCAGATCGGGGTTCTCCTCGACCAGCGCCCAGCTCGTCTCGATCGTCGTCGAATAGGTGTCGTAGCCGGAATCGGCCAGCAGGAACACCTTGGGATCCCAGCCCGCCTCGCGGGCAATGGCATAGGGCTCGGAGGTCAGATAGCCCTGCTGGGCGACGCCCGGATCGGCGATGAACGGGCCGGGGTTGAAGGTGTAGGGGCGGATCTGGTCGTCGGTGAAGCCGAATGCCACCTTCAGCCACTGCCAATAGGTGGTCTGCGCCCCGGTCGAGATCAGGATCGGCATCCCCTCGAGATCGGCCAGATCCTCGATCCCCTGGTCGGGGTGGACCATCAGGATCTGCGGATCCTTCTGGAAGATCGCGGCCACGGTCACCATCGGCACGTCGTTCTGCACGTAGTTGAACGCACCGAACATGGCCGAGCCCATGTTGAAGTCGATCTGCCCCGCTGCCAAAAGCTGCGGGTGATTGACCTGCGGGCCGCCCGGCCGGATCGTCACGTCCAGGCCGTAATCCTCGTAGATGCCGGTGGCGACGGCCTGATAGTAGCCGCCGTGCTCGGCCTGCGCCTTCCAATTGGTGCCGAAGGTCACCTCGTCGAGCGCCAGAGCCGGCCCGCTCGTCGCCAGGAGACCGATCGCGAGCACGCCCGAGGCGGCGTTCCACTGCCACGTTTTCGAGATCATTCTGGTGCGTTCCCTTCGCTGCGCGATGCCGCTCTGCGGGCATCACCCTCCGACGGTGCAAATAGGCAACAAGCGTGCCAGCACAATCATCGGTCGTCGAGCCGGCGCGCGGCTCCGATCGGCGCTCACCGGAGGCTCGTCCGAAGCGACGGGCAACGCTGACGGGGGAGATATCGGCTGAACGGGAGGGATGGGGTGAGCGACCGGATTTGAACCGGCGGCCTCCAGGGCCACAACCTGGCGCTCTAACCAGCTGAGCTACGCCCACCGCAAAGATGGCAGACATGTGGCGCAAAGCCCTGGGCGCGTCAAGCACCGGCGCCGGGCAGGAAGGTGCCACTTTTCCGCGCACAATGCCAAAAATTTAGGCAACATTCGTGCCGGCGGCCGTGGCGTCCGGCAAGTCGAACGGTCTGTCGTCGAACTGGCACGCTCCGTGCATGAGGGTTATCACAACGAACCGAGGCCGCTTCGGCGAGGCCGGGCCGGTCTTTCACCGTCGCCTCGATCGGGCCCTGCGAACACCCGTTCGGACGGCGGCAGCCAACACGCGGAGGGAGATCCCGAGGCATGAAAAAAATCGAAGCCATCATCAAGCCGTTCAAGCTGGATGAAGTCAAAGAGGCGCTTCAGGAGGTCGGGCTCAAGGGCATGACCGTGACCGAGGTCAAGGGCTTCGGCCGGCAGAAGGGGCATACCGAGCTGTACCGCGGTGCCGAGTATGTCGTCGACTTCCTGCCCAAGGTGAAGATCGAGCTCGTCGTCGACGACAGTGTGGTCGAGCGCGCCGTCGAGGTCATTCAACAGGCGGCCAAGACCGATCGGATCGGCGACGGCAAGATCTTCGTCATGGGGGTCGACGACGTGGTCCGCATCCGCACCGGCGAGCACGGCCCCGAAGCCGTCTGAGCCGAGCACTCTTCGATCGTCAAAAGAACGCGCCGGGCCGTCGAGCGAGCCCGGCGCCAACCAGGGCCGCTGGCCAGGGCCGGCTGTGCCCGTACGCTTCGAGCAAGAGGTGAACGATGACATTGGGATGCAAGACCGCTGCCGACGTGATGAAGGCGGTCAAGGACCACGGGATCGAGATGATCGATCTCCGGCTGATCGACGTGCCCGGAATCTGGCAGCACATCTCCTATCCGGCCGCGGTCTTCGAGGAGGAGAACATCGAGGAGGGCCTCGGCTTCGACGGCTCGTCGGTGCGCGGCTTCTCGCAGATCCAGGCCTCCGACATGCTGTTGCGTCCCGACGTGACGACGGCATTCCTCGATCCGTTCACCAAGCACAAGACGCTCGTCATGATCTGTGCCATCGCCGACCCGGTGACCGGCGAGCTCTACGGCCGCGACCCGCGCGGCATCGCGATCAAGGCCGAGGACTATCTCAAGTCCACCGGGGTCGGTGACACCGCCTTCTTCGGCCCCGAGGCCGAGTTCTTCGTCTTTTCCGACGTGCGCATGGGCCAGGGCGTCAACTACGGCTCGTTCGAGGTCGACAGCCCCGAGGGTCACTGGAACTCGATGGCCGACGAAGGGCCGAACCTCGGCTACAAGATCCCGCCCAAGGGCGGCTACTTCCCCTGCGCGCCGTCCGACACGCTGAACGATCTGCGCGCCGAGATGGCGTTGGTGATGCAGTCGATCGGCCTCACCGTCGAGTGTCATCACCACGAGGTGGCGACCGGCGGACAGTGCGAGATCGACATGAAGTTCGACAGCCTGCTCGCCATGGGCGACCACCAGATGAAGTACAAATACGTGGTCAAGAACGTCGCCAAGGCGCACGGCATGACCGCGACCTTCATGCCCAAGCCGCTGTTCGGCGACAACGGCTCGGGCATGCACTGCCACCAGTCGATCTGGAAGGACGGCAAGCCGCTGTTCGCCGACGAGGCCGGTTATGCCGGGCTTTCCGACATGGCCCGCTACTATATCGGCGGCCTGTTGAAGCACGCGCCGTCGATCCTGGCGTTCGCCGCACCGACCACCAACTCCTATCGCCGCCTGGTCCCCGGCTACGAGGCGCCGGTCAATCTCGCCTGGTCGCTCAGGAACCGCTCCGCCGCCTGCCGCATCCCGATGTACTCCAACAGCCCGAAGGCGAAGCGGGTCGAGTTCCGCTGCCCCGATCCTTCGGCCAACCCCTATCTCGCCTTCGCGGCGATGCTCATGGCCGGGCTCGACGGCATCAAGAACAAGATCGATCCGGGCGCACCCATCGACAAGAACATCTACGACCTGCCGCCCGAGGAAGCCGCCGAGATCCCGAAAGTGCCGGGCCAGCTCTCGGACGCGATCGCCGCGCTCGAGGCCGATCACGAGTACCTCACCCAGGGTGACGTGTTCACGACGGACTTCATCGAGAACTACATCGAGCTCAAGCGCGAGAACGAGCTCGACCCGATCCGCTTGCGGCCGCACCCCTACGAGTTCGTCCTCTACTACGATTGCTGAGTTCTCCCCGGACGGCCGGGCCCCCCGATGACCTGTCGGCGGCCCAGCCCGGCTGTCCAGTCGTCCAGCAGCTCCCCGACTCGGGCGGTCTTCGGACCGCCCCTTTTTTTGCGCCCGCCGCGCTCAGGCGTGGGCGCGCGACAGGCGGTCGGCGAGCCGGCTGGGCTCGGGCAAGCGGTGCCGGACGACGCTCGCCTCGACCAGGCCGACGGCGGTCGGCAGATCGATCCTGTGGCCGATCGAGACGAACAGCGGCCGGCAGCCGGGTTTGGTCCGCAACACCGCACCGACGATCTCGCCCTTGTCTTCGAGCGGCGTCCAGTCGCCGGCTTCGGGGCCGGGCTCGGCGAAGCTGCCGAGCAGGCGCGACTTGGCGACGCCGATGGTGGGCAGGTCGAGGAGCACACCGAGATGGCAGGCGAAGCCGCAGCGCCTGGGATGCGCGAGGCCCTGGCCGTCGACCATCACGAGATCCGGAGACGAGCCGAGCAGGCGTAGCGCCGCCAGCGCCACCGGCACCTCGCGAAACGAGAGAAAGCCGGTGCGATAGGGAAAGGTCGCGGGCAAGGCGGCCTGTACACTTTCCTCGAGTTCCAGCGTCCTTGCATCGAGCCGGACGGCGGCGGCGAACGCGATCTTGCCGTCCCTGCTGAAATGCACGTCGATCCCGGCGACCGTGCGCGGTTCGAAACCCGGCGGCGCCGTCTCGACCACCGCGTGCCGCAGGCTTTCCTGTACGGCACGCGCCGCGCCGAGATCGGCGGGCCACTCTTCGAGCTTCGAATGCTGCGCGGGGCGAGGCTCCAGCGCGCGAGAGCCACCGCCGTTCTGCTGCCGCAAGGTCGAGTTCCTTTCGCCGTGACCGCTACCCGAGGCGCTCGACGAGTGCCGATAGGCGAACGAGACGAGGAAGGCCAGGGAGGATGATCCTCCCTGGACCCACCGAATGTTTCAGGCGGGTGTCGGGAGACGAAAGCTGCTGGCAGCTCCTGTTCGGCGGGAGTGTGCGGCCTCGGCATCTGCGGATGGGCTTGACCTGCAACGGTCGACGGCGGATCCTGACCGATCGGCGGGCCGGGCGCGATGGCCCGGGCCCGGCGATGCGGATCGATGCACCTCGCGAGGACTGCCAATGCCCGAGCCCGAAACCCTCGCCCTGCAGCCCGGAACCGACGTGCCGAACTCGGTCCTGCCGGTGCTGCTCTATCGCGCAGCGTTCATGCCCGGACCCGATCTCGCCGAACGGCTCGAGGCGACGTTTCACGGCAACGGTTGGCGCGGCCTCTGGCGCAACGGCATTTTCGCCTGGCACCACTTCCACGACGACGCGCACGAGGTCCTCGGCATCGCGAGCGGCCATGCGGTGGTGCAACTCGGCGGCGAAGCCGGCCCCGAGGTCGAGCTCGAGGCCGGCGATGTCGTGGTGCTGCCCGCCGGCACCGGCCACAAGCGGCTGTCGTCCAGTGCCGACCTGCTGGTCATCGGCGGCTACCCGGCGGGCCAGGAGGACTACACGACGCGACGCGCCGGCGAAGGCGGCGACGATGTGGCGGCGCGCTGTGCCGCGGTGCGGCTGCCGCAGACCGACCCGGTTGCGGGGGACGACGGACCTTTGCTGCGGGCTTGGACGCGCTCGCAGGATTGACGGAAGACGGCCGGAGAGGCTGATCCCCGCGGCCCCGGGTCGACCATCGGCCGACGACCCTGGCGAGGCGCCGCGAAAGCTCATGGACGCTCCGCGCCTGCGCGACGCATTCGAAAAAAAGACTCCTGACACCTTTTCTGACCCGGAGAGGCTGATCCCCGCGGCCCCGGGTCGACCATCGGCCGGCGCCCCTGGCGAGGCGCCGCGAAAGCTCATGGACGCTCGGCGCCTGCGCGACGCGTTCGAAAAAAAGACTCCTGACACCTTTTCTCCAGTTTGCTGAAGCCGCAGATTGCGCACGACTCTGACAATAGGTTGCGGACGCTTTGGGCGCCCTTTCCGTCAACCATTCGTCGCAACGGCAGGAAAAGCTATTGAACCTCAACTCCGGTGGGTGCAGGGAGGTGTGCCTCCCTGCGATATCTCCTACCCGGTCTCCGCCGGCGCCGCGTAATCGCGCCTGGGGGCGATCTTGGCGGCGAGGATCATGACAGCGACGAGTGCCACGACCGCGATGATCTGCGAGAGGCGGCCGGTGGGCCAGATGAGGAAGGCGCCGATGGCGAAAATGACCGGGCGCAGCCAGTGCGGAATGGGGTGCTCGGCGTGGCCCTCGAAGCCGGCGGCCAGCGCGTAGATGCCGAAGGCGGCGAAGAAGGTGATCTCCAGGCCGAGGAGCCAGTCGCCGGAGAGGTAGGGGGTGTAGGCGAAGAGGATGGGGACGATGTAGAGGCCCTTGGCGATGCGCCAGGCGGTGAAGCCCGTGGCCATGGGCGGGGTCTTGGCGATGGCGGCGGCGGCAAACGCGGTGAGGCAGACGGGCGGGGTGACGTTCGAGTCCTGCGAGAGCCAGAAGATGATCATGTGGGCGGAGAGCAGAGTGGTGGTCAAAACGGCGGGGCTCAGCGCCTGATCGAACAGGGTGCGGGAGAAGTCGGCGGGCACCAGGGCGTAGAGGGCCTCGGCCTCGGCCGTCGACATCGGCCCCTGCAGCTTCGCCGCGGCGTCGGGATCGGCGAGCATGAAGACCGCGTGCGCCGCTTGCGGCAGGGTGCCCGCGGCGATCATGTCGATGATCGCGGCGTTGTTCATGAGCTGAAAGAGGGCCGGGGCGGAGAGGGTGGCGAGCACGATATAGGCGGCGGTGACCGGCAGGCCCATGCCGAGGACGAGCGATGCCAGAGCAACGAGGACCAGCGCGATCAGCAGGCTGCCGCCGGCCCAGTCGGCGAGCATCAGCGAGAGGGTGTTGCCGACGCCGGTGGTCTCGACGACCATGACGATGAGCCCGACCGAGATCAGCAGCATGGCGGTCATCACCATGTTGCGGGCACCGATCGAGAGGGCGTCGATGATCGCCAGCGGCCCCATCGGGTTCTTGGTGAACCAGGAGGAGGCGATGACGGCGAGGATGGCGAAGGCGGCAGCGTAGGTCGGGGTGAAGCCCTGCATCAGCATGCCGATCAGCACGGCCATGGGCACCAGGAAGCTGATTCCGCCGCGCCGCAGGATCTCGAAGAAGCCCGGGCTGTCGTCGTCCACGCCGGTGATGTCGTGCTTCTTCGCCTCGATCCTGATCCAGCAGGCGACCGAGAAGAAGTAGAGGAAGGCCGGCAGGACCGAGACGGCGACGATGGTGAGATAGGAGATCTGGGTGTAGGTCGCCATGACGAAGGCGCCGGCCCCCATGATCGGCGGCATGAGCTGGCCGCCGGTCGAGGCCGAGGCCTCGACGCCGGCGGCGAATTTGGGTGGGAAGCCCGCCTTCTTCATCAGCGGGATGGTGATCACGCCGGTCGAGACGGTGTTGGCGACGGCGGAGCCGGTGACCGTGCCGGTCAGGGCGGATCCGAGCACCGCGACGAAGCCCGGGCCGCCCACCAGCCTGCCGGCGGCCGCCCGGGCGAGGTCGATGACGAAGGCACCGGCGCCACTGCGGACCAGAAAGGCGCCGAACAGCACGAACATGAAGACGAAGGTGGCGCTGATCCGGGCGATCGAGCCGAACATGCCGTTGAGCTCGTAGAAGGCGCGAAACAGCGTGGTCTCGAGCGTCAGGCCCGGGAAACCGAACATGCCGGGGACATAGGCGCCGCCGCCGGCGATGTAGACGAGACAGAGGACGGCGAGCACCGGGATGAACCAGCCGGCGGTGCGCCGCGCCATTTCGAGGGCGAGGCCGATGCCGACGAGGGCCACGACGTAGTCGAGCCAGATCAGCCGCACACCGCGCTTGTAGACGAGGTCGGCGGCGTAGATGACGTAGACCGCACAGCCGAGGGCGAGCAGGCCGAGGGCGAGGTCGAGCCAGAGGGTCTTCTTGCCGGCCGCGGCATGCGCCGGGTAGAGCAGGGCGCAGAGCAGGGCGAAGCCGCCCCAGTGCAGGCTCGTGAAGGTCAGATCGTCGAGCCGGGCGAGGCTGTTGGCGTAGATGTGGAAGAGCGAGACGGCGACGCCGAGTGCCAGCACCGCCTTCTCGTAGAGGGGGCCAGCACCGGTGCGCCACGGCATGGTGAGCTCGCCGGTGGAGTCCGTCTTCTGCGCCATGCGTGCCCCCGAAAATGCGCAACGGCGGGGGGGCACCCCGCCGTTCGCTCGCCGTCTGGTCAGTTGGGCAGGAGGTGTTCGGGGATGTCGACCCCGACTTCCTGGTAGTAGCGGACCGCACCCGGGTGCAACGGTGCCGGCAGGCCGGCCAAGGCCGCATCGAGCGACATCTCGTTGGTGGCGGGGTGGATGTTCTGCAGAAAGCTCAGGTTCTCGAACATCGTCTTGGTGATCAGGTAGACCGCATCCTCGTCGACGTCGGCATGCACGCCGAGGAAGTTGGGCTGGGCGATGGTCTCCGCGTCCTCGTCCTGGTTGGGGTAGCTGTCGGCCGGGATGGTGTAGGGCGTCCAGAGCTCGCCCTCGCCGCCATTGGCGCGCTCCACCTGCTCGGGCGTGAAGTCGAGAATGGTGATGTCGTCGCGCGCGGCAAAAGCCTGCGTCACGCCGGTGACCGGCACGCCGCCCGGCATGTTGAAGCCGACGATGGTGCCGTTCTGCATCGCCTCGGCCGAGGGTCCGTAGCCCTGATAGACGAGTTCCATGCTCTCGGGGTCGATGCCGAGACCACCCAGGATCTCACGGCCGGAGCCCTCGGTGCCCGAGTTGCGCGCGCCGATCGAGAAGGGTTCGCCTTCGAGGTTGCCGAGGTCGTCGATCGTGCCGGTGTCGACGAACTCGTCGGTGATGACGAAGTGCTCGACATTGCGCCACAGCATGGTGACCGAGCGCAGCCATTCCTGCGGCCCTTCGGCCTCGAGCGGGCCGGTGCCGTTGGCGGCGTAGCGGCCGAAGAGGCCCTGGAGGATGCCGAACTCGGCTTGGCCGTCGCGCATCAGGCCGATGTTCTCACCCGAGCCGGCCGAGCTGATCGCCGCCATGCCGATGCCTTCGCCGGGCTCGAGGCGGACCTTGATCAGCGTCGCGATGGCGACCCCCACCGGATAATAGGTGCCGCCGGTGGTGGCGGTGGTGAGGATGTAGGAACGGTCGTCCTGGGCGAGGGTCGGGCTCGCGCCGGCGAGCATCGCGGCCACGGCCACGGTGCCGAGAAGAGCGGTGCGTCGGGTGTTTGCCACGGGCGTTCTCCCTGATGATGAAGGTACCGGCAGCATTACCGCCCGGGCGGCGGTTGACAAGCCCGGTGCGCCGGGAGGCTGCCGACTCGGTGCGCTGCCGACCTCCCCCGGGCGGCCGCTTCGCGCCGACGCCTCCCGGACCAACCGGTAGCGCCGCGCGGGCACAGCCACGACGGTCGACGCGCGCCATCGACTATGGCAAGGACACCCGCTGCAGCGCCGGTTGACCACCATCCCCGCCGCCGATCGGGTCGGCTGCTCGCCGCGGCTGATGGCGGCCGACGAGGAAGCCGTTGTCGCGCGGCTGCGGGCGGCGCGGGCCGAGGTGATCGACCCCGCGCTGGCGGAGGCCGGCGGGCGGATCGTCAAGACGATAGGCGACGGGCTCTTGGTCGAGTTCGGCTCGCCGGTGGCGGCGGTGCGGGTGGCGCTCTCCGTACAGCGGGCGATGGCGGCGCCGGAGGCGAGGCCGGAGGCCGAGCGGGCGAGCTGCCGCATCGGGCTCGATCTCGGCGACATCGTCATCGACGGCGACGACATCCTGGGCTGCGGGGACAATGTCGCAGCACGGCCGGCGAGCCGGGCTCCCCGACGGGCTCGGACACCCAGTGGATCAGCGGGCTACCGACCGCCACCGCAAGCGGCAATCGAGCCGATTGTGGCGAGGACAAGTTACCAGGAGCATCCTCCCTGCCTTGGTCGGCTTTCTGCCGCATGCCGGTCAGGGACCGGGAAAGAGGGTCTCGGTGCGGCCCATCAGCCGGTAGGCGGCGAGGCCGACCCATTCGCGCATGCCGTAGTCGATTTCGTCGAGGCGTTGGCCGACGCCGACTTGCAGCTCGAGGTCGTCGCCGGTGGTCTGGTAGTCGACCGGCCAGGGGACGACGGGCCAGTCGAGCTTGCGGAAGATGCCGATCGCGCGTGGCATGTGGGCGGCCGAGGTGACCAGGAGCCAGGTCTCGTCGGGCCGGGGCTCGACCAGCTCCTTGCTGAACAGCGCGTTCTCCCAGGTGTTGCGCGAGCGGTCCTCGTAGACCACCCGGCTCTCGTCGAGGTCGAGCATGGCGACGAGCCGCTCGTTGACGTTGCGTTCCAGGGTGTCGGGGGAGAGGACGCGGCCGCTGCCGCCGCTGAAGACGAGCCGGGCTTCGGGGTGGCGAAGCGCGATGCCGGCGGCTTCGATCAGCCGTTCGGCCGACTCGTTGGTCGCGAGCACGTCGCGGGTCACCCCGATATGCGAGAGTTGGGCACCGCCGAGCACGATGATCCCGGTGAGGTTCTCCGGCACCGCTGCGGGACGGGTGAAGCGGTCTTCGAGGGGGCGGGTCAGCCAGTGGCCGACCGGCAGTGCCGTGGCGAGGAGGACGAGGCAGAGGGTCGCGAGCAGCAATCGGTTCCAGCCGAGGAGCGTCATGGCGATCAGCGCCAGGAGCAGGAGGTTGCTCGGCTGGAGCACGAGCCAGATGAGCTTGGAAAGGACGAAATCCAAGGCTTGATCGCTTTCTCGGCGGGATCTTGCGGCTCGTGGGCGGCGTCAGGGGCGCTGGGCACCGTTGACGTTGACATAGATCGCGTAGAGCGAGGTGGTACCGCAGATATAGAGGCGGTTTCGCTTCTTGCCGCCGAAGCAGACGTTGGCGACGACCTCCGGCACGTGGATTTTGCCGAGCAGGGTGCCGTCGGCATCGATGCAGTGCACCCCGTCGCCGGCCGACGACCAGATGCGGCCGTCGGTGTCCAGGCGAAAGCCGTCGAACAGGCCGTTGTGGCAGATGGCGAAGACCTCGCCGCCGGCCAGCGTGTTGTCGTCGCGGACGTCGAACTTGCGGATGTGGCGGGGGCCGTGCGGGTCGTGCGAGGCGCCGGTGTCGGCGATGTAGAGGCTCTTCTCGTCGGGCGAGAAGGCGAGGCCGTTGGGCTTGGCGAAGTCGGTGGCGACGGCTTCGAGGCTGCCGTCCCGGGGATCGAAGCGGAAGACGTGGCAGCCGTCGTATTCCAGCTCGCCCCGGTTGCCCTCGAGGTCGGTGAGGATGCCGTAGGGCGGGTCGGTGAACCAGATCGTGCCGTCGGACTTGACGACGACGTCGTTGGGCGAGTTCAGCCGCTTGCCGTTCCAGCGGTCGACCAGGGTGGTGACGGTGCCGTCGAGCTCGGTGCGGAAGACGCAGCGCGCACCGTGGCTGCAGGAGATCAGGCGGCCCTGGTTGTCGCGGGTGTGGCCGTTGGTGTTGTGCGCCGGCTGGCGGTAGACGCCGACCGTGCCGTCCAGGCCCGAAAGGTCCGGTGTAAAGCGCAGGATCCGGTCGTTGGGGATGTCGGAAAAGAGGAGGAAGTCGCCGTCGCGGAAATAGACGGGGCCCTCGGTCCAGGCGGCGCCGGTCCAGAGCTGGCGCAACCGCATATTGCCGCCGATGAGCCGGCCGAAGCCGCTCTCGATGATCTCGTACTCGTTGGTGCGCGTGCTCATGATCCGACTCGCCTCCCTTTGGATCCGATGGCGGGGCCGAAGTGCGGCGGCAGCGGTGGTCGAGTCAAGCGCAAGCGCGCGGTGTTGGCGGTGGCGATCGTCAAGCTCATGGGTGCTCGACGCTGCCGATACCGTGGCAAGTCATGTCTGGCCGCGGGCCGGGCCGCTAGACCGATCCCTTCCCGTAATAGAGCATCACCAGATGCTCTGCTTCGGCGAAGAAGAGCCAGCGCTCGACCAGGGTGCCGAGGAGCGTGCAGGCAGCACCAATGCTCAAGACGGCCGGAACGAGGCTCGGGCCTGTCAGCAGCGAAAGCAGCAGGGCGGCGGCAGGGATGGCCCAGCCGGCGACGAACGCATGGCGGCGGAGCTTCTGCTTGTGCTTGCGGGCGATGCGATAGCCCATCTCGTCCAGGATATAGTTGCGCTCGGTGTGCGGTGCCTCGACCAGGCGGGCGGGGCCGCGCTCGGGCAGGCCGATGGCCTCGGCCGTGCCGGCGACGGGGGCTGCGCTGTCGATGCTCTGCCAATAGCGCCATTTGAGCGCCCAAGCGGCGGTGAGCAGGATCAGGCCGAGGAGCAGGGCCGGGGTGCCGATGCCGAAGAGCCGAGCCGCAAGGGCGAGGCCGACGAGGGTGCCGCTGGCGAGGCCGAGGGCGAGATAGACCGGCGGGACCAGCGGGTGGTGCCAGCGGGGGATCGGCTGCAAGGACGCATAGATCATCGCCGTGCAGTAGATGGTCGCGAGCGCGAGCAGCACGGTCGCCGATGCCGCGATCGGGGCCAGCCGTTCCGCACTGATCCAGAGCCAAGCCATCACCAGGGCGGGGACGTAGGTGGCGACCGCGGCGACCCCTTCGCGCGAGAGCCACGAGGAGCGCCATTGGCTGAAGGCGCGCCAGGCGCGCTCGGGGTGGCCGAGATGCAGGGTCGAGGAGCAGAGCCCCGCGGTGACCAGAAGAAGTGCAGGGAGGAGGAGCACGAGGCCGCTGGTGGTGGTAACGGGAACCGAGCCGACCAGGGCGCCGAGGCTCGCGAAGACCAAAAGGCCGTAGCCGGCGCCGGAGGCCGTGGTGAAGAAGACGATCGACGGGGCCGGGTGCAAACGCCGAGGTCCGGGTCAGTCGGCCAGCAGACGGTCGAGCCAGCCGAGAAAACCGCCGGGAGCCGGCTCGAGCGCGGTCGTGGCTTTGGCTGTGGTGGGTCGGCGGGGCGGCAGGTAGCGGTTGGTCGGGCGATAGCCGAGCTCGGGCATCAGCGGCACACCCTCGCGCTCGGCGACGAGCCGGGAGACGTCGCTGTTCGGGTCGCCGAGATCACCGAAATGGCGGGCCTTGGCGGGGCATGTCCTGACACAGGCCGGCTCGCGTTCGTCGACGGGCAGGTGCTGGTTGTAGATCCGATCGATGCAGAGCGTGCACTTCTTCATGACTCGGGCCACGCCGTCCATCTCGCGGGCACCGTACGGGCAGGCCCAGGCACAGAGGCCGCAGCCGATGCATTTGGCCTCGTCGACCAGGACGATGCCGTCCTCGGCCCGCTTGTACGATGCACCGGTCGGACAGACCGTGACGCAGGCCGCGTTCTCGCAATGCAGGCACGAGCGCGGGAAGTGGACGGTGCGCCCGGGCCCGTTCGTGTCCGCGTCCTCGACCTCGAAGCCGTGGACGCGGTTGAGCCAGGCGCCCGTGGGGTTTTCACCGTAGGGGTCGGTGTCGGCCAGGGGCGAGGCGGTGGAGGAGGTGTTCCACTCCTTGCAGTGAACGACACAGGCCTGACAGCCAACGCAGGTGTCGAGATCGATGACCAGGCCGAGCTTTTTCGCACTCGGGTTCTCGGGCAGACCGGTCATCGGTCGGCCTTGACGGCATAGGCGACGGTTTTGGGCGGCGCTTCACCGTTCGGTTGGCGGCGACTGGCGGGCGGCGCCGCGTCCATTGTATGGTCTTCGGGCAGCTTCTCGACCTTGACGCGCAGATCGTACCAGGCGGCCTGGCCGGTCACGGGGTCGGCATTGGCGTAGCGGTAGCCGCCGTCGCGCGCCGGCAGCAGGTCGTCGATCAGCGGGTTGAGGAGGAAGCCCTCCGTCGCTTCGGGGATGTCGCCTTCGAGCCCCCAGGCACCCTTGCGCTTGCCGATGGCATTCCAGGTCCAGACGGTCGACGGGTGAACCCCGGCCATCAGCTTCGCCCGACCGACGATCCGGCCGTGGCGACTGGTGACGGCGACCCGGTCGCCCTCGGCGATGCCGAGCGCGGCGGCGGTGGCGTGGTGCATGTAGAGAGCATTCTTGCTGAGGATCTGGCGGAGCCAGGGATTGTGGCCGCCCCAGCTGTGGTACATGAACATCGGCCGCTGGGTCACCGCATGCAGCGGGAAGGCTGCGCTATCGACCACCGCCTCGTCGAACGGCGGATACCAGATCGGCAAGGGATCGAAGTACTGTTCAATGCGCCCTCGTTTATTGTCGGGCGGCTGCGTCTTGCCGTGGCCTCGGGCGGCGAGGCGGAAGCGTTGCAGGGGCTCGCTGTAGAGCTGAAGGACGATCGGGTTCGCCGCGTCGATCAAGCCCATCTCCTCGGCGAAAGCGAGATAGGCGGCGTTGACGTGCTTGAACCAGCGGGCCTCTTCGGGGATCGGGTGGGAGAAGAAGCAGCCGTTGGCGATGTAGCGGTCGAGCTGGTTCGGGTTGGGGGCGCCGACGCCGTGCCGCTCGCCGTCTTTGCCGCGCCAGCCGGCCAGCGGGCCGACGCCGGGCTTGCGTTCGTGGTTGACCATGTAGTCGGCATAGCCGCCGGGAAAGCGCGGGCCGCCCTTGTCGTCGGTGAAGGCCGGCAGACCCAGGCGTGCGCCGAGCTCGATCAGCACGTCCTGGAAGGGGCGGACGTCGCGGTCGGCAGCGACGACGGGCCGGCGGATGGAGTCGGCCACGGCGTCGGCCGAACCGATCGGCCGATCGAGCAGCGAGATGCAGTCCCACCTCTCGAGGTAGGTGGTGTCGGGAAGGATCAGGTCGGCAAAGGCGACCGTCTCGGAATAAAAGGCATCCGAGTAGATGATCTTCGGAATGACGTAAGAGCCGTCCGGCTTCTTCGCGGTCAGCATCGCGGCCGTCTCGGCCGAGTTCATGGCCGAGTTCCAGGCCATGTTCGCCATGTACAGGAAGAGCACGTCGACCTCGTACGGGTCGCCACGTGCTGCGTTGCCGATGACGCTGTGCATCATGCCGTGGAGCGCCAGGGGCGCGTCCCACGAGAACGCCTTGTCGATCCGTCTGGGGCTGCCGTCGTCCTCGACAATCAGATCATCGGGGCCGCGGGGGAAGCCCAGGGGTGCTCCTGCCATCGGCTTGCCGGCAGCGATCTGGTCTGGCCGGCCGGCGGGCTGGGGGCCCGGCGGGATGGGCTTGGGGAAGGGGGCCTTGAAACGGAAGCCGCCGGGCGTGTCGATGGTGCCGAGCAGGATCTGCAGGAGGTGGATGGCCCGGCAGGTGTGAAAGCCGTTGGAGTGGGCCGAGATGCCGCGCATCGCGTGCATCGCGACCGGCCGGCCGATCGTCTGCTGGTGGCGCCGGCCCCAGGCGTCGGTCCACGGCCTGTCGAGAAGCAGGGGCGCATCGAAGGCCGCTGATGCGAGCTCGGCGGCGATCCGGCGGATGGTCGCGGCCGGGATGCCGCAGGTCGCGGCGACGGCATCCGGGGCGTAGTCGGGGTGGCTGTAGCGGCAGCCGAGGAGTTCCAGCACCGGGACGCCGCTGCGCCCGTCCGCCAGCTCGAAGCGGCCCTTGAAGGCCGGCTTCACGGCCGGCCCGGCGGCGACGACGCCTTTCTTCGTGCCGACCAGCGGCCGGTCCTCGGCGTCGCGGGCGAAGAGGCCGTCGTCAGGGTCGCCGGGGGCATCGATGACGAGCCAGGAGGCGTTGGTCCAGCGGGCAAGATAGTCGAGATCGATCTTGCCGGCGTGCAAGAGCTCGTGGATCAGGCTCATGACGAAGAGCCCGTCGGTGCCCGGGCGGATGCCGATCCATTCGTCGGCGATGGCGGAGTAGCCGGTCCTGATCGGGTTGACCGAGACGATCTTCGCCCCGCGCTTTTTCAGCTCGGCCAGGCCGAGCTTCAGCGGGTTGCTGTCGTGGTCCTCGGCGACGCCGAAGAGGAGGAAGTAACGAGCGTGCTCGAAGTCGGGCTCGCCGAACTCCCAGAAGCTGCCGCCGATCGTGTAGAGGCCGGCGGCTGCCATGTCGACCGAGCAGAACCCACCGTGGGCGGCGTAGTTGCAGGTGCCGAACTGGCTGGCCCAGAAGCCGGTCAAGGCCTGGCTCTGGTCGCGTCCGGTGAAGAACGCGAGCCGTCTGGGGTCGCTCTTGCGGATGTCGGCGAGCCAGTCGGTGGCGAGAGCGAGCGCCTCTTGCCACTCGATCTCCCGGAACTCGCCGTTGCCGCGCTCGCCCACGCGTTTCAGAGGCTTGGTGAGCCGGGCCGGCGACAGGTGGTGCATGATCCCGGCCGAGCCCTTGGCGCAGAGCACGCCGCGGTTGACCGGGTGGTCGGGATTGCCGTCGATATAGCGGATGCGTCCGTCCAGCATGTGCACGCGAATGCCGCAGCGGCAGGCGCACATGTAGCAGGTGGTCGTCGCGATCTCGTCGGCGATCCGCGGTTGCGTGTCGGCCGACGAGGTCATCGCGGCAGCCACCCTCGCATGGCCTGTCGAGATCCTTGTTGCATGTAGCGCACGATGCCGTCCCTGGACGTCGCTTGTCGATCGGCTTTAGCAGGCGATGGATCGGGGGTCACTAGCCGTCGACGCCGAGGGCTGGGGGCGGCGCTTCGGGCCGCTTGCGTCCGACGCCCGGGGTCTTCGACGGTGGCGAGCGAGCGTAGCCGGGTTTTCGCCGGGTCGGTCGGGGGCGAGCATCGCCGGCCTCGGTTCGTCCTGGTCTTTGCTGGCGAGCACCAACAGCAAACGGTGACGGCAAGGGCGGTACCGCGCCGCCAGTGGCCGGCGACGCTGCGGTCGGCAACGGCCTCGACCCTGTGCTGGTTACCGAAGGGCCGACCAGCTTTGCCGTCGGGCCGTGCAGCGTGGCGAGCGCAGCGGCCCACGCCGAACGGTGACGGCAGCGACCGGCCAGGGCACCGGCCCGGCAGGCCCGCACTCGTCACCGTTCAGTGTGGGCTCCATTCTTTGTTAATCTTTGCCGGGTATCCCTCGTCGCGAACGGCGATGGGAACCTCGGCATGCACACTCTGGACGGTGCGCGACTGATCGACGAACGTGGAAGATCGTCGCCACATCGGTGCCCGGCCACGGCGCAAATGCCCGGCGACGAGGACCATCCGGCGCCCGACAGCTCGCCGCAGCAGCGTGTCGCGGCGCTCTTGAACGAGCGTGTCGCCGCGTCTTCGAGCTGCCCTCGCTGCGGCTCGCCGCGGGTCCAGCGCTGGGGCAAGATCCAGGGCGTGCAACGGCTGCGCTGTCGGGCTTGTGCTCGGACCTTCAATCCCTTGACCGGCACGCCCCTGGCACGACTGCGCCGGCGCGACCTCTGGCTCGGCCATGCGCGCGTGCTCGAGGCCGGGCTCAGCCTGCGCCGAGCGGCGCGGGCCATCGGTGTCCACTACAACACGACCCTGCGCTGGCGGCATCGCTGGCTCGAGCGGCCGAGCGAACAGATGGCCCGGAGCTTCACCGGAATGGTCGCGGCCGAGATCGTGAGCTTCGAGCCCTGCGCGCACCAACCGCGCGGCTGGACCCGCGTGGCACTGCCCGAAGAGCACGATGCGGACGCACCTGCCGGCGAGCGGCACCCGCCGCCGGCGAGGGCGATCCCGGTGCTGTTGCTGCGAGACCAATGCGGTGCCAGGGCGGATGCCGTGCTCTCCGCCGTCACGCCCGATGCACTCGCGCCGATCCTCGACGACCTGCTCGATCCGGCGATCAACGGCTTGTGCAGCGACGGGCGCCTTGCGGCACGTGCCTGTTGCTCGGCGCGCGGCATCGCCCGCCGCTGCGACGCGGCGAGTTGCAGCGACCGACGCCGGTTGGTGGCCTGTCGACAGCGGCTCCGGTCCTGGATGCGTCGCTTCGCCGGCGTCGCCACGCACCGCCTCGCCAATTATCTCGGTTGGCGGCGGCTGCTGGAGGGGCCGGACCGCCCGCTGCAGCCCGCCGGGTGGCTCGCTCGGGCACTCGGTCATGGCCAACAGCCAACGGTGACGAGGGGCGATGGTGCGGCGGCGTCGGGCGAGGGCCGCGGCGACGGGCTGTCGGTGGGCGGGCTGTCGGTGGGCGGGCGGGTCGCTGCCGTCGTGGTGGTGCGAAAGCCGTGTTCGGCGGGTGCCCAGCCGGCGGGAGGGGCAGCGGAGCAGCCGGCGGGAGGGGCAGCGGAGCAGCCGGCTGCGGCGCCGCCCGGCCCGGCCACGCGAGTCGTAACGGCGAAGGGCCATCGCTTGACCCTCGACCTCCGCTCCGCCTAAGTACGGCGCCGCAGCGAAAACCACCGGGCCAGCCACCGATTGTGACCGCACCGAGCTTTCAGGAGCTGATCCTCCGGCTCCAGACCTATTGGGGCGGCAAGGGCTGTCTGCTGCTGCAACCCTACGACATGGAGGTTGGCGCCGGGACGTTTCATCCGGCGACCACCTTGCGCGCCCTCGGGCCCGAGCCCTGGAAAGCGGCCTACGTGCAGCCGTCGCGGCGGCCGACCGACGGTCGCTACGGCGAGAACCCGAACCGGCTGCAGCACTATTACCAGTTCCAGGTCATCCTGAAGCCGTCGCCGCCGGATCTGCAGGACCTCTACCTCGAGAGCCTCTATGCGCTCGGCATCGATCCGCGGCTGCACGATCTCCGCTTCGTCGAGGACGATTGGGAGAGCCCGACGCTGGGCGCCTGGGGGCTGGGTTGGGAGGTCTGGTGCGACGGCATGGAGGTCAGCCAGTTCACCTATTTTCAGCAGGTGGGCGGGATCGACTGCCGCCCGGTCTCGGGCGAGCTGACCTACGGCCTCGAGCGCCTCGCGATGTATGTCCAGGGTGTGGAGAACGTCTACGATCTGGACTTCAACGGTGCCGGCGTGCGCTACGGCGAGGTGTTTCTCCAGGCCGAGCGGGAATACTCGGCGTTCAATTTCGAGATCGCCGATACCGAGACGCTGTTTCGCCATTTCGCCGATGCCGAGGCCGAGTGCGCCCGCATCCTCGAGCGCGGCCCGACGCTGCCGGCCTACGACCAGTGCTTGAAGGCGAGCCACACCTTCAATCTGCTCGATGCCCGTGGCGTGATCAGCGTGACCGAGCGGCAGGCCTATATCGCGCGCGTCCGTGCCCTCGCCAAGGCCTGCGCCGAGGCCTGGCTGCGGAGCCGCGGGCATGGCTGAGCTCCTGCTCGAGCTCTTCTCGGAAGAAATCCCGGCCGGCATGCAGCCGACCGCGGCGCTGGCTCTCGATCTCGGACTGCAGGGCAAGCTTCGGCAGGCGGGGATCGAGGTGACGGGTAGGGCCACGGTGCACGTCACGCCCCGGCGGCTGGTCTTCGCCATGGACGGCATCGCCACGGGCTCGCCCGAGCAGACCATCGAGCGGCGCGGCCCTCGCGTCGATGCACCGGAAAAGGCGAAAGCGGGCTTTTTGAACAGCCTCGGGACGACGGCCTACCGGCTGGCCGAGGTCGAGGACAAAAAGGGGCGGTTCCTGGTCGCCACCTATACGCAACAAGGCCGTTCGACGGTCGAGGTCCTGGCCGAGGCGATCCCCGATCTGCTCGCCCAGTTCCCCTGGCCCAAATCGATGCGCTGGGCGCACGGCGAGGCGCGCTGGGTGCGACCGCTGCAGGCCATCCTCTGCCTCTTCGACGGGGTGGTCGTGCCGTTCGGCTTCGCCGGGATCGAGAGCGGCCGGCGGACGTTCGGCCATCGCTTCATGGCGCCGGGCCCGATCGAGGTGCGCGACTTCGCCGACTACCGGACGAAGCTCGAGGCCGCCTTCGTCATGCTTTCGGCCGATGTACGGCGCCGGTCGATCGAAGCTCGCGCGAAAGAGCTGGCGGCGGCTGCCGGCTGTCGGCTGCGCGAGGACCCCGGCCTCATGGGCGAGCTCGTCGGTCTCGTCGAATGGCCGGTGCCGCTCTTGGGTCGTATCGACCGGGCCTTCATGACCATCCCGCCCGAGGTCCTCGTTTCCACCATGCGGGCGAACCAGAAATATCTCGCGCTCGAGGATGCGGACGGTCGGCTCGCCCCGTTTTTCGTCACCGTTGCCAATATCGACGCCCCGGACGGGGGGGCCGCGATCACCGCCGGCAACGAGCGCGTGCTTCGCGCCCGGCTGTGGGACGCGCGATTCTTCTGGGAGCAGGACCAGAAGACGCCGCTCGAAGCCTTTCTGCCCAAGCTCGATGCCATGGTCTTTCATGCCGAGCTCGGGACCATGCGCGAGAAGGTCGAGCGGCTCGAAACACTCGCCGTGGCGATCGCCGATCGGCTGGACGGCGCCGATCGGCAAGCGGCGGTCGACCGGCTCCTGGTCGAGCGCGCCGCCCGCCTCGCCAAGGCCGATCTCGTCTCCGGCATGGTCGGCGAGTTCCCCGAAGTGCAAGGGGTCATGGGCAGCCATTACGCCCGCGCCCAGGGCGAGGCCGAGCCCGTGGCCTCGGCGATCGCCGAGCACTACCGGCCGCTGGGTCCCGCCGATGCCTGCCCGACGGCACCTGTCTCGATCGCCGTGGCGCTCGCCGACAAGCTCGATACGCTCACCGGATTCTTTGCCGCCGGCATCAAGCCCACGGGCTCGAAGGATCCCTTCGCGCTGCGCCGGGCAGCGCTCGGTGTCATTCGCCTCGTCACCGAGAACGGGCTCAGGCTCGATCTCGAGCGCCTGGCCGAGGTCGCCTTGCAGGCCTACGGCGGGCGCTTCGCCACGGTCGATCCCGTGGCACTGCAGCGCGACCTCACCGGCTTTTTCATCGACCGGCTGAAGGTGCAGGCCAAGGCACGCGGCGTCCGTCACGACCTGATCGAGGCGGTGTTCGCCCGCCGGCCGGACGGCGATCTCGTCCGCGTGCTCGCCCGGGTGGAAGCGCTGCAGGCTTTTCTCGCCACCCCCGACGGCGCCGATCTCTTGGCTGCCTATCGCCGTGCCGCCAATATCGTCCGGATCGAAGAGAAGAAAGACGGGGTGACCTTTGCCGGTGACGTCGATCGGGGCCTCCTGGTCGAGCCCGCCGAGCGCCAGCTGGTGGCTGGCCTCGATGCCACACGCGACGCCCTGCGCGGCCACTTGGCCGACGAATCGTTCACGACGGCGATGGCGGCTCTTGCGGCGCTTCGCCCGATCGTCGATACGTTTTTCGAGACCGTGCACGTCAATGTCGAGGAGCCGGCTCTTCGCGTGAACCGACTGAGAACATTAACCCTACTGCGTGAGGATGTCGATGCGATCGCCGATTTCTCGGTGATCGAGGACAGTGCCCGCGTGTAACAACGGTGCCGGAAGGCACCAGGGAGGGAAGTGGCATGGCAAAGTGGGTCTACGGGTTCGGCGGCGGCAAGGCCGACGGCTCGGCGTCGATGCGGATGCTGTTGGGCGGCAAGGGTGCCAATCTCGCCGAGATGTCGGCGTTGGGCCTGCCGGTCCCCCCGGGCTTCACCATCACGACCGAAGTCTGCACCTATTACTACGCCAACGATCGGCAATACCCGCCCGAACTCGCGGCCGAGGTCGACGCGGCGCTGGCGAAAATCGAGTCCGAGCTCGGCATGCGCTTCGGCGATCCGCTTCACCCGCTGCTGTGCTCGGTGCGCTCCGGTGCGCCGCTCTCCATGCCCGGCATGATGAACACGGTCTTGAACCTCGGGCTGAACGATCGAACGGTCGAAGGCCTGGCGGCGGCGGCCGACGACGAGCGCTTCGCCTTCGACAGCTACCGCCGCTTCATCCAGATGTACGGCGACGTGGTGCTCGGCGTCGACCATTACCTCTTCGAGGAGGCGCTCGAGGAAGCGAAAGCCGAGGCCGGCGTCCGCCTGGACAACGAGCTCGATGCGCTGGCCCTGAAGAAGCTGGTCGAGACCTACAAAGGGATCGTCAAGAACGAGACCGGCCACGCCTTTCCGGAGGATCCGAAAGAGCAGCTCTGGGGGGCCGTCGGTGCCGTGTTCGGCTCGTGGCACGTGCCGCGCGCGGTCACCTATCGCCGCTTGCACGACATTTCCTCGGAGATGGGCACCGCGGTCAACGTCCAGGCCATGGTGTTCGGCAACATGGGCAGCGACTGCGCCACCGGGGTCGCCTTCACCCGCAATCCGTCGACCGGCGAAAGGGCCTATTACGGCGAGTTCCTGGTCAACGCGCAAGGCGAGGACGTGGTCGCCGGCATTCGCACGCCACAACCGTTGAGCCGGGCCATGGCCGAAAGCGGCGGCAGCGACCCGAATCTCGCACTCGAGACGGTGATGCCGCAATCCTACCGGGAGTTGGCGGACGTCTTCGAGAAGCTCGAGCAGCACTACCGCGAGATGCAGGACATCGAGTTCACGGTGCAGCAGCGCAAGCTCTACATCCTGCAGACGCGGACCGGCAAGCGCACGGCACCTGCGGCCCTCAAGATCGCGGTCGACATGGCGGCCGAGGGACTGATCACCGAGGACGAGGCGATCCTGCGGGTCGACCCGTCCTCGCTCGAGCAGCTCTTGCACCCGACCCTCGATCCGGACCACCAGGCCGAAGTGCTGGCGCACGGCCTGCCGGCCTCACCGGGTGCCGCCTCGGGCAAGATCGTCTTCCTCGCCGATGACGCGCTCTCGGCGACGCAGGCCGGCGACGACGTCATTCTGGTGCGGGTCGAGACCTCGCCCGACGACATCCACGGCATGCACGCCGCCAAGGGTATCCTCACCTCGCGCGGCGGCATGACCAGCCATGCGGCGGTGGTCGCCCGCGGCATGGGCAAGGCCTGCATCTGCGGTGTCGGCGAACTCCTGATCTCTTATCCCGACAAGACGGTGACCGTGCAGGGCCGGGTCCTGAAGGAGGGTGACTGGATCACCATCGACGGTGCCGCCGGTGTGGTCATGCTGGGCAAAGTGCCGACGGTCGATCCCGTGCTCTCCGGCGATTTCGCCACGCTCATGGGCTGGGCCGACAAGAAGCGCCGGCTGAAGGTTCGCACCAACGCCGAGACCCCGCTCGACGCGAACACCGCGATCGGCTTCGGTGCCGAGGGCATCGGCCTCTGCCGCACCGAGCACATGTTCTTCCAGGACGAGCGGATCCTCGCCATGCGCGAGATGATCCTGAGCGAGGACGTCGACGGCCGGCGCAAGGCCCTGGCCAAGATCGCCCCCTATCAGCGCGACGATTTCGTCGAGCTGTTCGAGATCATGCGCGGCCTGCCGGTCACGATCCGTCTCCTCGATCCGCCGCTGCACGAGTTCCTGCCGCACAGTGGGGCCGAGGACGAGGCGGGGGCCGCCGCCGCGGGGGGCCTGGGCCCGGGGCCGCCGCCCCCCGGGCCCGGGCCCCCGCGGCGGGGCGCGCAAGGTGACGAAGAAGGGCATCGTGATCGACGGGCGGTCCTACATCGCGATCGAGCTGGGGGCGATGGTCGGGCAGACCGTCCAGGTCCGCCGGCATCCCCACGCGCACGGCCAGATCGCCGTCTTCGACGTGCACATGGAGCGGCGCATCTGCATCGCCGAGAACGCCCAGGAGATGGAGGACGAGCGCCGGGCGGAGATCGCGGTCCAGGCCGCGGCCAGCTGGCGCAAGTCGATGAGCAGCGGGGCGGCCGAGCACAAGAAGGCCGGGCGATCGCTCGGGCTCGACGATGTCGGGCTGCGGATCGCGGCGGATGGCCGGGCGGCGGCGGAGAAGGTCGCGGCTTTCCCGAAGCGGTCGCTCAAGCATCGCACCAAGGCGATCGAGGCGGCGTTGGCCGCGGAGCCGGCGCCCGTCGAGATCCGCTACGGCAAGGGTGGCCGCCCGCTGAACGGGCACGCCAGTCTCTGGGTGCAATGGGCGCTCGATACGTTCGAGGAGCGCGACGAGATCGACCGGACGACGCTGGGCGAGATGCTGCTGAGCTCCGGCCTCCGGGCGCTCATGGCAATGACGGAAATCCCGGCAAAGGCCCTCCCGTACGTCGAAGCCGCGCGGGAGCAAAAAGAAAGGGCCGCGTCGTGAGCGCGGCCCCCTCGAGTTGGTCATTCGACACTTCTTCAAAAGCGAGGCAGCCATGTATTCGAAATTCGTCACAACGTCAAATGTCGAGCGCTTCCACGCCGCCTATCGCGAGTCCGAGGAGCGCGGCGCCAGCGAGGCCTGCTGGACGCTGGTCGTCGGTGACGCCGGCCACGGCAAGACCCGGACGGCCCAGCAATGGGCGTTCGAGCACGACGCAGCAATCGTGCGCATCCCGGCTTCGGCGCCCCCGCACTGGGTGATCTCGGAGTTGGTCCAAGAGCTGGGCGGGGTGCCGTCGCGGAGCGTCGAGGCCTGCTCGAAGACGGCCTCGAAGCTCCTGCAGCGGGCGCCCCGGCCGATCGTGCTGGACGAGATCGAGAACGCCATTCGCGGCGGGATCGGCTGCCTCGAGGTGATCCGCGACCTCTCCGACCTGCTCGAGGTTCCGGTGGTGATCACCGGGCGGGAGTGGGTGGCGGGCCGGCTGCAGG
>Ga0081535_100313_pt1 | contig 38836 bp, 38 predicted proteins | sample HotLakmasection3_FD_71020 | JGI IMG/M metagenome (GOLD analysis project Ga0081535, IMG submission 71020) | Hypersaline microbial mat communities from Hot Lake, Washington, USA - Section #3 (SPADES assembly) (version 2) | ecosystem: Environmental > Aquatic > Non-marine Saline and Alkaline >... | reverse complement strand
CCTTCTCCCAAGGCGGGAGAAGGGGAGCCGGAAAGCCTTGTCTGGCCTCCCCCTCGCCCAATTTTGGGAGAGGGGGACTGAGGGGGTGAGGGCCGAGATGTGTGTACACGGTAGCCTTGGCAAGGAGAGGTTAGGTGAGGTTATTCCGACTCGTAAAACTCCAGTTTTCAACTTGGACGTGGTTTAAGTGCCAATAATCCCAATGGCGCGCGACACCACCACCAGAATGGTGGCCAAAGAAATCAGGCTCTGGGCCATCAGCATCAGTTTGGCCCGAGTGGTAATCGGGGCTACATCAGCAGGACTAAAGGCCGTAGCGATGGTGTAAGACAAAAACAGGTAGTCCACAAAGGTCGGCTGCCAGTGGGGCAAAATATCCTCTAACTCCGCCTGGGGAAACAGCCAATCGGGGGAGCGGCGACGATCGCTGAGCCGTACCTATGGTCCGCCGCGATCGCTCTGCCAGTACACCAGGGCAAAAATCAGAATGCCAATCACCCACACAGCTACGCTGGAGGTGAATAGCTCCAGGCCATCCAGATCGCCGGAGGGGTCAAACATCTCAAACAGCAGGTGGCGCAATCCTGCCAGCATCCCCCCGCCGACAACCAGACAGAACAGCAGCGTGATCCACCGTTCCGTTCGGAGTGCCTGGCGTTTGCCACCGGTGAGCGGCACCAGGGCGATCGCCCCCAAAATCGCGATGCCGAGCAGATAGGTCAGCCAAACCGGAAACACTCTGATGCGATCGGGCAGCAGCCTTAGCAAGACCAGTACCACCCCAATGGTCAGAGCGACGGGCCAGCGGGATTCAATGGCAGGGGCGGGAATTGGACGGGTCATGCTTCAGTACCGATTTCTAGGGAAACAGCAGAGTTAACTGGGCACGCACCGTCCAGTCAGCGGCTCCCTCAGGTTTAATGGCGTTCCAATAGGCTTGCAGCGAGGCATTCACGGGTTGGCTGCCGATATTAAACACACGACCACCCCCGCCACCAAGGGGGACAGTCCATTGATCACTATCCGCCTGCCAGTTAGCGGTGATGATGGGTGAGGTGGTGGCGTACCAGCCGCCTGCAAAGTTGTAGTTAAAGAACGGCTGTACCGTCAGCAGGCTGATGTCTGCGCGATCGCGATCCCCCGCAAAAGACCAAAGCTGGCTGACCAATGCTCCCGCCACAATGGGTCCCTGGCTCACCAGCCCGACTGCCGCTGGCCCAATCGACCACTGGCCGGTACCCAATACGGTATCTGTTGCGGTCGGCAACACAATGGAAGGGCCGACACCCCAGGTAAAGTTGCCTGGGGTATTAGGCACAAAAAAGCCCGTGTAGTTAATGTCGCCCAGGCCAAACGCACTATCCAGCCCCGCAGCCAGTTCGGGCTGATAGGCAATGGGAATAATGGTGCGATTGACCAGGGTTAAACCATCGCTCAGGGGGACGGGAATCACTGGCTGCACATTGAGAATGTTGCTGGTGCGGTCAAACTCGCCGACGCCAAAATTTGTGTTGTTTTGAAAAGGAACGGAAATCAGGCTAGCGATGGGATTTTGGGATGCCCTGGCCAGGTCAGCCTGCCCCGAAGCTGCGCCATCAGCGGCCTGGGCAATTTCTGAGACAGGGCCAGACCTTTCCGGTTCGGTGGATGCCACCCATGCTGGTGTGGGAGCATCGTCAAGGGGATTCAAACTCAAGCAATTCGCGACGGTGCAGGCGGCTGCACTCGCCACGGGTGATTCAGCCGCCTCAGAAATGACAGCGGCGGCTGCTGCGGAAACTGACCAGGGCAAGGGGACCGGGGAAGGCTTCTCCAGGGAGACGTTTCCGGGCTTGGCGGCCAAAGTGGCATCCTGGTCAAACTGGATGGGTGGGCCTGGATCAAGCCAGCTGGCGAGGGGCGATCGCTGCATCGACTCACTGGATAGCTCCGGCGACACTTCCCCAGTCCAACCCGGAGGGGTGCTGAGTACCGTTGCGCTGGCGGCGATCGTGGCGATCGCCCCGCACTTCGTCCACCGGATCGAAGGGGATGAAAATTCCATAATCGTTCTCCTCTCAATCGATGTAAACGACGACATACTGACTGTTGTAGGGCTGGTAGTACGTGGTGCCGCACTGATAGAGGGAAGTTCCTTCAATCACCACGGTGTAACAGTTAGTGGGCAAGGTAGCGATATAAATCGTTGATCGCCGAATCACCCGCCGGGTGGTCCGCCGGGCGGCTCCCGCGACGCTGACCGGAGTGGCCGGGCGACCCACCACGGCGGCGGCGGGGGACATGACGATGCCGCTGCTAAAGACACCATCGACGACCGCCACAGCGGTTAAAAGCCCTAATGTGGCGATCGCCACCCGATTGATCACTGGCTGATTCATGACTGAGTCTCCTCGGTGGATGTGAAATCTTCGAGTTCGCTGGGCGGCAGCGCCTCTAACTGCGTCGCTCCCGCTGGGGCGGTAAAGGTAAAGCGGGCATTGCTAATCTGCGGGCTGGTGTTCCAGTCGCGCAGGCGAATTTCGTACTGGAGGGCACCCGTCAACCACTTGGTAGTGATGACATACTTCATGGGCAGGGGCACGTCCCCGGTTTGCACCCACAACTGCCAATCCACATCGGCCTCGCGGAAGGCCAAGTGATGCACCTCCACGCCGTTGATGTAGGCGGTGCCCAGGTAGGTGCTGCTCTCCACCTCTTCTGACAACACTGCGTAGGGGTCGGCAAACAGCAGGTCGGCCCCTGGAAAGGGAATGCCGGTCTCGGCTTCCACGGCGAGAATGGCATCGTCGACAGTACCCGTTAACGCCTGCTGGGCATAGGCATTGATCCGCCGCCCAAATAGGGTGAGTTGGTTGCCATCGAAGAAAATCTCGGCATCGGCCAATGGCCCTCGTCGCTCAAGGTACAGTCCACTGGGGCGCTGCATGACCAGACTGGCGTAGCTGCTAAATTGCAGCTTTTGCCCGGTGCTAGCCACCACTTCAAAGTCCACATCGGCGTTGACGCTAAAGGCATCCGTCGCCGCCAGATAGTCAGACATCAATTGCAGAACTGCGGTGGCATTGGGGTCGAGGTCTTGGGCGGGGGAGGGCGCGATCGCCCCCATCCCCCAGGTCACCCCGAGGGCGATCGCCCCCATAGACCTAGCGTTCACGATAGCAGTTTTCATGGTGTTCACTCCCCTGGGTTGAGATAACAAATTCTGGGCAAATAACTAGAAAGCGTTCGGCCCAAAGCCCCTGGAGTTTGAGGCCCGCAGCGCGGTCAACCCAGCTGAACGCTCGATGCTGGGCAAATAGCATCGAGCATCACTGCTGCTACGGCGTGCCCGCCACAGCCACAGCCACCTCGACCACCTGGTAGCTGGCGCTGGGGTGTTGGTGAATTTCTGCCGGATCGTGGGAGCCCGACGTGCAGATGAAGAGGTGCTTCCGCTCCGGCCCGCCTAGCATCACCGCATAGGCATGGGTGTCTACCCGAATGCGATCGGTAATCTCGCCGCCGGCGACGACCCGCACCACACTGTCTTCGCCCTCGGGGTTGGCGCACCACACGCCCCCCTCGGCATCTAGGCAGATGCCATCGGGACCAACGGCAGGGGGCAACTGCGCCCAGACGCGGCGGTTGCTGAGGGAGCCGTCTGGCTGAACATCAAAGGCGGTCAGGCGCTGACCGAGGGTTTCGCCGACAATGAGCGTGCCCCCGTCCGGCGTGATCACGATGCCATTGGGGAAGGACAGGTTGTCGGCCACCACGGAGGTCTGGCCATCGGGGGTAATGAGGGCGATCACGCAGGTATCGACGGGCTTTGCCGTTGGGTCCACAAAGTCATAGCCGATATCCCCCACGTAGAGGCGGCCCTGGGCATCCACGATGCCATCGCTTAAGCAGAAGGTGGTGAGGGTGCTGAGGTCGGCCAGGGGTTCCAGAGTCGTTCCCTCCACCCGGTAAACCTGACGCTGAAACGCATCGCCCACGATCATGGTGCCATCGGGAGTAAACCCAAAGGCGTTGGGTAAAAAGGGCAGATCCACCGCTGTTGTCACCGTCCCCGCCAGATCCACTGTTTTGATGCGCTTGTCGTGGATGTCGAGGAACCACAGCTTGTCGTGGTACCACCGGGGGCTTTCGGTGAACTTGAGGCCCGTGGTGGCCGCCGCCAGGGTCTTAGGTTGGTAGGTCATAGAGATCTTTCCTTTGTTATTGGTGATTTATAAAGGCGTCAGGCATTGACCCGATTGACGAAGGCCAGGCGGAGATCGGTAATTGCCCGTGTCACGTGGCCCTTGCCCGTGAGGTCGTTGCAGAAGAGCACTTCGCCGGAGTGAAATCGTCGCGCTTCACCATCGCTGGTGGCGACTTCCCCCTCGCCGGATAGGACGATGACCACGTAGGGTTGGGGGGCATTGTGGGCGGGGGCTTCCGTGCCGGCAGGAAACGCGATCGCGCACATGGTGGTGACAGCCCCAAAGTCGCTCATCTGCCCTGGGGGGTTGGGTGGCGGCCCCATAGCTAATTCCTGTTCGGGTAGGTCGGAAAGGCCGAAGTGGGTTTCGCCCTGGTCGTCGGCGTAGATCATGGGGAATTTCATTGGGGGATTGTCCTAGGTGGGGTGGATGGGGTTTATTAACTGGGAATGGCTGAGACTAGGGCGACGGCAAAGCGTTCTCTTAGTCTGATCCGGCTCCCCTCGCCCCGTGGGAGAGGGTCTGGGGGTGAGGGCCATCAGTGATACTTCTGCAAGGGTGCGCGGACGGGCCAGCGGCTGGGCAGGTTCAGCAAACCGACGTGACCAGGTACGGCCCCAGTTGATTGCCCTGGGCCATGTCTCTGGTGAGGCAGAAGCCGCCGACAAACTCCAGGGCCTGCACGTCGCGGGCGGAGATATCGTTGAAAATGCAGAAGCCCGCCATCTCAGGTTGCTTTATGGTGCCGACGTTGCAGGTGCCTGCCGGATGCTCACCAGGTCACAGATCGTGCACGGCGGGCGTCGCCACCCAGCCACCATCCACGCCGCCGGGCAGCATCTGTCCGACGTCCTCGCCCACCTCCTCGTCGATCAGCCGGTTCAGCTTGGCATTCATGACCATGAGCAGGTCGGCGTTTTTCTCTCGATCCAGCGCCAGGTTTTCGACCTCGTTCGGGTCGTTCTGGTGGTCAAACAGCTCGACATCGTTCAGTTCAAACAGTTCCTCCATCGAGGTGGGCCGATTGTGCTGCTTGGGGGAAAAGTAGCGCGTGAACTGGTAGCGGCCATCGAACACGCTGCGGACGGCACCGCGTTTCATCATGTCCGGGTGCAGACCGGCTTCCTTGATCTTCTCCGGCCCACCCTGTTTCAGCAGATCGCGCGCCTTCAGCAGGAAGTCGCCGTCTAGCGTGGCGAACATGTTGAAGCAGAAGAGCTGGCCGTCGCGCACCGTGTCGAAGCCCGCCTGCTCCGGGGCGGCGAGCACCGGGGAGAAATCCTTGCCTGGCAGATCCTGGGCGATCGCCGCTTTCGTCTCGGGGCTCGCGTTGGTGAGCGAGATCAGGGTCGGCGCGAGGTCGAGGTGGGTGGTCACGGCCTGGCAGCGCTTGCCACCCGCGTAGGCCGGGTGCGCCACGATCAGCGGCACGTTGTTCTGCTCGCGGTAGGAGGTAGCGCCCTTGCCGGTCATCTGATGTGCGCCGCCGAGTTCCCCGTGGTCCGCAGTCAAAATGACGATGGTGTTGGACGCGAGGCCGCGATCCTCCAGTTCGTCGAGCACCGTCAGGATGTGGCGATCCACATCGCGCAGCGCGTTGAGATAGAAGTTGTGCCGCTTGCGCCAGCGCCAGGTCTCGTCCACCGGAATCGGTCCGGTCATCGCATCGTTGCCCAGGGTGTGGTCGGTGTGGGCGGCGGGGCGTCCAGGCGCGTCCAGCGCCTGGGAGAAACTGGCTGGCAGGTCGAAGTCCCACTGCTTGGCGTACATCTCATGGGCCGGATCGCCAGCGATGTGGGTCAGATTGTTTTTGCCCTGCATCGGCTGTCCCGGCTCGTCCGTGTCGTAGAACATCACGTCATGGGGGTTGACCAGATTCACCGCCAGGAACCACGGCTGTTGCTGCTGCGCCAGTTCCGAGGCCTTGCCCCGTAGCCAGCTCGCGGCGGCGGCGGCGATCATACCGTCGTGCAGGTAGCCCCCCTGGGTGTGCGCGATGATGTCGCCGACCCCGAGATAATCAGCAAAGCCGTAGGCCTCCATCTCCTGGGTGAAGATTTTCGTCGGCGCGGCCAGGGTGTTGTCGGTCTCAAACTCGCGGGTGAGGTGCCACTTGCCCTTGTAGGCGGTGTAATAGCCAGCCTCGCGGAGCTGGTGGCCGAGGGTCTTGATGTCCGTCGACATGCTCTGCATCCAGGGAAAGTTCGTGTTGTCGAACATCTTGGTCTGTTGGATATGAAGACCGGTATAGATCACCGAGCGTGAGGACGTGCACACGCAGGAGTTGATGCGGTGGTTCTCGAACACCACGCCGTTTTTCGCCAGCCGCTCATGGGCCGGCAGGCGATAGCCCTTGGGGAGCTCATCCGGGCGGAAATGGCGCTCCTGGTCCGTCAAGATAAACACGATGTTGTAGGGCCCTGCGGCTTGCTTGTCTTTCACCATGGTTTCTGTCTCCTTGTGAAATAAAGAATGGTTGGTCGATTGCAGTGGAACTTTTAGGCCCCCGCTCACGGGCCGGAGTGCGGCGGGCGGCGTTGGCTGAGCAGATAACCCAAAGCTCCGGGCAGGGCCAGCAGGGTGATCAAAATCGTGGTCGAAACGCTGAGGCGGCTGGAGAGGGTGCGGGCCGGTTCTAGCCCATCGACAATAAAGCGCCCGGTGACGATGACGGCATAGAGGCTGACGGTGACGGCGCTGAGGCTAGAGATAAAGTCTTTGAGGGTGGGCAGGTGGGCCTGGGGAATGCGGCGACCCAGCAGCACCCCGGAGATGAACCCCGCCAGGGCCTGGCTAACCACCATAATCAGGCGTAGGGATAAATCAATTGGCTCTTTTTCGGCAGCGAGATGCCCGGCCATGATGCCACCCAGGCCGATGATCATGCCCGCGATCGCCCCTACCCCCATCCACCAGTAGAGCGGCCTGGAGATGTAAGCACAGGCCACAATCAGGCTAGCCAAACTCAGGGAACTCACGATGGCAGCCTGCTTGAGGGGCAACTGAGTAAGGATCACCAGGGTAAGGGCCACGCCGACTGCGGTGCCCGCCAGCAGCAGCAGTGATTGTCGGGGGCCAGAGATTTTGGGGTAGTTTTGCATGGGGATTGTCTCCTAGCAACCGTTGGGATAGGTAGGGTGCTACGGGCGCTGCATGGCGGGGGCTTGCCAGGTACCGTCGAGGGCTGCGGCCTTGGGCCAATAGAGCCGCATGGCGCAGAAGAATGGCCCCTGGGGAGCGGGTAACCAGTTGGCCTCTAGCTCGGCACCAGGGGATTCAGACTGAATGGAGAAGGTCAGCCCACCGTCGGCATCGCGCTGGAACTGGGGCAGCATCGGTGAGTTCAGCAGGTAGCGGTTGAGCGGGTTCGCCACCAGCAAACTGGAGGGCAGTTCGTACATCGTCAGCGACCAAAAGGCATTCACGGGAGGCAGTTGATTAGCGGCAAAGTGCAGCGTGTAGCGATTGGCTCCACTCAGGGGTTGGCCATCGGCATCAACGCTGTAGAGGGGATACATCGCCTCCTGTTTGGAATTGCCAAAGATGCCGAGCACCGCCGCCGCCATGCGGTAGAGGTAGTTATTCTGCAAATACTCACGGGTGCCAAACACATCACCGGAGGTCACTTGCCCCGCGTCAACTTGCTTTTTCAGGGCCGCAAATTCGGCCCAGGCATCGGCCATGCCCTGGGCGATCGCCTCCTTAACCTCGGGGGAAAGAGCATCCGCCGCAAAGCCCTGCTCTGCCCCCACGCCGATTTGGGCAAACCTAGACCGCAGTTCCACCTCCGACGGCACCAGAGGGCAAAATTGCAGCAGAAAATTCAAAATGCTGAAAAACTCCAGGGAGGTCTTTTGGACCTCGGGTGTTAGGGGCGGCACGAACTCAATCGCTGGGGCGCTTTCTGGAGCCGATTGACCTAAAAAAGCCGAAAGCGGCTGTGCCTGGTAGCCGGCCTGAATCTGCTTCACCCGGTCGAGGTCCCCAGGGTGAAACAGTTGCGTGCGATAAATCGCCAGGACAAACTCGGTCTCTGAGCGAATCATCTGGCTGATGCCGCTGGGGGTCTCTCCTTGCCAGTCAGGGCCAGCAATCACAAAAATGCCCCCGCTATTTCCCGTCGTCCGGCTGCCGATGTAGTCGAAGTTGAAGGTATACAGATCCACAAGCTGGATGCTGAAATAGCGATCCGTTTCCATCTCTGGCACAGTGAGCACCATCGGTTCTGCCCGCAAATCTAGCCCTACCGTCGAATAAGGGGTGTCTGAATTGGGGGTCTGGACGGCTTTATCCTCCGGCGTAAACACCCGAGCGACGTTGCGCAGCTGATTCCAGGGCGCTTTATATTCAGGGTTGTGGGTATCGACAAAGTAGGCGTGCTGGATGCGGTAGCTGTCTACCATGGGAAAGCCGTAAATGTAGGCTGCCTTGGCGATCGCGCGGGCTTCTGTGGGGCTGGTGGTTAGCATCGGGTTCTCCTTAGAGGGAAATGTTTAACTGCCAAGAATATTGATGGCCCGCGACACCACCACCAAAATGGTGGCCAGGGAGATCAGGCTCTGGGCCAGCAGCAGCAGCTTGGCTCAGAGCCTGATCGGGGCCACATCGGTGGGGCTGAAGGCGGTGGCGGTGGTGTAGGACAAAAACCGATAGTCCACAAAGGTGGGCTGCCAGTGGGGCAAGATATCGTCTAGGTCGGCCTGGGGAAACAGCCAGTCGGGACGGGTAGCCCGATCGCGCCGCCGCGCCTCTGGCCCCCCGCGATCGCCCTGCCAGTACAGCAGGGCAAAAATCAGCATGCCAATCACCCACACGGCCACGCTGGAGGTAAATAGCTCCAGGCCATCTAGGTCGCCCGATGGACTAAACATCTCAAACAGCAGGTGGCGCAGGCCCACCAACGTTCCCGTCCCCACAAACAGACAGAACAGCAGGGTGATCCACCGCTCAAACCGTAGCGATCGCGGCTTGCCGCCCGTGAGGGGCACCAGAGCGATCGCCCCCAAGATCGCGATGCCCGGCAGGTAAGAGACCCACACCGGAACCACTCGAATGCGATCGGGCAGCACCGTCAGCAGCACCAGCACTACCCCAATGGTCAGGGCCACGGGCCAGCGCGGTTCAATGGTTCGGGTCGGGGAGGGTTGCATGGCAGTTTTTAGATCCCACAGCTACGGCTTGTAATTGGTCATGCCCGGCCCGACCTTGTCATACATGTTGAATAATTCATCCGGCATGATCGTGGCGACGCCGCCTTCCGGGACCTCGATCAAATCCTCCTCCAGGGTTTTGACCCGGAACGCCCAGCCCGACGGAAGCTGTTTGAAATAGCTAGCCCCTGCGGCAGCAAACTCCTCGTAGGTGTGCAGCGGTTTGAGGCCCTGTTGAAACCCCTTCATGACCCAGGTGTTACCATCGGCATCGTCCAACAGCAGCACCGTGGTGCCCTGGTTCCAGCCCAACCCGCTCTTCCGGGCGATGGTCATGGGCGCGTAGGGCGTGCTTTCATTGACGCCGCCAGTGTTGTCGCCCATATCCAGTTGGGCGCACCAAACGGCTGTGATGCCGTTGAAGTCCCGTTCCTTGCCCACATTGATCTCAGTCCAATCGGGCAGCCAGAGCTTGGGGCCATTCAGCGACGCACCAAGGAGGCCCAATTCCGTCTTCATCGCCCCAAAATCAAGCCCCTCGACCTGCGCCTGGGGGGCGGTGTCCCGATTATCGGGGATGCCCTTGGAGGTGAACATGGTGTTGTAGCACTCAGCTACCAGCTTCCTGGTCTCTACATCGCGGTGGGCGAGGAAGAACTCGACGAAGCGGGTCTGGTGCATGTGGTCGAAACGCTCGGATCTGGCTCCGTTACCGTCGTTGAGCACCTTAGGTGGCAAGGTCGTCATGGGTCTTCTCCTGTTGTATCGGTACTCCTCTAGTCCACATACACCACCACATACTGGGTGCCGTAGGGCTGGTAGTAGGTGCCGCCACAGGAGTAGAGGGAAACCCCGTCGATGTAGACCGTGCCACAGCCCACGGGCAGCGTCGCCACATAGATGGCCGATCGCCGCCCCCCTCGGCGGGTGGTGCGCCGTGCTACCCCCGCCGCACTCACCGGAGTCCTGGGCCGACCCACGATCGCCGCCGCTGGTTGCGTCGTGAGTCTGCTGCTCAACAGGCCATCGGTTACCGCGCCCGCCGCCAGTAGGCCACAGGCACCAATCATCAAACGCTGCATTAAGGTCATGGTTACAATCTCCAAATGTGAGGATTTAATCTGATCCCTCATTCCCCAGGGAGAGGGATTTAGGGTGAGGGCAACGGCTTCTCTGAGGGTGGGCCAAGCGTCGGACATCAGTTTGAGGACTTGGGTATACCCCGGCCCTCTGGATGGGGTTAATCGACGTACACCACGACGTACTGGTTGTTGTAGGGCTCGTAGTAGGTGCCACCGCAGACGTAGAGGCTCACCCCTTCAATGATCACGGTGGAACAGTTCCCCGGCAGACTGGCCACGTAGATGGTCGATCGCCGAATCACCCGGCGGGTAGTGCGTCGGGCGGCTCCGGCAGCGCTGACGGGGGTGGCGGGTCTACCCACTATGGCGGTGGCCCGCTGGGTCATCAGGCCGCTGTTAAACAGGCCATCGGCCACGGTACCTACCGCCAGCAGGGCCACGGTGCCCACAAGGATGGATTTGATCGGTTGCCATTTTCCAAGCTGGTTCATGGGCTGGTTCATTTATTGGGCCTCCTGATAGTCTTCGAGTTCGCTGGGGGGCAGGGCTTCCAGCAGGGTGGCTCCTGCCGGGGGGGTAAAGGTAAAGCGGTTAGCGCCAATCTGTGGGCTGGTGTTCCAGTCGCGCAGACGAATGGAGTATTCGGGCGCACCGGTCACCCACTTGGTGGTGATGACATATTTCATCGGTAAGGGGCGATCGCCCGTTTGCACCCAGAGTTGCCAGTCCACATCGGCCTCGCGGAAGGCCAAGTGATGCACCTCCACACCGTCGATGTAGGCGGTGCCCAGGTAGGTGCTGCTCTCCACCCCATCCGATAGCACCGCGAAAGGATCGGCAAACATCAGATCCGCCCCCGGAAAGGGCAGGCCCGTCTCGGCTTCCATGGTGCGAATGGCATCGTCAATGGTGCCGCTGAGGGGAATCTCGGCATAGGCATTAAGGCGTCGCCCAAACAGGGTGATCTGGCTGCCGTCAAAGAAAATTTCGGCATCGGCCAATGGCCCCCGCCGCTGGATAAACAGCCCCGTGGGTCGCTGCATCACCATGGAGGCGTAGCTGCTAAATTGCAGTTTTTGCCCGGTGTTGGCGACGATTTCAAAGTCCACATCAGCGTTGACGCTAAAGGCTTCGGTGTCGGCCAGGTAGTCTGACATAAATTGCAGAACTTCCGTGGCGTTGGGGTCGAGGTCTTGGGCCTGGGCGGAGAGGGGCGTAATGGCTCCTACAGTCAGAGCCATACCGAGGGCGAGGGATACCCCGCCGACTGGATTTAGAAAGGGATGGTTGTTCATAGTTGTGCTCGCTAAAGAAAGATGATTGGGGGAATTTGGGAGACCCCTTAGAATTGAGATGGCTAGGGTAACGCCCTACTCATGGAGGAAAGACCCTTGTACCTAGAGGCTCCGTCCCCGCTGATGGGGGAAAATCGGATGGTGTTTCGATCGCTAGATTGGGCCGCCTTTCAACAAATTCGCCAGCTTTTGGCAGAGCGCACCCATGCGCGCTTTACCTATGACACCGGGACGTTAGAAATCACCATGCCGCTAGAGGGACATGAGCGTTTGGCGCGGTTAATTGAACTGTTCATTCGCATTTTGGTGGTGGAACTGGGGTTAAAAATGAAATCCATGGGTTCGACGACCCTGGGGCGGGCCGACCTGCTGAAAAGCGCAGAACCCGATAACGGCTATTACCTTCAGAACTACGCCCTGGTGGCCGATCATGAGGTGGATTTGGCGGTGGATCCCCCCCCAGATTTGGTCGTGGAAGTGGATATTACCCATACCGATATCCAGAAAAATGACCTCTATGCCAGCCTAGGAGTCCCGGAATTTTGGCGGTTTAATGGCCACCAGTGGACGATTTTTCGGCTCGTAGAGGGAGGGTATGAGGAGTGCGACAGATCTCCCACCTTTCCCCTGGTCACTAAACCCGATCTCTACAACTTCTTGGCCACGGCGATGACCGATGAAGTCACGGCAGAGATCGACTTTCGGCAGTGGGTGCGTGCCCAAATCCAAGCTTAAATGCGTGGCAGTAGGGCGTTCTTCTCATCGCTTGCCATAGATAGTGTGTGTTGTTCATTGGTTTTCTTGTGGAAGGTTTGTCTTACTAAAGGAAGGTGGAGGGGGGCTTCAGCTCCCTGGGTGCTTGAAGAACCCAGGGAGCTGTTCTAGGCCAAAGGTTTCACTGCAGGAGGTTGCCAGCGCCCGGCCAGCACTGTGGACTGGAGGGAGTAGAGGCGCAGAGTGAGGTTGAGCGGGCCGCTGGAAGGTGAAGGCAGCCAGTTGGCGGCCCGCTCTGGGCCAGGGCTAGTGGGCTGAATCCAGAGATCGAGTGAGCCGTTGGCGTTGTAGGTGAGGGAGTCGCGATCGCCTTTGGCCGGTCTAGCCCCTCTGGGGCGGCTACGCCAACGACCATCGCCCACCGCATACCGTTCCAATACGTTTGGCACCGGCAACCCGTCGCCGTCGTAGAGGGTAATCGACCAAAAGGCATCCACCGGAGGCAGCGCCCCCGCCGCGAAATGCAGGTGATAGGGTTTGCCGCCGACAATGGCCTCCCCGTAGGCATCGGCAACGCTCTGGAGAGCGATGGCATCCTCGGGCGGGCTGACCCCCAGGTTCGTGATGGCGACGGTTGCCCGCTTTAGATAGGCGTTGCCGTAGACGCCCAAGCTGTCGGGGGGCATTTGCCAGCCGTTGACCACCCGCCCCAGGGTGGCGGATTGGGCCTGCATGGCAGCGATCGCATCGGTGGGCACCGCCTGTAAACCCTCCCGCACTGACGGGTCGAGTGGCCCTGGATGAAAGGGATGCCCCGGTATCAGCCCCAAGCGCTTAAACCGGGCCAGTTGTGACCAGTCGGTGGGGTGGGGCGGGTGCTGGGCCATCAGCACTGCCCCGTAAGCCAAAAACTTCTCCACTGGCATGGCGTTCACCTGGTGCAGCGGCGGGGTCTGCATATCCACTAAGGGGTCAGGCCGAAAGGCGACGGGGCTGGGTGCCTGCCCCCATTCGGAGAGGGGCGTGACCTGATAGCCATCCTGCAGAGCGTGGACGACGGCGTAATCAGCAGGGCCATAGGTTTGGGTGCACCCCCAGACCCACACCATGGGCGTGGGGGCATCGATGCGATCGACGCCTTCGGCCAGGCTGCCCTGCCAGCCGGGGGGCACCACGGCCCAGTGCCTCGCCTCGGCTCCGCAGGTGCGCTGACCGGGTACGGCAAACACGTCGCTCCACATATCGAGCATGGGTAGTCGGTAGTAGCGATCGCCCGTATCCGGTGCCGACACCACCATCGGCTCGGCACAGAGATTCAGCCAGGCGCTGGAGTAGAGCATGTCCAAGTTTGGCTTTACCACCGCTCGAACATCCCTCACAGCCAAGGCGCGCCTGTGGGCAAAAGCATTGGCGGGGCCAAGACCAGGGCGCTGGCCGGGGGCTATGTTGGTGACGACCTTGCGGGTGACATTCATCAAAATCAGGGGGTAGAGGTAGAGGTAGGCCTCTAGGCCAATGGTGTAGGCCTCGGCCTCGGTCAGGGTGGTAGGGGGCATGGTCTGCTTTCCGGTCAGGGAATAGAAAACCGATGGGTTGGCAGGGGTCGAGCAATCTGGAGTGGAACCGACAACGGTGGGTCGCCCATGGGGCATTACGTCCTTTTAAACCCAGCCTGGGCAAACAGCAGAGCTAAAACAGCGTGGGTTGCTGCCACCGGCCCCAAGGCTACTCCGCTCGCTCCCCCACCGATGCCCAAATAAATCAGGTAGATGGCGATCAGCGTGTTGTAGGTGAGCATGCCGAGAACCGCTTGATCGAAATTGCCGATGGTGAGCGATCGCGGGTAGCACGCCACCCCCAACGACAGCAAAACCAAACCCGCAATTTGCCCCAAGGCCACCCCAGTCGCCGAAGCGCGATCGCCTAGGATTAACCAGGCCACCGCCGCAGGGGCAATGATCAAAGCCAACGCCGTCAGGATTTCGAGCACTACCCCTAACGGAGGCGATCAGATCTCCGGGTTCTTTGAGAACCCGGAGATCTAGGAGAGGAGAGCGCATCTACTGCCGCGCCATCGCCACCCGCAGCCGCTCATCGGGCGAAATCAGGTGGTCGTGGTCATCCTTGCCCACATCCAACTGCACCCAGTGGATTTTGCCGGTGAATTTGCTGCTGTGGGCACTGTAGTCGGGGGTGACGGGGGTGCCCGATTCATAGCCGATGTCGGTGGTTTCATCCGCCGAGAAAATCATCGGCTGGGTGGCCTCGACTCGCCCGGTGCCCACAGGCTGCCCATCGTAGTAGAGGGTGACGTTGCCGCCCTTGGCCAAGCCGCCGCCATCGTAGGCAAACTCCATGCGTACCTGGTGTTTGCCGGCAGGAATGGGGGTTGTGGCCTCGGTATAAAACTCCTGAATACCCAGCACGTTGTAGGCAAACTTGAGCTTGCCCGCCTTGGCGTAGACGCTCCAGCCGCCAAACTTGCCCCCCTGGGCAATGATTACGCCGTTAGCGGGCTTGTCTGCTTTGACATCAATGTCAGCGGTGATGGAGAAGGACTTGTTCTTGATGCTGATGACGCTGTTTTCTGACAGACGCCCCATACCCGCAAAGAAAATTTGCGAATCCCCCTTCACCAGGGAGGGGCGGCCAGCGGTGGTGGGGTCGATGCGCTCGGTCTGGCGATCGTCTAGGGGCAGCACGTTGTACTTCACCGCTTCAATCAAAAACAGGCGTTGGAGTTCGTGCAGTTTTTCGGGCATCTCCTGGGCTAGATTGTGGAACTGTGTCCAGTCTTTGCTACCGTCGTACAGTTCCCACACATCGTCGTCAAAGGCAGGCATCTGCTGACCCACCATTACCCAGGGAGTACGGTGCTTGGTAATGGCGCTCCAGCCCTTGTAGTAGATGCCCCGATTGCCAAACATCTCAAAGTACTGAATCTCGTGCTGTTCGGGCGCGTTGGCCTCGTTAAAGCTGTAGACCATGCTGGTGCCTTCGTAGGGGCTTTGCAGCACGCCGTTGACCATCGTGGGTTCCGGGATTCCGGCCACCTCCAGCACCGTAGGAGCCACATCAATCACATGGCTGAACTGGTGCCGCAAGCCGCCCTGATCCTGAATTGTCTTGGGATAGCGAACGATGGTGCCGTTGCGAGTGCCGCCCCAGTGGGAGGCCACCTGCTTCGTCCACTGGTAAGGGGCATCCATGGCCCAGGCCCAGCCCACAGCGTAGTGGTTGTAGGAGTCGGGGCCGCCAAACTCCTCCAGTTTGGACTGCATGAATTCCGGTGTTTCTAGCCCAGCCATGCCGTTGAAGTTGGCCATTTCGTTGAAGGCTCCGTGGATGGTGCCCTCGGCGGATGCGCCATTGTCACCGATAATCACGTAAACCAGCGTGTCGTCGAGAATTTCCAGGTCTTCTAGGGCGGCGATCACCTGCCCAACGGCGTAGTCAGTATGCTCCAGAAAGGCGGCGTAGACTTCCATCTGCCGCTCCAGCACGGGCTTATAGGCCGGGTCCATGTCATCCCAGGCGGGAATTTCGGCATGGCGGGGGGTGAGTTCCGCATCAGGGCCAATCACGCCCAGCTCTTTCTGTCTGGCAAAGGTGATTTCCCGCTGGCGATCCCAGCCGTGGCTAAATTGGCCTTTATACTTATCGATCCATTCCTTGGGGACATGGTGGGGCGCGTGGGTGGCACCGGGGGCAAAGTACATGAAAAAGGGCTTGTCGGGCATCAGGGCTTTTTGCTGACTGATCCAACCGATCGCCTTCTCCGCCAAGTCCTCGGTTAGGTGGTAACCCTCCTCAAAGGTAGCGGGGGGTTCGATGGGGGTGGTGCCCTCATACAGCGCCGGATCCCACTGGTTGTTTTCGCCGCCGATGAAACCGTAGAAATACTCAAAGCCGCCGCCCCCGGTGGGCCACGCATCAAATGGCCCCATGGGCGAACTCTGCCACACGGGTACCTCATGGCACTTGCCAAACATGGATGTGGAATAGCCGTTGAGCTTCAGGGTCAAGGCCAGGGGCGCTTTGGTATTGGGCCGCACCGAACTTTGCCCAGGGGCAGCGGTGGCGGTTTCGGTGATGTTGCCCATGCCCACCGAGTGGTGGTTGCGCCCGGTAAGCAGCGCCTGTCGCGTCGGCGCACACAGCGCCGTGGTATGGAAGCGGGTGTACTTCAACCCTTGTCCGGCGAGTTTTTCAAAGGTGGGGGTGGCGCAGGGGCCGCCAAAGGCGCTCGACGCGCCAAAGCCCACATCATCCAGCAGCACCACCAGCACGTTGGGCGCATCCGCAGGCGGGCGCACATCCTGAATCGGGGGATATTGGGTATCGGGGTCTTTGGCGTCGTAGGTGGTGATGCCAAAGTGGGTCTGGTCGGGGATGGGGAGAATCTGCCGTTGAACGGCGTCGGTGGTGGCCATAATCTGAGATTCCTTTGTTAGTTTCGGTTGTGAAAAATAGTCGCGAAAATCGGTGATGCATCCTAATAGGATGAGTAACCGTGGGCTGGGTTTGTTGGCAGAGGGGGGGCGATCGCCCCCCCCTCTGATAGCCCCACTGAATCGCCCCCCTCTGATAGCCCTATTGATTAGAACCGGAAGCCGATATTGAGGTACGGGCCATTTTGATCAACGCTGAGGTCAACGCGATCGGCGCTGTAGTCGAGGAAGCTAAAGCGATACCCAGCCGCCAGGGACGTATTGCCCGAAAACATCCAATCAACCCAGCCCTGGATGGCGTATGACGTCAGGCCGCTGATGCCAAATCCAGAGACGCTGCCTAAGCCAACAACCGCTAGTTTCGGGGAGGCATTCCACCGCACGCGACCGCCGATGAGGGGCGAGACGATGGTTTGGCTACGGCTAGACTCGCCCTCTCCCCCCAAATTGGTACTCACGTCGAGATCCGCGTTGACGCTCAAGAGACTCAGGCCACCAAACACATCAAACACAAACGGGCCTAAATCGTATTCTGAATAAACGCCCTCAGGATTCACGTTCGCGGCATCATAAAAACGATAGCTACCGGCCAAATCCGCCCGCCAGAGTTGGGTATCGACTTCGGCATTCAATTCGGTGGGCACAAAGTCCGCAAAGCCGGGACGGAGCACCGACCGATTCAGCGTCTCCTCACTGGACAGGGAAGCATAGTCCAAATTAGCCAGAATCCCGATGTTGTAGTTGGGCGTCCAGGCTTCTAGCTCCCCTAAAAAGGCAAAGTTCAAGCTGTTTTGCAGCGTTGTCTTAATGTCGCTGGGAGAAATGTCGAAATCGATGGAAGGATCATCAAAATCGTTCCTGAAGTCTTCTGAGCCTTCAAAGGTCGCTGAACCCGAGATGTTAAAGGGTACATAGATATAGGGCACCACCAAAAAGTGCCATCGCTACGACGATGCCGACGGCGTTTGGGCGATGTCAAGGGGTTGAGCCAGCGGGGTGGGGAAGCTGTTTTCGGAGGTTGAGGGGGCCGCGATCGCCTGCAAGTCGCGACTGTCGGTAGAGGCTGGCAGGGGCAATAGTGCCTCATCCTGGGCCTGATTGGAGTCGTCTGGCTCAATGACGATGACTGCGGCAGGCTGGGGCAACGGGGGCGAATCGGCGACCTCGGCGGCGGCAGGCACGATCGCTTCAGATTCACCGACCTCGGCCTCGACTGTGGGTTCGATCGCTTCAGTCGCATCGGTTGCAGCGATATCGGTAGCGGGTACATCGGTTGCCGTCTCGACTACGGACGCACCTTCCAGCCTGCTCTCTGGCTGCAAAGCTTCACTAGTTAACGCCGTCGGTTGTCCCTCGGCGTCTTCTCGCGGGGTCAGGGTATCCGCCTGCGCCGGGGTGGGTAGCAGTAGCGCGATCGCCACCGTTGTGCTCAAACCAAGCCAACCTACCGGGTATTTCATCGCAATCCTCACTTAGTCCTCACTTATGGAGATAGGTTCATTAACGTTCCTGGCCCCCCAGGCCAGGACTAGACTCCCGGCGCATTTTGGGCATGCCCGCTCTGGGATAGCCGTTTTTGGTAAAGGTGGGTGTAGATCTTGCTGGCGATCGCGCCCCCAACTCCGGAGGAAGTAGCAACCATAATGTGAAATTCTGAAATGGTTTTTAGGGGCTGGCTTCAGGTTTCAGTGGTGAGGATGACTGGGAGTTATGGCTTACCCCAAAAAAAACTTCTGAATCTGAAACTCGGTCTCTACTGGTCGTGATGTTTAAAGCGGATGACCAAAAATGATCTAACAGAATCAGCATCAAGGCGGACACTGATGACCGATAGTCAACGGCCCGACTGAAGAAATTAACGCAGTAATCCAGTCGTCCACAATAATGCGCTTTCAGGAAAGATTCCTTTCACTGATAACACCTTTACCCCAATTCAACAACCCGCCCCAGGATACCAGAGGGCAGAATTTTCTGCCCTCTGGTATCCTGAGCGTTCACTAGCAACTTACATGGCTTTTGCAATCAAGAGGGTGAGTGTTTTGCCTAAGCGTAGTGACCGTCAGACCTCTAACCGCGATCCGCTGGCAAAATGGCTGGCGCTGGACTGGAATCGTCCAGAGCGCTCCTACAACCCTGATGTCCGTGATTTTTTAGCCAATTTGCTGGAGTATCCCAAAAGCCGTGTCGTGACTGAAGACGCCGCTATTGGGGGCTACCCCGATATTAAGTTGCTGACCGCTGAGAAAACCGCCTGGGTGGTGGGTGACTTGAAAAAGGATGATGCCGAACTTACGACTGCGGCGGGGCGTCATCGACTGTGGCAGCAAAAACGCAAATATGTTGAAGGGTTAACCCGCTACGTTTTGTTTATCACCCCTCATTATCTATGGGTGGTGTTGCCGACAGGGGAAGCCGCTGCCGGGTTTGAAGCTCCCTGGGATCTCACTCAAATGACCCTGGAGGATCTGCAAGAACAGCTCAGCTTTCTCTCGGCAGAGCAGGCAACCCATCAGCAGCAGTGGTCAACCTTTATTAGCGGCGAGTTACCTTATATTTACCTCCAGCTCGACTCGTCCGATGCCCTGGCGCAACTGCGGCAAGACTTGCAAACCAGCTTTGCCGAGCTGAGTGCTGCTGCCGAACAGGCGATCGCCGCTCTGATTACAGCCTATGAGGTTTTCAAACATCAAGAGCAGGAAATTCAGCGCAATTTGGTGGATACCGGCGACACCCAACGGCGGGCTTTAGTGCGGCTGCGGTCTAGGTTTGATTTCCATCGACACCTGTTTGAAGATTTATTGCCCCGGTTTGAAGACCAATACGGGCGCGATGTGAACGCCAAAGGGAAACAAATTGCCGAACGCATTCGCGAATCCTTTGTGGCGGACTCGGTGGCGGTGCTAGTGGCGCGGGTCTTGTTTTTGCGACTGGTGGAAGATTTGGGGCTGACCAAAAAACGCCGATTATCGAACGGGGGGCCGAAAGACTGGGCAGCTTTTGTGGATCAGCTCACTGGCGATGCCAAAGCCTTGATACAGTTGGTGGCCGAAGATGTGGGGCGACTGTATCACGACCCGTTTGAGCGCAACCTATTTGACTGGATTTATGAAACCAATGGTGCTTTAGATGAAGCACTGCAACGGCTCATTCTGCGGTTTAATGCCTACGATTTTGCGGGATTGTCGGAAGAGATTTTGGGCGATATTTATCAAACCTTTTTGCCTCCGGCCAAGCGCAAGCGATTGGGAGAATTTTATACCCCTCCGACGATTGTGGATTGGTTGCTGACCCAGACCGTATTTAGCCACGGGGAAGGTACGCTGCTTGATCCGTCCTGCGGCAGTGGTTCGTTTTTGGTGCGCTATATTCACCACCGTTTAGCCGATGCCAAAACCCGAGGGCTGGATGCCGATACCGTTTTACAAGACTTGCAAACCACCGTTTGGGGGTTTGACCTCAACCCCTTTGCGGCTTTTATCAGCCATTTTCAGTTGATGTGGGCGATGGTGCGGTTTAAGCCGTCAAAGAACCCGGCAGATATTCCCAGCATTCATATCTATAACATCAACAGTTTGCTGCGGGAGGCCGATTTAGTGCCGCTGCTGGGGGCAGAGTTTTTAGCCCCTGGCTCTGCTGAGCGGGATAGTCAGCAGTGGCGCTATATCGTGGGCAACCCGCCCTATATTCGGGCAGAGCGGGTGAAATATAACGACGAAATGCGCGGCCTCTGGCAAGATGTGTGGGGGCAAAATGCCGATACTGGGCTGGTGTTTCTCTATCGGGCACTGACGGAATCGCTGGCGACCGGCGGTTGGTTGGGCATGGTGGTGAGTGGTGGCTATGCCAACTCAGAGGCAGCGGCGAAAGTCTGGAAACTGCTATATCCGGGGCGTAATGCGGCTTTACGCAAAGTAGTGTGGCTGGAGTTTGCCGGAAAACAATGGGATGCCAGTGTGATTCCGTTGTTGCTGGTGATTGAAAAGGTGTCAGCTCAGGCGGATGACGACATTGAGCTTTATGTGCCGTCAACCTGGCCCAGCGATGAGCCTCCGGTTACGGTGAAATATCAAGATTTTGTGGATGCTAAAGTCAGCCCCAGAGTGACAGATATTGACCCCAGCAATCCGCGAGAGGGGCTATGGGGAGACTATTTATTACCGCTGCTGCACCCTGGCGATGTACCCATTCTCAAAAAGCTATATCCCAATGGCAACGGGAGCAATATTGTGGAACTCAAGGAAGCCGTTGCCCAACAGTTAAGCCGCAATAATCGATCGTTCTGGTTTACCTACGGAATTCAAGCAGGTAGAAATACTCAAATCACTGACACTCCTGAAGGTGGTCGCTCTATTCAAGTTATCCGAGGTAGTAGCCTGTCTATAGGCTGGTATGGAGAAGTCGAAGGTTGGATAAATTTAGACGATGCTCAAAAGTTAAGTGTCTGGGGAAGTGAGCAGACTCATCCAGAATTTATTGCTGTTGCTGAACTTGCATTAGTACCATTTGCTTGTTTAGTTACAGCGTCAGATGTTGCTGCTCGTAATAGTGTAGTTATTGCACTTCCTAAAAACGGAATAGATCCGAAGGCCGTAGTTGGCTATTTGAATAGCAAACTATCTCGCTTTTATTACCTAACTAGATTGCGTTCAGGAGTATTAGAAGGTTCTTCACGCTCTCATATTTATCCGCGCACTTTAGAAGCTTTACCCTGGGTTAGTAACATTGACTCAGCCATTGAGCAGCAATTGGTCAATTATTACAACGAACTGGCGCGGTTAGCAGCGATCGCCAAAAATAACCCAGACGAATGGCTGCTAACAGAAGTCGAATCGCGTTTAGAACGCAGCCGTCATAAGCTTAGCGACGGGGCGTTACAGCTTAATTTAGCCAACTGGAGTCCTGAAGCCGTCTTGGTCGAAGAATTGAGTCTGGCCGAAAATCGCATCTATGCTGGACTCTTTTTTTTGGAACTGGTAGATGCAGATGTGGCGGCACTGGTTTACAAATTGCTCACCCTCAATGCCGATGATGCCGATGAAATTTCTAAAGCGATCATCCAAAAACTGGTGGTGCCGCAGGACTATTCAGACTTGATGCAAACCTATCGACAACGGCTGGCAAGTTTTCAACAGGTGGAAGCCGATTTTTTTGCCGTTTTAGCGCAGATTGATGTCGCTGTATACAGCATGTTTGGCCTCACCGAAGCCGAAACAGCTCACATCGAAGATCGTCTCAGCCGATTTCCTCTCAACAAGCTGCAACCTCGATATCCCTGGCAAACGGTGAGACCCAGACCGATTAAGGCTTATACCAGCGATCGCTTTGCTTAAGCCGTGGCCCAGTGCCAACCTCAGAGACGAACTCGATCCCCCCCCCAAAACTTGTAACATCCTAAGAGGGAAGGTGTGTCAGACTCCTGAGACCTTGCATCTGATCAGTGAAATCACATTAACAACTATGAGCCAGGCCGCATCCACCTCTACGAAATCTGCCCCTACGCCCTGGCATCAGGTTGCGATCGCCACAGCGGTTGACCAGTTAGAAACAGATGTGCACCAGGGTTTATCTCCTGATGCCGTGACCCAGCGGCAAGACCAGTATGGCTTCAATGAACTCACGGGCAAAAGCGGCACCAACCCCTTGATCCGTTTCTTGGGAGAATTCAACCAGCCTTTGATTTACATTCTGCTGGTGGCCGGGGTCATTACCCTGGTGCTGCGGGACTGGGTGGATGCTGGCGTGATCTTTGCCGTTACCCTGATCAATGCGGTGATCGGCTATGTGCAGGAGTCGAAGGCAGAAAATGCGATCGCGGCCTTGGCCCAGTCCGTCACCACCGCAGCCACCGTGATCCGAGGGGGGCAAAAGCAGCGGATTAACTCCCGCGAACTGGTGCCGGGGGATGTGGTGCTGCTCACCTCGGGGGATAAAGTGCCCGCCGACCTGCGGCTGGTGCAGGTGCGGGATCTACAGGTGAGCGAAGCCGCCCTCACCGGAGAATCGGTGCCGGTGCAAAAAGCCCCTGACCCACTGCCCGCCGACACCCCCCTGGCCGATCGCATCAATATGGCCTACGCCGGTAGCCTGGTCACCTTTGGCCAGGCGCGGGGGATGGTGGTGGCGATCGCCAACCAAACCGAAACCGGGCGCATCTCTCAACTGATGGAGGGCAGCACCGGCCTGGTCACCCCCCTGACCCGCAAGATTGAGCGCTTCAGCAAGACGTTGCTCTATGTCATTCTCGCGCTAGCCGCCTTAATGTTTGGGGTGGTGTTGGGGCAGGGCGGCGACTGGACTGAGGGGTTTAAGGCAGCGGTGGCCCTGGCGGTGAGTGCCATCCCAGAAGGCTTGCCCGCCGTCGTCACCGTTACCCTAGCGATCGGGGTGAACCGCATGGCCGCCCGCAATGCGATTATCCGCAAACTGCCCGCCGTCGAAACACTGGGCAGCACCACAGTGATTTGCTCCGACAAAACCGGCACCCTCACAGAAAATCAGATGACGGTGCAGGCCGTCTATGCCGGGGGCGCAACCTATCCCCTGAGCGGGGTGGGCTACGTGGCCGAAGGCGCAATTCTCCAGGACGACCATCCCGTCGAGGTAAATGACTGGCCCACGCTAAAGGACTGTCTGCAGTGTGGCCTGCTCTGCAACGACTCCCACCTGCAGGAAAAGGATGAGCTTCTTTCCGTCGCTGGCGATCCTACCGAAGGGGCGCTGATTGTCTCGGCCCACAAAGCTGGCATGACCCTACCCCAGCTGGAGGAGCACTTTCCCCGGTTAGATACCCTCCCCTTTGAATCGCAGTTTCAGTACATGGCCACCCTGCACCAGGTCAAAGCCCAGCCCGATAGTCATCGCATCTATATGAAGGGTTCGGTGGAAGCTATTTTGCAGCGGTGCCAGCAACAGCTTGACGTCCAGGGCCAGACCGCCCCCCTGGATTGTGGTGCCATTGAAGCGGCGGTCCAGGAGTTGGCTAACCAGGGCCTGCGGGTGCTGGCCTTTGCCCGCAAAGAGATCTCCTCCCAGCAGCGGCAGATCGACCACGAGCATCTAGAGGGGGACCTGATTTTTCTGGGGCTACAGGGGATGATTGACCCGCCCCGTCAGGATGCCATTGCCGCCGTTCGCACCTGTCAGGCGGCGGGCATTCAGGTGAAGATGATTACGGGTGACCATGCCCTGACGGCGGCGGCGATCGCCCACCAGATGGGCTTAAACCATGACGCCGATGCCCCTACCTACACCGGGCAGGACCTGGCCCGCCTGGACGATGCCGCTCTGGCCAATGCCCTGGAGTCCAGCGGTGTTTTTGCCCGCGTTGCCCCAGAGCAAAAGCTGCGCCTGGTGGAAGCCCTGCAATCTAAAGGGGAAATTGTCGCCATGACCGGCGATGGCGTCAACGACGCCCCAGCCCTGAAGCAAGCCGACATTGGCGTCGCCATGGGCATCAACGGTACCGAAGTGGCCAAAGAAGCCGCCGATATGATTCTCACCAACGACGACTTTGCCTCCATCGAGGCGGCGGTGGAAGAAGGTCGCACCGTCTACGGCAACCTGCTGAAGACCATCGGCTTTATTCTCCCGGTGAATGGGGGCGAAGCCCTGACCGTGCTGCTGGGGGTGCTGGTGGCAGCGGCGCTGCCGATTTTGCCCGTGCAGATTCTCTGGGTGAATATGGTCAGTTCCGTCGCCCTCAGCGCCACCCTCGCCTTTGAACCCAAGGTTCCTGGCACCATGCGCCATCCCCCCCGCCGCCCTCATGAACCCCTGCTGACGGGGAAGCTGCTGTGGCGCATTGCGATTATTTCAGCCTTTAACCTGGTGGCGGTGTTCGGCATGTTTGAGGGGATTTATCGGACGACCGACAGCCTCCCCCTGGCCCGCACCATGGCGGTTCACAGCCTGGTCGCGGCTGAGACGGTGTATCTGCTCAGCATCAGCCAGTTCATTCCCTCTCTGGTGGCCCGACTGCGGCAATCAGGGCAGGAGGTCGCCTATGTGCCCGCCATCGGGGTCTTGGCGGTCTTCATCTTTCAGGTCTTGTTCAGCCAGGTGCCCTTCATCAACCCCTTGTTCGACACCCAACCCCTCACCCTGAACCAGGCGCTGCTCTGCATTGCTGCTGGGCTGCCCGTGATGCTCCCCGCCCTGATGCTGAAACGGCTGGCACCGCTAGCGTGAACACCGCTCATGCCAGTGATCGATTTCCAGTACGGGAGAATTTGCCGCTGAATTTGGCCTGGCGTGTATTACAAGAATTGCTGGGCAATGAACCCGATAAGTCCGCCTGTCAACACCAGCCATGCCGAATTGATTTTGAATCGAAAGACCGCGATCGCCCCCAACACCGCCAGCGCCATCGTCACCCAGTCCACCAGGGCCGTTTGGCTCAGGGTAAACACCACCCCGGCCATCAACCCGAGCGAGGCGGCATTGACGCCGTCCAGAAACGCCCCAAACCAGCGAGAGCGACGCAACACCGGCACCCAGGGATTGACGATGCCCACCAGCAGAAAAGCCGGTAGAAAAATGCCCACAGTGCCCGCGATCGCCCCGGCGTTGCCCGCCAGCAGATAGCCCACAAAGGTCGCGGTGGTGAAGACCGGGCCGGGGGTAAACTGGCCGATGGCGATCGCATCCAGCAGTTCTTGAGAGGTCAGCCAGCCCAGCCGTTCCACCAGATCCCGCTGCAAAAAGGCCAGCAGCACGTAGCCACTGCCATAGAGCACCGAGCCAATCTTGAGGAAGAACAGAAACACCTGTATCCAGCTAGGTCCGGCCACCGTTGTCACCGCTGCCGTACCTCCGGTCTGGGCCAGGGTGCCCGAAAGCGGCAGCAATAGAGCCGCCGTGCCACCACGTCGCAGGTTCTTAACCAGCATCACCGCCAAACCTGCGATGAACAGCAGCAGAATCTCATTCACGGTGAGCAAGTACGCCACAATCACACCCATGGCGGCAACGGTCGTCGGTGCATCCTTGATCGCCTTTTTGCCCAGCTTGAATAGCGCCTGCAAGATAATGGCAATGATGACGGGCTTAATGCCGTACAGTAGCCACTCCAGCTGGGGCACCGTCTGGTAGCGAACATAGAGCGCCGCGAGCATCCAGACCATCGTCATCGCAGGCAAAATGAAACAGCCCCCGGCCACAAACAGCCCCTTCCAGCCCGCCCGCTCATAGCCGATGTGGATCGCCAGTTCCGTCGAGTTGGGACCGGGGAGCAGGTTCGTCACCCCAATCAGATCCAGCAGTTGCTCCCGGCTCATCCACTGCCGCCGCTTCACCACCTCATCATCCATCATGGCGATGTGGGCGGCGGGGCCGCCAAAGGCAATACACCCCAGCCGAAAGAACACCGCCGCCAGTGCTTTCAGGCGTTGCTGCTGCTGGGCTGGACTGAGGGCTAAAAAAGGGACAGAATGCTGATCGTCGGGTTGATTTCTCGATTCCTGAGATTCTGGAGCAGCCATAGTTCAAGGGAGTAATCGCGAGATAGACCAGAATAAATCAGACGTAAGGTATCGTATTTCGATAACGAAAAGCAATAGTCCAGGATACAAAACAGCGATCGCCTGCTGATGACCGCGATCGCTGTATGCGCTGGTCCGTTCAGCAGATCCGCGTTAACGCCGGGAAAACGCTTCCTCAGAACGGTTTTCAAAGTGTTCGTAAGATTTCACTAATCCTTGCAGCACCTCAGCCGTTGTTTCAAAAAGAGCTTCAGCCTTGGGATCGTTAACCTGGGAGACATCCTCACGGGCATGGGTCATGGCATCATTGAGCATGGCTTTAATTTTGTATGGTGACGGGGATCGCGCTCAGGATACATCTGCCGATTCGTCATGATTACCTCCTGGATAATCTAGACATCTTGCCCTTATCGAATTTCGATAATGAGCGGGATGCGACTTTCGGCAGAGATTGCGCCTCCGCACGTCCTCTCAGGGGTCATCTTCAAACAGCTCTCCAAACAGCTCTCGGACTTTCTCCTTGGCTTCTTCCAGTGCCGCTTTGCCCTCTCCAGTCGCCCGGTAAAACTTCCGCGACTGTCGCCCTGAGCGCTCCTCATAGGAGGACAAATATCCCTTGCGCTCCAGCCCGTGCAGGATGGGGTAAATCGTCCCTGGGCTCAGCTTATAGCCGTGGCGCTCCAGTTCTTCGATAATGCCCAGTCCAAAAATCGGTTCACGGACGGCATGGTGGAGAATATGCAGGCGAATTAGCCCAGAATAGAGATCACGGTCAGCCATTAAATGAGTCGCATTGACGCTACAGATTTCTAGCCTAAGGGATGAACATGAGCCATTGGCTACAGGGTTGCCGTGGAGTCTGGCCAGAGTTAAGCCAATTTTTTAACCGTAAACGCAGCTAGCGTGTGAACGTGTCAGCCATCCCATTATCCCCTTCACCGCCAGCCAGCGGCCAGAGCGCCCGTTAAAACCCCAATTCCTAGCCCAAAGGCGGGGTGCCACTTCCGGCGCATGAGCAGGACAAGAGCCAAGGCAAACAGCCCCCGGCTGAGGGGCTGTTGCCAATGAAGGGCACCGGGAGCCAGGGTGATGGCGGTGGTCTTTTCGGCCTCGCGCCGGACCGCCGCTTCAGTGTCGAAGGCAAACCCGATGAGGCTTACCCGCATGGCCGCACCATAGCCCGCGTGGGGATAGCGTTGTCCCAGGGTTCTGACGGCGCTCTCGTAGACGGTACCGGAGCGGATGGCGTGGGCGATCGCCACTGTCAGCACGGTGTCATCGGTAAACGTCGCCTGGGGATGGAACAGCGGAAACGCTTTGCTTTTAATCGGGGGGCGCTCGTACACCGAGCCGATGATATCACCGGCGATCGCGCCGATCATTAAATCTCCTCAATGCACCTGAATTTTTAGGCACAACAGCACGTTCCTGCTTGTTTAGGGCGATTTGGGGCGCTGCTCAAGCTGATGTGATGAGGCTTCCAGTCCTCTCCGGCCTTGTCAGAACTAACGGTTGGAAGAAATCCCCGGAATATTATCTAATGCAGAACCCATCCCCGACTGATCAACGGTGGCCTTTTTAATGACAGCGATCGTCCCTGCCGTTTCCATGACAATGGCCTCGACGTGGTCTAAACCAGCAATTCTATTTGCCCGCACCACCGCTAAGAGTTGCGCTTGGGTGACCCGTTTTTCTTGCATGGCTTTGCGTAAAAATTGACCTCGAAAGTAAAGCAGCGAAGGGCTCGCCGTGACCCAATTGTTAATCACTGATGAGCGAACTGTTAGCCAGGAAACCAGATATTGCAGAAAAATGAGGGTAAAAAATGCGGTAATGCTTTCCGCCAATGAAACGCCTTTTGCGGTGATTAATCGGCCCAGCGTAGACCCGATCGCGATGGTAATGACAAAGTCAAAGGAATTGAGCTGAGCTAACGTGCGCTGCCCTGATATCCGCAGCAGAATAATCAAGCTGAAATAGGCTAAAGTGCCCACGACAATAATGCGGACTAATGGTTCACTTCCCCCATAAAAGAAAACAACGTTATCCATAATTGATAGTGGTGTTTTATTTAAGGTTTTCAAGGCGTATAGCAATCTTATTTGATTCGCGAACAGGCAAGGGGCTTAAGCCCCTTGTGCGCCGGGGGCGAGTCTTCATAATTCATGCGAGATCGCTATAGCATCAGGGTATAAAGCATTCCGGCAAATGTTAAACGGTACTATGGGGCCATCTAAAACTATTGCGTTCAACTAACCCTAAAAGCAACTTGCGACGATGGGTGAGCTGATCGAGCGATCGCCTAAACTCTTCATCACTAACCACTGGAATCCCAGCCTGGCGCAAAGCTTCCAGCTTGGGCATGGGGGGAACCTGATCAGCCGGATAAATAGAAGCGGAGGCTAGCGTCTTAAGGTAGTTTTGCACGGTTGAACGCGCTGATTTTAGCAGAGCAGGAGGGGGACGGTAGGGTTCCTGTAGCCCATATCGCAAAATCGTTAACGTATCGTCTAAAATTGCCACCGCAGGCGCACTAGCGTCTTGGTAAGAGGCTCCGTGATAACGGTGCAAAACGGGGTAAGCTAGCTGCTGCTCGGTCAATGTACCTAGTTGAGAAGAAATTGACATGAGTTGCAAATCCAGCCCCGGAAATCCCTTACCATCCCAGATGTCCAAAACGAATTCCTCAGCAGAATTTCCCAACCCGGTAATTTGACTGGCTAACGATTGTTTGGTCGTCACCCCGCCAATTACCGACAGCAAGAAGCTAACCACCATTGTGATCAACAACATGCCGCTGAGGGAGGTCAAAGAAGCTGCGATCTCCCAACCGCCACGACTGGGATAGATATCGCCGTTGCCCATGGTGGAAATTGTGAAGGCAACAAAATAGATGCGATCGATTAGAGTGGCTGACTGGGGTTCCGGCGTCCGGGCATAAACCAGCGATGCTGGACCGGCACTATACATGAGCAACCATCCCACCCAAAGCAACCCGACCCAGACAAACACCGTCATCGTTTGGATGATCGGCCCTGCTAAACTGAGGCGATAATTGCGCTTGGTGCGAATGAGTTTTCTCATCACCCACCACACCCCGTTGGTAATCTGGTCGGTGACTGGCCCTGCGCCGCCATCTACCCACAGAGCGGTCCACAGCGCATCCACGAGCGATAGAAGCACCAAGAGCAGTCCGAGAATAAAGAGTAGAACGTTCACCGCAGTCTTAAATACTTCAATATTGAAATGCTGTACTGCGACATCTTTGCAGGCAGAACAGTTTGCCGAACCTAGCTAAAGGCATAAACTTAAATCTAGTTTTTGGGACGCATTCTTTTGTTGATTCTGGCGTGTCATTTAAGCTGGGAAATCTCGGCCTGGCGATGAGCCAGGAGCTAGGAGCTAGGAGTCAGAATGTTAGGACGGAAGATTCCATCACATCCGCAACTTGTAAGTAGGTAGACATCAATAAACAATGTTGTAGGGTGCTGTGAAGCGAAGCCGTAACGCCCCATTCCCCCAGGATTTGATGCTTTATGCGATCGCTAACCCTCCGACAAATAATTCAGCCTTCCTACTTAGGGATGAGGATCATTTAACCTCTAATTTCCGCGAATTTCCGCGAAGATATAGACCTGACCGGACCAGGGACAGCCGCGACGGCTATCCCAACTGATTGAATTTCCAGTCCTGATCCAAAGTTTGATTTGAGAGCAGTTTTTGCACTCATGCAAATTACTTCATCGCAGAGAGCTGCTTTTACTCCTTCGCCGATCGCCATTGTTGCCGCAGTTCTAGACCCAGGGCCACCAGGGCGATCGCCAGCAGCAGCAGGCTCGACAAGGCTAGAGTCAGGGTATAGCTGCCAAACCGCTCCAACCCCAGAGCAAATAGCAAAGGTCCCATCGCGGTGCCGGCCACCATCAGGGTGGCGGCAAAGCCACTGATGCTGCCCAGGTGAGCCCGACCAAAATAGTAGGCCATACACCCCGGCCTGCAAAACGCCATTGGTGCCCTGCATCAGCCCCAGCAGAACCCCGTAGGTCAACATCAGTTCGGGACTGTTCACCCGTGCCGCCAGCAGTAGGGCCAGACCCAGCAGCCCCAACCTGGCACTGAGCAAAAACCGGGGCGAGATGCGGTCCAACAACAGCCCACTCACCAGGTTGGCCCCAGCGGTCACCAGCCCGTAGGGCACAAACACCAGGGCCGCCACCGGGCGCTCAACCCCCGAGGCCGCCATGATGGCATAGTGATGAAACAGCAGCCCCGTGCCCAAAGCAGCCACGGCAATGTTCCCGACAGAAAAGAGCCAGAAGGTCAAGGTACGGCGGGCGGCGGCCAGGGTGGCATTAGCCTCGGTGGGGCGTTCAACGAGGCTGGTGGGCAGTCGGCCATCGGGTTGCAGACCGTAGTCCTCCGGCTGACGACGGAACACCACTGCCCCCACCGGCAAAATCGTCACCGCCACCAGGCCCCCCAGCCAGCCGTAAGCCCAGCGTCAGCCATATTGGGTAATCAGCCCCTCGATCAAGAGTGGAAAGGTGCCAATGCCCAGGGCAAAGCCAATGCCCGACAAACTCAGGGCCAGCCCCCGCCGCTGCACAAACCAGAGGTTAATGGCGTTGACGCTGATTAGGCCCAGGGCTCCCTGCCCCAGCCCCCGGATGGCAATAAACCCTAACCCCAGGGTAATTACCCCCTGCACCAACCCCATACCGACACAGGCCAGCGCGAAGAGAGCCGCAATGGCAACCACCGCCCGACGCGGTCAATCCAGCGACCAATCCACGGTAACGCCAGTGCTCCGGTCAGGGTTCCTACCATGTAAAGCAGCGACACCAGCGATCGCGGCACTCCCAGATCGGCAATAATGGGGTCTAAAAATACCGACACCCCCACCGTCTGCCCTGGCATGGTCATCAACATGCCCAGGGTGCCAGCCGCTAGCACCACCCAACCGTAGTCAATGGGTGAGGCCGTAATCAGGCGGCTGTACTTGATCGGTTTGTCTTCCCCATTCACGGATGTCTGCCCCTTCGACAAGTTACTCCGAAATCAAACCACTACACGACCACGGGATCCTTCTCCCTTCCTACCCCTGCCCTTGCTTCAGATCCTGCAACAGCTCATCGGCGGCTTGCTCGGCGGCATCGACAAAGGGGCGCAAAATTAAGTCCACCTCGGCGGTCTGCAAGACGGCGTCTTCCTGATCATTATGGACAGTGACCGCCAGTTTGCCTTGATAGCCGTGGTGTTTTAGCGCGTGCTGCAAAGTCCGATTTACCTGAAGCCCTGGAATGCTGCTGACCACCCATTTCACGGTGCTAAGGGCCAGATGACTGGGATATTCGGGATCTTCGGCATCGCCATAGTGGGCAGAAAAGCCCTGCCGTCGCCAGCGGCGGATGTTTTCGGGGTCAAAGTCGACACCGTGGACTTCCAGCCCCTTGCTGGCCAGACTATTGACTAACCAGCCACCATAGCGGCCCAGGCCATAGACAATGACATCGGCTCCCACCGCCGCGTAGTCAGTATCATCCGCTTCTTCTCGGTGGGGGATCTGGCGCTCGAAGATACTCAGGGCCGGGGACAGCCGCTCATAGAGAATGTGGGAATACAGAATCAGATAGGTGGACAGGCCAATGGTGATGAGGCCCACCAGGGTAATGAGGCCCACAGTTTCTTCGTCGATATGGCCCAGATCCAGCCCCAGCGCCGCCAGAATCAGGGAAAACTCACTGATTTGAGCCACCGTCAGCCCGGCCAGCAGGCCAGTGCGCTTGCGGTAGCCCATGTAGCCCATAATCGCCATGACAATGGTCGGGTTGCCAATCAGCACAAATAACGACAACACCAGAGCCGGAACGATTTGGGCTCCCAGTAGGCTCAAGTCAAGCTGAGAACCCAGGTTGACAAAGAAGAACAGCAGCAAAAAGTCACGAATACTGACCAGTCGGGCTCCGATCGCTTCTCGATAGCTGGTGGAGGCCAGGGAGATGCCCGCTAAAAATGCCCCCACCTCGCTGCTGAACCCCAAAATTTCGCTCAGGGCCGAGAGGGACACCGCCCAGGCGATCGCAAACACCAGCAACAATTCCTGAGATTTCGCCAGGTAGTGGAGAAGCTTGGGCAACACCAAGGCCATCATGCCGGCCACCCCCACCAGCAGCAGCCCGCCCTTTAATACCAGTTGTAGCAGGGTCATCCCCAACGAGATCTCCCCATCACCGCCCAGGGCCGACAGGCCAATCATCACCAGCACCACCACCAAATCCTGCACAATCAAAAAGCCCAGGGCGATACGCCCATGTAAGGAATCAATCTCTCGCTTATCGGAGAGCAGCTTAACGACAATGATGGTGCTGGAAAAGGTGAGCGCCACGGCGATATAGAGCGCGGTCAGGGGCGCAAATCCCAGCAGTAACGCCAGCAAAAAGCCCACAATGGAAGTGAAGGCCACCTGTCCTAGACCTGTGGCCAGCGCCACTGGCCCCATACTCTGAATCAGGTGCAGATCGAGCTTCAGGCCAACCACAAACAACAGCAGGGCGATCCCCAGGTGAGCAAATAGCTCCATTTCTTCGCTGGGGGCGATCCACCCAAACGCTGAAGGCCCCACCAGAATGCCCACCGCAATAAAAGCGACAATTAAGGGTTGCCGCAGGCGCAGCCCGATCGCCCCCACTACGGCAGAGACCAACAAGACAAAAGCCGTCTCGTAGAAAGGGTTTGTCAGTAGTTCCATAGTCCAAGGATGTGTAAAAAAGCCACGGCGGAGAGACCATCTCAAGGGAACGTGAGCGAGCTGACGACTGTAGCGCTAACGATTCACTACTAGCCAAGACCAGTGCCTCTAAATCGCCCCCTTGGTTGGGGGCGCAAGAGTGACTTAAAAATGGCAGGATACATCCTAACGTGCTCTATCTGGCTATCATACAGACGATCGATCCAGCACCAGCGTTCACAACGGTAGACCTCTGACCCGGTTCAAGGCAGCGCTCTGATGACCCAGGCCCTCTCCTTGGCGGATGCACACGGCGCACTTAGGAAGGGAAATTGAATCAGTTGGGATAGCCGTCGCGGCTGTCCCTGGTCCGGTCAGGTCTATGCTTCGCGGAAATTGGATGTTAAATGATCCTCATCCCTTAGGGATTGGTCGGAAAATAACATCCCGGTGGATCGGTAGATACTTTATATTTCGAGCGCGTCCCTTAACATGAATGTCGCCGAGTTAAGGCTGGTGGACAGTGCCTATCCTGCGGCAAATCAAAGCTTTCGGCGGGGGTCAGGCTAGGCTGGTCTGGGACTACCTACAAGGGGTGATTGCCGCTGATTGCAGCGACATGCCACGTCACACGACCATTCAGAAGGCTTGAAACATGAGGAGAATAAGGTGATGTACGTTTTGATTGGGGGGGCTGGCATGATGGGCCAGGAGCTGGCGAAAACCCTACTGCACATGGGCCATATGATCGCCATTGTCGATACCGATGCGTTGGCCTGCCAGTATGCCCGTGAAAAAATTGGGGTGATGGCGTTTGAGGGCAGTGCGGTGAATACAACGACGCTGTTGGAAGCGGGCATTCGTAAAGCCGATATTGTCATTGGCACCCTGCGGGAAGATGCACTCAACCTGGCTTTGGTGACGCTTTCTAAGCACTATCAGGTGCCGCAAATTGTGGTGCGGATGCGCGATCGCGATTTTGCGGCACCTTATCAACTCGCCGGAGCCACCCACATCATCAGCACCACCGAACTGGCCATTAATCGGGTCGTCAATGCCATTGAGTATCCCCAAGTGGATGCCATGATGCATTTTGAGCAGGGGCAGGTAGAAGTGCTCAAACTCTCAATTCCGCAAGGCTGCACCATTGTAAATCGCAGCGTTGCGGAAGTGGCTCAAGATCCTCGGTTTCCGGCAGGTACCCTGATTATCGGCTACCAAGCCCACCCCCATGAAGATCTCATGATCCCCAATGGCAGTACTGTATTGGAGAGTGGTTCCACGATTCTGGCCGTGACCAAGCCTGAACTTGTACGGCAGATGCTTGACTTTATGGGACTGTGTTCCCCCTAATCATCTTTCAGAGACAAGAGCTTTTCATCCAACGTTTGCAGATGGGCTTGGGCCGCCGCATCAGATAACAATCCCTGACGAATGGCATCATTAATGGCCCCTTTCTCCGCCAGATAAAGGCGTCGCCAGGTGCCATCCAGGTGGTTTTGCTCTTGCCGGGTGCTGATGCCATCCGCAATCCGCTGGTTGTACAGGTCGCGCAGCTCTCGTTCAGCGGTAGCAATACGCGCCTGGTAAGTAGCAAACAGTTCTTCGTAGAGCGACTTGGGCAAACCGCCAAACTGCAACAGATGCTTGAGTTCTGCTTGGGCGGCTTTCGCCGTAATCATATTGAGCTGCAGTGTTTCCAGGCGCTGGCGCTGGGCCGAGGGTTCCGATAAGCGCAGTCGCCTGACAAATCCCGGTAAACTGAGCCCCTGCCCCACCAGAGAGACCAATACCGTACTAAAGACCAGGGTAATCACTTCGGGCCGACCGGGCAGGGTAAACGGCAGGCTAAGCGCCAGAGCCATGGATAAAGAACCTTTGACATTACCCACAATCAACACATGCTGCCAGCGTAACGGCAAGGGACGATCGCAGAACTGCAGCAGAAACAGCAGGGGATAAATCGCCAGAATCCGGCCAATTTGGTAAGCCACCACTGCCAATAGAGCTGCCGGAATGGTTTGCAAGAGAATTCTAGGTTCTACCTCGAGCCCGACCAGCAGAAAAATAAACGTATTCACCCCAAATCCGGCATATTCCCAGAAGTTCAACAGGGTGACACGGGTTGAAGCGGAAGTCTGACGAAAGCCAAAATTGCCAATCACCAGACCGGCAATGACCACTGCGATCGCGCTGGAGACGCCTAACGCCTGGCCAATTTGAAAGGTGCCCAACGACACCGCCACCGTCAGCAAAATATTACTCAGGGCGTCATCTAATTGGCGAAATAAGCCGACGCAAAGATAGCCCAGGCCGACCCCCAAGACGCCACCCCCAATACAGGCGATCGCGATCTGCTGAAGACCGTCGCTCAGACTGAAGGATCCTTGCAGGTGAATCGTGCTGATCAAGCTCAGCAACACGAGGGCAATCCCGTCGTTAAACAGGCTCTCGCCTTCCACAATGGTGGTGAGTCGGGCCGGTACGGGCACATTGCGGAACGCCACAATCACCGAAACGGTGTCAGTAATGGTGAGAATCACCCCCACCGCCGCCGCCGTAATCCAGGCTAGATCGAGCCAGGTCTGCAGCAGCACCGCCGTAATCACCGCTGACAGCACCACCCCTGGTCCCGCCAGTAAGGCGATCGGTTTGATGGTGCTCCGCAACCGACTGATATCGGTGTTAATGGCCGCCTCAAAAATCAAAATCGGCAGGAACAGGTTCAAAATCACGTCCGGATTGAGGCCGACGGATTCTGGCAACGCCTGCTTGGTAATGGCTAACCCGGCCAGCACCAGTCCCACCACATAGGGAATCCGCAGCCGTCGGGTCACCAGCGCCACAGCAGTCGCCACCAGCAACAGCACAATCAGGGTGCTGACCAACCCGGTTACAGTGCCCGATGACAGTTCCTGGGTGGGCTCCAGGGGAGCCGTGTTGAGTGTCGTTGCCAATTGAGCCAGTCCCACAGCACAGCCATCTCCATGTAAAGAACCTGTCACATTCTAGGGGGAGACGGTGACTGTCGATCTTGGGCAAAGGGCAGCTTGCTCTGAGTTTGTCAGGGACTGGGTGTCTTGCTCATTCAGAAATTCTTGGGTGACCTTACTTCGAAAAAGTGGACATTCCCAAAGCGTCGACAACGAAGGAGAATGTTTAGATGATCCAACAACCACGCAAGTCAGAAGGGGCAATTAAACATAAGACGATATAGGTTGCAGTTAAGGCACGAAACCCAACGCCAGCATGGGTTACGCTATCCCTAACCCATCCTACATTTTAATTAGCTCACCCACTGCGGCCAGTGTTGATCAATCTCTTAGAAAACGCCATCAAGTTCACCAAAGCGGGCAGCGTCACCTTCTCGATTGAAGTAGTCGAGACCCATTTACCGACAACCGCCGAGGTAACCCACCCGGCCCCCCTGCATCGTCTCCGGTTCCAAATCAAAGATACCGGGGTGGGGATGCGCCCAGACCAGCTAGAGCAAATCTTTCAGCCCTTTGCACAGGTCGGTGCTGTGAGCCAGCGCAAAGGGGGCACGGGGCTGGCGTTGCTGAATAGCGGTATGATTTCGCAAAAATTTGAACGAGGTTCCAATACCTAGAGAGATTGGTTCATACCTGGAATCAGCAACGCCTCATTCATGTTGCTGCAAAGTGCAGCGAGCTTGCCATTAGTCAGAGCAGCTTCCGATGATTCCGTAAGGCTGGCGCAAGGTGTGCCCATAACTATCACTGGGCAGATTGATGAAAATAGCCAAGTAATCGATGACTTTAGGCGCTTGAATGCTCACGTTTTTGAAGGACAAGCCGGTGAAATTATCCGCATTGATCTGGTAAGCGACGACTTTGATGCCTCGCTCATACTGCTAGGACCAAACGACGAAGAATTAGGCTTCAATCTTGATGGTGGTGATGGCACAAATGCTCGAATAGTTATAGAGCTACCTACAACCGGAACATACGCTGTTGGCTCGATATCGGACGGTGCTGATGCGTTTAGTAGCTACACCTTGACGTGGCAGGCAGGAAGCGACTCTGAATTAGCACAGTATGCTATTTTGCAGCGGTCCGATACTCTCTACGCACAGGCTTCTGAGCTGTATAATCAAGGTCTTTATGAAGATGCAGAAAACATATATTTAGAATCTTTGTCGCTTCGTAAGGAATATTCGCAGATAGAAGATCCTAGACTTGCTTCAATTCTGCATGATTTGGCTAATTTGTATGCGGTGCAGGGGCGGCTAAGTGATGCAGAAGCTTTTATTAACGAGAGCCGCGCCATTCGAACTAGACAACTTGGAGCAGATCACTTTACTGTAGCTTTTAGTCTTAGCATTTTAGGGAACGTTTACAGGTTGCAAGGCCGATACATAAATGCTGAGAACACCTTACTGGAAAGTATTAGAATTTTACGCTCCCAAACACATGATTTTGAACTTGACATTGCTCAAATTTTAACTTCCTTAGCGACAGTGTATCAAGATCAAGGTCGCGATCTGGAGGCATTGCCCTTTTTAGCTGAAAGCATAGGAATTTACGAAAAGTACCCAGAGATTGAATGCTATTGTCTTTTTGCAAGTCTTAACAATCTTGGGGGCGTCTACTTCAATCTAGGAATGTATGAAAGTGCCGAGAATGTTTACCTGGAAAGTCTGCGGGTTGCTCGCGATCAATTTGGCGAAAACCATTACTATTTAGCTGCTATTTTTAATGGCTTAGCGGAATTAGATTTGCTTCAGGGTAACTATAGCGCTGCGGAACAGTTATATCAAAAGGCTTTAGAAATTTCGGAAAAAACATTAGGAAGAAATCATCCACAAAACACCACTTTCCTCTATAATTTGGCGACTCTTTATCAAGAACAAGGAAGGCTGAATCAAGCAACTGAGTACCTAGAAAGAGGTTTGCAAATCGAGGAGCAAAGTTTTGCTCTAAATATTTTATCTCTCACGGACTCACAAAGACAAGCATATTCAACTACTCTCGCAAGCTCAACCGTATACTCTATTGCACTTTCACTCCATACCTCGGCGGCTGTCTCTATCGGTCTGACGACTGTTTTGCAACGTAAAGGACGGTTACTCGATGTTGGAATTGACAGCAGGCAAAGACTGATTCAAAATCTTACCCTCGAAGACCAAGAACTTCTAGATAAGCTGATTACAACGCAACAAAATTTGGCTACGTTAAGATTTAATCCACCTATCGATCTCGCTTCGACAGGTTACTTATCTGAGCTATATCGCCTTCAGGCCACCACAGAAGACTTGGAAAAGTCCTTGGCCCAGCGCAGTGCATTGTTCCAATCTGAATCTCAGCCAGTAAGCCTTGACGGTGTAGAGGCAAAAATTCCTTCAAGTGGAGTTCTAGTAGAGTACGTTCTCTACAAGCCGCTTAACGACCTCAGCAATATATTCAACGTTGGTGCTCCCCGCTACGCCGCCTATCTCCTCTTCCCCGATGGCCGCATCGAAGCCATTGACCTGGGCGATGCCGCTGAGATTGATGCCGCCGTTCAGTCGTTTGTGAGGCTATTGCAAGACCGCAACGCCGACTTCCAGCGATCTTCGGGTGCCCGTCCCACCACTCGGCGAGATGTCGTGGAAACTGTCACCACCGACCTCAAAGGGCGTTGCTGCATAAACATTATGAGTTAGATGCGATAAAAAGGAAGTGTGCACTCCTTACTTGCTACTCACGATGACGACTGAGGCGACTAAATCCCAATACCGAATTCGCAATT
>Ga0081535_100308_pt1 | contig 39366 bp, 30 predicted proteins | sample HotLakmasection3_FD_71020 | JGI IMG/M metagenome (GOLD analysis project Ga0081535, IMG submission 71020) | Hypersaline microbial mat communities from Hot Lake, Washington, USA - Section #3 (SPADES assembly) (version 2) | ecosystem: Environmental > Aquatic > Non-marine Saline and Alkaline >... | reverse complement strand
GCACGCTCGACAATGCCAAAGCTCAACTCGACCTGTGTTTCATCAGACTCATGTTCAAGCGGCTAGCCACTGCTGCCTAGAGATCTCAAATAGGTTCTATAAACCGTAGGGTTGTTTCCTAAAGAGTGAGTTTGCGCGGGTCAAATTTCGGTCCTGACTTGAGCACACCATAGATAACCCAGATGAGTTTGTGCAGCACCGCCCCCACGGCCCGCATCTTTTGCTGACCAGCGGTCAGGAGTCGTTCTCGAAAGACCTGAATTTCTGGACAGTCGCAAATCATGACCCAGGCGAGGAAAGCGAGGGCTTTGCGTCAACGGGCACAGCAATTTGATACTCAGCTAAGGTAAGAATAAAAACCCTGATTGACAAAAGTTCCCCGCGGAGGTTGGGTAGAACGAAGTGAAACCCAACCTCAGAAACGGTTTCGTTGGGTTACGCTGGGGCTTTAGCGTAGCCATGCCCAGAGGGCTTTACCCAACTTACGGCAGAATGAGGGCTTCGAGAGTTTTGTCAGTCAACCAGCTAAAAACCGTTGTCAGTTCCGTTTTCGACTCGGATAAGTAGCTGGGCTGATTCAACTGTAGGATGGGTTAGCGATAGCGTAACCCATGCGGGTGTTGGGTTTCGTTCCTCAACCGCAACCTACGGCGTCTTACGTTTAATTACAACTACCTACTTACTGCATCGGTTGAGGAAGGACACTGGCTAAGACCGATCGCTGACCCGACGGTGGACTTGTAGCAAACATAACAACCAAACCTACTTCACCCTCTGCAATTCTTATTCATATTCCCAAATTGATGACGGCTACTATTCAATCTAATGTTTCCAATGTTCCTACGGCTGAGTTGGTCTACACGCCGCCAGCGGCTACCCAACAAGCCAAATCCATTCTCGTCAAGCCTAATCTGGGGTATCCTGTGGGGCCACCCGCTACGGTGAGCATGGCGGTGCTGGGCAAAGTTCTGACCGGGCTGCGGCAGGCCAGTCCCAATGCCGAAATCTTGATTGTGGAGGGCGTTTGCTCGAAGGTGCCGTTTGCGGACATTATGGGCAAGCTGGGGGTGTACGACCTGCTGGATGAGGGCATGCAGCTATGGGATGCCGACACGCTGGAGCTGGTGGAATATCCCAACCAAGCTTCAGACCCCGTGCGATTCCAAACGATGTGGGCACCAAAGTTGCTGCAAACGGTGGACTGTCGCATCTCAGTGGGCGCTTTTAAGAAAACGACGCTGAAGGGGCGATCGCTGATCTCCGCTGCCCTCAAAAATCTCTACGGGCTCTTTCCCCGCGCCCAGTACAAAGCCCGCAGCACCCATTCGCGGGGGCAACTGCATCGGCCATCGGTGCCGGAAATCTTGCAGGACGTATATTTCACCATCGGCCATTTATTTGACGGGGCAGTGGTAGACTGCGACCAGAAATTTATCAGCCACGACTGGCGACCGGACCAGGGCGATAGCGTACCGATTGGTCAAGTAATTTTTGGCGATGATTTGCTGGCAGTGGACGAGCGAGCCTGCGAGGTGGGTCAGGAGGCGATCGCCCCCTATCTCGCCCCCATTCAACAACAGCGTCAGTCGCAAAGTCAGCAAATGGAACTGTTCTAAAGTGGTCGCCGCTCCGCGTTCGGGGAGCCTGCTTCTGCCTGCTGCACGATTTGCGCCGTGATTTTCAAAGCCGATACATCCACCGACAGACCAGTGACCTGTTGCCGCACCGCGGCGGCAATCAACTCCGGATGATGGGAGGGCGATACGCCACACAAACAGCAAGCAAGGTTGGCTTGATGGGCCGCTTGAATGAGCTGGGCGATCGCCATCTGGACGGCGGGATGGGAGGGGTCGTAAGGAGCGGCAAAAACGGCCTGGTCGCGATCGACCCCCAGCAACAGTTGGGTCAGGTCATGGGTGCCAATGGCTATGCCCTGAATACCAGCGGCTACATATTGCGGCAGCAAAAACAGGACTGACGGCACTTCGGCCATCATCCATAGAGCAAAGTCGGAATGATGATGGAGGCCGATGGCTTCTATCCGCTGGCGACAGTAATCGACTTCTTCCACCGTGCGCACAAAGGGCAAGAGCAGTTGCAAGTTGTCGTGACCTTCGTCCTGTAGGCGCTTGAGTAATTCGAGTTCCAGTTCAAAAAAGGCGGGCTGATGATGATAGCTAAAGGCCCCACGCACCCCCAGCATGGGGTTGGGCTCGACCGGGGGAGCCCCGAGGAGCTGGGCAAACTCGCTGGTGCGAATATCGAGGGTGCGGTAGCGCACGGGACGGGGGGCAAAGGCTGCCAAAATCGGGCGCAATTGCTGCATCAGCCGGGCGATGAGGATTTCTTTTTGCCCAGAGGCCAGCCAGTGGTAGGGATGCTGGCGATCGAGCACGGGCATCATGAGCCATTCCGATCGCAGTAAGCCCACCCCCGCGACGGGCAAGGTGGCGATCGCCTCGGCGGGTTCTGGCTGGCTCAAGTTAATCCAAATTTCTGTCTGGGAGGGCTCAAAAGTGAGGGCGGGGAGGACGTGGGCGGTTGCAACGGTGGGCAAGTCCGGTAGGGCGGTGATCACGCCGCGATCGCCATCAATCTCCAGGGCCTCGCCTGCGCGAAATCGCCGCGTTGCCTGCTTAACCCCCACAATGGCGGGCAACCCTAATTCGCGGGCGAGGACGGCGGCGTGACAGGTCAGCCCCCCCTGTTCAGAAATGATGCCAGCGGCGGTTTTGAGGAGGGGCAACCACTCCGGAAAGACCTCAGCGGCAATCACAATCTGCTGCCGAGCCGACAGCGGCAAAGGGCGATCGGGCGACAGGATTAAAGCTCGCCCGTGCCCCTGCCCCGGAGCGGCTCCTCGCCCCACGATCGCGGCGGTGTTGGCCACGGCAGGCGCGATCGCCTGAGCGACAAAGGGCTGCAACGGCCAGCGCGACAGTCGCAAAATCTGCAAAAGGCTGTTTTCAGTCGTTAGACTCCATTCCACTTGCAGGGGCTGCTGAGACCACTGGATCAACCACTCAGCCAAAGTCCACAGTTGCTGCTCACGGTCACCGGGCATGGTGAGTTCGATCGCGGTCCGTGATTCCGCTGTGAGACAGGGTTCAATCGCCGGAGTCGAGGCCACGTAGTCCAACTGACGCGGATTGTAAAACTGGGTTTGGTGACCCGGCTGCCAGGGAAAATGCGGCAATCGCGGCAGATTCCCCCCAAATGCTGAAGGGCAGGATTCTTCTAAGGCGAGGGGCAGACCTTGAACGGCGGCGATCTCCAGGTCTTGCCCACGGACGGTCATCGTGCCAGACCAAGCCGCCGCTTCAACCGCCTGGATCACCACGGCAAACTCAACTCGGGCGGGGTAGTTGGCCGCAACAGGGGATTGCGTTGACCGCCACCGACTCCAAAAGGCCAGACTTTTAGCATCAAGGGCCGACAGCCAAACTTGCTTAAGCGCCATTTCCAACGCCTCAGGCTCCGCCCAACAAAACGGCGACACCAACATTTGCGCCCACGGCTGGGTCGCCATGCCTTCGCCGTACCAAAGGGAAGGTATCAGTCTCACGACCGGCGTGTGGATGGTGGCTAACCAGCCTGACCAATCGACATCCAGAGATAAATTCAGCAACGGATGGCGGAGGCGTTTAGCCAAATGCTGAATGGAATATCCCGTGGTACTGGCATGTTGCCAAAGCAATTGGGGCCAGTCGGCATAGAGCGGTTCGCGGGCAAAGAGCTTATGGAGGGTTTGATCAAACACCGCCGCCGACACCACCCAACTGGCTGGCACCGTTTGGCCCGCTTGCCGCAACTGGTAAAGCAGGTGAGCCGTTTCTCCCACTTGGCAGGGGTGGGCCTCGGCCAACTTGTCGAGTGAAATCAAGGGGCGCATAAGTAGCAGAGTTGGTACTAAAACAGGTAAGAACCCATTGCCATTTGCAGTTGGAACATCAGTCTCTCGCGAGATTCCCAGTTAATGTGCATTTGTCCGCAAAGATGCTGAGACCTCACAACCGCCGAGGGCCAGCGAGGCAACGGCCTCATGAATTTCACCCTATGCCAGAGGCACAGTCTGTCAACACAATAGTAGGTATCACGGGTCCCTGCTAAGGCGATGTGACACGCTTCTATTTAATTCATCAATCATGTTGACTCAGTCTTTAAAAACAGTAACTAATCTGTTTTTGCAGCAATCGTGTCCGTTGTGCGATCGCCCCGCTCCGGCAGTTCTTTGCCCGACCTGTTGGGGCCAGATCCAGCGCTGTGCCTCTCCCCAGCCGGTGATGGCTGCCGCCGCCGCGCTGCCGGTCCTTGCGTGGGGGCAGTATCAAGGCTCGCTGAAACAGGCGATCGCCGCGTTGAAATACGACGGTCATCCCGCCCTGGCAGACCCGCTCGGGCGGGCGTTGGGGCAATGCTGGCAGCAGTCGCCCCTGACTCCGCGATCGCCCCTTGTGGTCCCGATTCCGATGTTTCTCGAAAAACAACAGCAGCGGGGCTTTAATCAGGCGGAGTTGATCGCTCGGGCCTTTTGTCAACAAACAGGGCTGCCGCTGATCCGTCAGGGGCTGGTCCGCCAGCGGGCCACCGCGCCCCAGTTTGGCTTAGGCCTGCAGGCTCGACAACACAATCTAGCGGGGGCGTTTACCTTGGGGCAAGCGTTTCAACGGCAACGTCCCCGGCAGCCGGTATTGCTGGTCGACGATATCTATACGACGGGCACAACGGTTCAAATGGCGGCAACCGAATTGCGCCGCTGCGGAATTTCGGTGTGCGGTGTCGCCACTGTTGCCCGTGCGGTGATGGAAAAGTCGGTTGGGTCGCCCGTTGGAGGGAGTGGGTCTCGGAAAATAGCCTCAAGCGCAGCTGGAAAAGCGGGTGTCTGAGCTATGGCAGCGATCGCCCAAAATCGCTGGTCATCGTTTCTAGTACTCGGCGGCTTAAGTCTCGATACCGATTGAAAGTCCCTCTCCCAAGGTTGGGAGAGGGATTTAGGGTGAGGGCCAAGGGTGTGCAAATTTACGCCGCACTGTACTAGGCTTTTGAACTCCAGGCTTTTGCCCTATTGGGCAGTCGAAGAATTTTGCGGCAACCGTTGCTCAACCTGGGCTTTGATATGAGTGAGCAAAGCGTTTTTGATCGGCTCCGGCGGCGTGAGTCCAGTAATATGCTCAAATTGTTCTGCCGTAAGGGTGATCGACATTTTGGTGGTCTCGACCCAACTTTGCAAACAGGTTTCGACCTGCTCCAAAAAGACCAACCCTCGCGGCAGCGGATACCGCAGCCAATTTTGCACCAGCGCTTCGGCCAGTGCCCACTCCACTAAGGGATAGGAATAGCGCTCGATCATCACCGATAGAGCCCCCTCAAAGGCTTCGGCCTCTCTACCGGCTAAGGCGTAACTATCAATAATGTGCTGTATTCGCTGTTGTTGAAGCGCAACATCCATGCTGTTTCTGGAGGTGAATAAAAGTGGTTTTTTCGCAAAGATCCTCTGATATTAATGCAAGCTCTTATGCTTGTCGAATATTAACGGCGTTTTCTTTGGCAGTTGCCCGGTACGACTTGAGGCAGGCGATCGCTTAAGCAACTCTCTGAGCCCCCAGTTCTCCACTCAGGCGCGCCATCCAAAATTCGACTGCATCCCAACGGTTTGAGCAGCCTCGCAGACCGGCTCGCCGCCGACGTTCTCCGACGGATTACAGGTTTACGCTAATAGTCCATCCTGCGATCGCGGATCCAGCGTCGTCCTTAGAGGGCGGTCCAATATTCGCGCAAACAGCTCAAACCCTATTTCCTCAAACGGTCGCGGGCTGAGTGAATGGCGAGTCATCGGGCCAAAAAGTTAAGCAATAATAGAAAAGCCGAGCCTCGGCGATCGGCCTGGGGGCAATTTTGAGATCAGAGCCGCTCACGTTGACATTTCGCTGCGTCACAGCAAGGAGCGTGAAAAGAGCATGTTGACTGGGTTGGACATCGTTTTATTTGCGGGGTTAGGACTCACCGCCGGTGTTTTGTCCGGGCTGTTTGGCATCGGGGGCGGTATGGTCATCGTGCCGAGATTGTTTTATCTGTTGCGACAGGTAGATTTACCGCAGCCGTGGTTGATGCACTTAGCGGCGGGGAGTTCTCTATGCATCATGATGTTTACCTCGGCCTCGTCGGCCATGGCCGTCATCCTTCCGTTGCTGCTCGAAAGAAGACGGGGGCTCGATGCAACCGTTTAAACAGGCGATAGCGGTAGCGCTGCTCGCGTCCTGAGAAAAAGAATAACGATACCGACTCCCAGAGAAAGACCCAACCCCCTATAAAAATTCCCTCAGTCACAACAATCGCCCAATCGGATTCGGTTTCGGTGACGTAGTCAGGAAAGTTGGTGCCCACCCACAGCAGCACAAATCCCAAAACCAGATATCGGAGAACGAGAATCGTAATTTTTTGCAGGTGTTTTCTCAGAAAATATAGCCGAAAACTAAAGTAGCTACTAATCGCGATGCGGGTTTCTTCTTCTATATTTTTGTCCCGCTTACCCACCGGCAAAATGAAAAATAGTTCGATGGGGTAGCGCAGGGGAATTTCTTCGGAACTGCCTTCTAAATAAATCTCTAAATCGGCATCTAAATCGCGCCGCTTAAAGGGCGCAGGATCCCACTGATTAAAAATGTCCGCATAGGTATCGATGCCAATTTCGATCATGTAGCGATCGGTGGATTCATCAAACCGGTAGATTTCACCAAATAAGGGATCTTTTTTCATTATTTTCGCCATCACACAGGGGCAACGCTCTCGTACCCGACTTGGCAGAGTGGGAACAGCCAGTAACCTGCCACAAATTAGGCTGAAGCCCCGAGCAGCGAAAGCGAAACCTTTACAAAAGCCGGTTGATCAACTGTTGAAAAAAGCTTCGCTGACGCTCTGGAACTAGAACTGATCCAAGGTCGGGGGCGATTGACTTAATCCAGCGGCGTCAAGGCCATCGTGCCGCTATCAAACTTCAGGTCGATGAACAGATTGCCATCCTGGAAGAAATAAAGGGTGGAATTATTGAGTGCTTGCACAAAATCGTTGCCCAGAGAACCCTCCGGACAAGCTGCCAGCGTGGTTGCGCCGACTTCCACCCCAAGGCGGCGATCGCTCCCTTCCGTAAACTGTCCAATTGCCCGGTTACAGTCAGCCTGCACAAACACCTCACCCCCCTCGGCAAACTCCACCGTGTAGTTCTCGGGAGCCTCAGGCGTCAGCAGCGCCCCATCGTTGAACTGAATCTGCTGCAACTGCCAGGAAGTACCCGCTAGGGCTACATCCGCCGCCTCGGCCAACTGCATCGTACCGGAGTCAAACTTCAGGTCGATGAATAGGTTGTCATCCTGGAAAAAGTAAATGGCGGAATTATTCAGCGCTTGAATAAAATCAGGGCCGATGGAGCCTTCGGGACAGGCCGCCAGGGTCGTTGGCCCCAGTTCAATCGAAATACCGCCATTACTCGCTGCGGTAAACTGCCCGATCGCGCGGTTACAGTCGGCCTGCACAAAGACCTCACCGCCTTCGGCAAATTCCACTCTGTAGTTTTGTGGGGGCTCAGCTACCAGCAGGGTGCCATCGTTGAACTGAATTTGCTGCAAGTCCCAGGTCGTGCCCACGAGAGCGCTCTGAGACGCCTCGGCCAACTGCATCGTGCCAGAGTCAAACTTCAGATCGATGAATAGGTTGCCATCTTGGAAAAAGTAAATCGCGGAATTATTCAGTGCCTGAATAAAATCAGTGCCGATGGAGCCTTCGGGACAGGCCGCCAGGGTCGTGGGTCCCAGTTCAATCGTAATACTGCCATCACCCGCTTCGGTGAACTGACCGATCGCGCGGTTGCAGTCGGCTTGCACAAACACCTCGCCAGCAGCAGAGAATTCCACTGTGTAGTTTTCCGGCAGGTTGGCCTGCAATAGCTTGCCGTCGTTGAACTGGATTTGCTGCAACTCCCAGGTGGTCTCAATTAGAGCAGACTGGGGGACTGCCGCAAACTGCATGGTGCCCGAGTCAAAGGCGAGGTCAATGAACAGATTGCCGTCTTGGAAAAAGTAAATCGCGGAAGACTCTAGCGCTTGCACAAACTCGGTATCGATCGCCCCCTCCGGGCAGGCGACACGGGTAGACGCCCCTGGGGTGATCATGAGGCGCTGATCAGCTTCTACAGTAAAGTCGCCGCGCACCTGATTACAGTCGGCCTGAATGAAGACTTCCCCATCTTCGGTAAAGTCGATGGTGTAGTTTTGCGGATCACTGGGCTGCAACAACTGGCCGTCGTTGAATTGAATTTGCTGGAGTTCCCAAACTGAGTCGGTCAACTCTGCGGGAATCTCGACCTCATCAATGACGGGCGAGACGCAGGCCGCGCTCCCCAACATCACTGCGGCTAATGGCACCGCCAGGGCATTACGTTGAAACATGTTGAATCACTCCTCAAAACAAAAACAGGGGATATGCGATCGCTATCCTGACCGAGCCAATGGCTTAGGCTTGAGGTAGATGACGGATGACAGACCCTTGCGCCCTGCTAACGGCTCAGAATTTGGGGAGCAAACCACTCCCGCTAGGGAAATCAAAAGGCACTGGCGCACCCCTAAGGACCCTCAAAAAGACTCCAAGTGACTCAGCGGGAACTTGAGTCCATGGTTCAGGAAGGTTGTCTGTAAATTGGCAAAGTGGCCTCCCGGTGCCGCTAGGGCGACCAGTCAGTCCCGGTTCTCAACTCAACATTGCTGACGCTTGAAGGGCGATCGCCGACCATTCACTCGACGGGCACAGCTTCTCTTCCCCGCGATCGGCAACTGCCAGGGGCAAATTCCTCAGTACATCTACCGAAAAGTTATCGTAGCTCACCAATCTATGAAATCCCTATGACCGGTCGGGCTAAAACTCCCGCACCAGGTGCAGGAGAAACGGCTCAACGCTGATAAAGTCGGCATAAGCAGACTGCAAAAAAGGCTGGTAATCGGTCTCGCCTTCCAGATAAACCTCGCCAAAGGCCACCAGCAACACGGTGTAGTTACTACGCAGCCACCACTGGGCCGTTTCAATCTCGCGCTCATCTTCGAGCGGGTCAACAAATTGTAAAAATAGTCGCGTCGACTCAGTACTATGAGCTTTTTGGCTGACTAACAGCAAATACTTTTCGGGGGTGGTGAGCCAGCGAAACGCCTCGATCTGCTCCGGCACGATGGGCGTAACGTAATCAAAGACGCCCCCCGCAATCAGGGTGGGCACCTGGATTTGGCCCATCCCCCTTTCGCCAAACAGGTTGCTCACGGTATTAAAGACCATGACGAATTGAATGCGCTCATCGCGCAAACCGCCCTGACTCAGCAGCGCCACATCTTCGGGGGAGGTCGTTAGCTCTAGGGCGCGACATTGCAGTAACCGCGAAATGTTCGACAAAAATTCCGCATTGGGAGCGCACTGTTGCTGTAGCCAGTCAAAATCAACGGTGGCCCCAGCGGCGGCCAGTACGGTATAACCGCCAAAGGAATGGCCGATCGCCCCCACTCGGTTGGGATCAAGCTGGTTATCAAACTGCGATGGGTTCAGCCGGGTCAATTCATCCAGCAAAAATGAAATATCGAGGGGGCGGTTGACAAATTCTCGCCGCTGAAAAAACTCGTCCGCCAACCACGACTCCATCGCCTGGAGTTGGGTCTGGTTACTGCCCACATGCTCGGGCATCGCCACGGCAAAACCATAGGACGCGATGTGGCTCGCCACATCCCGAAAATACACGCGGCTGTGGCCTAACCCGTGGGAAAAGACAATCACCGGAATGCTATTGGCTGCCGCCTGGGGGATTTGGGGCAAAAACAGATCGGTCGGCACAGCGCGATCGCGGCTCTCGTCCTGCAATTCTAGGGGCACAAACGCCACCTCATAAGGTCCGCGCTGTCGTAAATCGGGCAAAGTGCGAACGTCAATCGGATTTGCTAACGCCGCCGCGGCAGCCCGCAGCTCCACCTGCTCCGTCACGGCGGTCGTTTCCTGAATGCTTCGGCTGAGGGTCCTTTGCACCGCCAGGGCCCGACTCAGATCCAGCGTGACGACCTCAGTCGGAAAGTGGCGCAGGACGTTGAGCAAAGACAAGCCTTCCGGCTCCTGCGCCGCCAGACTGAGGGCCGATCGCAGCGCCACTGCCCCATTGAGCCCGGCTCCGGTGCGCACCGTTTGCCCGCTGGCCTGGAGCAAGCGCTGCCCCATGGGAGTCCGCAGCTTTTGCGAAAAGATCTGGGGATCTTTGGGATGAGGCTGCACCAGCGCGGTGCGGATTTGCTGTCGGGTGTCGTCATCCACCCGGCGCAAAAATCCCTCCAGATGCTCATCCACGGTGCCGTCTTGCGCAAATGCCTCCAGAGAGGAGACGGGCAGTGTTCTAGCGAATGGCCCAAATTGTAGCCGCACGGTTTCGGCGGCTTGGGCGATCGCGGGTAGGAGCCCGATGCCAGCGCCCAGCATCACTGATAATCCTTGCCCCACCAGGCGTTGACAGTACCGATTGACGGCCCCGCCACTTTGCTTGACCATTTGCCTCTGCTGCCGGGGTCGCCCGGTCCAAAGTTGCCGCTGAATCCTGTTCATCCTGTTTACCTAATGCTGGTTTTCCATTCGTTGAACTCCTTGCCTGTAGCCGGGCTGCCATGCAGGCCCGGTGATGCCCGCAATCAAGCGGTCAATGGACCGTCGGTTGACCTGGCGAGGTGTCTTGACGCACCAAAAATCCAGGGGGAGTGTAATCTTCCGGCAGGTAGTCGGCGGGTATGGTAGAAGGGTTGCCGTCCCGCAAAGCGGAAAAAGCGGGTGAGAGAATTTCAATATCCGCTTCATTGCATTTGTCTTGAATATTTTCGTGCAGTTCTGAATAAATCAAAGGCATGAGATGGGGTTTCGCCGTGAAGGCATTGAGTTGATAGCTGACATTGAAATCGTTCAACGCCGATTGCAAGACAAAGGGCGCTGGCTGAGCCGTAATCTCTTTGGTGGCCTGAGCCGCCGCGACCATCACCGTATGGATTTTGCGCCAGGGGACGTCATAACCGAGGGTCACCGTGGTGGAGAGCATGAGATAGCCGTTGTCTTCTCGGCAAATGGCGCTGTAGTTGGTGACATTGTTGTTCAGCACTGAGGCATTGGGAATGGTGACGGTTTCTTGGCGAAGCGTCAGAATCCGGGTGACAAACAGCGACTTGTCTTTGACCGTGCCAGTGATGTCGTTGATCCGCACAAAGTCTCCCAGTTGGAAAGCGCGAGTATAAATCAGAATGATGCCGGAAAGGGCATTGGCAACGGCTGAGGAAGACCCCAACGTTACCAGCGCTCCGATAAAGAGGGAAATGCCCTGAAAGGCTGGCGAGCCAAAGCCGGGGAGATAGGGACCGACGATCACCAGCGCGATCGCGCCAATCAACAAGGCCATGAGCCGAATCGTCGGCTGCACCCACTCTGGGTAAAACCAGGGATAGACATCGGCGCGCCCCAGCTCAGCAATCACCTGGGCAGCAAAGCCAATGAGGTAATAGGTAATTGCCCCGATAAAGCCGATGGTGACTAGATTGGGCAGATAGGCCACAAACGCCTGTACCAGGAAGTTGAGGCGAATGGCAATATCTCGCAACAGGCTATCGCCAAAGGCTTCGGTCGCCGGAAACTGACTCAGCACAAAGGGCACATATACATAAAATGCCAGCAAAATCACGACCAGCCGCAGTAACCGCACCAAAGCGCTCAGCAGGTAACTGGTGGCTCCTGCACCGAATAGCAGTAGCGATCGCACCCGGACGACCAGCGTCCCGGCGCGGCGCTTCACCCGAATGTAGGTCAACAGTCGAGAGGAGCCAAAAAATAGCCCCCGCAAAAAGACCACCAGCGCGATCGTGCTGGCGATAGTGAGAACAATGCTGGTGACGATTCGCTGCACACTCCGTTTTTCTCGGTAGTGCACCAATTCTTGCTGAATCCGCTCGACGGCAGTCTCGGCCAGTTGCGGATGGGGTTGACCATAGGCCGCCGTATCCTCTTCCCGCACGGTGAACAGCACCGTATCCCCAGCCAACACAATACTCTGTTGGGCTTGAATGTCGGCTCGTATATCTTCAGGGAGGATCGTCGGATCGTTGGCGATCGCCAACACCCGCTGAGCAATAATGTTGGCCCGTTCTTCGGCAGAGGTCACCCCCTCGATGCCTTCCCGCACCAAAAACAGTTCTTCGCCATCTAGCGTCACGGCATAACCATCCACGACATTGCCGACGACGGCTTCTGGTTCTGGGATGGGCGGCACTGCTCCGGGCGCTGGCGTCCCGGTCGGCTCATTGGCCAGCGTCGGAGCGACCACTACCAGCCCCCAAACTAGCAGTGCCAGCAGCGACCAGCCCATGACTTTGCGGCACCGGGTCGTTAACCAACTCACAAGCCTTGCCTCCTTCTGGCCCTTATTACCTGACGGCAGTCTCTAGGCAAAGGGCTGTTGTACTCTATCAGGCAAATATATGACTAAAAAATGAACGCGATCGCACTTTATGCTAATTCTCTATCACTGGTCGACAGCGGGGGAGCCTCGAGCCGTAGCGCGATCATGCCGGATTGGGATTATGCGCATGGGTTGGGCTATTTCGGGAAAGCTAGGGGCGATCGTCGCCTGGCGGAAAAGTGCGCCCCAGCAAAAACCCGCCCCCGGCAAGAAACTTCCTGCGGGGGGCGGGTCACATTTAGGTGATTGCTGAACAAGAACGTACCCGTGGCGCAGGGGCGGGGTTTGCCAAAAACTCGCGGTCAAGACGACAGTATTCCGCTCAACCCGCCCTTACAGGACCGTTTATTGCTGGAGATTTCCTTAGTCAGGCCTTATGGGGCAGGCAAAGTCAGGGGCGCGTTGACGATCAGGTTCAGATCCTGGTTGGGGTTGATGGAAATCACCTCAACGCGATCGCGCCCAAAGAGCCGGGCGATCGTCGCGCCGGTCGCGGTGCCGGCCAACACCTCTAAAGTATCAACCTGTTGGTCACCGGTAATGCCCGCGATCACTGCCGCTGCCCCCGAGCCAATAGCTGCGCCCACAAGGGTCTCGCCCAGACCCGCTCCTCGAGTAATCGTTTCCGTCGTGGTGACGGTTTGCGAGGTGGCATCAATGGCCAAACGCTGACCGTCCAGCAGCACCAATTCCTGGGCGACAAATTGCGAGCCTGCACCACTCGGGCGCAGTTCACCCACCACCTGACTCCCTTCCGGAATCAAGATATTGCCGTTGGTATTGGTGACCGCCTGACTCACATTGAGCGTCAGGGCGACCGTCTCGCCAGGGAGAACGATCACCTTATCGCTGTCCTCATAGTTCACGTTCAGCGGCGTCCCGACAGGTACCGTAGACCGGCCCACCGGCGTCGTCGGCGTCGTCGTCGACTGTCCCACAATGTAAGGGGAGTTGACAGCTGTCACCTGATTTTGACTGGCTAGAGCCTGATAAATGAAGGCCGCGACATCGGCTCGGGTGGCCGTTTGGTTGGGCCGCAACGCTTGCAGGTCAGGATAGTTGACCACCATGCCCTGCTCGGTAGCAGCCGCAATACTGGCGACCGCATAGTCAGGAATTTGGGTAGCGTCGCGATAGATTTGCACACTATTGCGATCGCTGGCGCTGTAGTTCAGGCCGTTAGCCAACGAGACCAGCACCTGTGCCCGAGGAATATTGAGGCTAGGACGGAACTCATTGCCGGGGTAGCCGGACATAAAGCCCATGATGTTAGCTTCCCGAATGGCCTCGGTTGCCCAGTAGTTAGCGGGAACGTCGACAAAATTTGTCGCTCCCCGCACCCCTGCTTCATTAAAGGCACTGCGCAGCATCGCGGCATACTGAGCCCGAGTGACTGGCTCTTCGGGGCGGAAGGTCCCATCTGGGAACCCAGCGATGATGTCTCTGGCCGCCAAACTGATAATAAATTCACTAGCCCAATGGCTTGAGGGCACATCAGAGAATTGTGCTTGAGTCTGGGTTTGGGCGATGACTGGAGCCGCCGTGACCAATGGCGAAACGGTGCTAACCCCTAATCCCAGGGCTAACAATAAAGCGGTTCCAGACTTCCAACGAAAAGCGTTAGACATGTAAAAACTCCCAAGTTGAGAAACGAAATGGATGTATGCGATGGAGATGCGGTTCGCGATCGCGAACTCCTCCCTGCCAGACAGCACGCTCATGCACCAGGTCAAACACTATTAACCCGGCTGAAAAACTGCCTTAAATGTGGATTCTTAAAAAAGCAACAAAAACTGAATCAGGCCTTTTCCAATCATTTCGAGGGGCATTTGAATCCGCTTTGAATTCGTCAAGCAGAGCTGACTGGTGATTTTTCTCGTCATCCATATAAACAGGCTAATCTCTTATTTTGAGGCTTCCTGCGCCAATCTCCCGCTATTTCAACTGTCACACTATGAATCAGGTCTTTATCGTTCCGTTGCCACTTTTACCAAGGCTACAGATGGGGACAGAAATTAGAAAGTTCCCTCTTTTTTAGACCTCCATTAACCCCTAAGTCGGATTCAATTTCATCCGGTGGGAGGAGGATATTAAGGCCGTTTGGAAAACTCAGCCCGTTCTGAGGCATCTCATCAACCCTGGGAGGTCGCGAACGTCGAGGGGGGATTACTAGGTAGGCAGTTGCAATTAAACGTAAGACGCCGTAGGTTGCGATTGAGGAATGAAACCCAACACCCGCATGGGTTACGCCATCGCTCTAAGTAGGTGACATAAACAAACAATGTTGTAGGGTGCTGTGAGGCGAAGCCGTAACGCACCATGCCACAGGGATTTGATGCGTTACGCTGGCGCTAACACATCCTACAAATAATTAAGCCCATCTACTTAGCGCCGCCATGCCCGAAGAGCTTTACCCCTCCGACAGTTGAATCAGCCCAGCTACTTATGACGATCGCGGTGCAGTCACGTTGGGCAGCGAGTTAATCCCGAAGTGGCAACGTAGTACTCCCCAATCGGGGCAAGAGAGTCAGGGAAAAGCCTTTGTCGCGGTAACTCAAAGCATCGATAGGAAAAGCGATCGCCCCTTGCCCAGACCTGCTTGGGTGCGGCTGAACTGAGAGCGCACCATCAGACTTCTCGCCCAAAAGCGATCGCCCCAGCAGCCACACGGGTATGATCAGACCAGCCATTCCGAGCCCCATCCTATGAGTATTCGCTGGCGTAGCGCATTCCGATATCCCCAAACGACTTTTTTGCTCGTGGGGGTGCTGCTAGGCTTTGGCGTGCTGATGGTGTTTGGCGGTTTCAAGCTCATCAGTCTCGGGGTCGGCGCTGCCATTGGGTTGGTCATGTTGGGGGCCTGGTTTTTCCAATTTCGGGGCGATCTCCTCGACACCACTGGCAACCTGCTGGATCGCACCGTCATGCTGGAGCACCTGGACGCGATCGCCGCCAAATTTCCGGGGCTAGACATCCAAACGCCCTGGGCAGATGCCTATCGCTGGGCTAGCGAGAGTCAGGCCGCCGCTGCGGAGATTGCCGAGCGGGAGGCCACCCTGGTGCCCGACCTCCTGGAAGCGCTGTACACCGTCGAGGGCTTAGCGGCCAATATTGCGGGGAGCACCGTCGCCCTGGAACAGGTGCAAACCGAACACTATCGCACCCTGACCCAAACCCAGTTGCAGACAAGTTGCGATCGCCTGCAAGCCACCCATCATCAGCTGCAATCCCTGCGCGATCAGATTGTGCTGGCTCAGCTATCGGCGGATGCCAACGCCAGTGCGGCCCTGCCCGATCGCCTGCAACTGCTGATTGAAGCCAATAAAACCACCTTGCAAACCGCTGCCGAAGACCCGTCTTAACCCCTGTCTTATACCCATGTTGATTTCTCGATTGTTTGCCATGCTTAAGCGCTCGTTTATCTTGAGCCTCTTGGCAGGATTCTGCCTGACGGTGCTCTGGGGCTGTTTCGCCGCGGGAATTCCCGCCGTGGAGTCGGAGGCAGAAGCCGAAACGGTGCTGCTAGAAACGGTGTTGCCCAACATCGACCAGACCGAAGAGTTCGTATCAGACGCCGTCGCCAGCCGCTATACCACTGACACCATCAGCGAGCCGCTGCCGCCGATTGAGGACTTTCCGCTGTACGCGGCAACGCCGCCCACCGATGGGCAAACGGTCTACCTGGAAATTTTTAGCTCTTCTGAAAAGGCCAACGTTGATAAGCAAAATGAACGCTGGCTAGTCGAAGTGGCGGAACGGTTTAACCAGCAGGGCGTTACCACCAGCGGCGGACAGCCCATTCAGGTCGGCATTCGCCAGATTCCCTCTGGCACGGCAGCGCGACTGTTGGCGGCAGGCACCGTACAACCGGCGGGCTATTCTCCCTCCAACGATCTCTGGGTGCAGATGGTCAATAGCGAGGGCGTCAACAGCCAGGTCGTGCAGCCGCGACTGGTGCCCAACACCGCTGGCTTGGTGTTACAGGGCGATGCTTACGCGGCGTTGGGCGGCGAAGTGACCTTTGAGCAAGTGCTGGACGCCATGATCTCCGGGCAGTTGACTGCGGGGTATCCCAATCCCTACACCAGCTCCACCGCTCTGAACCTGCTGTATAACTTGTTTTGGCGATCGGCTGACCTCTCCGGCGAGGCCCAATTAGCCGTCGCCAATCTGGAATCGCCGGAAGTCAACTCCGTTTTCAGCGCCTTTCAAGAACAGGTGTTGATCACCACCACCACCACTCTGGACCTGCAGGAAATCTTCATTCGCGACCCCGACAAACTCCAGGCCTTCCCGCTGGAATACCAGAACTATCAAACCCTGGTGCAACTCCCCGGCTTTGAGAATGTGCGGTTCGTCCCCTTCGGCATTCCCCACAACAATCCCCTCGTAGGGTTTGACTGGAACTCCGCTGCCCAGACAGAAGCGCTGCAGCGATTTGGGGAATTTGCCGTCGCCAGCGAAATGCAGGCGTTGGCTGCTCAACAAGGCTTTGAGCCGACCCCCTATCTGGAAAGCGGCAACGCGCCCCCCATCCCCTCAGGAGAAGTGCTGACAGCGGCCCAAACCTATTGGAAAGCCCGCAAAGATGGCGGCCGCACTGTGTATCTCATGGCGGTCGTCGACACCAGCGGTTCCATGGAAGGGCCACCCCTTAATGCAGTAAAAGAAGGCTTGCAGGTGGCTAGTTCGGTGATTAATGCGGGCAACCAGGTGGGGCTGATTACCTTTGGCGATCGCGCCGTTTATCGACTGCCCTTGGCCCCCTTTGATCAGCTCCAGCACCAACGGCTGCTCGCCGCGGTCGATAATCTGCGAGCGGACGGCAGCACCGCCATGTACGACGCCATGCTGATCGGCCTGGGGGAACTGATGAAGCAGCGCCAAACCGATCCCGATGGCCGCTTTTACCTGTTGCTGCTCACCGATGGCGAAGCGAACCGGGGCTACAACTTTCGGGATGTGGAAGATTTGATTAGCTACAGCGGCATTCGTGTCTACCCCATTGCCTATGGCGATGTCAATGAAGAGGAGTTGGCGGCGATCGCTCAATTGCGCGAATCCACCGTCAAACAAGGTTCTACCGATAACGTGCAGGATCTCCTCAAAGACCTCTTCCAAACCAACTTGTAATCCCAATTCTGCCCAGCGAAAAATTCTGGAGAAGCGTTTTGCCGTTGCTGGTAGGGGCTAATCGTCCGAAATATTGGCGATTCAGAATATCTGTTCGCGACCCTGAAACGGCCCTGCGGATACCAGGGGAGTTGGGGGCGATCGCTCCGAAACGTCTAGGCGTCATCCTGGTCGGGTGCATTCGCCAAGGAATGCACCCGATTTAATCACGATTTTCTGACTCTCGTGCCGCGTCCTAAGCGATCGGCAACACCTCCTTTTTGAGGATGCCGTGGACGCCCCAGTTACCATCCACAACCTGGGTGATGCCAAAATCCGCCGCCACCGACATGAGCGACACCGCTTCATCTTCGGTGAGGCCCTGAGTGGTCATGAGGAAGTGCCGCATTTTACGAAAGGCGTCGCGCATGGCCTTGTCGATGGATGAGTTACCGTAGATGTCTTGCTGCGCCGTTTCGCCCAGGTCGGCTAGATAGTTGGGATAGCTGAAGCCATGGACGATATAGGCATCCTCAGTCTCCAATAGCGGATAGTAGAGATCTTCGAGGACGGTGTCGGGCAGTTCATCCTGTTTGTGCACAGTGATGCGGAACGTGCCTGTGAGGGAGGTTTCGATCGCCGTTCCGGCTAACTCCGAGTCGCCCTGAGCGGCGTGGGGATCGCCCATCGACAGCAACGCCCCCTCAACGGCGACGGGGTAATACATGGTGGCTCCTTTGCCGATGCGCCAGTTGTCGATGTTGCCACCAAAGTAGCTGGGGGGCACCGAATCAACGATGTCAGCTTCCGCCGGGGCCAGCCCAATTACCCCAAAGTGCGGACGAATGGGCACCGTAACGCCCTCCAGCACTTCATAGTTCTCTTCAACGGTGTCATGGTCAACGGGCACCCCAGGATAGTCGATGATCTCGTGCACCACACCAAAGGGATCGGTTTGCGGCGTCCACTTAAAGTTGTAAAGGGCGGTAGCGTAATCCTCTTCCCCTGTGGAGTCCAGTTCGTAAATGGTGATGACTTCGCGCGACTCGTCGAGCATGTCGTTGTAATGGAAGCCCCACCAGGCGGCAGCGTTGCTGCCAAAGGTGCGCCCTGCGTAGTCGGGGTTGGCACTGGGTCGGGGGGCCACATCGAGAATTTCGACTTCGAGCACATCGCCCGGTTCCGCCCCGTTGACGTAAATTGGCCCTGTCATAATGTGGACACCAGCTCCTTCCCCGGCTCCGACGGTATACACTTCCGGATCGATGGAACCCGCCCCGCGCCGGTCAACCCCTTTGAAATCTTCCGTCCACGCATAGACGCTCTCGGCCCCCGGATCACCCATGACCATTAGGGAGGCGTCATCGTTGGCGTGGTGGGTCAGGGTTTCCACGGTGACGGTCTCACCGGAATCAATCACCAACTGCGGTTCTAAAGCCTGGCTGAAATAGCCCCAGTGCACCGTGTCGGCGGTGGCGGCCAGATAATGGTCGGCGGTGGTTTGGGCGATCGCTCGTTGCCCCAACGTCCCATTACTCAGGCTCGCGATCGCTAGCAGCACGGCGGTCGCGCCGAGACTCAACAGGGCAAAGCGCCCCTTTCGACTGATTCCCCACACCATCTACAGTTCTCTCCTCTCAATGAAATGACTCAATGTGTTTCAGATCACAAGAGTGACTGTATGAGGGGTTGGGCCTTTAGTTTGTATTCATCAAAACAAACTGCTTGGAGAGTGAGGGGATGGGGGTCGGTGAGGGTCGGTGGGGTTGTGGAAATGGGTTAGTGATCGCGTGACCCATGGGGGCGTTGGTTTATTGCCTATTCCCTACAGCAAGGCTGCGTCAACGGATCTCAACCGCAACCTCTATCGTCTTAGGATTTGGTTGCGCCTTCTACTTAGAAGGGCTTAGGAATGGAAATTCAATCGGTTGGGATAGCCGTCTCGGCTGTCCCTTCTCAACTAAGGTCTATGCTTCACGGAAATTGGATGTTAAATAATCCTCATTCTTTGGCATCTAAAATGGGGCTGATCCCAGAGCGAAACTGGGTTACATGCTCGGCCACTCGGGGGACTCAGATTTTGGGGAGCGGGTCGGGAGTGGGTAGATCGGGGGTGTCGGTTAAGGATTGGGCGTTGGCGACCAGGCGCGGGTACAGCAACAAAAAGAAGCCCATCCAGATCAGGATTGGCACTACCACGATCGCCGTGACCCAGTAGCGGTGAAATAGGAGCCAACTGCCGCCGATGATGCTGATGCCGGTCAGCAGAATTGACCAGGGCTGACACCACCAGGGTTTGTAGTCCCACACGGATGTATCTGAGGAATGTGTCATAGCGGTTGCGATCGCGCTCCATCGTTATTCTAATCATCCCACTGCGATCGCCCAATCAGCCGAAAATCTGATTAAACGCCCTTGTAGAGCACCTGTTCGCTCAGGGCGGCAGGGGAGGGTGGCGGCGTGGTCCGGTTGAGCCGCTGCAAGCCGATTTGATTCAGCCCAATGCCGACAATGATCACCGTACCGCCGATGTACTGCGCCAGGGTCGGGATTTCGCCCAAAATGAGGTATGCCGCCAACACCCCAGCCAACGGCGAAAAGGCAGTGGCGAGGGAAATTTCACTAGCGGTGCTCAGTTTGAGGCCGCGAAACCAAGCGAGTTGACCACCCACGACAATGATGGCGCTGTAGAGCAGCATCCAGCGCCACAAAAACGGCGAAGTGACATCCATAAAGTGGCTGGGGGAAAAGAGGATGAGGGTACTCACAAAAAAGAACAGGGTGCCGACCAAGGTGCGATAAAGGTTGAAAAAGCCGAGGGGTAAGGTCTGTAGACTGATTTTGCTGATGAGATTGGCGATCGCCTGGAAGACCGCCGCCAGCAGCACAAACCATTCCCCTTGCCCCAGGGTGAAGCCCATCGCCGGGTTAGCCGTATTGGCACCGACAGAGGGCAGCAGCACCGTCAAGGCCACCCCGATAAAGGCCACCACCGCTCCGCTCACCACCCACCCATTGACCCGCTCACCCCCCACCCAAACGGCCAAAGCCAGCGCTAACGGGGCATTGATCTGGCTGATCAGCACAACGTTATTAACGGCAGTGATGGTGATGGCTGAAAAAATCAGCATCGGCACGATCGCGCCACTTAAAATCGCGATCGCGGTCAGAATGGCCCACTGTCGCCCGGAAATTTGGCGCAGTAGCGATGGGCGCAGCTGCCCCGGATACATGAGCAGCAGCAGGCCCAGGGCACACACATTGCCGACAAACAGCACGTTGCAAGCCGAAACGGGGTTGTGTCCATCGACATAATTGGCGGCCCCGAGATCCGTCAGGCGGCGCGTTACCGCATTGGCAGCGCCAAAGATCAGAATCGCGATCATCAGGTAAACCCGACCCGAGAGCTGAAAAAATTGGCGCTGCCGGCCCATAAAGTCAGTCATGCTGTCGTTTTGTAGAAATTCAAAGGTTTACATTGGCATGGCCAGGGCGATCGCCCTGAATCCATCCAGACCTTACTCATTCCTCAAGGACGATAGATGAGAGTTTCTTAAGAATTCATCGGTTGAGGTCAATGGGCCAAAACGCGATCGCGCCACTCCCAACGATGAACAGCAGGCTTCGGCTTGCGGGTTGGGGAGAGTGGGTCGTATCACCTGCCAGCTACCCAGCCACTCAATTTCTCGTCACTTCCTAATCGACCCAGCCAATTTCCTCATCGGAGAGCATCTTGTTCTTTTGCTCACCGTGATCGATCGCATAGTCGGGAATATTTTTGTGCGCAGGCAGTCGCCGACCGCTGGCAATATCGCCCCCGCTCGATTTGTAGGACGGGAGCCGCCGACCGCGATAGATATCGCCACCGCCGGGGGGCATTTTGACCGCCAAAGCCGGTTTGGTCTCTAGCTCAGGAGCCGCAGGCGTGGGTTCGGGCGGAGCGGGGACGGGCGCTGATGCTGGGGTGGCCGCTGCCGCTTCGGTCATTTTGAGAATGACGGATTTGGCTTCTTCTAACTCTTTTGTGACTTTCTGCAATTTGTCAGCGTCCGCCTTAGCGTCTTTCTGGGCCTGCTCCAGAGTATCTTTCAGTTCAAACAGGCGCTCTTGCTGCTTGTCCAGGTCGGCTTGCAGCCCTTTGACTTGTTTACCCAGATCGGTTTCTTTTTTCTGAGCGGTTTCGAGGCTGGCGGTGAGTTGGGCCACCTGCTTTTCGAGGTCGGCTTGGGTTGCGCTAGGACTATCATCGGCGGCTGAGGACGAACTTTTAGCAGTAGCTTGAGGGGCCGCACTCGCCTTGGTCGAGCTAGCGGCAGGCGACTTGTTGGCCGCTGTCGCTTTGCCGCGAGGGGTCGAAGATTTGGTTTGAGTCGAGGGCTTTTTGGCCCGTGATGACGGGCCGCGATTGGTCGTCTTTTGCGCCGTCGTTGATTTCGCCGTTGAAGACTTGGCGGTTGAAGATTTCGCCGTCGAAGCCTTGGCCGCTGTTGATTTGGCGGGGTCTGGGGTCGATGGGGCTGGAGCCTCAGCTGGATTAGCCGAAGAGGGATCAGGACCATTGGCCTCTTCTTTCAGCAAGTCAGATAGGTTTTTCTTGGTCATGATTGGCTCCAGTCTTGCTGTACTTCTTGGGCGACACGGTAGTAGTCGGCTTGCGCTTCTTTGGCATTGGCTCCACGCCAATGAATGACGGGTACCCCCTCAAGGGCGGCCCGTTCGTGGGCTTTGTAGGTGCGAATAACGGTCTCGCAGGCCGGAATATTCAGGCTGTTGAGGGTCTGCTGAGCATCGACGGCCTCGGACAAACTGCGCGAGTCCACTTTGGTCAGCAAAACGCGATGGGCCACTCCCGACGGCGCGATCGCCGTTTTGATGGTGTTGATGAGGGCTGCCAGATCCATGGGGGCTGGGGGCGTCGGCAACAAAATATAGTCGGCCACTGGCACCACCGCCGCCAAGGCTTCTGAATTTAAAGCCGGAGGGGTATCGACCACAATCAACGCATAATCGTTCACCTTCTTTAGTTTGCCTAGAAGGTGGGCATCTGTCTCGGTTGTGATATCAAACGTCACGGGTTGAGGATTACGTGACACCCACCAACTGGCCGACGCTTGGGGGTCAGCATCGACCAACAAAACAGACTGAGATTCCGACCAAATGGCGGCCAGGTTGACGGCGGTGGTCGTTTTGCCGACGCCCCCTTTGCCGTTGAGCACAGCCAACACTTGGGGAGATGAGCCCTTGCGCTTAGCTGCCAAGGCAATACTCCTTTCCTGCGTACGGAAAGTCCAGCGCTGGCGTGGCTAGCGGCGGACTTGTGACAGCATGACTATATCGCAGATGCGATCGCCCCAACGATCTACCCTGCCGAATTTCTGGCTAAGGAATGAGAATTGAATAAGTTGGGATAGACATCTCGGCTGTCCCAAGGCAGGCTACGGTGTACACATAAGTCTTGGGTCTGTCTTTTCCGGCTTGATGGTCCCCTTTTCTGGTATGCCCGGAGGGCTTTAAGCCCCCGATGCCGGGGGACTTTGCTGCCCCCCAGAATTGGGGGGCGGAGGGGGGCAAATGCAGGATTTTGGGCTTTCATTCGCGATGTGTGTACACAGTAGCCCAAGGCAGGCAAGAGGCCTGTCCTAACAAGTTGGATGTGATTTGATCCTCATTCTTAAGCGGGCTGACAAATCTGCATTTTGGTGGCGGTTTTGTCTCTGCAGAGAGGGACTTCACCTGTACATAACGACAGAGGGGTATAGCCGCAATGCCCTACAAATTGTCGCTTTCGGGCGATGTCGAGACCCCTGGTTGCCCCCTAAAGTTTAAACAGTTATCAGCCAAGCGGGAGTGAACCTTATATGGCTACTCAAACCCCTCAAAATAATGAACCGATTCGGCAGCCGTTGACGCCTGAAGAGGTGTCGCCCGAGCAAACCGCAGCCCATCGCGAAGCGATCGCCGAAGGGAATCCGACGATCAACCCTGGCGACGTCGAACACCCAGAAAAGTCACTGCAAGAGAAGTCTCAGCAGGTCGCGGTCAACGCCCCAGACATCACGGGGGATCACATCGTCGTGCCCACCTACTTTATCGTTGATGATCCGGAAGAAGGTCAAAAAGCCTTGCACCACGTTCATGACGCCGAAGAAATTTCGGATGTGATTCGGCAGGCTCGTACCGACGAAAATGGCAATCGCACCTGGTGGTAAACCACCTTTCCAAAAAAGCTTTTTCAGCTTAGCCGTAAGCAGTGATAAGTAGTTAGGCAAAATTAATTACAAAGTTTCAAGGCTGAAATCAAAGCTCTGCCGTGATTGCCTGTGTAATTTTCATTGCCCAGGTACTTAACAATGCTTTTACGACGTTTACTGAGATTTATCAGGCGATTTTTGAGAAGAGTGCCCAGTTTATAACTGCATGCTCTTGACATCTGCCTTGGTAGATCGGCTTCATAACGATCCACATATCAGGCCCAGGAATTTTTCTGGGCCTTTGATTTTGCCTGACCTTGCCAACCCCAAAATCGCTGCCCAACCCCCCAAAGCTATGACTAGCAAACCTTTCAGGGCCAGCAACCCAGACGATATCCCGCCATCAAGTCGCATTTCACCAACAGCAGCGTCCAAGAGTTGAGAACCAATTGTAGCGCTTGTAGTACTTGTAGTATATAGTGGATCAATTCATACCGAACTCATGGAATGATCATGGCTAAGTTCGCCGACGTTATTCGATACTACAAAAATTACAGAGCGATCGCGATCTTCAGCATTGTCGCCAGCAGTATTTTCGAGCTGCTGGATTTGGTGGTGCCCTACGCGATCGGCCAATTGCTCAACCTGCTGTCAGACCAGCCGGTTGATCGACTGGCTCAGGGTTTGGCGGGTGGGCTGGCGGGACTGGCCGGGGTCGCGGTGACGCGATCGCTGATCCTGAGTCTGCTATTGGGGATGATTTTCCTCGTCACCGTCGTCCGGGCACCGATTGAGCCGTGGCTGGGGGTCTGGTTTCACTGGGATGTGGCCCTGCGGAGCCGTCGCGACCACTCGGTTGAGGTAGTGAAAAAGTTGCTCAGCTTGCCCCTGGGCTTTTATGACGAGCACAACCCCGGACGCATCGCCGGACGGGTCGCGCGGGGTTTGTCCAACCACACCTGGACTTATCCCGAAATTGCGGGTCAGCTCTTCCCGAAGCTGGTGCGGGTGGCGGGCATCTTTTGCATCATCGCCATCATCGACTGGCGCATCGCGGGCCTCTTCTTCCTATCCTTTGCGGCCATCCTGACGTTCAGCATGCGCGACCTCGTCCGGCTGAATCGCAAGGAGCAAGCCCTCGATCGCTATATGGAAACGACCGAGAGCCGCACCTCGGAAATCATCACCAACATTAAGACTGTCAAGGCTTTCGCCGCTGAGCATGACGAGTTAGAGCGGCAGCGACAACGCTTAGGGCGAGAGCTGACGGTGGTGGAACAAATCATCCATAAAGGGTACGTGGTGTTGATGACCTGGCAGGAGCTGTTCATTCAGACCTGCGTGTTCGGCGTGTTGGTGCTGACGCTGGTGGCGACCCTGCGGGGCAACATCTCATTGGGGCACTTCGTCACCACGTTGACGGTTTCCAGCATGGCCTACGCCGAATTGGAACCGATCAGCAACCTGGCGGAAATCTTTGCCCGGCGCTATGCCTCGATGCTGCGCTTTCACGAGTTTTTGCAGCTCCCGACCGGCATCGAAGCGGCGAGCGTGGCAGGACATCCCGACGCCGTTACCCGCTACCAGTTCACGGGGAAGGTGCATTTTGAGCATCTGAGCTTTGGCTACGATCGCGATCGCCCCGTCCTCAACGACATCGATCTGCTGATTCAGCCGAAGCAGACCGTGGCGCTGGTGGGCCGTTCCGGTTCCGGCAAGTCCACCCTCGTCAAGCTGCTGTTCCGCTATTTTGAGCCGCAGCAAGGCCGCATCCTGATTGATGGAGAGGACATTCGCAAGCTGGATATCACGGGCTATCGCAAACAATTGGCGATCGTGCACCAGGAGGTGGATGTCTTTAACGGCACGCTGATGGATAACCTGACCTACGGCAATCCTCGTGTGACGCGGGAAGAAGTGGATGAAGCCTGTGCGATCGCGCGGGTAGACGAGTTCATCAATCTGATGCCCCAGGGCTATTCGACAGTGGTGGGGGAACGAGGCGTGCGCCTCTCGGGAGGACAGCGCCAGCGGCTCGGCATCGCTCGCGCCCTGCTGATGAACCCCGATGTGCTCGTCTTTGACGAAGCCACCTCTAGCCTCGACTACGAATCGGAGCGAGCCATCCAACTGGCGATGCGCAGCATCCTCGGCACCCGCACCACCCTGATCATCGCTCACCGCCTGAGCACCGTAAGGGATGCTGATGCGATCGTCGTCCTCGATCAGGGCCGCATTTTGGAGATGGGCAGCCACGAAGACCTGCTCAACCACGGTGGTCTCTACCACCGCCTCCACATGCTCCAAGAAACCGGGGATTTGCTGGGGTAGAACCTCACCGCCTGCGGCACCTCTCCTTCGAAAGGAGAGGTTTATGGCCGTTTCCGGTTCCTGGATGCCAACCTTTGACTAAGAAAGCGACCTCCAAGAGCTTCCGGTCCCTCTCCTTGCCAAGGAGAGGCTAGGTGAGGTTAGTACACGTAAAAGCTCCCAACTCGCCTGCCCAAGGGGATAGTTGCCTTAAAGGTTTCTATCCCCTTGTCTTTATGAGTGGTCAGAGCCACCAAAGCTAGGATTAAATGAGGCAACCTGCCCGCAGCGCGAATCCTCAAGCAGTCTTCTTTACTAGCAACCCTCCCATGCTTAACCCTCCAGAATTACGAGAACAGGTTCATAACTATGTGGAGCAACTGTCTCCCGATCGCCTAGCGATCGCACTGAACTTTTTGGCTTACCTGGTTGAGCGAGCAGACAATGACGCCACCGCCAAATTGCTCGCCATTCCGGGATTTGCCGCTGAGCTAGAAGCCGCAGAACAGGAAGCTGATGCAGGCGAACTCACTGACTGGCGCATGATTCGCAAAGATGTACAAGGTTAGGTAAAGATGTCAAATCTACTCGAAAGAATCACGATAAATCCGAGACAGTGCGGAGGACGCCCTTGTATTCGGGGAATGCGGATTCGAGTCTCTGACGTTCTAGATTTGATGGCGGCAGGCTTAAGCGCTGAGGAAGTTTTAGAAGACTTGCCGGATCTGGAAATGGAGGACATCCAAGCATCGCTAGTATATGCAGCCCGTAAACTCAATCATCCTGTCTTGGTGGCATGACAACGATCTGGGTTGATGCACACCTTTCACCCGCTCGCCTCCTGGAACGGCAACTGCTCATCGCTCAGCAAAAATACCCGCATCCGGCTACACTCAAGCGTATGAATTAATCAAACAAGGAGAATGCGATCTCTATTCATAAAGTGCGGAAAAGTAAGTTGGTAAATACCACTCTCTACAAATCTCCTCATAAACGCAAGAAAGGTTGCCGAGATTTAACCAAGTAACTCTTGATTCATGAAGTGCCTTTAGCTTATTCCCATTTATTTTTTTGAATTCATGTTCAAGACTCATCAACTCTCGCTTACGCTCTTCTAAGGCAGGCCATTTGACTGTCGAATCCCATATATCTAAGCTCTTAAGACGTTCAATGAAATGCAACACCAAATTTACTAACGAATCTACTGAATCCTGTGTTAGTGAGCCTTGTTCAAAGCCTTCATGTTCATCATCCTCAAAGAAAAGAATTTCATATATTTCAGGAAATTTGTTAAGTTGACCGATTAGCACTGATTCTTGATAACTGAATTTCATAAAAGCAGAATACCATTTTATTCGCTTTGCATAGAAGTGAAGTGGAACGAGCTTTTCTGGGTTATTTAAAACTTCATTTCTTGTGGGAATATAAATTGTCTTTGAATCTTTCTCCAGCCATTTCAAATCATCTGGAACTATTACTTTATCGATCAAATCGTTTAGACAAACAAAGAAAACCTTCTTTAAATCAAGAGAAACCAAAAATAATAGTACGGGAACACCATTTCCCATAGACTGAATAGTCATCAGTTCGTTTGTTTCTATTTCGAATTTGATGACCTCGATTTCCCTTGACTCTTTCTTGTCGTAAAGAAGTTTACGCTTTTCAATATTCATTCTCGGAAACGACGTGATTTTTTTGATTTTGGTTTCCCTTATCGATTTGACTTGAACGAAAAACAACTCGCCTAGCGTTTCTGCAATGCTTCGATCACTATTTGAATATTCGAATATTTCTACAACCATATCTATTCCGTAGTCTGGTTTATAGTCATGAATAGCCCACTCTTCAGGAAGCACTTCTCTTATGATTTGGAGTGATTGCTCCTCCATAACATGCTGAAAGCTTCTTCTTTTTTTTCTGGCTGGCATTCTTACTACTCTGACGAAATATTTTCTACGATATTAGCTAAGAAATTCCATAAGTGCTTTTTAATTTGTCTCGCTTTTAATTCTCGCATGAGGCAGTGAAGACGCTCTCTCTTCAAAAGAATGCTATGCAAGACAACCTTCACTTTCTCCCGTCGATCGCTGAAGTGATTTGAGAGCGATCGCCCTAATCGCATCCGAGTCACTGTGAGCGATCGCTGGTTTTGGGCGAGGGGGAGACCGCCTTTCCCGTGTCGCTGCTGAAGTAATTGCAGAGCGATCGCCCCAATCGCATCTGAGCCACTGTGAGCGATCGCGCCCAAGACATCGGCCATCTCCTTGAGGGTGTTATCTTCAGAAACGATGACCCACCCGAGCGATCGCCCAGAACAAGACGGCTGAGGCACCTGGCTAAGGGATGGGTGTCTGCCCCCGCAATGTCATCTTGCGGCTGACCACTCAAGGGATTCAGCGCATTAATGCCGTGCAGCCCAGGCCACATTCAGCGAGAAAATCCAGGTTGTGGAGGAGCTGAGGGCGATCGCAAAATCGCCGAGTCACAGCAACCCCTTTACGCCTACTTGAGTGAGCAACCGTGTGCGGGCACTTATGCCTTTCAGGTACCAGCCGATAGCCGCCACGGTCGGGAGTCTCGCGAGGCCTGGATGGCGGTACGGTTTGTGCCGGTGACCCTTCAACATCGGCATAGTGACCATCTCTCCAGTCTACGGTTATATGCGGTGGAGGCGCGGGAAATTCAACCCCCACCGGGACAAACGCCCATTCACTGGCGGTTGTTGACCACCCATCCCATCCGGTCATTAGAAGCCGCTTTAGAGGTCAGGCACTGGCGCATTGAGATGCTCTTTGCCATCTTGAAGCAACACGGCCTGGCTCTCGAAGCCACTCAGTTGGCGTCGGTCGCCGCTATTAAACGCTTGTGTATGCTGAGTTTGGGAGCCGCTGTGCGCATCTGACAGTTGCAGCTGGGACGGGACGACATCTCACGTCCGGCCTCGCTCGTCTTCAGCCAGAGCCAACAGCAATGTTTAGGGCAACTCAGTTCGCGCTTCAATGGTCGCACGCGCAAACAACAGAATCCCTTCCCACCATACATTTTGGCTTGGGCTACCTGGCTCATTGCCCGCTTGGGCGGATGGTCGGGCTATGCCAGCCAACGTCCACCCGGTATCGCGATCTTATTCAGAGGGCTCAAACCCTTCGATAACCTCTTTGAAGGCTGGTCAATGGCTCAACTCTGAGATATGGATAAGCGGTAGCCTTCACCAGGAGAGGTTTATTCACACGCTGGTGAACCATTGGTTCCAAATCTGACAGGGTTCCGGTTCCTCTCCTGGGTAAGGCTACTAAGTACACACATCTCGATTGCTCCCTCAAAATGCTGCATTTGCCCCCCTTTGTCCCCCCAATTCTGGGGGGAGACCGAAGTTCAAAGTTCCCCAAATTTGGGGGCTTAAAGCCCTCCGGGCATACCAGAAAAGGGGGCTAGATTGCTGGCAAGTCATTACAGACAACTTATATGTCTTAGAATGGTGCGTTACGGCTTCGCCTAACAGCACCCTACGACATTGTTTGTTTATGTCCACCTACTTAGCCTGGGTAAGGAGAGGTGAGGTTCTACAGCCCGTAAAACGACCGCGATCGCTCCTTGAAACCTTCTGAGAGTCAGTAATCCAGCGACTTTGGGATAAGGCATAGCCATCCTGGGGGGGAATCGATCGCTGAAATCCCTCAGAATTGGGGGATTTAAGGGGCGGACAAAATCTAGCCGCTGCACCGATTCATTCCTGGATTCAGCAACGCCCCAATCACCGTTGGCTCAAGCCAGCTCAAATGGCGAAAAGGCTTCCCCCTGGCGAGGGCTTCAGGTCTGTATACCGCGACTACTCATATGCCAATGCCTGCGAGGATACAGCCCGCTGCTGTCCTCCAGAGCCCGACCCTTGAGAAGTGTTGGGGAGAGTCTTCCTGCAAACGAAGTCGTAAAAACTACATTTTTTTACCGCCAGGTACCCGCACGGCAGCTTCAGAAAATAGCGTACGCTCCGCTTTTGGCGACACCCCGGCGAATTTTTCCGGCTGACTAATTTGTCTATGAATTTTGCGACAATCCAGCAAGCAGTCAAAAAAGGCGGTAGCCTATTGAGATAGGCAAACTTAAGACGAAACTGGGTTGCTGTGACTCTGTCTCCAGCAATAAAGTGGCGTATCCACAAGTTTGTCTTGCAAGTTTTGTTTAGACCCTCTGGACGTGACGCGTGCCCAAGGTTGGGATTATTTACAACGACATGAAGCCAGTAGCTCGCGAAGCTGCTGAGCTTTGGCGAGACAAACTGACGGCTCGGGGCTGTGAAGTTCACATGGCCAACGGTTTAGGGGGGCTGCTGGGATATTCCAGTCCGGGTCGCCCGATTTGCCATACGCCCATCGATAGCCTGATTCCGCCTCACTTTGACGAAGATATGGACTTTGCTTTGGTGCTGGGGGGAGATGGCACCGTTTTGTCCGCGTTTCGGCAGGTGGCACCGGCAGGCATTCCGCTGCTGACGATCAACACGGGTCATATGGGGTTTTTGACTGAGACTTATCTCAACCAACTGCCCAGAGCCATGGAGCAAGTTTTGGCCGGAGATTACCGCGTCGAAGACCGCTCTATGATTGTGGTGAAAGTTTGCCACGCTGAGCGCGTTGTCTGGGAAGCGCTCTGTCTGAATGAAATGGTGTTGCACCGAGAGCCACTGACTAGCATGTGTCATTTTGAGGTGTCTGTGGGCCATCATGCGCCTGTGGATATTGCCGCTGATGGGGTCATTATTTCCACACCTACTGGGTCGACGGCGTACTCGCTTTCCGCTGGGGGGCCGGTCATCACCCCTGGGGTATCGGTCACGCAGCTGATTCCCATTTGTCCCCACTCGTTGGCCTCTCGCGGCATCGTCTTTCCGGACTCTGAGCAAGTGAAAATTACCGCCGCGAATACTGATCCGCTGGTGATGGTCGTCGATGGCAACGCTGGTTCCTATGTCATGCCCGAAGATTGGGTGGCGACCGAGCCATCTCCGTATACGGCCAAGTTCATCCGCTTGGGGTCGCCTGAATTTTTTAAAGTGCTCCGAGAAAAACTGGGTTGGGGATTACCTCACATTGCCAAACCGACCTCGGTCGAGTTGCCCTGAGGGGCTGGTGCGGAAATCCTGAAGCGATGTTTGGGCGGTTAGTCGATCGCTGGCTGAAGGGCGATCGCGCCCTCACCCCTTATTAGTCCCGCTTCAGGGCAGCGCGAAATTCCGACGGCGCAGTGCAAATTAAGCCCCAGGTCAATCCTCGACATCAGCCGATGGTCGATACGACACGACTCAGTTACTATTGGAGCCTGAGCAAAGACCTGCCGTTGCGAAGATGTTGCCAAAGCAGGATGCGCAGTTGCCTTAAGTTTGGGCCTCAACTGCCCTTAAACAAGCGGTTTTGAGACTGCCCATTAGGCTCGACTGCGCGATCGCTACAACATCCTGGTTAAGCAACTTTAAGGGGCTTCGAGCGCCATCTCTAGCGGTTTCAAAGCAACCTGCAGAGACAGTGTCTTAAGTTTCGTTACCAACCTTTTGGGGTATCTGTGAACATGGAAAGTAGCGCTATCGAGTCGGCTCCTCAGGTATTGCTGATTTGTGCCAACACCGATCTCGTCGATCGCGTTAGCCATGACCTAGAGGAAGCGGGGTATGGCGTGAGTGCCGTGGCGACAGGTGCTAAAGGGGTGGAACAGGCAAAGCGATCGCAACCAGCCCTGATCATTGTGGATCGGCTTCTCGGCAGCGAATCAGGACTAACGGTTTGCCAAAAGCTTCGCAGTGCCAAGCTCTGTACGCCGGTGTTGCTGCTCATGGCCCGCGAGGCCCTGGAAGATCGCGTTGCTTGTTTAGAAGCGGGGGCTGACGACTATTGCCTCAAGCCTTATCAAGCCGATGCTTTTTTAAAGATTGTGCAAATTTATTTGCAGCCAGGAGAAACCTCCTTAGAGCAACTGCGATTTGCCGATCTGACCCTCGACCTCGGCACCCGCACCGCCTCCCGCAATGGGCGCATCATCGAGCTGACCATGAAGGAATTTGAACTGCTGCGCTATTTGATGGAGCATCCCCGAGAAGTGCTCGCCCGAGAACAAATTTTAGAAAATGTTTGGGGCTATGACTTTATGGGCGAATCGAACGTGATTGAGGTGTACGTCCGGTATCTGCGGCTCAAAATCGATAGCGAGCAAGAAAAGCGCCTGATTCAAACCGTCCGGGGGGTCGGCTACGTATTGCGCGAGAGTTAGGCCAGGGAGGGGGCGCGATCGCGAACTGCGGCTCCTCCTCCTCCTCCCCCAGGTCTACTGCGCAAGGAAAGTTTGTTTAAGGGGGCGGCGACAGCGGGGAATCTGCCATCTCATCGGTAGGGCTACCGCACAAAATGGGGATTACCGATTAGCATTAGAAGGCTGTAAGCAGCTCAACTGCGATTCCTCCCAAGATGCAGACTCATTTTTCAGGACATCCTCACATTAGTCGCATTTTCGCCACCGTATTACAGCAACTTAATCAACCATTGGACACTTATGTCGCTAACATTCGTCTAGGTCTAGTATCTAGATCACTTGACTACAAAGACAACACCGTCAGTTAGGAGTTGAGTTCGTGAAGTTTTCTGCCAAATGGCGGGTGGGGCTAGCCCACTCTGCGCTGTTGTCGATGCTGGCGATCAGCGCCTTAGCGAGCTGCAATACTGCGGCTTCAGAAATAGAGAATTCATCGTCCCCCGCACCGGAAACGTCTGCCGCGAACCAACCACCGCCGTTAGATAGCCCAGAATCAGTAAATCGCCAACTCTTGGCGCAAGGTCAAATCTTGCCGGTGACGGCGGAAGTGGAATTAAACGGAGAAATGATCGGCCTAGAAGTGGCGGCCACGCCTCAGCAACAGGCGATCGGCTTGATGGCACGAGAATCTTTGCCCGACGATCGCGGCATGTTATTTCCGTTTGAGCCCGCTCGTCCCGTGAGCTTTTGGATGAAGAACGTATTGATTCCCCTCGATATGGTCTTTATTCACAATGGCGAAATTGTCGCGATCGCCCAGGATGTGCCCCCCTGCGAGACCACCCGCTGCCCGACCTATGGCCCCGGCGAGCAGATGGTCGACTATGTATTGGAACTGCGGGGCGGACGCGCCGCTGAACTCGACTTGCAAGCCGGAGACCCGGTTGAGATTGAGTGGCTTGCAGCCTCGAAAACTGCCGAAGAGACCGTTGAGGAAACCGCCGAGGAATAATTTTCTGCCGAGTTCCCCTCAGTCATCTCATGCTGGAGACACCAAGCTCGTTTTCATCCTTGGGAGCGTCGCGATCTCGTCATAGTCCGTCGCCCTGAAAATAGATCATTGCTCAGAGACCCGGTGCTTGGCGAGTTACTCCCAACCTTGAGGCCATCGCCACGGGAGCGGCTCCCTTGATGGCTGAATTTCATCACTGGGGATGACTGCGGCATCACGGGAGTTCGATGAACAGCCCCAGCCGGGGATTCGGGCTTGAATTCCTCCTCCTTGCTAATGCAAAAATCAGGGTTTGAAGCCTTTCTCCCAAGGGGAGCTACGGCTTATACATATCTCGAATGTGGCCTCGACAGGCTGCATTCGCCCCCCTTAATCCCCCCAATTCTGGGGGGAGACCGGAGTTCAAAGTCCCCCAAACTTGGGGGATTTAGGGGGCTAGATAGCGTGAAGTAGTCAGTCAGGAACTTATGTATAAGCGGCAGCCCAAGGGGAGAGAGGGCGAAATCAGCCCGTCGAACTGACGTTGCGGCAGCCTAAACGATTCTTATGCAAGCTACGGATTCAGCCGCAACTCGCGTTATGCAGCCAAGTTATAGAGTGGGAGTTGGATTTCAAATTCGGTGCCGCTGGGGGGGGGCGGGTCGGCGCTGTGGGTAGCGGGCGATCGCACGGCAAATTTGCCCCCATGTTTGGCGGTCACCAGTCGATAGCTGGTGGCCAAGTCGGTCTCTCGCTCTACTAGCCGTTGGCGAATCGAGAAACTATTGCGCACCTGTTGCAGCGCCTCGGGAGAGAGTCCCGGCCCATTATCCGCAATGGTGATAACCACCCAGCGATCGCCCATCGGCTCATCGTCGTCAGCATCCCGCAGTTGCGTGGTGATGATAATTTGCGGCGTCGCCGGGAGCCCCTCGGGCCAGCCCCCAGCATCGGCGGCAGGCAAGTCGGCAAACACCGATTGACTGGCCGCCAAACTGAGCAAATTATCCATGCAGTGGGTCAGCACATTCATCAAGACCTGGCTAAGTTGCCCCGCAAAACAGGGCACCGGGGGTAAAGCGCCGTATTGTCGCTGGATCTGTACCTGGGTCGTGAGGCGACTCTTGAGCAACAGCACAATGCCGTCAATCAGGCCGTGAAGATCTGCCGGTTTGGGATAGACCTCATCAATGTGGCAAAAATTTTGGAGGCTGCTAGCGAGCTGTTTCAACCGGGCTGCGCCGCCTTTGATGCTGCTCAAGGTCTGGGGCAGGTCTTGGCGCAGGTAGTCGAGTTCGATCGCCTCTTCCAGGTCTTGCAAATGGGCTAACGCCTTGGGCTCCATCCCCTCGGCACAAACTTGTTCATAGGTGGCAATCAGGCTGAGGAGTTGCTGACAATACTGATCGAGATGGCTCAAGTTACCCCAAATAAAGCCCAACGGGTCCATAATTTCGTGGGCAATGCCGTCTACCAATCGCCCTAGAGCGGCCATTTTTTGAGATTGCAGCATCGCCGCCTGCGCCCGCTCATAGCGAACTTGTGTTTCGATGCCGCGAATTTGCCAGTGCGCTTGGTTAAGGTCATGGGCGCTGAGTAAGCGATCGCCCTCAGGGGTCGTCACTAGCAAGGGCTCGCCCTGGAGCTCACTCGGACGTCGCAGGGCCACGCGCGCCGCTTCGAGCACCGGGGTAGCTGCCGCAAACACCAGGGGGCGCAACCGGGCGTAACTGTAAATCACCGACAACGGCTCCTTGAGGAACAGTTCACACCCTTTGGGACGCAGCAAAAATTCTAGAAACCGCTGCCGCGATAGCATACCAACCACCGCTTGCGAGTCGGTCAGCAGGATGCCCGGTAATTCTGGCGACTGGTTAAACCGGGCTGCCGCCTCACGCCCCAGCGTATCAACCGTCATCTCGGCCTGATGCAGCGGCAGGGCTGAGAGTGGCGAGTCTATCCCTAAGGTGACCGACTTAGGGGCAGCAAGATCGCTGATACTCAAGGGCGCAGAATCAAAAGATCGGTCTGACATGGGGGCGATCGCTAAAGCAGCAGAACCGAGGAGGCGCGCCCTCAGTATGCCCGAAATCGCTCCCGAGACTTGCAAAGTTCTCTAACAGTCACCCCAAAAGAGGCCGCAAGGTAAACGGGCTCTACCGACTTAACTATGCTGAGACCCTCAAGCACGCCCCAAAGTCCTTGCCAGGCCGTAGCATACTCGTTCCCGTAGAGCCGGTAAACGACGGCGGCCCTGGATGAAAGTTAGAAGACTTTCTATAGTCTTGGTGAATGTAGCACCAGATAACAGCCGTCTTGGAGAACTATGCCTATTATTGGCACGACCAGTAGCTGGGAAAATTCCCTTATGAAACCGCTGCTCCATCGCACAAAGATTGTGGCTACGATTGGGCCGGCGAGTAGCTCCCGTGAGACTATTCGCGAAATGGTCAAAGCCGGGATGAACGTCGCGCGGCTGAACTTTTCGCACGGCACTTATGAAGACCACACGCGCATGATTCAACTCTTGCGAGCCGTGTCGCAAGAACTCGAGACCCCAATTACGCTGCTGCAAGATTTGCAAGGGCCGAAGATTCGGGTGGGGCAGATTCAGGATGGCCAGATACCGCTAGTGGAGGGGGCGATCGTGACCCTGGTGCCGGTTGGCGAAGAGCATGGCCAACCCAACTGCATTGGCATTGACTATCCCTATCTGGCCGATGATGCCGAACCAGGCATGCAGATATTGCTAGACGACGGCATGCTAGAGCTCAAAATTGAGCAGGTCGAGTCCCCCAAGGTCATTTGCCGCATTGTGCAAGGGGGACCGCTCAAAAGCCGTAAAGGGGTCAATCTGCCGGACCTCAGCCTGCGCCTCCCCTCCATGACGGAAAAAGATAAAGAAGATCTGCGCTTTGGCGTTTCTCAAGGGGTGGATTGGGTTTCCTTGAGTTTTGTGCGGCGGGGAGAAGACATCCTGGCGCTCAAGGCACTGCTGAAGGCCGAGGGGGCTCCCGAAACGCCCGTGATCGCCAAAATTGAAAAACCGCAGGCGATCGCCAACCTCGACGATATTCTGGACGCTACCGACGGGGTGATGGTGGCGCGGGGCGACCTCGGCGTCGAAATGCGGGCCGAAAAAGTGCCTTTGTTACAGAAACGCATTATTAAAGCCTGTAACTTTCGCAGCATCCCCGTCATCACCGCCACCCAAATGCTGGAAAGCATGATCGAACATGCCCGTCCGACCCGGGCCGAAGCCAGCGATGTCGCCAACGCCATCATCGACGGCACCGATGCAGTGATGCTATCCGGCGAGTCTGCCGTCGGCAAGTTTCCCGTGAGAGCGGTGCAAATGCTGGCGCGCATTGCCATGGATGTCGAGCCCGATCTGGCCTTCGCCAACACGCCCCCCGATCGCAACGATGTCACCCATGCCCTCAGTGAGGCGCTGAACGTCATCGATCGCGTTCTGGATCTGCAATGCATTGTGGCCTATACCGAATCGGGATATTCCGCCATGATTGCCGCCGCCGAGCGCCCTCGGGTGCCCGTGGTGGCCTTTACCCCCGATCGCGATGTTTACCATCGGTTAAACCTGGTTTGGGGCGTCAAGCCCGTGTTGGTCAGCGAACCAGCGACCACCTTCGAAGATATGACCCGGCTGGCGGAGACCTGTCTGGTTGAGGGCAATATGGCCAGTCCGGGGGATCAGGTGCTAGTGATGGGAGGCGTTCCGTCTAATCAGCCCCAGGGCACCAATTTCCTCAAAATTCAGACGATTGGTCTGGGTTAACGGGGCAGGGCGGTGTCAGGGTTGCGAAAGGAGATGCCCCATGGTCAATACTTCGTAAGAAATGGGAATTCAATCAGTTGGGATAGCCGTCTCGGCGGTCCCTTGTCTGGTCAGATCTATATCTTTGCGGATCTTCGCGGAAACTTGGATGTTAAATGATCCTCATCCCTAAGGGCGGCGGCCCTGGCAGTAGGGGGCTTGGCCTTGCCAAGCCCTTACCCAAATTGTCTTTGCGGGGACAAAACCATCATGGTTAATAGTGCTATTTTCCTTTACGATTCTTAATGACCTTTGAGCAGCCGTTATTCAACAGCTAAACATTCCATGGTTGATACTGCCCCAACTCCAGCAGAGAGGTCTGCTTCTCCCACCGCCCACCCTCACCGTGTCGTCATCGTCGGCGGGGGCTTTGGGGGGTTGTATGCGGCCCAATCGTTGGGGCGATCGCCCGTTGAGGTGACCCTGATTGACCGGCGCAATTTTCACCTGTTTCAACCGCTGCTTTATCAGGTGGCAACCGGGGGCTTGTCGCCGGGGGATATCGCCTCCCCCTTGCGATCGGTGCTCAATCACCAACAGAACACGCAGGTGCTGCTGGGTGAAGTGCGGGGTATTGATCCCGACGAGCAGGTGCTCACCCTTCAAGACGGTGACACCGTCCCTTTCGACAGCTTGATCTTGGCGACGGGCAGCGCGCATCATTATTTTGGCAATGACCACTGGGAGGCGATCGCCCCTAGCATCAAAACCATCGAGGATGCGCTGGAAGTGCGTCGCCGCCTCTTTCTCGCCTTTGAAAAAGCGGAGCTAGAGCCGGATCCCACTATTCGGAAAGCCCTGTTGACCTTTGTAATTGTGGGGGCGGGGCCAACTGGGGTGGAAATGGCGGGGGCGATCGCCGATCTGGCTTATCACACCCTCAAAAACGATTTTCGCCGGGTGGACACCCACGAAACTCGCATCATTTTGGTCGAAGGCATGGATCGGGTCTTGCCGCCCTTTGATCCATCGTTGTCAGCGAGAGCCACCCAAGATTTAGAAAAGCTCGGGGTCGAAATTCGTACCAACACCTTTGTCACGGCGCTGGCGGGGGAAGAAGTCACCTTCAAAACGGGCGATCGTGTTGAAACCATTCAGTCTCACAATGTCCTGTGGGCGGCAGGGGTGCGGGCTTCTTCCCTGGGCAAGGTGCTATCGGAAAAGACCGGAACCCAGTGCGATCGCGCCGGACGCATCATCGTCGAACCGGACTTTAGCCTACCGGGACATCCCAACATTTTCGTGATTGGCGATCTGGCCCACTATCCCCATCAGGGCGAAAAACCACTGCCTGGGGTCGCGCCCGTGGCGATGCAGGGGGGCAAATATGTGGCGCGGGTGATCAGCGATCGCCTCGCTCACAAAACCACCCCGCCTTTTTTCTATAAAGACAGCGGCAGCCTCGCCATCATCGGGCGCAGTTCTGCCGTGGTGGACTTGAACTGGACCAAACTCACGGGCTTTCCGGCCTGGGTCGTCTGGGCGCTCGTCCACGTCATGTTCCTCATCGAATTTGACAACAAAGTCATCGTCATGACCCAATGGATGTGGAACTTTTTTACCCGCAATCAGGGCGCACGCTTAATCACCGGACGCGACGTGATCAAAAGCGACAAAGCCTTTATCAAGCAGTGATCGGGGGGTTAAAAGGATTGCTGGAAAAGAATTTTCTATGGTGCATGGCTCTGCTAAAGCGCAGCGTCATGCACCATAGCTCGGTAGAGTTGTTGGGAATAAAAACAGATTCTCAAATGACAGGATTCCTCCTAGCTTGCCGACCTTTAGGCAACATCCCAATACAGGTTCCACAAGCCTGCTGCCACCAGCATCAACCGAATCATCGCAATGAGGCCCCCGATTCTTCTACACGACGGATACCGAGTTATCGCGCTTGATGCCAGCGTGGGCCTGTTCACACACAACCCGTTGACGACTAAATTCTCGGTTTTCCTGCTTTTGCGGTTCGGTCAACTCCTTGCCGCGGGGCTTCGGATGAGGCAAGTGGACATTGACAAATTCGTTCTGCAAGCCCTGAAATTCTAAATCTCCCGCGATCGCCACCTCATCGGGAAGGTGTTCAACGCTCTCGGCTTCATCGAGTTGCCGTTTGTCAGGCACTGTCCCCGCTCTAGCTGTCGTCAGGATAATCACGCCCTGTTTGCGCGTGCTGACCGCCCTGTGCTTC